>Ga0209668_10000091_pt1 | contig 35396 bp, 33 predicted proteins | sample FrelakmetPLP11PL_FD_187150 | JGI IMG/M metagenome (GOLD analysis project Ga0209668, IMG submission 187150) | Freshwater lake sediment microbial communities from the University of Notre Dame, USA, for methane emissions studies - PLP11 PL (SPAdes)... | ecosystem: Environmental > Aquatic >...
GTCGTGCGCCGGCGGATGGGACGGGCTGTGCGAGCGCCGGCGCGACGAGTTTCCCGGCGCGGCGCTAAGCATCGGGTTCAGCCGCGAGACCGGAGGCGGCTGGTCCGAGAGCTTCCTCGCGCATCACTCCCAGCTGTGGCCGCTGCCGGACCCTGTCTCGGATCGCGACGCGGTGCTGCTCGATCCCGCCGCGGCGGCGCTCGCTGCGCTGCTGCGCACGCAGGGCCCGGGGCTGGAGAAGAACCTCGTCGTCGGCGGCGGACCGATCGGGCTCCTGGCCATGGAGCTGGCGGGCGTCCTGCGGCTTCCCGGGGAGTGGACGCTGGTGGCGCGACACGCCGCGCAGCGACGGTGGGCGGAAGCTCGCGGGCATGCCGTCGTCGCCCCGCGCAGCGCCGACGAACTGCGGGCGTGGCTTGCCGATCGCGGCGCGCGCTCGACGCGCGTCCAGGGCTACGGCCACGTCGTCCGCGGCGTGTTCGATCGGGTGCTGGTCGCCGCCGGCTCGGCCCAGGCCCTGCGCTGGTCCGTGGACGCCGTCGCGCCGCGCGGCCTGCTCGTGATGATCGCGGCCCCGCCCGTGATCGGCGCCTTCGACCCGACGCCTCTGTGGTATCGCGAACTGACCGTCCGCGGGATCCACGAGTACGGACCCGTCCCGTGGGAAGGCGCATCGCGGCATCCCTACGACGTCCTGTTGCCCCTGCTGGGCTCCGGGGCGCTGCGGATCGGTGACCTCGTGACGCACACGTACCCGCTGGCGGCCGGCCGGGAGGCGTTCGCCACGGCGCTGGGGCGGGGCGACAGCGACGCCCTCAAGGTCGCCTTCGCCCCCGGTGCGCCGGCAGCGGCCCGGGCGGCGCCCGCGGACCCATTGCGCCCCTCGTCTTGACACCACCTTCGGCCGGGCACTAGGTTGCTATGGCGGTCCGGCCTGCCCGACCGTCCCTTGCGATCGCGGTCCTTCGGGCCGGATGGGATTTCGCCCCGATCGCTGACTTCCTCGCAGCGGAACAAAGGAAACCTCATGAATCACAAGGCTTCGCTTCTCGCCTCCTGCGCAACGGTCGCCGCCCTGATCCTCGCCGGATGCGGCAGCACCACCAAGCTGACCAACGTGTGGACCGATCCGACGCTGCCGCCCAGCTCGATCCAAAAGGTCATGGTCGTCGCCGTCGCGCAGAACGCGAGCGGCCGGCGCATGTTCGAGGACACGTTCGCCTCGGCCCTGCAGAAGCAGGGCGTCCAGGCGATCTCGAGCTACTCGGCGCTCCCCGGTGGCGTGACCGACAGCCTCAGCGCGCACACGGCGATGATCCAGAACGGCTGCGACGGCGTCTTCGTCACCCGGATCATCGATCAGAAGACGGTCGACACGTACTATCCGCCGACGTCGACCTACGTCGGCACGCCCTACTACGGCGGCTATTACGGCGGCTGGTATGGCTACTACAACACGAGCTACGCGGTGATGACGTCGCCGGGTTACACGGTCGAGAACGAGGTCATCCACGTCGAGACGAACCTCTACCGCGAGAAGGACTCGAAGCTCGTGTGGGCCGCGCTCTCCGAGAGCTGGCTCGAGCAGGCCTCGGACAAGGCCAGCGAGATCCAGCCTTACGTGAACATCCTGGTCGAGCGTCTCGTGCAGTCGAAGGTGGTCGGCAAGGCCAAGTAGTCGGCAGCGCAGGCAGCAGCCCGCCGCCGCGGCACCCCTCACGGGGGGCCGCGGCGGTTTCGTTTGCGCGCCTCCGATCGGGGTGAAATGAAGCGGCCGGGCGCGCCCCGCGGGCACACCCGGCCGGACTGCGCTGCATCCCGTCGTCGATCTACGGCAGGACGGGAACCTCGCCGCGGACCTTCAGGTCGATCAGCGACTGCACGAAGGACTCGACCTGCGCATAGCGGGCCGCGACCTGGGGCGAGACCGACTTGGACACCTTCCCGCTGTACTTCTTCAGCAGCGCCGTGCGCTGTTCCTGGAGCTTGAACGCGCGATCCATGAGCGACTTCGCCGTCGGGTCGTCCATCGTGGTGTAGGACTTCGCGTAGTCCTTGATCATCGTGTAGCGCGCATCCTGCACCTTGGCCAGCTCGGTTTCGTACTCGCGCTGGATCGGCCAGAAGATCGCTGCCTGCGAATCGGTCATCTTCAGTTCGTCCGTCAGCAGCTCGACCTTCGCGGTGCGCAAGTCCGAGCGCAGCAGTTCCATGTACTTGTCGAGCTCATCGGCGTGCGCGATGGCGGGAACCAGCGCGAGACAGAGGATCAACAGCCACTTCTTCACGACGCACCTCCTTGGACGTGAGATCTTCCTGGGACGTTCGGTGTCGACGCCCGAGCGCATGCGCGAGCGCGACCTGGCCGCATTCTAGCCGGGGACGCGACGGGCGGGGAAGGAACTTGCGGCCCGAGCAGGGCCCGACTAGAGTGCGACCGGACCTGCTGACTTCCTCGATGTGCGCGAGCCGCGCGTCGGAACCCGAATTTCCCACGATCCCGTTTGCGGAGGGCTGGATCATGAAGTTGCTTCTCCGACTGTTGCCGACCTGCTGCCTGCTTGCGATCTGGGCGGGACCCGCTGCCGCGCAGGAACCGGCGGCCGCCACGAACGCCGCGCCCGCGCAGGTTTCGAAGTGGATCGTCGAGCCGTATTTCCTCGTCCCGAACATGTCCGGCAGCGCGGGAGTGGGCGGCCTGGTCGGCGATGTCGACGCGAATTCGGGGGACATCCTCGGAGCGCTCGACATCGGGGGCATGCTCTACGTCGAGCGGCACGGCGCGAAGTGGGCGTACTCGCTCGACACGATGTACATGAACCTGGGCGCGGAGGAATCGACGCCGCTGGGGACGGTCGACCTCGACATGAAGCAGCTCGGGATGATGGGCGCGGGCTACCGTCGGATCGCGCCGTGGGCCGAGGCCATGCTGGCGCTGCAGTACAACGGCATCGAGGCGGGGCTCACCGGCAGCGGCCCCCTGGCCGTGGACCGCAGCGGCGACCAGGACTGGGTCGATCCGTATGTCGGCGTGCGGCTCATGACGCCGGGCGCGGGCAGTTGGCGCTTCGGCTTCCTGGGCGCGGTCGGGGGCTTCGGCGTCGGGTCGGACTTCGCGTGGCAGGCCTTCCCGCAGGCGGGGTACCGGGTGAGCGAACTGTTCGAGATCACGGGCGGGTTTCGCGCGATCGACATGGACTACGAGGGTGGCGACGGTGACGCCACGTTCGTCTACGACATGACGACGTACGGCGGGCAGCTGGGCGGGCGCTTCCATTTCTAGGGTCATGCTCCGAAGATTGCATCTGCACGACCCCCGGGGGACCCGTCCTCCGGAGGTCGCCGCATTTTCAGCAACGCTCTAGAACGCGTACTTCAGGCGATGGGTCGCGATCCGCGCGATTCTCCTCGTGGGGGTGAGCCGGCGGTAGTGCACGCCCCAGCGTTGCGGCAGTCCGATCCGTCCCGGGAACAGCCGCTGGGCCATGAGCATCTCGTAGGTGACGCGTTCCTCGGCCACGCCGAGCTTCATGGCGGGAGTCGCGTCGCGCCTCAGCTCCGAGAACCACTTCATCCAGTTGCGCCAGATGAGGAACACCCACAGCCGATCGATCGCGCCCTGGCGGCGCTTCGAGTGGGCGATCGTCTCGCGCTTGTGGTTGGCCCCGCTGTGGCGGATCAATAGGTCGAGCAGGTTCACGGCGAAGAGCGGGTTCTGGCTCGTGCGGGCCTTGCGTGACGACACGGTCCGGTGCTGGAAACAGCGGTCCCGCAGGCGCTTGAGCGCGCGCGGGTAGTCCTGATGCTCGTCGGTGTGGAGCTCGAGCGACTGCCCCGGGGTGGTCACGATCGAGAGCAGCGAGGCGACTTCCTTCTCGATCGAGCGTGGATCGGGCCGGCCGAACAGGCGCTCGCTCAGCAGGCGATGGATCTTCTGTTCGTCGGTCATGCGTCCGCTGCGCCGCAGTTCGCTCTCGGTGAAGCCGTAGGTGAAGTGCGAGTCCTTGCCGGTGACGAGGTGGAACAGGGTCGGGTGGTGCTGGCTCCACTCGAAGCCCTGGAAGCTATCGAGGGCGACCGGCTCGGGGATCGGTCCGCGGGGGCGGTGCAACTCGTGCCACAGGAGCGCATGGCGCCCCAGCCGGGCCGTGTGGCCGAGGATCGTCTGCGGCGAGGCGCCGAACTCGCGGGCGATCTGGCGAAAGCCCGAGCAGCCCACGAGACGCCAGAAGGCGGCCCTCTGCAGCTCCGGACGCTTCATCCAGTAGGTCGTGCTGAAGGTCTGACTGCTGAAATATCGACGGCAAGCGTCGCACCGCCGACGCTCGATGCGCCGCTGGTCCGACTTCCGGGTGAAGAACCCGGCCTTCTTGAAACGCCATAACTCGCGGTCCTGCCGGTGGTAACGGCAGGCTTCGTTGGGACAGAACGGGGGCACCCAGGAGGCGGGTGCGTTGGTCATGCCCTAGCGCACTGCACCTCCCGTGCCAGATGCAATCTTCGGAGCATGAACTAGCGGTTGCGCGAGCGCTGGGCGGCGGCCTTCGAGCCCGAGGCGAAGTGGAACTGGACCTGGATCTCGTCGTTGTGCCCGTTCCACGCCACCTCGAAGCGCAGCATCTCCGATCCCGGCACCAGCAGGCGCAGGCCGCCGCCGAAGCCCGTGCGCACGCGGTCGAGCGCGAATTCCGCGTCGTTGTTCCAGGCGAGGCCGGCGTCCGCGAGGGCGACCGCGTCGAGTCCGACCGAGAACGACCAGCCGAATACGTCGTAGCGCCGGATCGGGCGGAGCGTGAACGAGTGCTCGGCGGTGCCGAGCAGCTGGTTCTTGCCCGCCAGCGCCTCGGCCGGGCCCTGCACGGGGTAGCCGCGCACCGAGTTCGCGCCGCCGATCTGGTAGCGCATGTAGAGCGGAACGTCGACGCCCACGGTTCCGCTCTGCATCGACAAGAGACCGCTCAGCTGGAGCTTCATCGTCCTGCCGGTCGGCAGCCAGCGCCGCACGTCGAGGACGAGTGATTCGAAGTCGCCCTCGCCGGGCAGGAATCCGCCGACCTTGCCGAGCTCGATCTCGTTCTGCCATCCGCTGCGCGGGACGCGCCACGAGTCGCGGGTGTCCAGGCCCGCCGTCACGTAAAGGCCGAACAGCTGGTCCATGTTGTCGGGCGACAGCGTGATGCCGTCCTCGTCGCTGTGCATCTGCAGGAACCATGCGCGGCCCGAGAGGCGCCCGTGATCGCCGAGGTACTTCCCGGTCCGGGCGTAGACCTCGTCGCTCTCCTCCTGGAAGTCGTTGCGCTTGTCGAAGCGCACGAGGCGCCCCGCGTAGGCCTCGAACGAGACGTGGTTGCCTGAGATCCATGGCCACGTCGCTCGCGCCCAGTACTGGTCCGCCGCGCCGAAGTAGGCGCGGCCCGATAGCGCGACGGCGCGCCCGCCGAAGTTGAGCGAGGAGACGCCGGGACCGATCGAGAACCCGTCCTCCTCGGTGTAGCGGAAGGCGAGCATGGGCACGATGCGCGGCATCTCGCGGAAGCCGAACGCGACGCCCACGCCGTCGGTGGAGTCGGGCCTGACGGCGACGGTGACCTCGGCGAAGATCGACAGGTTCTCGAGGCGCTGCACGTCGTCGCGCAGCGTCTCGGGATCGAACGGCTGGCCCGGTCGCGTGTGGATCTCCCGCAGGATGACGTAGTCCTTGGTGACCAGTCCGGTCGGGAGCACGACCGCGTGCACCGTGCGCCCGGCGTGGACCTCGAGCGAGTCGAGGCCGCCGGGTGAGGCGATCGGGATCGGGGAGACGTCGACGTCCTGTGCGTCGACGCGTGGCGCCAGCAGGAGCAGGAGCAGGATGGGAAGTGTGAGTCGCATCGCAGGCTACAGTAGCTCCGACGCCGGTCCGTGCCAACCCGTTCCTGCGGCGGTGCCGGGCCTGTTGACAGCGCGGGCCGCTGCCACTAGCGTCTGCGCCGAAGAGTCGGCAATCTGCAGGGAGATGCGAAATCGGGCGGGAGGGCCAGTCGAGGTGAAGCGAGGCGGGCGCGGTTTCCTGGCCGGGACGTTCATCGTACTGTTCCTTGCGCACTCGGCCGCGATCACGACCGCGCGGGGCGCGACCACGACCGCGAAGAAGTCGACCCCGGCCGCGAAGAAGTCGACCACGACCGCGAAGAAGTCGACCCCGGCCGCGAAGGACTCGACCGCGATCGCGCAGGACTCCACCGCGACCGCGATGGCATCCGCCGACAGCTCGAAGAGCACGCAGGACGAGATCCGCGACCTCCAGCAGCAGGTCGAGGAGCTCACCAGGCAGCTCGCCGAAACGAAGCAGCTCTCGCTCTCGACCCACAATCGCATGCAGGTGCTCGAGAATCGCGCCCCGGACGACTCGGTCAGCCTGGCCATCGCCGCCCGCCTCGCCGAGCTCGAGCGTCAGATGGCGCGCGACCCCGAGGCCGCGGAGGGCAAGGTTTCCCTCGCCGACTTTCCGAATGCGATCCCGATTCCGGGAACCGATGCCGCGATCCGCATCGGCGGCCAGGCGCGGTTCAACCTGGCGCACAACTTCGCCGCCCTCGGGAGCGAGGGCCGCTTCGTGACGTCGACCATTCCGATCGCGGGGACCGAGGCCGCGGGCAAGGGGCCACGCACGACCCTCACCGCGAGCGGGAGTCGCTTCAGCTTCGACTTCCGGTCTCCCAGCTCCGTTGGCTACCTGCGCACGTTCCTCGAGGGCGACTTCCGGGGCTCCGGAAATACGCTTCGCCTGCGCCACGCCTTCGCCCAGTGGGAGGCGCTCCTGTTCGGCCAGACGTGGTCGACCTTCTCCGATCCTGACGCCCAGCCGGACGGGATCGACCTCGAAGGACTCAACGCGATCTCGCTCTTCCGCCAGGGGCAGGTGCGCTGGACCACGGAGGCGTGGCACGACACCTACTGGTCGGTCGCCATCGAGGATCCGACGCCGTCGATCACCGGGGCGGTGGGCATCAGCGTGGTGCCCGACCTGGTGACACGCGTGCGCTGGAAGCCCACCTCGAGCGCCCCGGGCATCATCAAGGGCGGGCACGTTCAGATGGCGGTGCTGCTGCGACAGATCAGCGGCGAACCCGTGCCCAATCAGCCGCTCTCCGCGTTCGGGTTCGGTGGGAACGTCAGCGGCCGACTCCCCGCCCCGGGGCAGGAACGGGATCACATCCTCTTCGCCCTCATCGGGGGCGTGGGGGTCGGTCGCTACATCTCCGACCTGTCCAACGAGGGCGGACAGGATGCCGTCTACGACTCCCTCCGCAACGAATTGGATCCCCTGCACGCGCTGTCCGGTTATGTCGGCTACGAACATTGGTGGACGGATCAGGTGCGGTCAACGGTCACCTACGGAGCGGTCGCCGTCGACAATCTCTCGATCCAGGCGCCGGAGTCGTATCACCTCACGCACCGCGCCTCGGTGAACGTCGTGTGCTCGCCGATCCGGAGGCTCGACCTGGTCGCCGAGTTCCTCTGGGGCACGCGCGAGAACAATGATGGCGGCAGGGGATCATCGAGCCAGCTGCAGCTCGGGTCGCGGTTGATCTACTAGGCTGCTGCAGAGCCGGCCGCACTCACGAGGAGAAGAGCTGATGGCGAAACTTCGAACCGTTCTGACGACCGCGGCGGGCATCGCCGTCGCGCTGTCGATCGGCGCCGCGTCCGCGCATGCCGCGGCCGTCGGCGCGATCCTCGGCGCGAATCGCGCGGGCATCAGCGGAGATGCGCCGCAGAACGTCGAGTTCGGCTCGAGGTTCGGACTGATCGCCGGTGTGCAGGGCGAGTTCGGCATCGCCCGCGACGTCCTGATCAGCGTGCAGCCCATGATCGTCAGCCGCGGTGCCGCGGTCAGCGACGCCGATTCGCTCGACGCCGAGTCCGCCGACCTGGTGATCGACTATTTCGCGATTCCGATCGTGCTCAAGATCATGGCGGGGGGCGGGCGCACCTATGTCACCGGCGGCATCGACGTGGCGTTCCTCGACAAGGCGACGCTGTCGAGCGGCGACGTCGAGTTGGACGCGACCGACTTGTTCAACCAGACCGACGTTGCTGCCCTCGTCGGTTTCGGCGTCGTGTTTCCCATCGGCCGGCCTCGGCTCACGATCGAGGCTCGCTACGTGCAGGCCTTCAGCAGCCTCACGAGGGAGGGTGCGATCCCGCCGGACCAGAACCTGCCCGATCGCTTCCACAACAAGGGGCTCCAGTTGACCGCCGGGTTCCTCTTTCCCCTGGGGAGGCCGTGATGCGCGCACTGATCCTGGCCCTGGGCGTGATGATCCTCGGGGCGTCGCAGGTGAACGGTGAGGAGATCAGGCGTCCGAACCTGGCGGGGCACACCTTCCTGTCCACCGATCTCGTGTCGGATGCGTTCGTGCGCACGTACGTGCGAAACTCGCTCGGCTACGCGGCCGCGATCAACCTCGAGTACCCCGCCGTGGTCATCGACGGGGATACCCTTCTCAGCCTCGAAGGGGACCTCGCCTACGCGACGCTCGAGTTCGAGTACCAGCATGCGATCAAGGACTGGATTGCCCTTCGCATCGCGCTCGACGGAAAGGTCCGTCTCGGGACGCAGTTGTCGTCGATCGTCCTCGACGGGGTGACCGTGAACAACGGCTACGACCTGCGGTGGCTGATGCGCGTCCGGCAGTCGGATCGGACCATGCTGTCGGGCTCGCTCGGCCTCATGCAGCAGTCATTCACGCGGATCGACGTGAAGGGCTTCGTCGAGGACGTCATCGCCGGCGCCCCGAATCCGCGAGTCGTCGACGAGGTGCCGGCCCTGCGCACCTATGCCGGGGCGCACTTCTCCTGGGCCATCAGCCGGCCGTTCGGCTTCAACGGATTGCTCAAGGGCTCCTACGGGGAGACCCCGTGGCGGGACGAGCCTGAGGGCTTCGGCTATGAATACGGGCTCGTCGTCGACTTCGACGCCGGCGCGGCCTGGCACGTTCCAGTCGGCCTCGCGCTCGGCTACCAGCAGAAGTCGTCACCCGCGCTCACGACCGACGTCGCGGGCGCCGCCCGCCAGAGCGTGCTGCGCATCGCCTACAACGCGCAGCCCGACTTCATCGTCGGCATCGACCTGACCCGGAGCTCGAGCCGGGAGCAGAACCGCGACAGGGACAAGACCGTGATCTCGAGCGGCGGCGCCCTCACTTTGCGCTACTACTTCTGAGCCGCGCAGGCGACGCCGGCAGCGCGACGGGACTCCTGCGGACTCGTGGACGCGGGGGTCGATGATCCCGCCGGTGCTTGACTTGGTGACCGGTCGTTCCTAGCATCCGGGTGTCGCCTTGCTCGTGAAGTTCCACCGCCTCCGCCAGGCTCCGTGAGCCCGGCGCGACCATCCGCCGCCGGCGCGCACGGGCGGCGCAGGTAAGGAGTGCCGGCATGGACGTGATCCAGGAGTCCCTCAGCCGCGCCGTCGGAGAACTGCTCGGCCGGGCCAGCGGGCCATTGCACCTCCGGTTGATCCTGCAGCCGATCGTCGCGACGTTCCTCGCGTTCAAGGCGGGCAAGCGCGACGCGGCCACCGGCGAGCCGGCCTTCCTGTGGGGACTGTTTACGCGGCCGGAAGAACGCGGGCGGTTGCTGCGGTCCGCCTGGAAGGACCTCGGCAAGATCCTCATCGTGGCGCTCGTACTCGATACGGCCTACCAGTTCATCGTCCTGCACACGTTCCACCTGCTCCAGACCCTGATCGTGGGAATCGTCCTGGCGATCCTGCCATACACGTTGTTCCGGGGCCCGTTCAACCGCGTCATGCGCGGCCAGGGCCACGGGGAAGCGCGTTAGCCCACGCACCGCGGCCACCAACCTTCGTTTCCGCAAGGAGACACCACCATGGCGCTCAAGGAATACAAACCGGGAACCGCCTTCAGCGGCGTGATCGGCCGCACGTTCGACGTCTCCAGCCCCGCGTGGCCCGAGCCATTGCGGGCGCGCGAAGGCGCTCCGAACATCCTGTTCATCGTCCAGGACGACACGGGCTTCGGCCAGATGGGCTGCTACGGCAGCCCGATCGAGACGCCGAACATCGACGCGCTGGCGAAGAACGGCCTGCTGTTCAACAACATGCACACGACGGCGCTGTGTTCGCCGACGCGCTCGTGCATCCTGACCGGTCGCAACCATCATTCGAACGCGATGTCGTGCATCACCGAGGGCTCGACCGGCTACCCCGGCGGCAACGGCAACATCCCGTTCGAGAACGGCATGCTCCCGGAGATGCTGCTGCAGCACGGCTACAACACGTACGCCATCGGCAAGTGGCACCTGACGCCGGCCGACCAGACCTCGGCGGCGGGTCCCTACGATCGCTGGCCGCTGGGACGCGGCTTCGAGCGCTATTACGGATTCCTCGGCGGCGACACGCACCAGTACTACCCCGAGCTCGTGTACGACAACCACGGCGTCGAGCCGGAGAAGACCCCGGAAGAGGGCTATCACCTCACCGAGGACCTGACGGACAAGGCGATCAGCTTCATCGCCGACGCCAAGCAGGTCGCGCCGAACAAGCCGTTCTTCATGTACTTCTGCCCGGGTGCGGGGCATGCCCCGCACCACGTCCCGAAGGAGTGGGCGGACCGCTACAAGGGCAAGTTCGACGGCGGGTGGGACGCCTACCGCAGGCAGGTGTTCGAGAAGCAGAAGCAGCTCGGGATCCTGCCCCAGGACGCCGAGTTGTCGCGGCATGATCCGGACGTGCAGGACTGGAACAGCCTGCCGGCGGACGAGAAGAAGCTCTACGCCCGCATGATGGAGGTGTTCGCCGGCTTCCTTACCCACACCGACCACCACTACGGCCGGCTGTTCGAGTTCCTCAAGTCGATCGGCGAGTGGGAGAACACGCTGATCATGTTCATCTCCGACAACGGCGCCAGCTCCGAGGGCGGCCCGACCGGATCGGTGAACGAGAACAAGTTCTTCAACAACGTCCCGGATTCGCTCGAGCAGAACCTGAAGATGATCGACGATCTGGGCGGCCCGACGACGTTCAACCACTACGCATGGGGCTGGACGTTCGCCGGCAACACGCCGTTCCGCCGCTGGAAGCGCGAGACCTATCGCGGCGGCATCAGCGATCCGTTCCTCGTCCACTGGCCGAAGGGCATCAAGGCGAAGGGCCAGGTCCGCGAGCAGTTCGCGCACGCGATCGACATGGTGCCGACGGTGCTGGAGGCGCTTGGACTCGAGGCGCCGACGGCGATCAAGGGCGTGACACAGTCGCCGGTCGAGGGCCACAGCTTCGCCCACGCGTTCGACGACGCGAAGGCGCCGTCGAAGCACATCACCCAGTACTTCGAGATGATGGGGCACCGCTCGATCTATCACGACGGCTGGCGCGCGGTGTGCCCGTGGCCCGGGACGTCGTTCAAGGAGGCGGGGGCGTTCTTCGGCGCGCCGATCGACAAGGACAAGCTGACCGAGCTCGATGCGAAGGGCTGGGAGCTCTACCACGTCGACAAGGACCCCGCCGAGAACCACGACCTCGCGGCAGAGAACCGGCCCAAGCTGATCGAGATGATCGCGGCCTGGTACGTCGAGGCAGGCAAGTACGACGTCCTGCCGGTCGATTCTCGGGGGACCGCGCGGTTCGCCGATCCGCGGCCGCAGATCGCGCTCGAGCGCAAGAGCTACACCTACTATCCGGGTACGCAGATGGTGCCCATCAATGCCGGTCCCAACGTGCTCAACCGGCCGTACAGCCTCACCGCCGACGTCGACATCCCGAAGGGGGGCGCGGAAGGCGCGCTCGTCTCGGCGGGAGACGTGCAGGGCGGATTCTCGTTCTACGTCCAGGGCGGCAAGCTCCACTTCGTCTACAACTACGTCGGCAGCGAGTTCTTCCACGCCGAGTCCGACGTCCCCGTGCCGGAGGGTCGCCACAAGCTGCGCTTCGAGTTCGAGGTCACCGGGAAGCCCGACATGAAGTCCGGCAAGGGCGCCCCCGGGCGCGGGCAGCTTTACATCGACGGGAAGCTCGTCGGCGGCGTCGACATCCCGCTCACCATGCCGCTGTCGATCGGCCTGGCGGGTGGATTCGTCTGTGGCGCTGACAGCGGGTCGCCGGTGTGGGACAAGTACAAGCCGCCGTTCCGCTTCTCCGGCAGGCTGTACAGCACGACGGTCGAGGTCGAAGGCGAGCTGATCAGCGACAAGGAATCCGAGCTGCGCATGCACATGGCGCGGCAGTAGTCGTCGATGGCAGAGCAGGATCGCACGATGCCGGCGGAGGGCGACGTCCCGGAGTTTCGGCTCCTCGGCGGACCCCTCCACCGCTTCGCCCGTCGGCTCGGCCTGGTCCGCGGGGGGACGAACACCGCCCCCTTCGGGCTGGCGCTCGGGCTGTTCCTCTGGGGCGTCGCGATGGTCCTGCAGGTCGTCGACGGTCGTGCCGGAGACCTCCTCTCGATCTCCCTGATCGGCGCTCACGTGCGCCTTCTCGTCGTCATTCCCTGCCTGTTCGTCGCGGAGGCCTGGGCCGGGCCGCGCTGGACGACGTTCGTCGATACGATCGTCAAGTCGGGGGTCGTGCGTTCGGCCGATCACCCGGCCCTGGCCGCCACGGTCACACGCGTGCTGCGCTGGACCGATTCGTGGCTGCCGGACGCGGCGTGCCTCGTCATCGCGGTCCTGTTCGGGGTGTTCGGTCCGTTCCTGCACCTGCCCGGTTCGACGAGCACGTTCGACCCGACCGCCGGAAGCATGGCGCTGGCGGGTTTCTGGTACTTCATCGTCTGCGTGACGGTCTTCCGCTTCCTGCTGATTCGTTGGCTGTGGCGCTTCGGGATCTGGGTGTTCTTCCTCTGGCGATTGGCCAGGCTCGACCTCGACCTCCTGCCGACGCATCCCGACTTCGCCGGCGGCCTCGGCTACCTCGAGGTCGTGCACACCCACTTCCTGCCGCTGAGCTTCGCGTTCTCGTCACTGGTTTCCGCCTCGTATGCCGAGGAGATCGCGCTCGGCAAGATGACCGTCGAGGGGGCGGGTCCCATCATCGTGGTCTCGCTGGTGGCCCAGGCCATCGTGCTCCTCGGGCCGCTCTTCATCGTCTCGCCGGAACTGTGGGCCTGTCGCGTCCGCGGCCTGAGCGAGTACATGGAGTTCGGGACGACCTACGTCACCCGGTTCGATCGCAAGTGGCTGCGCGGAGGCGCCCCGGCGGACGAGCCGTTGCTCGGCACCGGCGACCTGCAATCGCTGGCCGATCTCGGCAACAGCCTCAAGGTCGCCAGCTCGATGCGCTGGGTGCCCCTGAGCTTCGAGCTGGTGCGGGACTTCGCGGTCGCGGCCCTGCTCCCGATCCTGCCGCTCCTGCTCCTCGAGTACCCGGTCACCGAACTCGCCCGGAAGCTGCTCGAGCGGATGCTCGGGTCCTGATCGCGCCGACGCGCGGCTGGAGGTGGACATGACGACCCCTGAACCGAAGTCCGCGAACGATCTCGCAGCCGAACGGACCGATCTCGCCGGCGTGCGCACGCTGATGGCGGCGGACCGCACGCTCATGGCGTGGATCCGCACGGCGCTGTCGATGATCAGTTTCGGCTTCACCATCTACAAGCTGCTCGAGGGATTCCTGCAGGCCGGGGCGGCGCTGCCCCACGCGAACACCCCGCGCAACATCGGCCTGTTCCTCACGGGGCTGGGCACGATCTGCATGATCCTGGGCAGCATCGAGTACCTGGTGACGCTCACGAGCCTCCGCCGCACGATGTCCGCCGGCCCATGGCGGCCGTCGTTCTTCCTGGCGCTCGTGATGTCGCTCGGAGGACTGTTTCTGTTCTTCGGCATCATCACCCGCCTCCTGTGATGCCGCCGACCGAGCGCAGCTTCCATCTTCTCGCCAAGCCGGCGGGCGCGGCCTGCAACCTCGGCTGCAAGTACTGCTTCTTCCTCTCCAAGGAGAACCTGTACCCGGGCGACAGCCCGCTCATGGACGAGGCGACCCTCGAAGAACACATTCGCCAGCTTTTCGCGTCGACGCCGGGACCCGAGGTGCATGTCGCGTGGCAGGGCGGCGAGCCGATGCTGCGCGGGATCGAGTTCTTCCGCCGCGCCATCGAGCTCGCCGCGCGCCATCGCCAGCCTCACCAGCGCGTCGTGCACACGATCCAGACCAACGGCACGCTGGTCGACGACGCATGGGCCGCGTTCTTCAAGGAGAACGGCTACCTGGTGGGCCTCAGCGTGGACGGCCCGCGCGCGATGCACGACGCGTACCGTATCTCGAAACAGAACGAGGGCAGCTTCGACGACGTGATGCGGGGCTGGAACATCCTTCGCGAGCACGGGGTCGATGTCAACGTGCTGTGCACCATCCACGCCGCGAACCAGGATCATCCGCTCGAGGTCTACCGCTTCTTCCGCGACGAGATGAAGGCCGAGTACATCCAGTTCATCCCCATCGTCGAGCGCGCCACCCCCGAGACGCTGGCCCAGGCGAACGAGGGCTGGGGCGGGCTGCGCGGGCGGGATCGGCCGCTCTACAAGCAGGAGGGGAGCCTCGTCACGGAGCGCACGGTGGATTCCGCGAAGTTCGGGGCCTTCCTCAATGCCATCTTCGACGAGTGGGTGAAGCGCGACGTAGGCAAGGTGTACGTCGTCACCTTCGACGTGGCGCTGGGCAGCTGGATGGGGCAGCACAACCTGTGCATCGTCTCGCCGACGTGTGGCAACGCGCTGGCGCTCGAGCACAACGGCGATGTGTACTCGTGCGACCACTTCGTGGAGCCCGACCATCTACTCGGCAACATCAAGGAGACGCCGCTGGCGACGCTGGTCGCCTCGGAGAAGCAGCGCGTGTTCGGGCAGGCCAAGTACGACACCCTGCCACGCTACTGCAAGGATTGCCCGGTGCTGTTCGCCTGCTACGGCGAATGCCCGCGCAACCGCTTCATCCGGACGCCCGACGGGCAGGAAGGGCTCAACTACCTGTGCGCGGGCTACAAGTCGTTCTACACTCACATCGGCCCCGCGATGAAGACCATGGCGGAACTGGTCTGCCAGGGGCGCTACGCCGACGAGATCATGGAGGCACCGCGATGAAGATCCGATTCCTCACCACGTTCCTCGCTGCCGGGCTGCTCGCGATCGCGATCCCGGCGCGCCCTGCGCACGCAGCCGACGAGAAGAAGGCGGAGGCGCCTGCGCCCACTGCCGCGAAGGCCGACTCCGTCGCCACACCGCCGCCGATGACGATGAAGGAGGTCAAGCAGAAGCTCGGCATGATCGTCTATCCCGCGAAGGGACAGACCGCCGCGGTCCAGGAAGCCGACGAGGAATCGTGCCTGGTGTGGGCCGCGGACCAGACCGGACTCAAGCCCGACACGCCCGCGCCGGATCCGAAGGCCGCCGGGAAGCAGGCGGCCGCCGCCACGGACTCGGCGACGGCAGGTGTGGCGGTCAAGACCGCGGCAAAGGGAGCCGCAGCCGGTGCGATCTTCGGCGCGATCGTCGGGGATGCCGGCACGGGCGCGGCCGTCGGCGCCGTGGGCGGGGCGATGGGGGGCCGCAAGGCGCGCAAGCAGGCCTCCAAGCAGGCCGAGGCCCAGGCGGAGCAGCAGGCCAAGGCGGCCCAGCAGGCGAAGATGGATACGCTGAAGAAGGCGATGTCGGCCTGCCTCGAGTCCAAGGGCTATACGATCAAATAGTTGCGGGGCAATCACCTGCGGGGGGACGTGCGGACGCGAATCCGGCGTCCCGCCCGCCGGTTGCGGCCTTCGCGTTCCGCAGCGTAGACTGCGACGTCCGCCGAGCCCCTCGGCGCCGCTGGTCCATCCGACCGCCGAACCCCGATCCAGAGGAACTGCGTGGCCAATACCGCCGACATCAAGAACGGTCTCGTCATCGAGCACAAGAACGACCTCTATCGGGTCGTCGAGTTCCAGCACGTCAAGCCCGGCAAGGGCGGGGCGTTCGTCCGCACCAAGCTCAAGAACCTGCGCACCGGTCGTGTCATCGACGAGACCTGGAACTCGGGCGAGAAGATCCAGGACGTCAAGCTCGAGCCGCACTCGATGCAGTTCCTGTACGCCTCCGGCGACGACTACCACTTCATGAACACCGAGTCCTACGACCAGATCCAGCTCCCCAAGACGATGCTCGCGGACTACGTCGGCTTCATGATCGACGGCATGATCCTGCCGGTGCTCATGCGCGAGGGCGAGATCGTCACCATCGAGTTCCCGCAGATGGTCGAGCTCGAGATCGCCGACACCGAGGACGGCGCGGCGCGCGGCGACACGGCGCGCGCGTTCCAGAAGCGCGCGACACTCGTGACCGGCGCCGAGGTCATGGTGCCCGGGTTCATCAAGCAGGGGGATCGGGTCAAGATCGACACCACGACCGGGAAGTACGTCGAGCGCGTCTGACCCCTCGCCCTGCCCCACGAACGCCGCCGCCCCGATCCTCGCGACGGATCGGGGCGGCGCGTTGTTTCCAGCCGAAACCCGGGGCGATTACGAAGTGGACGCCGGACGCACCGTGACCGGGTGATCGAGCGTGACCTGGAGAACCGTGCCCGCGTCGAGCTGCAGCTGGGGGCCACGGGTCATCAGCGATGCCGCCGTGCCGGCGACCGCGCCGGCCGCCGCGCCCTTGCCGGCGTCTCCCGCCGAACCGCCGATGATCGCGCCGAGCACGCCGCCGGCGACCGCGCCGCCACCGATGATCGCCGCGTCCTTGCCGCGTCCCGACTCGCTCTCGTAGACCCGGCCGACCGAACTCAGTTCATAGGTGCGACCGCCGAAGCGGACCGTGTCGTACGAGAGCTGCATCTGGCCGCGACCGCTGGCCTTGCCCGGCTGCTCGGTGAGCGCCACGTGGCCGCTCACGTCGGCGCCGGCCGGGATGATGGTCCGGCCGGAGACGACCACCGGTGACGAGATGCGAGCCGTGAAACGGTCTCCGACCGAGGCGGTCTTCGTGGTCAGCGACGTCTGCAGCGTCATCGAGAGCGAGGTGCCCGTCGGCAGCGTGACCGTGCTGGCGCGCGCCGGGCTCGCGCCTCCGGTCGCCTTGCCGGCGCCGGTCGCAGCGGTCTCGGGGACGGTGGCGGGGGTCGAGGAGTTGTTGATCGCGTAGACCGCGACGACGCCGAGCACGGCGAGTCCGGCCAGCGACATCCACAGGACCTTCTTGTTGTGCGCGTTTGAATCCACGGTCGTTGCCATGACGAGTCTCCACGGTGAGGGCGATGGATCCGCCTGCCTTCGAGGACCTACCGCACGGTGATGCCGAACAGCAGCGATGCCTGGTTGACCTCGCTGATGGTGTAACGGGCCTCGACGAACAGGCTGTTGCGGCCGGCCGGGAACATCACGCCGCCGATCAGGTTCGCGGCCGGGTCGGTCTGGCTGTTGTCGTTGCCGTCGCCGTCGGAGACGTCGACCATGCTGAAGCCGATGCCGGCTCCGAGATAGGGCGACGTTTCCGACCGCGCGCCGAAGTGATAGAAGGCGTCGAGGTTGCCGTTGAAGCCGGTCAACCGGTCCGCGTTCCAGTAGAGGATGTTCGGCTGCAGGTGCCAGTACGAGTCGGGGCTCTCCATCTCGATGTGGGCCCCGAGAGCGATGCCGCCATCCGAGTCTTCCGGGTCGAGGTAGCCGACGCGACCGCCGCCGCCGGTGATTCCGAATGCCGAGGCCGACGGCGCCGACGAGGTGAGGACGAAAGCGACCGCGACGATGGCGACAGCAAGCGGGATGCGACTCATGGATCCTCCAGGGTCAGGTTGCGTTGCGACGGGTCCCGGCCACGAAGACGAGGGCCAGTCCGGCAACGACCGCCACCGCACCCGCGATCGGCGGGATGGGAAGCGACTTCCTCTCGGTCACCTGCAGGTCGACGGGACCGAGATCGATGTTCTTCTTCTGGTTCCAGTTCAACCCGCCCCAGGCCAGTCCGGCCAGGCCGAGCAGGATCAGGACGATGCCGACGCCGCGTGCCATGGGTGACCTCCGACTAGATGACCTTGCGGCCCTGGATGATCCGAATGAGGACGGACACGATGGCGAGGATGAGAAGGATGTGAACGAAACCGCCCAGGGTGTAGCTCGAGGCCATGCCCAGGGCCCACAGGACGAGCAGTACGACAGCGATGGTCCACAACATGGGATTCCTCCTTGAACGAGATGGAAGGAAGGGTGGTGCAGTCCGGACGATGTCGAATCGGAAACGAACTCCCACTGCCGGTGCTGCACCGCCACATCCGAAGCAGGCCCACGCGGACTGCCGCATCCCTCAAGAGCAGGGGTCGTGCCACGTCATCCGGATCGGCGCAAGTCGTTGTCGATCATGCATGTAGGGGGCTGTCACCGGACCGGTCGCGAGGCCGCTGCAGGGGTGATCGGGAGGAGGATTGTAGAAACTGCCGCGGGGACGTAGGCTCGCGACACATGAACGGAGGTGGCGACATCTGGACTCGGTGCAACATCTGCAAGAAGCCGATCGCGTTCGGCGCGCTCTGGTATCGCTGTTCGGTGTCGACGTGCAACAAGAAGCGCCTCGCGCTCCATTTCTGTTCACCCGACTGCTGGGACGCGCACGTCCCGGATGCGAACCACAAGAGCCCGCTGTGCATCGAGGAACGGGCTCCGGCGCGGGGGTGAGGGACGCCCGGAGCTGAGCTCCGCCGTGCATTACAAGTCCTTGTCAAGCCGCCCTTCGCCCGCGAGCCGGGCGGAGGGTTTTGCATCCAAGCAGCAACTGGTTTCGCGGTACGCTTGGCAGCGCCACCCGCCGACTGATCCCGCCTTCGACCCGGTTCACGACATCCGCACTCCCGAGGAGGAGCTTTCCATGAAGTCGTTCCTGCGTTCACTTTCCGCCGTCGCCGTCCTGGCCCTTGCCGCCGCGGCTCCGGCGCATGCTGCCGTCGAGACCTACACCTTCGACCAGGCGCATACGCATGTCGGCTTCAGCGTCCGGCACCTCTTCACGCCGGTGAAGGGTGAGTTCAAGGAAGTGACGGGCTCGATCGTCATCGACCGCGACAACCTGGGGAACTCGAAGGTCGAGGTGAAGATCCCGGCCGCGAGCATCAACACGAACAACGACCGTCGCGACAGCCACCTCAGGGGCGAGGACTTCTTCTTCACCGAGAAGAACCCCGAGATCACGTTCGTGTCGAAGTCAATCACGGTGGGAAAGGACAACAAGGGGACGATGACCGGCGACCTCACGATGCGCGGCGTCACCAAGCCGGTCACGCTCGACGTCGAAGTGCTCGGCTTCAGCGGCACGGGCCCGGGCACGATCGCCGGCTTCTCGGCGCGCGGTGTGCTCAATCGCAAGGACTACGGCATCAACTGGAACAAGACGCTCGACCAGGGCGGCACGCTGCTGTCCGACGACGTCCAGCTCGAGATCGACGTCGAGGCGAGGATCCCGAAGCCCGCGCCGCCGGCCGGCGCCGAAGTGAAGAAGTAGCGCGCCTGCTCCGCCGAACACGGTTCGAGTGCACGAGGGCCCGGGACGCAGCTCCGTCCCGGGCCCTCGTGTTGCCGGTTTCCAGGTGGAGCCGGGCTCACTCGTCGAGCGGCTCGAGCTCGACCGTGACGGCGCCTTCCTCGTCGACCGTGACCCGCACCTGCCACGGCCGGCAGCACACCGCGCAATCCTCCACGTAGCTCTGGTCGGACCCGCCCCCCAGGTCGACGAGCAGTTCGTTCTCCTCGAAGCAGTAGGGGCAGGTCGCGGCGTACGTGTCGTCGATGCGGGCGCGGGCGCCGTGCTCGAGCGCGTCGTCCTCGGGGAACGCCTCGTCGCCGGCCGGGTCGTCGTCGTCGCGGAAGCGGATCATCGTTCGGCGCGGCGCCGGATCGCGTCGATGAGGCCGTCGAACACGATCTGGTGCAGGGGGTACAGCGCATACCAGTAGACGAGCCCGAACAGCCCGCGCGGCTCGAACACGGCGGCCTGGCGCAGCTGCGTGCGCGCCGCGTCCGCCGGATCGGGCTCGCACTCGAAGACGAGCCAGGCGCGGCCGGGGACCCTCATCTCGGCCCGCAACCGGAGCGCGTGTCCGGGTTCGACCGATTCGACGCGCCAGAAGTCGAGCGCATCGCCGGGCCGGAGCTCGTCGGGGTGGCGGCGCCCGCGCCGCATGCCCACGCCGCCGACGAGGCGATCGAGCAGCCCGCGCACCCGCCACAGCGCCGTCCCGTAATACCATCCGCGACGGCCGCCGATGCCGGCAAACGTCGCGTAGACGCGGCCGGCCGGCGCGCGCACGAGCCGCGTCCGACGCTCGAAGATCCGGCCCTCATGCTCCTCGAGCGAGACCGTGCCCTCCAGCGGACCCGCCGGGAACGCCGCGGTCCAGTCGGTCTCGACGTCGCCGCGGTCCGCGTCCTCGAGCGCGCGCTGAACGGCGGTCGCGTACGGCGTCGGCTCCACGCCGAACAGCCGGCGCGCGTCGTCGTCGTGCACGATCACCTCGTTGCGCATGCCCTCGACGAGCGTGCGCGCGATCTCCTTCGGGATGGGCGTGACGAGGTCGACCCAGTACGACGACAGGCGCGGCGTAAGCACGGGAACCGGCACCAGCCAGCGCTTGAGCCCGCGCAGGCGCGCGTAGGTCTTCATCATGTCGCCGTAGGTGAGGACGTCGGGTCCGCCGATCTCGAACACACGCCCGATCGCCTCGGCGCGGCCACGCGCGGCGACCAGGTAGGCGAGCACGTCGCGGATGGCGATCGGCTGGCAGCGCGTGGAGACCCAGCGCGGGCAGATCATCACCGGCACCCGCTCGGTCAGGTAGCGGATCATCTCGAAGGAGAGGCTGCCCGAGCCGACGATGACGGCGGCGCGGAACTCGGTCACCGGCGCGCCGGTGGCGCGCAGCGCCTCGCCGGTCTCGTGCCGGCTGCGCAGGTGGGGCGAGAGGTCGGCGCGCGCCTCGCCGAGTCCGCCCAGGTAGATGACCTGCTGCACACCCGCGCGCACCGCGGCCTCGCCGAACCGGCGTGCGGCGTCGCGATCGCGGGCGGCGAAGCCCTCGCCGGCGGCGAGCGCGTGGATGAGGTAGTACGCGGTCGTGCAGCCGTCAAGCGCGCGATCGAGCGCGGCCGGATCGAGCGCGTCGCCCGGCACGATGGTGACCCCGGGATCGGCGCTCCAGGCGCGGCCCGCGAGGCGCGCCGGCGTGCGCGCGAGGCAGCGCACGGCGACTCCGCTCGCCAGCAGGCGCGGGACGAGTCGGCCCCCGATGTAGCCGGAAGCGCCGGTGACGAGGACGGTCGGGCGGGTCACGGGCGGCAGTCTCGCACGGACGCGGTTGCCTCACCAGCGTCCGTGTGCGTAAATCCCGGCATGATCGAATTCGAGAAGACCCCGCCTGAGGTCAAGGAGCTGCTCGGCAAGCGCATCTCGCAGCTCGGGCTCAAGGTTGAGGGGTCGCCGGTCGAGCGTTCGGTCGAGAAGCTGCGCAAGGAACTGGTGCAGAAGGGGCTCAAGCGCTTCAAGGCCGTCGTCTACCTGACCGACGAGTGGGGGTGCCCCTCGGGCGAGCCCGTGATCGGCATTCCGTTCTACCTCGCCGATCCGAAGCTCGCCCGGCTCGAGGGCCACGTCAACGATCTCGAGAGCCAGCGCGAGATCCTCATGTACCTTCGCCACGAGGCCGGCCACGCCTTCAACTATGCCTACCGCCTGTATGCCACGCCCGAGTGGCGCGAGCTTTTCGGCCCGTTCAACCGCCGCTACCGCGACGACTACCGGCCCGTGCCGTTCTCGCGCAAGTACGTGCGCCATCTCGCCGGCTGGTACGCGCAAAAGCATCCCGACGAGGACTTCGCCGAGACGTTCGCCGTGTGGCTGACGCCACGCTCGGCGTGGCGCGATCGCTACAAGGGCTGGCCGGCGATCCAGAAGCTGCGCTACATCGACCGCATGGCGAAGCGCTTCGGTGACGTCGACCCGGTCGTCGGCCACGGCGACACGGACATCACGGTCGAGGAGATGGAACTGACGGTCGAGGAGTTCTACCGCCAGGTGCTGGACCAGAACCGGGCGGCGGTGGACCTCGCCATGGACGGCGACCTGCGCGACATGTTCGCCCGCCGGAACCCGCGACGGAAGACCGTGCGGCCGGCCGTGGAGTTCATCCTCGAGCACCGGGTCGCGCTGACGGACAAGATCACCTACTGGACCGGTGTCAAACGACCGCTCGTGCGCGGCCTGGTGGAAGCCATGGCGCGGCACGTCCGGGATCTCGACCTGTGGGTCGAGCGGGCGCAGGAACCGCTGGCGCTGATCGAGTTGACGGCCTACGGGACCACGCTCGCCATGAACTACCTGACGCGAGGAAAGTTCGTCCACGTCTGAGGGCGCGAGCCCCCGAGGTGCCCATGGCCAGGCTGCGGATCGCGGTTCTGTACGACGTGTGGGACGACGGCAGCGAGGAGGTCGTCGACGAGACGCCGCAGTCGCGGCGCAAGAAGCCTGAAAAGGAGGATCGGCAGGAGATCCACGAGGCCCTGAAGACGCTGGGCCACGCGCCGGTCTACCTCGAGATCGACGGCACGACCGAGTCGTTGGGGCGCCTCGCGGCGGCGGAGTGCGACCTGGTGTTCAACCTCACCGAGTCGTGGGCCGGCGACGACACGAAGGACATCCACCTCGCGGCCTACCTCGAACTCCTGGGGAAGAAATTCACCGGCTCCGGCCCCGGCGGCCTGCACCTGGCGCAGAACAAGTCGCTGGCCAAGAAGATCTTCGCCTTCCACGGCATCCGCACGCCGTACTTCGCCAGCGTCCACCGCGGACGACTCGAGTGGTCGCACGACCTGCAGTTCCCGGTGATCGTCAAGCCGGCGCGCGAGGACGGCTCGATCGGCATCGCGTTCAACGCCCTGTGCGAGTCGATCAGGGACCTGATGGAGCGCATCAACGACCTGCACCAGCAGTTCGACTCGCCGGTGCTGATCGAGGAGTACATCGAGGGACGGGAGATGTACGTCGCCGTGCTGGGCAACGGCGAGCCCGAGGCGCTGCCCGTCGTCGAGCTCGACCTGTCGAAGCTGCCCGAGGGCACGCCGAAGATCGCCGGCAGCGAGGTGAAGTGGGAGAAGGGAACGCTCGCCTACAAGGTGACGAAGAGCATCATCCCCTCGGGCCTCGACGAAAAGGTCGCCGCCGACCTGCAGCAGACCGCGCTGCAGGCCTATCGCGCACTCGAGCTGCGCGACTACGGGCGCATCGACATGCGCCTCGCGCCCGACGGCCGCGTCTACGTGCTCGAAGTGAACCCCAATCCGTGGCTGCACTCGGGCGCGGAGTTCGCGATGGCGGCGAAGAAGTCGGGCCGCGACCACGCGACGCTGATCGGCGAGATCGTCGACCTGGCGCTGGCGCGGTACCGCTAGCGCTCCGCGCGGTCCAACCACCACGAGTCCCGGGGGTACACCGGCATGAAAGTCCGAGTCCTTCTCCGCGCGCTCGCGCTGGGGGCCGTGGCCCTGGGAGCGGCGGTGGCCGTGGGCCTGCTCGTCCGGCGCCCCGCGACCCCGCCGGGCCCGGGCGCGTATGTCGCGAACGCAGCGTGCCTCGAGTGCCACGCGAAGGAGGCGGGTGCGTGGCGCAAGTCCCATCACGCGCAGGCGATGGCCGTGGCGGCCGACAGCACGGTGTTCGGCGACTTCACGGACGCCACGTTCACGCACGCGGGCGTCACCTCGAGCTTCTTCCGCCGGGACGGCCGCTTCTTCGTGCACACCGACGGGCCGGACGGCGCGCTCGCCGACTTCGAGATCACGCACACCTTCGGCTACGCGCCGCTGCAGCAGTACCTGATCGCGATGCCCGGCGGTCGCCTGCAGCCGCTGCAGATCGCGTGGGATCGCGTCCGCGGGCGCTGGTTCCGCCTGCTGCCCGACGAGAAGGCGCCGCCGGGTGACGTCCTGCACTGGACCGGGCGCTACCAGACCGCGAACACGATGTGCATCTCGTGCCACACGACCGGCTTCGAGAAGCGCTACGACGCCGTCGCCGACACGTTCGCCTCGCGGTGGGCCGAGCCGAACGTGTCGTGCCAGTCGTGCCACGGCCCGGGCGAGCGGCATGTCGCGTGGGCGCGCCGGCAGGGCGACCGGCCTGTCGTGGCGCCCGTGTCGGGGGCGCGCTACGGGTTGAGCGTGGACACGCGCACGGCGGGGCCCGCGCGGCAGCTCGATGTGTGCGCGCCGTGTCACGCGCGGCGTAGCGAACTCACGGCCGCGCCCGGGCCCGGCGAGCCCCTGCTTGATCACTACCTGCCCAGCCGGCTGGAGGCGGGCCTCTATCACCCGGACGGCCAGCAGCTCGACGAGGTGTTCGTCTACGGCTCGTACCGCCAGAGCCGAATGCACCAGGCCGGCGTGACGTGCACGGACTGCCATGATCCGCACAGCGAGAGAGTCAAGCTGCAGGGAAACGCCCTGTGCCAGCAGTGTCACGCGACGCAGGTGACCCCGCGTTTTCCCCGCGCGGCCGGGAACTACGACACGCCGGCGCATCACTTCCACCAGGCGGGCACCGCCGCCGCGCAGTGCGTGAGCTGCCACATGCCGGCGAAGAACTACATGCAGATCCAGCCGCGGCTCGATCACAGCCTGCGCGTGCCGCGGCCGGACCTGAGCGTGAAGCTCGGCACGCCGAACGCCTGCAACGGCTGCCACGCCGACAAGTCGGCGCAGTGGGCCGCCGATCGGGTCGTCGCGTGGTACGGGCCGAAGCGGCGCCAGGATCCGCACTACGGCGAGGCGTTCTTCGCCGCGCACGCGGGCCGGCCGGGCGCCGCGGCGGGCCTGGTGCGCGTCGTGGCCGATCCGACGCTGCCGGCGATCGTGCGGGCCGCCGCGCTCGACGCGCTGCGCGGCGACGGCGCGACCGGGATGGCCGAACGCGTCGCCGCGACACGCGACGGCGACCCCGAGGTGCGCGCCGCCGCGGCGGCGAGCCTCGAGTCGGCGCCGGGCGCGCAGCGAGCTGCGGCGCTCGTTCCGCTGCTTTCGGATCCGATCCGGGCCGTGCGCATCGAAGCCGCGAAGAGCCTGTCGTCGCTGAGGGCGGGGGAGATCGACGCGGCGCGGCGGCCGGAGTTCGACGCGGCCCTCGCCGAGTACATTGCCGCGCAGAACGTCGCGCTCGACATGCCGGGGGCGCGGCTCAACCTCGCCGTCGTGCACGACAATCTGGGTCGTCGCGACCTCGCCGAGCAGGAGTACCTGCAGGCGCTGCGCATCGACCCGGACTTCACGCCGGCGCGGGCCAACCTGGCGCGGCGGTACAACGCCGAGGGGCGCAACGCCGACGCCGAGCGCGTGCTGGTCGAGGGCCTGGCGCGGAATCCGGGGATCGGCGAGCTGCAGTATTCGCTCGCGCTGCTGCTGGTGGAGGAGGGACGGCTGCCCGAGGCGGTGGAGGCGATGGAGCGCGCGGCGCGGCTCCTGCCCCAGCGTGCCCGCGTCCGCTACAACCTGGGGCTGCTGCAGCAGCAACTGGGGCGCGGCCGGGCCGCGGAGGAGGCGCTGCTCGAGGCCGATCGGCTGGAACCCGGGAGCGCGGAGACGATGTACGCGCTGGCGGTATTCTACGCGCAGGGTGGCCGGCGCGCCCTCGCCCTGGAGTGGGCCGAGAAGCTGCAGGCGCGCGATCCAGCGAATCCCGAGGTCGCGCAGTTCGTCGCCGGCCTGCGCGCGGGAAACTGAGCCGGCCCGCCTAGGCCGCGGCCGGTGGGGCCTTCTGCTTCGGCGCTGGCGCGGTGCGCGCGAGCTCCTCGGCCATCGGTCCGAGCTTCACCTGCTTCGTTGCGGCGCGCAGCACGTAGACGCGCAGGTTGTTGCCCTGCGGATCCAGCGGGAAGACGAAGAATCCCGCGCGCTCCGGCGAGTACGTCTGGGAGTGGCCGATGAGGAGTTCGCCGTCCTCGAACAGGACCGCGATGCGGCGCCCCAGCTGCGGGCCGGTGTCCGTCGCGGGAAAGCGTCGGTTCTTGTGGCGCAGGCGGTTGCCCAGCAGGTCGCGCACGAAGAACACGCCCTTCAGCTCCGCTGTCTTCACCGGGACCGACTGCGCGCTGCCCTTGGGCAGCACGTGGAACAGCGGCCGGTCGGGGAAGAAGTCGCGCGTGTAGCCCTTGACCACCTGGCCATTGCGGTAGCGCGCGACGACGAGGTTGTTCTCGCCGCCTGCAGGCGCCGTGCCACCCGTGGGACCGACCCCCGAGGGTTGGGGATTCATGGCGTGCCTCCTCCTCCGGGGGACGCTCAGTCGCCCTCCCGGCTCCCCTCGTGATCGGCACGTCGGGCCGCCAGCTTGCGGAAAAAGAGACCGTGCGCCAGGCGGTCCAAGAGCCCCCCGGGGACCGGCTGAATCCGCGTCGTGGCGGCCCGGGAGCGCTGACCCGGGGCGTTCAGCCCTCGCCGAGGATCCGGCGGCGGCGCGCGGCGTCCTCGTTCTGCGACCGCGGCGTCGTGCGCGCGAGCTCCTCGGCTCCCAGGCCGAGCCGGACCTCCTTCGTCGCGGCGCGAAGCACATAGACGCGCGTGTTGTTTTCCCGCGGGTCCAGCGGGTGGACGAAGAAGCCGGGGCTGTCGGCCGCGTAGGACTGCGTGTGGCCGAGGAGCAGCTCGCCGTCCTCGAACACCACCGCGATGCGGCGGCCGGACTGCGGCCCAGCGTCGAACGCGGGGAACAGCCGCTTCTTGTGGAAGAGCTTGCTTCCCGCCAGGTCGCGCACGAAGAACACACCCTTGAGTTCCGCCGTGTCGACCGGAAGCGGCTGCAGGCCGCCGCGGGGCAGGACGTGGAATTGCGACTGTCCGGGAACGAAGTCGCGCGTGTAGCCCTTGATCACCTGGCCGTCCCTATAGCGTGCGACGACGAGACTGCTCGCGCCGCCCACGGTGGTGGGGGCGGCCGCCGGGGGTTGGAGATTCATGGCGTGGTTTCTCCTCGGGGCCGACGGACATCGTCCGCCCATTACCCTCCGGATTCGGCACGCCCCCGGGCCAGCTTGCGGAAAAACAGCGCCTGCGCCAGGCGATTGAGAAGTCCCCGCGGAACGAGCCGAATCATTGCAGTCAGCAATTGGTAGCGGCGTCCGACGACGACCGAGGCGGTCTTTCCCAGCCCGGCAAGCGCCGTTTCGGCGACCCGGTCGGCCGGCATCCACGCCCACGCCGGCAGGCCCTCCGTGGAGATCCCGGCGGCCTGGTGAAACTCGGTGCGCGTGTAACCGGGGGAGACGGCGAGCGCGTGGATGCCGAGCGGCGCCAGTTCGGCGCACAGGCCCTCGGCCAGGTGAAGGTCGAACGCCTTCGTCGCGCCGTACAACGAGTCCGAGGACAACGCCAGGTACCCCGCGACGCTGGCCACCACGATCACACCGCCACGGCCGCGGGCCGCCATCGCGGGCAGGAGCGCGCGCGTGAGTTCGACCGGCACGCGGCAGTGCAGGTCGACCTGGGCGACCAGATGCGCCGGATCCGCGACATGGAACGGCTGGTTCACGGCGAAGCCGGCGTTGTGGACGAGGAGACCGACATCGATGCGACATTCGGCCAGCGTGGCGATGAGGCGGGGGACGGCTCCGGCGGCGACCAGGTCCAGCGGGATCGCGCGGGCGCGAACCGCGTGCGTTTCGGCCAGCTCGGCCGCGAGCGCGGCGAGGCGGTCGCCCCGGCGGGCGACGAGCACGAGGTCGGTGCCGTCGGCGGCGAGCCGGCGCGCGAACGCCTCGCCGATGCCGGCCGAGGCCCCGGTGACGAGCGCGGCGCCGCCGTAGCGCGCGCCGAACGATCCCGCGCGCATCCGACTAGCGCTGGTCGAGGACGACCGCGCCGCCCTTGATGACGAGGCTCGGGCGCTCGAGCAGCGTGATGTCAGCCAGCGGATCGCCGCGGACCGCGACGAAGTCGGCGTAGCGGCCCTGCGCGATGACGCCGACCTCGTTCCAGCCCAGCAGCTCGGCGGCGTCCCCGGTGGCCGACACGATCGCGGACATCGGCTTCATGCCGAGATCGGTCATGAACCTGAACTCGCGCGCGTTCTGCCCGTGCGGGTACACGCCGGCGTCGGTACCGAACGCGATCTTCACTCCGCCCTCGAGGGCGCGCTGGAACGACTCGCGCATGACCGGGCCGACCTGCTTCGCCTTGGCCACCGCATGCGGCGGGATGCCGCCCTTGTCGGCCTGATCGTAGACCCACTCGCCGGCGCAGCGCGTCGGCACCAGCCAGCAGCCCATCTCCTTCATCAGTCGCACCGCCTCGTCATCGAGGTACGTGCCGTGCTCGATCGAGTTCACGCCGGCGCGCACCGCCGACTTGATGCCCTCGGCGCCGTGCGCGTGCGAGCACACCTTGAGGCCCAACAGGTGCGCCTCGTCGACGATCGCCGCCAGCTCCTGGTCGGAGAAGGCACGCGATTCGAGCGCGTCGTTGGCCGACAGCACGCCGCCGCTGGTCATGATCTTGATCACGCCGGCGCCGTGCTTGTGCGCGTAGCGCACGGCCTTGCGGCACTCGTCGGCGCCGGTGGGCAGGCCCTGCGTGTAGTCGAGGTGATCCTCGAGGATGCCGGGGCGATAGCCGTTGGCGTCGCCGTGGCCACCGATGATCGAGAACGAGTTCGTCGAGACGATCATGCGCGGTCCGGGCACCGTGCCGCGGTCGATCGCCTGCTTGAGCGCCACGTCGACGAAGTCGTTCGCGCCCACGTTGCGCACCGTGGTGAAGCCGGCCTCGAGCGTGCGGCGGGCGTAGATCGTCGCCTGGATCGCCTGGTCCGCGGGCGTCTGGGTGACGCCGTTCAGCAGCGTGCCGGAGGAGACCTCGAACGTCAGGTGCGTGTGGCAATCGATGAGCCCGGGCAGGAGCGTGAGGCCGGCGAGGTCGATCGTCGTCGCGCCGGCCGGCGCCGCGAGGTTCGCACCCACCGACTCGATCCGGTCGTCCTTTACCAGCACGTCGACGCCGCGGCGCGGGGCCGCGCCCGTGCCGTCGATCAGCGTGCCGGCCTTGAGCAGGACCCAGCGCGGCGCCGCCGTTTCGGCCGCCGGGGCGGCGCAGGCGAGCGCGAGGGAAACGGCGAAGGCCGCGGCGGCGGCCGCGGCCCGGAACATCATCGTGCGGAGTCGGATCCTCATGGAGCCTCCGTGCGCCGTGAAGCAGTGGTCACATGAGCTTGGCGAGAAGCTGCTCGTTGGTCGGGTGCATGCGCAGCAGCTCGAGCAGCTCGAGCATCGCGCTCTCGGAGTCGCGCTCCGACAGGCGGCGGCGCAGGTTGTTGATCGCCCGCATGCTGTCGGCGTCGTACAGCTTCTCCTCCTTGCGCGTGCCGCTGGCCTTGATGTCGATGCACGGGAAGACGCGCCGCTCGAACAGCTGCCGGGAGAGCACGAGCTCCATGTTTCCGGTGCCCTTGAACTCCTGGAAGATCACCTCGTCCATGCGCGATCCGGTGTCGATCAGCGCGGTGCCGAGGATCGTGAGGCTGCCGCCGTTCTCGATGTTGCGCGCCGCGCCGAAGATCTGGCGCGGCACCTGCATCGTGGTGGCGTCGAGGCCGCCCGACAGCGTGCGGCCGATGCCCTGGAACGTCGTGTTGTAGGCGCGCGCCAGGCGGGTGATCGAGTCGAGCAGGACGACCACGTCCTTGCCCTCGAGCACGGGGACGAGCACGCGGGTCAGCGCCTTCTCGGCGATCTCGACGTGCTCGGCCGACGTCTGGTCGCTCGACGCGGCGAGCACCTCGCAGGGGACGGAGCGGCGGAAGTGCGTGACCTCCTCGGGACGCTCGTCGACCAGCAGCACGACGACTTCGATCTCGGGGTGGTTCGTCGCCAGCGAGACCGCGACCTCCTGCAGCAGGGTCGTCTTACCGGCCTTCGGCGGCGCGGTGATCAGGCAGCGCTGCCCCTTGCCGATGGGCGCGATGATGTCGAGCGCGCGCATTGAGAGGCCGTCGGAGGTGAGCTCGAGCTTGAGCCGCTCGGTCGGGTCAATGGAGACCTGCTGCTGCAGTTCCTTGAGGACGTCGGTGAACGGCGCCTCGCGCCGATCGCGGCCGCGGCCGCGCGGTCCGCCGCCGTAGCCGCGATCCCGCGATCCGCCGCCGGCGTAGCCACCGCCGCCGTAGTAGCGCGTGCGCTCGCCCGAGCGATCGGTCGGACCTCCATCGGCGCGACGGAAGCCGTTGGTGCGCGGCTGCGACGACGGCGCCGGGCGCGGTCCGCGCGGCGGGGCGTAGCCGTTGCTCGAGGGCTGGCGATCGCCGCGCGGCATCTCGCGCGAATCGCGCATGCCGTCGGGGCGACTGCCTTCGGGGCGCCCACCGGCGCGACGGCCGCCACGACCGCGGCGACGCTCGCCGCGCGGTCCCGTGCTCTCGCCCCGGCCACCGGGCTCGCCGGCCGGAGCCGGACCGCCCTGGGGACGCGGCCCGCGCGCGCCGGAGCCGGGCTGCGGGCGTGGCTCGCGCGGTTCACGCACCTCGCGCCCTTCGCGCGGGGGACGGGCTTCCCGCGGCGGACGCGGGGCTTCATTGCGCTCGCGCGGAGGCGCGGGCGCATAGGACGGCGGCGGAGCGGACGGGGCCGGCCCGGCCGGGCGCATGGGGGATGCGTTCGGCGAGGCGGGCGACGGTCCGGTGGTCTTGCGTGCAGGACGACGGCCGAAGGAGCCGGAGGTGGTGCGTTTCACGAAGTGGACACTCACGTTGTTCTGGTTCGGTGGAACGGAAATCGAATGGCCACTGGAGCTGTGGCCAGGCGGGCCGGGGCCGCCACCGGGATGCCGGTGAGCGGCGGGGTGCCGCCGGGATCGGGACGGGCAGGTGCACCGTCCGCACGCGTCGTTTCGACCGCGCGAGCCGTGCGATCGAACGGCGATCGCACAGGGGAAGTGTACGCCACGCCCCGTCGCGGGATCAACCGTCCGTTTTTCGTCCTCTCAGGGGCCCCGGACAGGGTCCCGCGGGCAACAGCGCGGGGCCCCGGCATGCGGCCCGGGGCCCCGCGGGGGATCAGGTCTCCCCGCCAGGGGAGCGGAGACTCAGCGGGCCGCCTCGCTCTCGGCGGCGGCGGCGCCCCCGGCGAACGGACTCGGCCGCATGACGCCCGGCACTTCGCGCTGCGCCTCGAGGGCGCGGCGCGCGCGGGCGCGCAGCTCCATCAGGTGCGCGCGCACCGTGTCGTTGGCCGGCCCGGTGGGGCCGAGGCCGCGCTGGCAGGCGTCGGCGATCCGCGTCAGGTGGAGGCGGGCCAGGGCCGGCGCATCCTCCGGCGCCGCGGGCGACGGGTTGACGACCATGTCGCACAGGCGATCGACGTAGGCGCGCTGCAGGGCGCGGCGCGTGTTCGGCCGGTCGAGATTCGCGTAGCGCGCCACGCCGGCGGGGACGGATCCGGGGACACCCAACTCGCTCATGATCGAGCCGGTGAGGCGCGAGAACACATCCTGCACGCGGAAGGCGCCCGCGCCGACACGCGACTCCTGCTCGCGCAGGCGCGAGAGCAGGGCGGGGTCGGTCAGGCCGTTCATCGTCCCGACCTGGATCTGCAGGACGCGGGAGAGGAAGGGGTAGTCCTGGCGCCCGTAGGCGAACAGGTTGTTGCCCCAGTCCCACTGCTGGTCCTTGCCGACCTTGTCGAGCAGCGCCGACGGCACGTTCATCGCCTCGGCCGAGAACGCTCGCTGGGCGAGGAAGTCCATCGCGTCCTTCTGCTCCGTGGCGGGCACATGGGTGAAGGGACCGGACTCGCCCGGGTCGCCCTTCATCACCTTGTGCGCGTACTGGCCGCCGACGTACTTGCGGGCGTGCGACAGGCCGCGCGCGTACTGCAGGAGCATCGAGTCCATGGCGCGACGGAGGGCGACGTACGAATCGCCCTCCTTCATCAGCTTGTTCTCGAGGTCCGGCGTGTTCCACAGGGTCTGCACGTAGGCGACGCGATCCTTCGAGAACTCGAGCGGGCTCGAGCCCAGGTCGTAGATGTTGCAGCGCGGGTCGAGCGCGTCGGCCGGGTACGTGTCCTCATCGGTGCCGTAGAGGTGCCCGTCCGCACCCGCCTCGCGCGCGATCGAGTTGACGATCTTGTAGTCGTCCTCGGGCGTCGTGGCCGACGTCGGCGTGTAGCCGTAGCGGATCACCCAGTCGTCGTACGTGCCGACCGTCGGCGACCAGTAGTAACCCTGGCGCTTCGGGTCCGACGAGACGTTCGGCGTGTCGTAGTCCATGATCGAGCCGACCAGGCCATTCTCCGCGACCCACGCCTTGTCCTGCAGGTACTCGCGCGGCACGTCGGTTGACGACTTGAAGTTGTGGCGCAGGCCGAGCGTGTGGCCGACCTCGTGCATGGTCACGGCCTTGAGACCGGCGCCGACGAACTCCTTGGGAGCAGGCTCGCCCGGCGGCGTGACGCCCGTGAGCGACAGCGCGGTCGACAGGAACTCGGCCTCGGCCGCGTGGCCGATCCCGGCCATGCACAGGTGCGACGGGTCGGTGACGCTCTTGAGCCACTCCTGCGTCGGCAGGTTCATGGCCTCGGCCACGGCCTCGGGGCTGACCCAGCGGCGCCAGTTGTTCGAGTAGCCGACGATCATCGAGCCTTCGAGCAGGATGTCGGCGTTCAGGATCTGGCCGGTGCGCGGATCGGTCTGGCTCGGTCCGATGGCGCCGAAGCTGGGCTCGTGCGAGACGATCCAGCGGATGGACGAGTAGCGCGCGTCCTCCGCGTCCCAGTCGGGATCATCCGTCGGCGGGTCCCTGGCGATGATCGCGTTCTTGAAGCCCGCCTGCTCGAACGCCTTCTGCCACTCCTCGATGCCCGCCTTCACGTAGGGCTTCCACTCGGCCGGGATGGTCCTGTCGAGGTAGTAGACGATCGGTTCCTTCGGCTCGGACACGTCCGCCGTCGGATCCTTCTTCTCCAGCTTCCAGCGGTTGACGTAGCGCACCCAGTAGTCGGGCTTGCCGTCGTGGCTCATGTCCTTGTACGCGTTGGTGAAGTAGCCCGCGCGATCGTCGGCGAGGCGCGGCACCATCGGGACCTCGGGCAACTCGAGGAAGCTGTAGTGCACGGTGATCGGCACGTACCGGCTGTCGGGGATCGGGCCGAGATCCAGGTTCTCGCGGTCGAGCGGCGAGAACGTGAGCAGCGCCTCGACCTCCATGTTCTTCGGGAACGCCTTGTGCGACGTGACGGCCGAGCGCTCCTTGTCGAAGCGGAAGCCCTTGTTCGTCGCGCCGCGCAGGCGCGTCGTCAGGTCGAGGGCGTCGCTGGTGAACAGCGGCGCGACGTCGATGAGGACCGTCGAGTCCTTCTCGCTCTCGATCTTGAACACCGCCAGCGGCGAGCTGCCGAACGACAGGTCGACGGCGCGCTTGTACGCCGAGTCGCCCGAGGAGGCGACGATGCTCGTGGTCGGCGCGACGAGGAAGATGCGGTCACCGTTGCGCTCAAACTGCATCATGCCGTCGACGATCGGGAGGCCGCCGAGCGTGTACGCCGTGCCGATGCCCCGCGCGAAGTGTGCGTTCATCAGGAACGGCTTGCCCAGGCGGTCCTGCTTGATCTCCCAGTAGATGTTCTCGCGCTTGGTCCACGCCGGGAACATGCCATCCTTGCGCGTGGCGTCTTTCGTGAGCTTGCTCCAATCGGTGAAGCCGGATTCGGGCGTGGCGGGCTTGGCGTCCTTCTTGTCACCGGAGGACTTGGCGGCCGGCGGAGCGCCGTCGGGGAAGGGCTTCTGTTCGGCGAAGGCGGGCAGTGCGAACGCGGACACGAACGCGGCGAGCGCGCAGGTGGACGCCGCGCGCGCGAAGAGCGGACGCAACGACATGAGACGACTCCTCCGGAGCGGGAGACCAGGACGCCCGAGCGGGCGGTGGGGTGACGCCAAGGCAGCCATGATGCGTGAGGACACCGTGACGCACGCGATAACTCTTCGTCAAGCGCGGCGGGCGCGGGGCCCGGAAGGGCGATTCCGCTTTCCGCCGGGGACCGGCGGCTGCCAGAATCGTTCACGCAGGCCCTGATCCGACCCGCCGGCTGTGCTCGTTCCCTGCGTGGAGGTCCCCCGGATGCGCCCCCGATCGTCCGTTCGTGCACGGATTCTCTTTTCGTGCGTCATGGTGTTCGCAGCCTGGGCGGCTGCGGCCGCAACCTCGCCCGAGACCGCGACCGAGAAGTCCGCGCCGTTGACCACGACCGGCCAACCCGTCGTCACCGGGGGCCGGCCCGGGCCCGGTCATTCCGGCGATGGTGGCGACCCTGTGGCGCACGGCAAGTTCCTCGCCGAGGTGATGGGCTGCATCGACTGCCATTCGCCGAAGGGGCCTGACGGAAAGATCCTGCCCGGGTTCCTGCTTGCCGGGCATCGCGCCGCCGATCCGTGGGCCGCGTGGTCCGACTCGCTGTGGGACGCCGGGATGGGAATGATCGTCTCGCCCTCGGGCACGGCGTTCGCCGGGCCGTGGGGCGTCACCTTCGGGCGCAACCTCACGCCCGACCGGACAACCGGCATCGGTGGCTGGAACGAGGAGGCGTTCATCTACATCCTGCGCGAGGGCACGCTCAAGCCGCCGATGCCCACCCTCGCGTACGGCAATCTCTCGGACGATGACCTCAAGGCGATCTTCGCCTACCTGCAGTCGGTGCCCGCGGTGAACAACCTCGTACCCTTCCGGCAGCTCGCGCCGCCGCGCCCGCCCGGCGAGACGCCGGGGCTGAAGCGCAAGACCCCCGAGAAGAAACCAGGAGCCCGATGATCCGTCGCCTGCTGTTCGCCGCCGTGCTGTCGTCGATGTTCGCCATCGGTCTGCGCGTCACGGCGGTCGCCGCGCAAGAGATTGCTCCGCCGCCGGCGACCGAGCTCGTCCGCTTGCAACCGATCGCGCCGGTGACCGCTGCCCCCGGCGCGACCGTCGAGGTGACGATCACATTCGACGTTCTGCCGACGTGGCACATCAACGCGAACCGGCCAAACGAGGACTTCCTGGTGCCCACCGTGCTGTCGCTGCCCGCCGCGCCCGGCGTGCGTGCCGGCGCGCCGCGCTATCCGGCCCCGCACGACGTCACGCTTTCGTTCTCGGAGACGCCGCTGGCGGTCTACGAGGGGAAGACGACGATCCGCGTGCTGCTCACGGTCGCCGCCGACGCCGCTTCCGGGGCGCGCGCGATCTCCGGCTCGCTGCGCTTCCAGGGCTGCAACGACCAGGTCTGCCTGCCGCCCGCGGCGGTGCCGGTGCGCATCGCTCTCACCATCGAGGGCACGCCGGTCGCGGGATCGCCCGACTCCGCCGCGTCGCCGACGCTCGACGCCGCGGCGCCGGCCGACAGCGCGGCCGCGCCAATCGCGGGCTTCGAGACCGCGCCG
>Ga0209668_10000093_pt1 | contig 35058 bp, 50 predicted proteins | sample FrelakmetPLP11PL_FD_187150 | JGI IMG/M metagenome (GOLD analysis project Ga0209668, IMG submission 187150) | Freshwater lake sediment microbial communities from the University of Notre Dame, USA, for methane emissions studies - PLP11 PL (SPAdes)... | ecosystem: Environmental > Aquatic >...
TAATTGGTTTTATTCTAGTCTATTTTCTATTTATCACAGAATATAGACTAGAATAAAACCAATTATAATAAAAAGCCAAGCTAAAAAATATAATCCACTAAGCATATTGTATCCATTCAGGGGTTTCACGTTTTTTCCAAGAGAACATTCGTTGCTTCTCGCCATTGTAATAATTCTTATAAGATTGAACTGAGTTACCTGGAACTTTATATTGTTCAGGCATAGCAGGAGTTGGTTCAGACCAAGGGGAATTCAATGATATGTTTTTAGGTAGACCAGCCAAAGGTTTTAGTAGCATAGAACATTTGTGCACCTTCTCATAACGATATGTATATTCATTTAGTAGTGCAACGTACATATCAAATAACCATAGATAGTTTCTGGCAGATTGTCGTGCCCATACTGCTGAAGGATGATTAATGTGGGTAGCTGAATAGAGAGCAGTATCACGATCATCTGATAGTAACCATCTCTTTACATTACGACCAGTAGCAGTTTTACCTATTACCTGATTGCCATCTAATACGCGATGAGCAGTAGAAAGTAATTGAGCGTACTCGAGGATCATCTTTACGCAATGTTTATCCACATGCATTTCTGCACACTTTTTAGTGTTGGGGGATAAGTAGAAAATATTCATATTACCTCATAATAAAATGGAGCGGGATACGGGGATCGAACCCGTGACCCAAGTTTGGAAAACTCTTATGTTGCCATTACACCAATCCCGCATTAAATACATTATAACTTAAATATCTATTTTTGTACAATATTGTTTGATGTAGCAATTTTTGCCTGAGTTTCGGCGTTTACTTTTGCCCAGTATTCTGAGTCATCCTTCTTTTTCTTTTCACCAAAGATTCTATCCATACCCTCGTCAAATGCTTTAGATCCTGCTTTCGATTGGATTGAATCTCCAGTTATATCATTTTTAGCTGCCATACTTAGTCCCAAAGATTTTGATAATATTTTCCAAACAGTTTTAAACCATTTGTAATTCTATCTTGATGTTTCCTAAGAGCGTCAAAATCTACTTTAAATGTATGATTAGGACCTTTCTCTAATGTGCTGCATGTAGGATTGTCTTTGCTTTTGGTCCACACATGATCTATTTCACCTGAATAGTATTGCTCTTCCCAATCATCCATACAAAGTTGCTCAAAGGACCAAATCATTTGGTCCAAAATGTAGTCCCAGCGCCTAAAATAATTACCATCAGAGTCCCACTCATTCTTTTTCGCTGCTAGTGCTGATTTAGTAGTGCTCCGGAGGTTCTTGGGGACATCTTCGTCATCAGTATTTGGTGCACCATGCTTATGTTCTTTTAGTTGCTTAAGCATAGGCAGAATGATAGGGCTCAGAGTAGAGTCCATAGACCAAGTATCGTACTTATCAATCTTAACATATTCAATACGAGGATGGAGGATGTCAAATAGTTTCATCCAAGCAGTGCATATAGGTTCTAATGCTTTATTGATTGCTACTATGATTGGTTCATCATAATCAATCTCACGCCAAAAGAAGATCTTTTCAGCAATGGTGTATGGACTTACCCAATGATCTCTATATTTGCTTATGTATACTTTCATTACAATTCCTTAATGTAACCCACGGTTTCTCGTTGAATGTCTTCGTGATTAAGTTCTGCCCAATATATTTCAAATGCAACGGTATTCTCAAGTGCTTCAAACTGGTGATACTCTCCGGGTTTAACTTTTGTGTATTGGCCCGCAGTTAGAATAGTTTCATCTATTAAAGTATTCTTCCAAACCCTTACCTTTAATTTTCCTGACTCAACAAAGAAACCATTCCATTTTTGTTTGTGGATATGTTTACTGCAAACGCCACCTGCTTTAATCTTAATACGATGAAATTCTAAACTAGGATTTGCTTCGATTAAAAAGGTATCGCCCCAAATTTTACTTTGGATCATGCACATCTCCATAAATGGTAGCGGGAGCTGGATTCGAACCAGCGATCTCTAGCTTATGAGGCTAGCGGGTTGCCACTTCCCTATCCCGCAATAACTTATAATTCTTCTAATGACTCGATTTCTTTTACTAAGGTGTCTAAATCAGATTCACCTGAAATGATTGATGATCGATCCACATTTTTACGTTGTGTTGCACCTACTTCATTTTCTTTTGGACCGTGGTATGGAAGAGTTTCAATAACTCCACCATTCTTAATAAATTCCTGCATTGCTAATTCAAAGTCGCTCACTATTTATACCCCTTATTTAGAAAAATACATTTTAGCTTGTGCTTCTGAACATTTATATTTCTTACCAGCATTTTCAAAGATGAATGGATATGCTTTACCACGAGTATTATAACCAACTAATGTTTTACCACACTTAGAAGTCTTAGAAAGACCTTTAGTAGCCATCATAAACTCTAACACTGAGTCTTCTTTAGTTTTTGCACCGATTACTTTAGCTTCCATTTTAGTGCTGAAAGAACCTGCACTGAAACTGATGTTGCCAATTTTAATTTCAATACCGTTATCTTTAGCATATTTAGACAAAATAGCAGAGATATCTTCACGTACGTTTTTAAGATTTACCTTGTTGAATTCTTTAATCATAATATATTTACTCCTCAATTAATTTAATATAAAGCTATTATACACTAAATAAGAATTAAAGTACACACTTATTTTTAATAACTTCATCAAATAATACACCTAATCTTGTTGCCAATTCTTTCTGATCAGGAGTCATTGATTCATTCAATTTCCTAGACTTTTCTTCCATGTATTTGGTGTAAGTAGCGTATTCTTCTACTGACATATCATCCGATATATCGCGACTTCCTCTAGTTGCTGAATGATCCATAATTTAACTCCTTTATCAATTTATAGAAACATTATATCACAAATAAGAATTAAAGTACACCCTTATTTGTGTTTTTGCAAATTAATTATGCAGCCATTGCTAGTAATTCATCAGCGATTGCAATCTTACGTTGAGAGTTAGCACCAAACCAAGAGTTGAATAGACGGTTGTTTTGGTTACGACCAGCTTCCCAATCAGAATACTGAGTGAAGGCATTTAGTAAACCGAAACCAGTGCCTTTAGCAGATTCTAGATCAGAACCTAATGCATCACCATTAAACAACTCTAGAACTCGTGCTGATTGACGACCTAAGTTAACTGGATCATTGTCAAACATCTTAGCAAGGAATTCAGTAGCCATTTTATTTGACATTTTTAATTTTGCAAGAGCTTTCATTGCTGCAGTATGAGAAGCTAGAGATTCGTATACACCTTCTAGTTTAAGTTTAGCTTGACCAGCATCGAATACTGAGTTGTGACGAATAACCACATCTGCATGGCCTTGAGTAGCCATTGACAATGTGTTATTGCATACTACACGAACTGTAGTAAGACGTGCTTGAGTAGCTAATGAACCATCACATGAAGATGATAGAAGGATGTAAGGTTTGCTGATATCACCAGCGATGTTGATTTCACCGTCAATCTTAGCCATTGCCCAGTAACGTTTACCGTCATGAAGAACACCAGCAGTTTCCAACTTAGCAGTGCCTTCAACATAATCTGCAAAGAACTCCAACACTTCACGTGGTTGAACTAATTTGTAGTTATCTGATACTACTGAAAGACCAACTTCCGTATCCTTACGGTATACGATGTTCTTATTATTAAGAACGATATTACCATTTTGAACTGGAACTGTATCCAATTCGAAGTCCAAACCAGAAGCTTGTGCCCAAGTTTCCATGTCTGAGTTTTCGTCAAGCTTAGCACCTAGACCGTGCCAAGGAGTTTCACCAACATAAGCCATTGCATCTGCACCTGCTGCTGTTTTTGCTATTTCATGAGCCATAATATAATCTCCGTTTGTTGTGTATTAATCAATTTAAGATACTATTATATACCAAACGGGAATTAATGTACACTACTTTTTACATTCTTTTTCAGTTAAACACATACCAACCAATAAGGCAAATGTAAACCACCAAGGATTCCAACCTTCCCACCCCACTAGATATGCAGTACCACCTAAAATAATTAGGTTATAGATTGCTATGACAAATATATTCATTAGTTAATTCCTATAATTTTACCGTTAATAACATCAATGTTCTCCGCTGCTGGGATTTTTGGCAGACCCGGCAAAGTGATTACATTACCTAATTTGACTACAATGAACCCAGCTCCTGCTCTTAGTTCCACATCATTCACCCAAACAAAGTTCTGTCCTGGTACGGGCAGTATTGATTTATGAGTCTTTGAAACACAGATTGGGAATTCACCATACTTGTCTTGCCAGTCCCTAAGCTTCACTTGCACCTCTAATGGGAATAATACATCCTTAACTCCATATACTTTCTTGGCCACCTTAGAGATCTTATCGGTGAAACGATCAGATGAGTCATAGATGTATGTTGCTTTGCCGTCTGACTTAGATGCAGTACAGATAACTGAATTAGCTAGATCAAGAGCACCAGCAGAACCTTTACCCCAATGATTTGATACTACACAGTCATCAGCATATTCTTTAGCGTTATGTTGAATGTAATCTAGATCCTCTTGGGTATCATCTTTGAATTTGTTAATGCATACCACAGTTCTAAGATTAAAGTTGTCTCTCATGTTTAAGATATGAGCTTTAAGGTTATTGAATCCTACGCTTAGATCACCATCACCGTGGTGTTTAAGAGCTCGCACAGTAGCCACAATAACAACAACATCTGGGTTTAAACCAGAAGATCTACGTTTAATGTCTAGGAACTTTTCAGCACCTAACTCAGAGGCAAATCCTGCTTCAGTTACTACGTACTCACCAAGTTTCATTGCAAGGTCAGTAGCTATGACAGAGTTACATCCGTGAGCTATGTTGGCAAATGGCCCACCATGTACCAGGGCTGGATTGTTCTCTAAAGTCTGTACCAAGTTAGGTTTGATAGCATCTACAAGTAAAGCAGCCATTGCTCCCGCCACCCGGAGGTCCCCAGAAGTGACCTCTTTTTCCTTATTGTATCCTATTACTATACGTGCTAGGCGGTCCCTGAGGTCACCCGGTGAGGTCGATAAACATAAGATAGCCATCACTTCTGATGCTACCACAATATCGAACTGATCTCTTAACGCCCGGTCATTCATATCAATAACTCTACGCCACGTAACCTTATCAATACCTAATTCATTACCTTGCCAGATATGGTTATCAATCATTGCTGCTAGTAAGTTATGAGCAGAAGCAATTGCAGCAAAGTCACCAGTAAAATGCAGGTTGATCTTATCTGATGGAGCCACCTGAGAGTAACCACCACCAGTAGCTCCACCCTTGATGCCAAAGACAGGACCAAGAGCAGGTTCACGGAGACAGACAATTGACTTTTTACCGAGTTTGCATAAAGCATCTGATAAACCAATAGTCGTAGTGGTCTTACCTTCACCAGCAGGTGTAGGATTAATAGCCGTAACAAGAACTAACTTAGCTTTACGTGGTAAGTCGTTTAATTTAGACGCATCTATTTTGGCAATATGTCGGCCATAGAATTCACATGCATCATGTTTATTAGTAAGACCTAGACCATACGCTAAAACTTCTATTTGTTCTAACTTAGCTTCTTGATTAATTAGAAAATCAGGATTCATCGATGTCCCAGTCAATTATAATTCTCACAATACCCAATTCCAGAATTGCAGCTTGGGCTTCCCAATAAAAGGTTAAACCAATTGCAAATCCAGAAATGAATTCCAAACCAAAAACACATTTACCAATTTCACCTAATCTTATCATATAAGTTCCTAATTGATTTCAATATCTTTTTAGAGAGAGTAACAGGTTCTTCCTTCACTTTTACTCTGCTACTCCTGTAGACTTTTTTGTCTTAGGTTCCTTAGGAGCTTTTGTTGGAGGAGGTACTTGCACAAATCCTAAATCATACACTAATTGATGAGTGATCTTTTTGTATTTTTTGTTAAGAGTCTGATCCTTAACAGAAAGCAATAACTCGGCTTCTGATGGATGGACACCCTCTAACAATTGAATGAATAAATCTTCACGACGTACTGCTGGAAGATCTGCTCTACAGAATACGTAGAATCGTTTCAATTCCTGGCGTAAGATACCCATACTCATACCGATAGGAGCAGGATCTGGTTTGTAAGGTGGATCCCCTTCAGGTAATAGGAACTTCTTAGCAGGATCAAACGCAAATTGAAACAATAGCGTAAGAGAAGCATCACCTTTAAGTTTAGTTAGAAGTTCAGGGTTATCATTAATTTCAGTTAGTAATTCAGGTAAATATTTTTGCATTTAAAAATCCTCTAGATCATCCAATAATAAATGGCATTTGTTTTTAATAAGATAATTCATGATTGACATCTTATCACCTAGAACTTTTTTGTTCTCATAACTATCTATAATAGTTTTTGATACGTCTTCAGGAATAAATTCAAAATCAACAAGAGTTTGATTACGATCCCAGTTACGGCGTTGCTCATCATTCTCACAAGCATCTTTACCTAGTTCCATAAAGCGTGCAAGTTTCTTAGCAGTAACCGCTGTTTGGCGATCTTCGGCATTGATAAACACATCATCCTTACTGAATATATTAGGGATGCCGTCACCACCATCACCACGTACTGTATGCTCAATTAAGTATTCACCTAACTTACCACCTTCAATGAACTTCTTCTGCATAGGAGACCATTGACGGACATTAGAATACTTCTGTAGCTGTTTAAAATCCTTATCACTGGATACTATTAGGACCTTCTGGGGCTCTTCCATTAGACCTTGTTGTATGTAACCATTAGACTGAGTCCACTTAGTTAGCACAGCCACTACATCATCGGCTTCGCAGCGTTCTAAATGTAATACCTTATAGGGAAAGTATTTTTCAAGGTCTTCACGAATAGAGGATAGAGTTTCAAATACAAACTTCCAATCAAGATCAGACTTATCACGAGCCTTAGCACGACCAGCTTTATAGAATTCAAACACTTCCTTACGCCAGTAGTTACGGCCATCACAAGCAATAACTAACTCACCGTATTCTTTACCATATTTCTTTTTATAGAATTTAATGGATGACAATACAGCATGACGAATAATGTTGATTGACTCTTCAACCTTTTCTTGTTTAGCATTACGAATAAGATCTGCTTGAAAGGCAAAGATGTTGGACAGCACTACCTGATTGTAGTCTAATATAATCATTATATAACCCTCAATAAGATGGTGTCTGAATTGATACGGCCATTCATCTTAGTAGTTACTGTTGTAAGCTTACTAAGGATCTTTGCTAATTGCATTTTACCTCCACCCATTACCTCAGCAATGGTTGCTGCAGGTTTACGTAAACCATTCTGTGCGCTGACTTCAGGATCCCATCCTTGAATACTCGTACCCTTTACACTAAACCCACTAGAACCCGTTGCATAGTAAACACCAAGCTTTTTGTTCTTAGTGTTATAGATCCATAACTGATTTGCACCTACAATCTTAGTAGGATGGATACTTGTTAACTCGAGTTCAGGGAACTCTTGTAAGTATTGCATCTTAGCTACCTGAACTCCAGCTGGTTTCTCTTTACGTTTACGTGGCATACGATTTGCTTTTGCAGTCAATACCTGAGTTTCAGAGTCAGTAACAATAGATTCTACAAATGATTGGAATTTCTTGATTTGCACCTTTGATAGGAATGCATAACCTTCATTTAGGTCTTCATCATTACCTTCAAGCACTTCATTCAATTCTTTCAATAGTGGTTTATAGAATGCTGCAACCTTTTTAGTAACAGCAGACGATAAACCATTCTTGATGGCGTACTCTTTAAAAGAGAATGAGGATGATTTGTTTTGTACAAACTTGTCAATCTCATAATCAATTTCAGCCATGTGTTTACGAGCAACTTCAGTTACACGGTCAAGTACACTTGGAGTTATAATGCCTAGTGCTTCAGCCACTTTCTTTTCCTCTAGTTTTTCTTCTAGTTTGTCGGTGTACTTGGCTTTGATTGTAGCAAGACGAGAATCGATTAGAGCCTTATGCTCATCAGACAAGTACTGTTCACGTACTACCAATCGCATTAGAGTTGCCAATTGGTTGGTCTCAAAATCAGATGCAAGATTGAAGTACTTGATGTACTCATCTTTCTTAGATTTCTTGAGGTACTCAATACCGAACTTGGTTAACTTAGATGACTCCTCGTTGGCATTATACCAATTAAGTGCCAACATTAAGTCTACCTTGTAGTTGTCTTTTGTAACAATAGGTTCACCCACACCACCACGCTGGGCAGCAAGTGCTTTATCTAGTTTTTCTCTTTTACGTTCAAGTTGTGCTTCTGTTGCCATGTTTTAGTCTCCTAGACTCGATTAAGATACTATTATATAACGTAATCGAATTAATGTACACTATTATTTTGACTCATCACGATATTTTTCCCATAACGCTACTAAATCTTTCCTAGCATGTGGTGATTTTGGTTCTTTAAACCAAGCAGGAGCCCATGGTTGAGAAGACATTTTAGTAAAATGAAGTTGCCAAATATCTTCCTCTTTTAATTTTTCACCATCCAAACAATTCCATCTAGGATCAAGATTACAGATGAGTTCAGGTTTTGCCATTTTCTTAGATAGGATATGATGAATTGTGGGGATATTTTTCATATCAGAAATGGGTGGAATATATGCCTGTAACGCAGCGCAATCCATTAGCATCACTGAGTACTCCATTTGCTTTCTCCAATGCACGTATCTTGCCTTAATGGGTTTATGATCCATGCCTTCATTAAACAGTACGGAGATATCCCTAAGATTTAACATATCTACATCAGTGAAAATTGCTTTACCCTTAAACCCGCATAACTCAGGAATAGCCCAACGGAATGCAGTAAATGGTGTAGCCCATTTAGAGGTATCCCACCCGTACAGGGGTGACTCAGGATCACTTGATTGTCTTAACCAAATAATCTCTAAATCCTCTGTACAGTGTTTCCTTAGGGAGTACTCATAGGTACGTTCTGCTTCAATATCATCACCATTAAATGATGATCCAATGAAAAGTTTAACCGGCAAGGTTTACGATCTCTTCATAAAGAGTTTCAATCTCATCAAAGGCAGCAGACTCAACGTCCATGTTTTGTTTATAATAGATGTTTGCTAACTTACTAACGGTCTTCTTTGGTAACTCAAAAGACTCAGATAAGTCTGCAACTATTTCCTTAATGAGATCATTTTCTGCAGCAATGCGGGTTTTACTATTGCTAATTTCCTGCAAGGCGCTTTTGAATTTCTTACGGTCTACTTCATTACTAATCATAATTACTCCCACACTGAAAATGTTTTAACTGAGTCCCAACGAAAGGATCTCCATGCTTGCTTTTCTAGATCCCAAACTTTACACGCAGTTGGAGCAACATTGGTAACGCCTTCTGAGATAGTTTCAGGTTTTTCTTTAACTGGAGTGACTGCGGGGATAAGGTTTTCCGCAAGAGTGCACAACATTTTTCGTTCAGTACCATCTGCTTTTGTGAATTCAACTAAAACTCCTTTGTTATCGTTATCATATAATACTGCTAATACATCTTCAACCACAACTGACATTACGCAGCCTCCTTCTCTCTCTTAGAAGTCAATGCTTTCTTTTTAGCTGCAGCGTAATCTAGCTCAGCACTAATCATAGCATTCTTGAATAACCTGCGTTCTTCTTTATCAAGAATAGTTGACAGGATTTTCTTGATTGGTTTACTTAGGTTGAAATTACTATCTGCTTTCATTTGTTTCTCCTAGATGATAAGACCTAAGGCATAGATTGCCAATAGACCAAGATTAACGACAAATAATTGTTTGTCCTTGACACGCATTGCCCAGATCAACCAGATGGCTGAGGCTAGATTCAATACGTAGATGTTTAGAGGGGTAACTTGGAGACTCGTTAGAAGAGCTCCGTAGAGGGTAACTGCAGTAGCAGTCCATTTGATTGCATTATTCATTGTAAAAGCACCATATAGTTGAAAAGCGCTTTGTGTCAGCGAAGCGACTAGCGGTTTCTAAATCATCAAACCACATAAAGAATTCTCCATCGCCTGCACCTTGATATTCAACTTTATATCTATTACGCATAAGAAACTTCCTCACCTGTAAAAATATCAATAACGGTTTCACCAGCAAATGCAGCTTGCATTTCGAATTTTTCTTCGTCTGAGTAACCAAACTTACGACGGTTAGAGATGTACTGTTCTAAGAAAGCATCGTCTTCTTTATTTTTGGTAGAGATGCTGTCATAAAGACATTCTGATGTGATGTAACCTGCAACACATAATTCAGCCAAGATATCTTTTGGTGGAACTGTGTCGTTTGAAACCCAACGAATAATGTTGTTATCCATGTAGGTATTTTCGAAATGTTGTTTTGCTGTTTTCATAATATATTTCCTTCTCATTTATTTAATTTATAAGTAATTATAAGCTAAATACGAATTAATGTACACTGTTATTTGCAAATTAATACGTTTCTTTTACTATGTAATACACATCTAAAGGATACTTTTCTTTGAATTCTTCTGTTGAAATGTAAGCATTTAATTCTGCCATCTTGAAGAACTTTCTTGATTCAGACGTAATATGTGTCTTTTTATTTACCACACTTAAATACACTGAAGTTGCTTTGCCGGCCATATTGATTCCTTTATCAATTAAAGATACATTATAACATACTACTCAATTAAAGTACACCTATATCTGTGAAATAAATTCTGCTTCTGGAATTCTTGTTCTAGGACTTTTAGATCCTAGCACCACCACTATGCGTTTTCCCTTATCAGTATTCATAGACATAACGATACACCCACCTGCTTTGCGGGTCCATCCAGTTTTACTTACTTGGATGTTGTGAGTATTTCCTATAAGAGGATTGGTGTTTTTGAATACAAACCATTTGTGTTTGATTTTTATTTCTATTGCGGAATTTTGAGTTATATCGATGAGTTCTGGATGTTTTTCTGCTTCTTGTACTAGTAGTATTAATTCATTTGCTGTAGAGACATTGCGTCTATCAAGACCAGTTGAATCATATACTTTACTTTTACCCATTCCTAGTGTTTGCAATTTACTATTCATATTAGAAATGCACGATTTATATCCACTAGGATAGGTTCTACATAATAAATCCGCGGCGGTATTATTACTTCTAACCATTGCCATAGTCATTAATTCTCTTCTAGAGATAGAACCAAAGGCATCTGTATCTACCTTATCATCTAAATTTACATTAGATTCAAGCACCACTATAGAAGTCAAAAGCTTTGTAATACTAGCAATAGTACGAACTTTATCGGGATTTTCTGAAGCTAATACAATACCATGCTCATCAGTAACCAACCACGATTTAGCAGTTAGATTTAATGAATAAGCATTAGTACTTATTAGCAACAACAAACATATCAATAAACGATCCATATAGTATAATAACACTAAAAAGATTTATTGTACAATTTATTTACTAGTTGCTCTAAAGGTACCATCCCAGGATTCGGGTTTACCTTCTTCCATTCTTTCTATCATATTTTTGTAGTACTGTCTCATCTCAACAGGACCGTCTGCTGCTAGTTGCTTGGCTAGGAATATAGCACCTTCCCATTCACCCTCATAATAACCCATTAAATATTTCTTATGTAGTTTATAATGCTCAGGCTGATAGGTTGCAAGAGTGAATATCTTAACACCTTCAGTCTTACCCTTAACAGCAATGCAATCTAATTCAACCGTTGGGTATTCATCTTGAACTTGTTCTGCGGTTAAAGAACCAATAATCATTTTTACACCATATGGTTTTGATTGGCCTTCTAATCTTGAAGCAAGGTTAACACTATCACCTAGGCAGGTGTAGTCAAAACGCTGACTAGAACCCATATTACCAACCACAACAGTGCCTGTATTAATACCGAGTCCCATACCAAACGCAGGTATGCCCTCCTCTTTAATTTCTTTATTGAAATCATCTAAGCTCTCCATCATTTGTAATGCAGTTTTCACTGCCAATTTGGCATGATTTGGAGTATCTAATGGTGCATTCCAAAATGCCATTTGAGCATCACCAATATACTTATCTAGTGTACCCTCATTCTCTATAATCTTTGCTGTCATAGCGGTCATATAGCGATTCATAATCTTAGTTAGACCTTGTACATCCTTACCATAGTGTTCAGAGATCGTAGTAAACCCACGAACATCAGTAAACATAATAGAAAGTTCTCTAGATTCACCACCAAGAGCCAATAATTCAGGATTCTTTTGTAACTTCTCAACCATTGCTGGTGATAGGTAACTGCCGAATTGTTTCTTAATTTGTAATTTTTGATTTAATTCTGTTATAAACTTAACGGTAAATACGTGTGTATAAACCACAATAAGAGCAATAATGGGAAACACAGAGTCAAGCAAGTAACTGTAACGATCGAACGCGAAAATACTACCATAATAACAACCAGCAATGATAGCAATAAAAGGAATGTAACCATATTTCCACCTTGTCAAATAAATTGCAACAATTGATAAAACAATAACTAATAAGATCTCTACACCATCAGACCAATCTGGTCTACTAATATTAGTACCAGTTATTAATGTATCTATAATGGTTGATTGTAGATGATGCGGATAGACCCCACCGGTGGGAGTTCCGACCGGGTTAGAAAGGCCTTTAGCTGTTGTTCCGAGAATAACGGTAACTCCACCGAAGTCCTTTGGAAGATCAGCCAAAGAATATTGATTTGGCTTGGTTGACCAGTCCACCCAGATTCTTCCTTGAAGATCTGTCTCGACTTTTCTAAATTTGGGTATTCTGACCGCCTCAATACCAGACTCGTTGGACTTGACTTGAAAGCTGGGATCTCCGACTGCCACTCGCAAAGTCTCAAGGGCGATACTTGGGTACAGTAAGCCATTACTTGCAATGACCATAGGAACACGACGAGTGACACCATCAATTTCTGGAAGTACATTTACTACTCCAATCCCCGCTGCATTACTATTAATAGAATCTATATTAGGTAAAATGCTTGGGTAATTAACTGCAAAGTTAGATGCAGGTATTCCAATTTCTGAAACACCTGGACGGAATGGAATTCCCTTCTGTTTATCAGTTGATCCTGCTTGAGGGAATACTACTGCGTATTTTTTTAAGACAGCAGTGAGCTTATCATCTTGTCCAAACCTATCACGATCAGGAAGATAAAGGTTAGCAACGACCAACCCAGCGCCATGAGAATAAAGATCTTCAATAATGTTTGCATATTCGCCTCTCGGAAAAGGAAATTGACCATATTTCTCTAAAGATTTATCGTCAATATTAACTACACTTACTTGAGTAGATGTAGTGGTTTGCTTACTAACAATTAGCGTATCAAAATAACGAAGACGTACAGATTCTACAAATGAAGGATCTGACATTCTTAATGTTATTAATAAACATAATGTAAGTAGTGCTAACCACGGACTTAAAAGAACTTTCTTAAGCATCTACTACTCCTTGTATTACCAATCCTTCAAATTACCAGGCTTTGTTTCAAGTGCTTTCATATTAGTTGGTAATGTTGGAAAGAAATTAATTTTAGTATAAGATTCTAATTCAGCAATTGATACAACATAATCACCCATCGTTTTTGGATCAAGCTTTTCATTTGGGAACATGAATGCAATTGCTTTACCTGATTTTGGTTCTATAATAATCTTCCATACGAATGAAGGAATTAATACTCCCTTACCCATTGTTTTAGAATCTTTATCATATAACGTACCAGTTACTACATACACTTGACCATACTTAGTTGCCCATGTACGTGTGTACTCTTCAAGATATTTCCAAATTCCACGGTTATTACCCGGAGATTGTGGCATCATATTAGTTAAAAAGAATGATTCAGACATTACTTTAGAATCATATACAAAGTTTGCTGCAGGCGCCATATGGCCACGATCCAAACCTGCACCCTTATAATCTTCTAGTGTTGCTCTAAATTGTGCTGGTATTTCTGGATCTTCTCTGAAATCGTCCTTACGTCCTGCTGTTTTTACCGCAATATTGGAAGCTTTAATTGTTTCTACTACGTAGTCTGCACCTTTTGTATTGTAGTTATATTCAAGGGCATAACCAGTTTTACAAAGATATTGGTTGTTACCATCTTTAATAACAGGTGCACCATAAATTACATGTTGTGGGCATTTCGTGTCAATCGGATTTGCTAATACTAAATTTACAAATAATAAAAATACTAAACCTAATTTTTTCATACTATGTTCTCAGAGATTAAAGTTTTATTTATTTAGATTGTTTTATGGTAATAGTGTTAGTAGTACTATCAGAATTCTGCGTTTTAACTATTTGACCATCTTGGATAATTGTAATATTATAACCTCGATCCTTGTTGATTAATACTGTAGCGTTCTGCGTAATAGATCTAGTTATTTGCCAATAAGTTGTCTTATCAAACACATATGTTTTAGTACCTGAATTATATCCTGCTCCAAATGTGTCCATAAGTGCATCATCAAATGCATTAGACAAATAATCTACATTTAATTCATTAATATCTAATTCATCAAATTTTGCATATGGATCTACCCATACTCTAACCTCTAATGCATTCTTATCTAATTCAGAAAAACTTAATGCATCACTTGACGCTTTACTATCTTCTATTAATTGTTTCAATATTTCTTTTGGTGGTTTCACAATCAACATATTGTCAATCATGGATTCAGATAGATTTAATATTGTAGGGGTAGAAGGTTTAGTTTCTGAATTGGTTGTGAATGTTGCTTGGAATGGTTTATTTAATAATACTATTCCAGCCGTCGTTAACACATCAATTGCTCCAACTGAACCGTCGGGATTGGGCAATAAGATAACTAATGACTGACCTATTTCGTCAACAGTCATGGTGAATGCGGTACCTCGAACGGCTACGGTAGCAGTAGGAGTATTGATTGACACATTTTTACTATTGTTGTGGGCAATATTACCAGACGCGTAACGTACAGTTCCTAATGCTACCTTTAGAGCAAGTTTACCTGCGCCCTTAGATTTAGCGTCATATACAAAATCATCAATGGTTAGTTTAGAATGTTCTGTGACACGGACTTTAGTATCATCTTGAAATGTAATCCCAATGACGCCGTTTCCAGTACTAACATTGTCCATAGACTCGATGCCAACATTTAAGCCAGCATCGATCTTGGATTTTTGTCGCTGAATCTCACCTAATCCCTTTTCCTCCGTGATCTTACCGATCGCGGCGTAAGAACTAGTGCTGAGTAATAGTAGTACTAGTGCCAGTACCCGTAACATTGAGTATCACGCTGTTAGGATTGGTAGTACCATTTTGAAGTACTGATAATGAGTTATTTGAACCAATAATACTAGTTTGAATATTATGACCACCAGTTTGTGATGTGCCATTAGCACCAATCTGGGTTGTAGTAATAGTATTTGAACTACCAGTCACAGTAAATGCGTTGGTTGTATTCTTACTATTAATATTATTTGTCATCGCATTTGAACCACCAGTAATAGTTGCCAAGAAATTATAATTTCCAGCATCATTTGTGGTACCAATGTTTAACCCAGTCGTATTATTGTCACCAGTAACTGATAAGTTTAATGTACCAGAACTAGTACCCATATTACCCATGTTCAAATTAGTAGTATTTGAGTTACCGTCTTGACTAAGTGTTGCAGTAGAATTACCACCAATAAAATTACCAGTGATGGAGTTATTCATACCATTTTGGTCAATAGTTAAACTCATACTATTTCCGTCAATAACAAATGAAGGACTGCTAATATCTGCACTATCTCCCACTTGGTTATTAGAACCTGTTTGTGTAATACTGACTGTTGAATTGTCAGCATTCGTTTGGTCAATATAGACTGAGTTACCGCCTGAATCAACCGCCAATGCACTACTACTTAATAACGAAGCCATAATGAAAGTAATTAGTTTACGTTTCATTGCCTCTTACTCCTCTTGTTTAAATTTCCAAATACCTTTTTTTGAACCTTGATATATCATTTCCTCAACTGCATTATCAATTGCAGATTTCAAAGCATAAACACCTGGTTCATTTGAAGTTACACCAAATTCACTCTCAAAGTTTTTAGTACCACTATCATAAAACTTAAATACTGCTACTGATTCTGCAACACTAAGAATTTTCTTCTCAGAGTTTACGGTCAGCAATACTTCTCCAGTACTAACACTTACAACTCGAATACTTACCGTCACCATATCTTCTTGGTATTGGGTGTTAGGGCCAATACCTAAATATCTTACACCAAATCCACCAGTCTTAACATTGGTGTCATATGAAACTATAGCACCTTCAATCAACATTCCTGCATATAAAACAGTTCTTAATGGAGTTACATCTCTTACTTCTTCTCTTGCAGATCTAATTAGTTGTCTTTCTTTTAAAAGATTGTCAAGACTGACTCTTTCTACAACTCTAAACCATTTTCCATCACCTACATCTTGTAATGATTTAAGTAATAATGTTTCTCCGCCCTGTGTTACTGCCGATGATAACTTAGCAATTTGACCACCATCTTTTCTTTGCCCAGTCTTATCAGTAAATGAATATACACCAACAACTATTTTACCACCTGCGGGTTCAGGTATTACCCGTTTAGTTTTGGTTAAACCGGATGCTTCAGGTTGATCCTGTTGAAATTTTACAGGTGTACCAACACAACCACTTAAGCATAACAATAAGAATAATACTATTAATCTCATATTAAAACTTAAATTGTCCTATGGGAATCTGTACTTGAGTAATATTACCATCAACATCAGTTACAGTTAGTGATACCATATCCGCAACTTTTGTATATTGAATTGTATTGCCTTCAATAGTTACTGTTCCAGAATCCTTAGGATTTTCGCCAAATAAATTGTTAACTAATTGTGTAGACAATTGAGCATAAACTCTGCTCTCAAAGTTATTAAGAAACTTCTGCAAATTAGTATTCTTAGATGCAGCGGCAGCGTCTTTAGCATCTTGTAAGCGTTTAGATTCTATTGATTGTTTACGAGAGGTCTCAGTATTCTCAATTGTCTGAATATGAGATGAATATCCTATCCCACTAAAGGAAGGACTTTTGAATGCAAAATCTAATTCAGCTGCGTGCGCATTACTGATCAGTAGTAGACTTACTATTATTATTTTTGTGAACATTGTTGTTTTCCTGATCTCTCAAAGATAAAATAACATTCACTTTTTGATTAAGCCTAATTAGATCGTTATCGAGCATTCTAATACGATCTATCAACTCAATTAATACTTTATTTGATTCACCTATAACTGGATCTATGTCTTCCGTTACCCACTTCCAAATGTAATATACAAAATACCCAAGTCCACCAGCTGCTATAATTGGAAAGCCATACTTATTAATTGCTTCTACTAATTCTTGCATTAATCGCCTTCCCAAATTTGTTTGGGTGGTTGTTTCTTAAATGTAATTACACCATCTACTATTTCTGCTTTAAATAGATCGCCATCTTTTAAATTTATTTTATCAGCAATTAATTCATGATCCATTTGAATAGAACCATCTTCTAATAATCTAAAATAGTAATCTATAAATCTCATTAGTCTCTCCTTGCGTCAGATTGCTCTGCTCTTGCAATTCGATCTAAATCTGGTGGAATACCTAAAGCATGGGATACTTTAGTATCAATACGAATTACATCATGGTTCATTGCTGCAACACGTCTATCTAAGGCTTTAATGATTCCACTCATTCCTCTAACCCCGCCGGTTACACCTTCTAATATGAACTTAATAGTTAGGAATACAAAGTAGCCTGCTGCGCATGCTCCGGCAATGGGAAAACCCACATCTCCTATTAAACTTAATATGTCCATGTATTATTTATACTGGGGTGTCATTCAGGGGTGATTCTTCTTCCTACAGAATCATATTCTATTACTTTACCCGATTTAGTTAGTTCTATTTCTGTTGTATTAATAGAAATAGTTGGCTTTTGAATTTGTTCTATTTCTTCTTCAATAGTTTTAGATGCATCATATTCCCGTTCTGCTTCGGCTCTAGCATCATCTAAATTAAATTTAGGATCCCATTCTGATTTTGCAGGTTCTTCATTTAGTTCTTCAAAGAAGTCATCCCATATTATTTGATCCATATCCTCTTCAGTCCATTCTCCATATGGATTAGTATCTGAATCTGGTTCTTCTTCTTTACTAATATGTTTGAGAGACCAGTTAGCAGCTACAAGCATTAGAACGGCAAGTGGATCGAATACAGATACAATCATTAGGATAACAATCCTGACGGCCTTCTCTAGGAAGGATTGATCTAGATTGTCACCATAGATTAAAGCAGCAATATACTTAATTGGTCCTACTTCTGCTTCGACTTTCCTGAGCGTACTTGCGATTGGGGCTCTTTCTTCGTTGAGCTTACTGATTTCGCTTTGACTGGCTTGGATTGTGCGGTAGAGTTCTTTACGCTCTCTGGCTTGGGACTTTCTGATAGAGACGGATCTTCCCACCCCCTTGTCGGTTGTGTCGTTAGCGGTTCTGGCAATGGTTTGATCCACTTGAGAATTAAGTTGAGTAATTGTTTTACGTGCTTCACTAATAGTCTCCTTTTCAGTTTTAATTTTTTCGTCGATTAATGCAACCTTAGCTGCAACATCTCCTGTTGGTACTGCTTGATCCAAATGAGCCTTAGATAGGTAACCAAAGATACCCATACTTGTAAGAGTCATAAGAATAATTAGCGCCACCATGAAATAAGACTTCATCATGATTGGTACTTCTTTCCAATTCCTATATAACCAGGAGGCCACAACAAGTTTTGCAACTTCTAGGGTGCCACCCATGATAACAATTGGAATAATTGCGGCTGAGAATATTGCCGCAAGACCAGCAATAGAATAGTAAGCCGCAACTGCCGATAAAGTCAGCGCGGTAACAAACATTAAGTATATCATTTTATTTCCTTCCAGTAGATAATTTCCCATCTACCATCATAGTGTTCAACTAAAGCAGAACATGATTCTACCCAGTCTCCATCGTTCATATAGATTATACCATTTACTGTTTTAATCTCTGGTGTATGGATATGACCGCAAATTACTCCGTCAAACCCACGTCTTTCAGCATACTTTGTAATATTTTCTTCAAACTTAAATACAAACCCGATAGCACCTTTAACTTTATGCTTTAGGTACTTACTTAAACTCCAATACCCAAATCCCATTTTGTGTCTGATAAAATTATATCGATTATTAATCCATAATGCAACATCATATGCCTTATCGCCTAATAACCCAATCCATGGTGCTAATGTAGATATCCCGTCAAACAAATCTCCATGTGTAATCAACAATCTATTACCATCAATATCTCTGTATTCAGCTTGGTTACATAATTTAATATTACCAAGAGAAAACTGGTTAACAAATGGTCTTAAAAATTCGTCATGATTGCCGGTAACATATGTTACTTTTACACCGTGTTTACTATATCCAAGAACCTTACGAATAACATTAGTGTGCGACTGCTTCCACTTAAACTTGTTTTGCTTAATCTTCCAACCATCAATAATATCTCCTATTAGAAATAGGTTATCACACATATGGTTCTTTAAAAAGTTATTAAGCAAATCCGCTTTAGTGTCATTTGTGCCTAAATGCAAATCTGATATACAAATTGTCTTATACTTGGTTGTCAATTTTTACATGGCTCCAGTGTACACGACAATTAATGATACCATTGTACCATTCATTTGGATTTTCTAATACTCGCTTGTCAAACTGTTCACGAGCTTCCAAATAATTTGCTGTGCCTTTATTCAGACAATAGTAAAGGATCTCTCGTTTGAAAGCTTCTTTACCCAATAATTCTATATCATTTTTTAATTCAACGGAGGATGACCAATAGTCTCTCCAATCTGATTCAACGGTAAAACGTTTCTTTTTACCTTTTACTTGTTTGGTCTTTTTTGATTTTGTAGTTTTTAACCCTATATACTTTTTATTTGTTTGAATGTTTGTTATTAAATATACAAAGGCCAAATATTTAGGGTCAATTTCTTCTACTGGTTGGTTATTATAATACCACATTAGTTGTTGTCATAATCCTCTTCCTCATAGATATCGCCCCCACATACTGGGCAATATACTATATCAGATGCAGTGATATCCTCATCTTTTACTGTTATCTTACCATGCGCATCGCAATGATCGCATTCGAAATATCTAATTGCCATTTGCTATTTCCCGTAATTTAATATTTAAAACAAAATTTTCAACAACCAACTTTGTTATAGTGGCAATCATAATTTCTCGTTCATCTACTGTATATTTATCAAACTGGTTAACTACACTCATTGCAATAAGTTTATATGAATCTTCTTCAGAAACATGCAACATACCCCAATCAATAGTATCTTCACTTTCTATTTCTTGAGCCAATTTAGCAATGCGTTCAATATAAACTTGTACAGCTGCGGTAGAATTTTCGTACATTATTCTTTACTCCAAACATCGTTCCATGAACCACTTAAGGCGCCCTTGGCATAATCAGTAACTCTATTCTCAAAGAAGTTACCATGAACTGGAGCATTAATCATCTCTTCTACCCAAGGTAATGGATTCTTTTTAACTTTAAATATACCTTTCATACCTAGACTAATTAAACGTCTATCAGCTATATATCTAATATAGGTTTTAACATCATCGGCTTTAAGTTCTCTCATATCACCTTCAGCATAACATAGGTCAATAAACTTATCTTCTAATTCAACCATCTTTTCTGCAATGGTATAGATTTTACCCTTTAATTCATCATTCCAAATCTCATTGTTTTCTTTAATGAATTCTTTAAATAATCTAATCATATTCTCAGCATGCATTGTTTCATCAACAATAGACCAAGTAACAATCTGACCCATGCCCTTCATCAAACCATGACGAGGGAAGTTGAGCAACATAATGAATGAACTAAATAACTGCATGCCTTCAGTGAAAGCAGAAAAGACAGCAATATGACGAGCAGTAGACTCAAGTGTACCATTTTTCGAACTAAGATCCAAAACATAATCGTGTTTGTCTTTCATGGCCTGGTATTCTAGGAACTGATTATATGTAGATTCAGGTAATCCTAGAGTTTCAATTAGATGACTATAAGCCGCGATGTGTAATGCTTCACGCGCAGCAAAGCCCATCAGCATCATTCTAATTTCTGGTTGTGGGAAATATGGTAGATAGTTCTTAACATAACCACCCGCCACATCAATATCACCTTGAGTAAAGAACCTAAAGATATTAGTTAGGAAGTCTTTCTCATTCTTATTAAGTTTCTTTTTCCAATCCTTTACGTCTTCCATCATTGGTACTTCAGTATGCAACCAATGCGCTTGCTCATGTTGTAACCATGCGTCATACGCCCATGGGTAGTTAAATGGTTTGAAGTAACTACGCTCTGACATTAAATTCGATTTATTCTTAACCATTTTATCTTATCCTTCGCAAGCTAAACATTCATTGCCTTCAGCTAGCGATCTTAAATCGATCTCTGCGATGACTTCTCTTTCAATCTTTTTACTTACCTTGTCTGCTTTAGCAATCTTATCAGAACGGCAGTAATACATAGTCTTAAGTTTATTTTTCCACGCCATGAAGTGAACTGCATGAATATACTTAATGTTGCTATCTGGTCTAAAGAATACATTTAAGCTTTGTGCCTGATCTATATATTCTTGACGATCAGCAGCATGTTGTACTACCCAACGTTGATCGATCTCCATTGATGTTTTATAAACGTCCTTAGTATAATCATCCATCCAGGTTAGATGCTGTACTGAACCATCATTAGCAATAATAGAAGACCATGTTTCGTCATACCATCCATCATTATGGTTTTCTGCTTCAGCTTTAACTACTTTATCTAGGAACTGGTTCTTATGTAAATGAGATCCACTTAGAGTATCTTGTCTATAAGCATTAGCCCTGAAAGGTTCGATACTAGGACTAGTGTTCCCCATGAGAATAGAACTGGAAGCGTTAGGAGCAATAGCCATAAGATGAGAAAAACGATTGCCTGTTCCAATTGCGTCTGGCGCCTCGCCGCGTTCTTGACCCAATACTTTGTTTGCTTCATCTAGTTTACCTCTAACATGTTTGAATATGCCTTTATTTAATCCTGTTGCTAACGCGCTTTCCCAGGGAATTCCTTTCTTTTGGAGTAACGCATGCCATCCCAAAGCACCGATACCAATAGAACGCTCACGACTGGCACTATAGCGAGCACGAGCAATGGTATCAGGAGCATTGTCAATAAAATATTGTAAAACATTATCAAGCATTTCAGCAATATCTTTAAGAAAGAGAGGATCTTTTTTCCAATTATCATAGTACTCCAAGTTTAGTGAGGATAAACAACATACTGCTGTTCGTTCTTCATTCGTAGGTAAAATAATCTCTGAACATAGGTTCGATTGATGAACCTTAAGACCAAGATCTTTTAAGTGTTGAGGTAATTTACGGTTTGACTCATCAATAAAATGTAGATAAGGTTCACCAGTTTGCATACGTAACTCAAGTATTTCTTGCCATAATGCCTTTGCAGATACGGTCTCACGAACTTCATTTGAATGCGGATCAATAAGATCCCATGAATCGTCTGCTATAGCATCTAACATACACGCTTCAATAATATCCATAAACTTATCAGAGATATTAACGCCGTGGTGTAGATTAAGTGCCTTCATATTCTGATCGCCAGTAGCTTTACGCATCTGAATGAACTGCATAATATCAGGATGGTCAATGTTTAGGTACGCTGCATATGAACCACGACGAGTCTTACCTTGACGATAAGCCAATGACGATGCATCATAGATCTTTAAGTGTGGCATAACACCAGTAGAGATTGCATCAGCAGAACGGATACCGAAACCGATACCTACACCGCCTCCCATCATTGACAACCAATTGGTCTCTGATAGATTATCTACTAAACCTTCCGCAGTATCTTCAATATAATTCAGGAAACATGAAATAGGTAAGCCGCGCTTAGAACGGCCAAAAGATAGGATAGGAGTGGCGTAAGATAACCAGTGCTTAGATGAATACTCATAAAGACGCTGAGCATGCTCAGGATTGGAACCAAACGTGCTACTAACATATGCAAATCTTTCTTGTGGGCTAGTTTCGTCATCTCTTAAATAACTCTCCTTTAGTCTAATTCTTCCTAATTCATCAAACAATGAATCACGTGAATAGTCTACATTTATACCGTGGACGGTTTGTTCCATAATTACCTCAGTTGTTATTTTGTTCTTTCGGCTACTAATTTTCTTAAACTTGATGATGAGAAACGGTGTTCTCTTTTGTTGAAGTATAATTGAATTCCTCGGCGCTTACAAATATCTTTCCCCGTAAAATCTTTATCTCTATACTCATCACCTAGTACTCTTATATCTATATGAAACATTTCTAGGATATCTTCAAGATCCCTTTCAGTCTCATATACTACTACTTCATCTACATATTTTACTGCACTTAATTGTACTTGTCGTTCTACAATAGTTTGTACTGGAGAATTCTTTTCAGATCTATCTATAGACGGGTCTGTTTGTAATCCACAAATAAGATAATCACAATGTTCCTTTGCTTCCCTTAACATAGCAACATGGCCAGAATGTAATAAATCAAATGTACTACATGTAAATCCAACTATCATAATGTATTTCTCTTCAAAAATTCTTTAGCAGTAGAAAATGCTGATGATATTGCCATGTCCATATCTATGTAGACATACATACCACAGCGACCAATAAACTCCATATTAGGAGGTGTCATTTCTCTGTACTTTTTATATATATCTCTGTTTGTGCCTTCCAAATCCTTAACTGGATAATATCTTTCAAAATTATTTTCTTTATAATCACATGGTTCTTCATAAGTAATACTGGTCATAGAGTCGTTAACTCCATGCTCAGGGAAGTTTTTCCATTCTGTCATTCTTGTATATGGACCGCTATGAGTAAAGTTAACACAAGGAACTGGAAGCAAAACAGGACTAGGTATATCCACGTGATGGAATTTAATTGACCGATATGGTAACTCGCCATGCACATAATCAAAATACTGATCGATTGGCATACTATTGAATATAAAATCATACTGTGCGTTTGACTCTTTATCATACTCTACTCCTAGTTGTACATCAATATCATCATGGTCAAAAATGTTTTGAAATACTTTTGTATAACCATGTTTTGGCATCATTTGATAACGATCATTTGGGAAATACAATTCATTCATATCATCACGAATAGGTACGCGAGATAGGATAGATGGATCAAGTTCCTCAATCTCTTTACCCCACATCTTTTTGGTATATGGTCGAATGAATGTGTCGATGATATTCTCTTCACCAACAATTTCTTTAGTTTCTTTATTGACTGGAAGTGTAACATAACGACCATCCTTAAGGATAGCTTTTACTTTATGTTGATATGGTACCCATTCACCAAACCGACGTAACCAATTAACTACACCTAAATTATTTGTATGAAAGATATGAGGACCATATTTGTGAATACGAATGCCATGCTCATTTTCATAGTCATAACAATTACCAGCAATATGGTCTCTCTTATCAATCACTGTTATAAAATGACCAGCATCAGCAAGTGTACGTGCAATTGCTGCTCCCGAAAAACCTGCTCCTACAACTAATATTTTAGACATGCATCAATCTCCGCTTTTTGTTTTGCTTTATCTAAAGGATGTAGTTTATATATGGCTGCTTTCTGATCATCAGCAACATCTTCTAATTCACGATCATTCATGTTTACGATATCTTTTGCTTGAATATTAGCAAGACTTTCATCTCCATAATATAAGATCATTTCTTTTGGATCACCAATCAAAATAGAACCTGCATCCGCAACTTGTAATGGACGGGCTCTCCACCAACCAGATCCCGCATGGAAGTAACCTGGCATTAGAATACCCCATTGTTGAGAGTAGATGGATACCATTACGTCTTCTGTTACACGATCCTGACCATCCTTACGTGAACCATATTGTTTTAATGGCCATGTTGTCTTATCTAAGCCTTGAGCCTTCAACCATTTCTTAGTCTTATCTTGTACAAGACCAGCAAAGTTGAATACACGTTCTTTAACTGGAGTGTCATCAAAGAATAATGTACCACCTATTTCTTCTGGTTTACGATTCAAGTGATAAGGATTTGGATTATAAGAGAATAGTAACTCTTTAGGATAATCAATCAAGAGCCCCAGGTCACCCCCAGAGAATGCAGATATCAACATACGATTAGTTTTAGAAGCCACTTTTTGTATTGAACCTATCAATACATCAGCATAGTTTTCAACATCATCTGGAATTGATGCATGACCATCTTTAACGTACTTACGGAATAGTTTCTCTTTGTCTTCTAGAGCTAATAGACCAGAGTAGATTGAATCTACTTGCCAATCATCAAATGCTAGAATACAATTTGGTTTGACATGGATTGCCCATAGAGCGTTATAGACAAACCCAGCAAACCCAGATGGATTATGAATGAAACAGATTACCTCATCATATTCATCTAGTGATTCACCGATATTTACTGCTCGTTGTGTTACCGTATGGCCCATATCCTCTAGACAATGAATCAATGAGTAATGTGATGGAACTACTTTAAGCTGCTGAGACTCATAGAAGTCCTTTGTGCATTGTAACTTATTCATTCCCGTAATCAATATATTCATAAAATCTCCAACGTTAAATGATATTATATACTAAACTTGAATTAAAGTACACATCTTTTAGTACATCTCTTTTTAATTCTACTTCATAAGCAGATCTACACATATCTTCTAGAGTATGAGTAATTCGTAACCCATCAAATTGATTATCAACAGTAAGAATTGCAGGATCACCGGCTCTTCTTTCAGCCATAAACACTTTAAAGTCTTTGCCTGATACATTTTTCATGGTCTCAATAACATCTTCTACTGAGTAACCTTTACCTGAACCGATACACTCATATGGAGTATTCTTAGGTCCAGTTGCAATAGCAACTTCAATGGCTGAAGCTAAATCTACAACGTGGATATAATCACGAACACATGTACCATCTGGTGTATCATAATCAGAACCAAAAATACACATACTTTTCCTAGTACCAACCGCGCATTCAGCCGCGATACGGATCAAGTGAGTAGCAGTTCCTTGTTGCATATTTTCACCATCAGAACCAGCAACATTAAAGAAACGGAATATTGTATATCCTTCGGCTTGTTCTTTAATAACATCTTCTGCAGCAACTTTTGATTTTGCATACGGAGATTGAGGATCAAATGCACCAGCAGTAGAAGCAAAGATGAAATGAGTATCCTTATCGATCTGTGATAACATATTCATAGTGCCATTTAAATTGGTATCATAATAATATGCAGGTTTGCTCATTGACTCTTCAACAGAAATAACTCCAGCAAGATGGACAATAGCATCAAACTTTTCATCTACATCTACTCCACGAACATCTGCAAAGATTACACGAGTAACCCACTTAGAAACATCATTCTGTTCAAGATTGATGTCTAATCCTATTACTTCATAACCACGCTCAAAAAGCACCTTACAAACGTGAGATCCGATGTATCCGGTGCACCCGGTGACTAAAACTTTAGGCTTTTTCATCATTAATTCACTCATTTACGAAGTCTCCTACCATTGGGAATATTGCTGCTATAGCACATGCACACTCTCTTGCTACTTCCACGTGTTCTTTCTGAGTACCATTACCAGAACGAACTTCAATAAAATGGATCCAAGAACGTAAAGTACCATTCATGTACATACGAGAAGTAGTTAAACCTTCAGGAAGAACTGCTCGTGCTTGTTCCTTAGCGATACCATTAGTAATTGCCCAATTATATATCTCGCGAACATTACGAATAAGTTCTAATTGTTTCATATTCCATAATTCTTTAAGTTCACGATCTTCAGTCTCTACTGAATTCTGACGATTGACTGTATCTTGAAGACGAGCTTCACGAGTTACAAAGTCTAGATCTTTAGTTGGATCTGCGTATCGTTGACTGAACTCTTGGAATGAGAATGAACGATGACGTAGGATTTGTCTAGCAATATCACGAGTAGTTTCAATCTCCATACAAACTGAAACCATTTCTAGTGGTGACCAATGAGCATGCTTAATAAGATACTTAATCAACTTTTCTGCAGTCTCCATATTAAGTTGATTACTAGGATTGGAAACTCGGGCACAGAATGCAATAAGATCCTGTACATTTTCCAGCCCATCTTCAACCATCTCATCTGCTGGTTTACTATAACTAATTAACTTTGCTTTCACACTTTTCTCCATTCATTGTATCTAAGTAATGCTGCTAAACCTTGGTAGGTGTTTTTATTTATGGTTTCTAAAATGTCCTCTGGGGATTTACCAGATAAAACCATCTCATTAATATCTTTCTCTGTTACATTATCTGGCCATAAACAAATAGAATAACCTTTGTCAATATAACCTTTTACTTGCTTCATAATTTCTTTATTGCGTGGTTCATTATCAGGAATTAGAGTTACATTAGACTTAATACTTCTAAAGATCTCGATATCAAGAGTAGAACCTGCTACTGCCAAACCATTAGGTAGGAATAATGAATCGATTGGACCTTCAGTAACATACACTCGTTTAGAATAGTCTACTCTTTCTAGACCATAAACCTTTTCGGCATCATCATCAATCTTAATAGAGAAGTACTTAGGTTCCTCATTACCAAATGCTCGACCTTGAAACATGAAACACTTACCATGCTCATTAAAGAATGGGATAACCAAACGAGGTACATCATTCTCCATGTTAGAGAATTTATTCTTACCAAGAGCAGTGTTAGTAAATGTTTTAAACTTAGGAGCAAAGTAGAATAGATTCCACTTATCTCTAGGGATCTTACGTTTGATTAGGTATGCTAAAGCAGGATGGGTTACTGGTAATCTATCAACAGAATCAATAGAATCCAAGATACCATCTTTTAGTTCTACAGGATAGATGTCCTCTAGGGTTACTTTCACGTGATCATTATGATTTGATGTGTTCTCTTTATAGCGTTCAAGTACATAGTCTGCATAGAGACCAGAATCAATACGTTTTAAGAGATTACCGAAGTTACATGATAGACCACAGTTATGACACTTATACATAAGAACTGTCTTATGAAGCATTACATAACCACGGGCTTTGCGGGGGTCTTTCTTAGAGTCACCACATACGGGACAGGAGAAGTTCCAATAATTAGCGGACTTCTGTTTGAAGTTTCTTAGTTTGTACGACAGTAATGAAACAAACTTGGTATCAATATAAAGCATATAATTCTCCACTCATATGAAGATTATACACTATATTCTATTTAATGTACACTACTTTTTACATTAAATTTATTGTACTTTAATTCTTTTTGATGATATTATATCTATACAGAGGCGGTCAAGTAATTAATTAATTATCTTTTCAGCAAGATAACCGAACACAGTTGCTCCGCCGATAACTAACCATCTCCATGTTTCTAAAACATTAACACGAGCAGCTAAGACATTAATCTTAGTTTCGATCTCTTCTTTGATTTCAGCATGGCCTTTGGCAGAAGCAGCGGCCGATTCAGTCAATCGTTGGTCAATAGCAGCCTCAACTTGATCGATCTTGTCACAGATCTCTCTAGAAACCGTAGTGATACGAGAATGCATCTCTTTGATGTCATCATCAGTTCTATCATTAATCTTTTCTAAAGAATCTAATCTAGAATCGTGGACGGCAAGAAGCTTACTGATACTATTAGATAGTTCTGTAAGCTTTTCTATATTAGTATCTAAACGACCTACAACGGATTCTAGGACTTTTACTTGTGCATCAATGGTCATTGTAGATCTTCTCTTGTGTTTTAATCCATTCTTGTAAGGCTTTTAATTGCTCAGCAGTTTCATAATATAAAATATAATTGCTTACTACTGTTTCGAGGGTGGTAGAGAGTTTAAGTCCGGAGGGGGAATCATCAACTCCTCTGGCGGGGTCGGGAATTTCATTTTTACTGGCACTATTGTGGAGCACGATATAAGACTGAGGGATAGTGCACCCAGCATCAGACTTTTCAGTAATATATTTTGGCACTTCCTTAATGATAACATCGCCTTTCTCCTTAATCACTTTTGTTTTATTGATGTATTTAATAACTATATCTTTACTAGCTATAGCAGATAGATTATCTTTCTTATCGACTTCTGCTTGTAGTTCCGCTACTCGTTCTCTCCACATCATTTCTGTAGAGTAACCGCCATAGAAGTAGATACCTAATAACATCAATACAACCGATGCTATTTTTATGATATTAGCATGTGGTTTAAGTACTGGGATAACTCCACCAAATGAACCAAGTAGATATCCAGCTACTCCAAGCCCAAAAAGTGCTAAGATTACAAAATACATTAAACTATCTGGTAATAAAGTTAGTAGCCACATCATTTTATAGGACTCGCTCTACGGGTTAATGAAAGAACTCCACCATTTTTCTTTTTATACTTATATAGATCTTTTGGCCTAATTGCTGGTTCATCTGTTGAAACCCCAGCTCCAGTAATATTAGGAGTAGTACCGCCTGGTGCACCAAATCCCATGGTAGCAACTCCGCCACCACCAATTGAATCTTCTTTAATTTTTGATTCAAAGAATTGATGTACTTCAATCTCTTCTTCAACTAAAGTAACAGTATCTAACATCTTAATTAGTTTATCTACGTCTTCAGCTAGTGGAGTAGTTCTACTATTATAAGATTCTTTTACCAACCATAATGCAGCAATAAGATTCTTAGTCTTGTTGTCTCCACCTGGAAGACGATTTAAAATCTTTTTAATATTAAAAACTAATCTAGTCAAATATGTATAAGCTTCTTTTTGCTCGCCCTCTAATTTAGAGGTCTTAATTAAGTTGTTACCATCTTTGTCAATAATTCCAAGTTTAAACGCAGGAGTCTCCGTAAATGGAGTCACCAGCATGCTTAATACTTTATAAGCTATTAAATTGTCTACAATTCTTGGCATTAAATTTTCCTTAGGACTTCTATAATAGTTTCATCTAATGGTATATTATACAGTTTAATTCCTAATTCAGGTATCGTTTCAGGCATTCTCTGCAAATATACTAAAAATGTAGTTAAAGAATCCCAACAATCTTTATCTATTTTAGTAAATAGCATATATGTGGTATTATCACCAAACACATTATAAAGAACGATAATATGATTAAGTATTAATCGTTCTCTTAGTTCACCATTTGTTTTATACCTAAAGAATAACTTCTTAAGATATAGAAATCTTTTTAGATCTTCTTCAAATTCAATAAGACTAGTACATTGCGGATTATCATAATGATGCATCGCATGCAGTAAAAAGTTTTCTTCAGTAATAATATTATCCATATCAAAAATAAGCCAGAGTATTTCTACCCTGGCTTTGTTTTATTATTTTATTAATCGTCTTGGAACTGTAGATCGTCAGCTTGGTCACCAGTAATAGAACCCATAGCAACTAGAGTTTCATACTGAACACGACCAGCACGACCACCAGTACCAACAGTACGACGAACCCATCCAGCATGAGCTAAACCAGTTGGACTTTCACCAGTTTCATTACCACCACCAACGTTAGCAACTGCGGTAGCTGCACTAGCTGCTGATGTCAAGAACATTTTTCTATCTGAGCCGTTAGTACCAACAAAAGTAATATCAACCGAAGTTCCAGCGGTTGCTAGAGCTGAAGTACGAGCTAACTTGAATGTAGTAGCACCAGTTCTGATAACAAACATTGTTTTATCATTAGTTAAATGATTAGTAAATGTATGAGAAGCACCAGCTGGGCTGCCACTTAAACCAATAACTACTGGGCTTTCTGCAACTGAATCTGCATATGAAGCCGCTAATTTAAATGTATTAGCACCAGTTTTAATAATGAAGTAGTAGTTGCCAGTAGTTAAACCAGTTGGAGCAGTACCAGCACCATCATTATAGCGAACATAATCACCAGTAATGAAAGGATGTGCTGCTGAAGTAACTTCTTCAGTTGACAGATTAAATGCAGCAAATCCAACAGTAACTGCATCAAAGTGTGGACGATCACCAGCACCAATAGTAAAGTTAACTGAATCGCCAGTAACTAAATAATGAGATCCACTATATGTAATAGTGTCATTAGTATTAAACATTGTTGATGGAATTGTCAATGTAGGAGTATTCAACGATACTGCCGGAACCGTTTCATAAGAACTACCAACGTTAGTCATTGTAATTGCTGTAACTACACCACCTGAAATAGTTGCTGTTGCAGCTGCACTTGAACCGCCACCACCAGTGATTGTTACAGTTGGTGCTTCAGCATATTGAGTACCGCCAGAAGCTACACCAATTTCAACAACACGACCAGCACTGTCAAATGATTCATAAATGTCTACACCAAATACTTTGTTAGAATCGCCATGTTTACCAGAAGGTGAACCAGATGATTCAGCAGCTGCTACAGATGCTGGTTTCTCAGATAATGTATATGATGCGCCAGCAGTAACAACTGCAATTGCACCACCATTAATACCTGATTCAACTTTAGCAACTGTGTCGCTGGTAATTGTTACGATTTGATAATCAACACCGTCTGCACGAATGTAATTACCGATGTCTGCTTCTGTAGTAAAAAGCGTGCTTGAACCAGTTACTACGCCGGTATCGGCAATAGCAATTGTTCCAGTAGCTGATTTACTATCTCTATTTCCCCATAGTGCCATTTTATTACTCCTTGTTATTTTTTATTTATATTAAACTCTAGCGCCGGATTTTGACCCAGCTGGACGACCGCGTCCGCGTTTTACTGCTGCTGGTTTGGCCGTTTTTACATCGTCCTCGCCCTCTTCACTATCTTCACCTGCGCCATAACTATGTCCTTTGACATTCTTAACTAGAGAAACTTTACTGTCTTTCTCTTTGCTATAGTCATACTTGTCTAATCTTCTTTCACGATCCGCTGCTAACTTATCTCTTAAGTCATCAGCTTTACCTTCGGCTAATTGAGCCATAAATTCTGAATATGTTAACATTGTATCTTCTTTAGCTAATCTGTTTGCTGCTTTATCAATACCACTTACTCGTTTAGACATTGTTTTAAAGTTTTTAGAACGAGCAGCTTTATCTTCTGGATTACCTGCTTGTCTACCTGCATCCATACCGCGGAAACCAATATCAGTTGCAGCTTTATGTACATATGACTTTAATGTGTCTTTTGAGATTTCGTCAAGTTGGTCATAAGCTTCAGTCTGCATGAACTCTTCAACTTCTTCTTTAGTCAATCTAGAAATAGCTTGATTCATACCTTTAGTACGATTAGCAGTTTTTCTTACTGCAACTGGGTCATGAGCATAAGCAAATGCATCTTTATCACCACGGCCGCCTTTAAAGTTAACAGATGATGTATGTTTCATTAGTTGGTCATGCGCTTTTTTAACGTAATTACCAAGAGTCTTTTTATCTACTTCATCTAACTGATCGTATGCTTCAGTTTGCATGAACTCTTCAACTTCTTCTTTGGTTAGTTTATCAACTGCTTTAGCTATACCAATAGAACGTTTTTTTGAATCTTTTAAAGCTTTATGACCAAGTTTATCTAATAAATCGCCTGGTTCTTCTGATTTATCCCAAGCCATATTAGCCATTACTCTGTTTTTACCATGACTCTGTACTGCTTTTCCAACATATGATTTTAGAGTGCCTTTTGAAAGTTCATCTAACTCTTCAACTTCTTCGCCATATACTTTTTTCATGGCTTTATTAAGACCATCTTTACGTTTTTTAGAGATATCACCTTTACCAGCAAAGGTATCTTGAATACCTTTTGTGATACCTTTTTCTAGATATGAACGCATTGTGCCTTTTGATAATTCAGATAAGATCTCGCATTCTTCGCCTAACTCAACTTCTTCGTTTTGTTTAAGCTTCTGCATCTTACCTTGAATCATTTGCATTTTACGTTGATGAGTCTTAACTGCAGTATCGTCACCTGCTTTATTAGCAGCAAGAGCTTTTTCCATATGGCGATCATGTGCTTGACGAAGACTAGCCATCTTGTCTCTACCCCATGCAGATTCATTAATATCTTCTTCAACTTCTTCTTTAGAAAGCTGTTTAGTTTTTTGCATTGCTTTACCAGCTAGGTTAGCAGCTTTACCAGAACCTTGTTTGTTCTTGCTAGACATTTTTTGCCAGTCACCTTCATGAGACCAAGCAATAACTTTACCTTTTTCGTCTCTCTTAACGGTATCAACTGCTTCGTCCATATCTTCTTTATTCATTTTTTGTGCCGCCTTTATAACACCTGCATTACGTTTAGAAATTTTGTCTTTGATTGCTTGTCTTTCTGCATCAGTAGCTTTATTACCCTTAGAGTGAGCTAAATCATAATGTAAGTCATTGCCTTGTGCAAATGCTTTATGAGCATATGAAGTTAAAGTATCTTTTGAGATCTCGTCAATCTGTACTGATTCTGTTAAATCTGCATGCATAGATTTATGAGGAGATTTGTTAGTATGATTTTTAAAATCAATAGCTGATTGTGCATTTTTAAATTTGAAAACAATACCTTTATCGGTGTTACCAGCAAATTCAGCACCATGTTTATCTATTCCAGAACGAACATGTTCTATATCTTTTGGATGAGAAACTTTTCCATATTTTTCACCAGTGTCAACATGTACCAAATGCTCTTCTGTTATATTATCTTCTTTAATTTTTGATTGTGCTCTATAAACACCAGAAGCTCTTTTATCTGCTTTATCCATATTAGTTTGTGCCTTGTCGTAGTTGCCACGATCTTGTGCACGATCTGCAGCCATAAAATGTTTACCAGCTTCTTTTTCAGCTTTCTTTGAATACCTATTAAGCAATTTATTAGATAACTCATCTAACTCTTCAACTTCTTCTTTAGCTAGTTTATCAACTGCTTTGGCAATACCTTTTTGGCGTTTTGTGCCTCTGTCATAATCAGATTGGTCACCATAATGTTCTTGGTCTCTACCAGAACGTTCTGCATCTTGAGCTGCTGCTTTTACATATGAACCTAAAGTCTTTTTAGATAATTCATCTAACTCTTCAACTTCTTCTCTAACTGGTTCATCGGAGTTAGTATAAGAATGTTTTAATTCTTTATATTTGTCAAAACTTGCTTGATGTTTATTCATATGTTTAGCAAGAATACCATAACGGGCGGTTTGTGCATTAGCAAGATGTCTCTTAGCTTGAGTATGATTACCTGCTTGTGAAGATGCATGGGCTTTATCAACTAGACCTTTAAATAGTTCACCGGTTTCTGCTCTTGAAGCTTCATCTAACTCAGTTTCTTCATATTGTAATGAATCATCACCACGAACTTGTTTAACTGCTTCGTTTTTGGCGGGTTTCTTTTCCTTGGCTAACATATCTCTAACTTTACTTAGTGTACCTTGATCTTTACTAGAAAGACGGGCTAGTGCTTCTTTTTCTCTTCGTTTTTCTTCTGAAGCAGCCCAAGCATCATTTGACTCATTCTTTTGTTTAGCATAATAAGCAGCTAAAGCCATTTCTTTACGCTTAGCAGCAGACTTACCTGCAAACTTAGGATCATCTGACTTAACAAAGTCGCTAATCCATGCGCCAGCATCGGCGTCTTTTGAAAGGACTTCATTGATTTGCTCATCAATTGTTTTAAAGGATAAGAATGATTTCATATTACGCTCCAACGTTTTTTGATAAAGATTTTAATTGCCATGCATGCATTTTATGAGCATCGATTCTTTCTGCTGCAAATACTGCAATACCATGTTCATGTAATGCTTCTGCTAAATCATGTACTTTTTCTAATGACTCTAATACTTGGGTATTCACTACTAATAAGTTACTAAACATATTATTATATGCAGTTGGCATCATACCATCTTCATTAGC
>Ga0209668_10000094_pt1 | contig 34897 bp, 41 predicted proteins | sample FrelakmetPLP11PL_FD_187150 | JGI IMG/M metagenome (GOLD analysis project Ga0209668, IMG submission 187150) | Freshwater lake sediment microbial communities from the University of Notre Dame, USA, for methane emissions studies - PLP11 PL (SPAdes)... | ecosystem: Environmental > Aquatic >...
TTCCTACAGGAGCCGCAGCGCTTATTGACATTACGCGTTTTGTCCAAATGTACCCAATTGAAAACATGCGGTACGAAGCTGCACTAAGTGCCAACTGGCCTCATTATCGGCTCATAAAACTGTGCTGCGGCTTTCCGGCAGACCAGCCCGGCCAGTTTCTCCCACCTGTACCCCTTTCAGAAATAATAGCTAAAGCGCAAGACACGCACGAATCCACAATGCGTGCTTTGCCCGCCGAGTTGATGCAGACCGAGATCTTGTCGCATCGCAGGTTTCAGGAGATGGTAGCGCGTATGGGCGAAGAACCGCCTGAAGAGTGTCCCGTGTGTTACATGAATAACACTACTATAATTACGACATGCGGACACACGTTTTGTTGGACGTGCATGTTTCGCGTGTTTTTAGACAGCACCGACGCGCCATGTCCTTGCTGCAGAAGGCTGCTGGGAAAACAGCGCGACGTGTACCAGCACCTTACTAGCGCCGATTCGGCACACGGAGCTAAAGTGAATGCTCTGCAGTCTTTGCTACAAGAAATAATGCCTCAAGAAAGTTGCGTCATTTTTGTGGCTTGGCATAGCATTGCACTAGCGCTGTCAAATATTATTCCCGGGAGTCGACTTATGACTAACAAAAATTCAGAAAGTACACTATCTAGCTTTTCGAAGAGCACCGACGAAGAGCCTGCCCGCATTTTAATTCTTACGTTCCAGCAGTGCCACGGCTTGTCGCTTACTCGTGCTAATCATGTAATTTTTTACCATCCGCCCCTTTACCAATCCGACGAAGACTCTGCCATATCCTGCGTACAGCGAGATGGCCAAACTCGCACCGTGCACGTGCACCGCTTAATAGTTAACGGCGCGGTAGAATGCGGCCGATTTTCATAAGGACAAGCAATAAAAATGGCAACTGTAGTTTCTCAGTTTGAAAATGTGCTTAGTCAGCTACAACAGCAAGCGGCGCCTGTATCTGCTCCGGTTGTGCCCCGGCCTGTGCCCGCCATGTCCAAGTCGCAAACCGTAGTCACGACTCAAAAGACGTACAAATTTTTTCAGCAAAACAAGGGCATTGTGATTCTGGCGCTGCTACTTATTGTTGCTATTGTAATTTGGGGTGTGCGTGCCTACTTGCTCAAGAAGGCTAAAGCTAAGGAAGAGGAAGGCGCGGAGGGAGAGGAAGGCGCCGAGGAAGAGTTTTCATCATTTTTTAAAGACAAGAAGCCTGAAGCCGCTCAGCCTTCTCCCAGTGCACCGCCACTTAGTGCACCGCCACCTCAGCCCGTAAGAGCGGCAATTCAAAGCATGCCTCCACGCGCCTTTGTTCAACCAAGCGGTCAGCCCGTTGTGCCAACTTCTGCACCCCAACAACCCGTGCCTCGTCCGCAGCCCGCTCAGCAACCATTTGATGCCGTAATTAAGCTAGACAGCTCGTCGGCCATTCCAGTTGCAGGGGCTCCAGCTGGAGGAAAAAAGCAGGAGAGCGATGAGCGCCCTGGAGCAAAGCGCGGCGAGAAGGAGTCTGCTATTCCTGGCAGTGATGTAGGCGGAACCCCCAAGCCTCCTCCTGAAAACACTGCACCTGGAGGTGGACCTCCTGGAGGCGGACCTCCTGCCGCCGCCGCTGCAGACCCGCAGTTTACCCCACTTTAGCGCGTTTGCAAAATAAACCTTTAAAACTAACATTTTACAAAATGGATGAAGACAAGCAGATTAAGCGCGTTAACTTTCAAGACGACGACGATGAGGATACAGGAGAAGAGTTTATGTTTGAAAAAGAGGAAGAAGACATGCCAATAGAAAAAGAAAAGCAAGTAGAAGAGGAGGAAGAAGAGGAGAAAGAAGAGGAGAAAGAAGAAGAAAAAGAAGAGCAAGCTGAAGAAGAGGAGGAAGAGGAAGAAGAAGAGTTGAGCGAAGTTGACAAGATACTTCATTTGGTCAGCATTCTTAGCAAATCGGTTGCTTTTGACGAAGAAGACGTGGCGCTTTTAACTTTAAAAAAGGCTCAGATCCTCAAGGACAAGCAAAAAGTGCAAACATTAACTAAAGCATTGGCCAAAGTTCATTTTCAAAACACTATTGAAGAACGTGAAAAGGTGCTTACACATGCTGTACGCAGCGGCTTACTAGTACCTGGGACCGAAACGTTTCTGTTTTTTGTCAAAAAGCAAGCTAAATTAGTCGATTTAGCTCAAAAATTATACTAAAAAAATCTTGGGCTAAGAAAAGATAGCTCTATAACCCTTTTATTTTACATTTAATGGCGCTATCTGAAATCCCTTCCGTCAGCACGTACAGCCGATGCGGAGTATTTTGGCATCCTAAAGATTTGTCTGCAGTTACTATGGGCTTGCTGCAAACCCTAAATCAATTTTACACTTCAGAAAACATTGAACACATTTTATTGCCGCTGTTATCCGCCAAAGACGACTCAGCCTTGTCATTACGTGCTCTTGACTGGCTTGTTATCAACTACGCCAAAAAGCACCGTCTTGCTCACTTTGTCAAGTCCGCAGGCGCTGGAGGAGGCGACATTATCTTTGACATCTTTTACGAGTACAAACTCAAGTTACGCAGTAACCAGCGCGTCAACTTTGATCCGTTTCGAAGAGGCAAAAGGCTGTTTTTTGAGTTGCAAGGCAAATGGTATGCCACTACAGTAGGCCAGCTCAACTTTGTACACTGGGCGCACCGCTTTGGAGTTCTTGATTACGCCCAGAAGCACGCCGAAGCCATTGTGGCAGATCACGCAGCCACTATGCAAAACAAACGTACCGCAGCCAAGCTGGACGCTGTTCAGGGAAAAAAGCGCAAGCGGACCGAGCTTAGCAAGCCTCTACCTACCAAGTGCGCCATTCACAAAGTTACCATGCAAATTGTGTTTGAGCGACCCCCACCTGCGGTATAATCCCATTCTCTAATAAAATGCAGTGTCCTCCGGTATCTACTCAGCTTGGTCCGTACAACTACGGAAGCCCTACCATGCCGCAAAACGCCGCACCTCCTCCCGGCATTCCCTACCAGCTCCTCGAGTATGTAGATGAGTTTGTGGGCAGTGGTAATCCCCGCAACTCGTTTGCCGCGCTGCAAGCCTACCAAATCAGAGGCGGCAACCTTGCCCAACCCGGCTTTACGCCATGGCCCGTGCTGCTCAGACAAAACATGAAGCCTCAATGGCAGGCCGAGCTTGCGCGGCAGCGTCAAATTCAAAGCCGGCTTTAGTTTTGCTTACAATAAATGTATAAAGCCCCTTATGTCATCGAGCCTCCTACCCGTTTTGAGGATGGTAAAATTACCGAAGCCGAATTGTTACATCAAGTAAAAATTAAGGAAAAGCGGGAGAATGTATGCATGGCCTGTTTAGGCAGCATATGTACTGCGCTATCGCTCTGCTGCGTATTTTAAATGCGTAAGTTAAAAAATGTGGCTAGTGTCGCAAATCATTCTATTTGTTGTCAACTTGCTGTTTGGCGGTGTGGGCACCAGCGCGGTGTCTCTTGCGCTTTACAGCATTGTGCGCTTTAACGAGCTGTCTTCCATCTTGCCAGTCAACATGCTGGGCATGATGTTAGCCGCAGGCATTGGAATTTTTGCCCTTTCCGTATTAGGGGGCTGCGCGGCGTGGCGACGTAAGAGCAGCAATAGCGTATGCTTGCTATCCACTTATGCATTCGCGCTTTTTGGCATCATGTGCTTTGAAGTAGTGTTTGGAGTCATTGTTGGCGTGTACACTGGCAACTTGGACGTGTTTAAAAACAATTACTACGCCTCTGCTGCGGCCGAAGAGCTTAACAACATAGTCAGCTGCACTTACACGCTGTGCTGCACTGCCAAAGCCATTGGCAATGGGTGCCATCCGCTTAGTCTGGCGTGCAACACCACCACTATATTTGACATTACCGTGCCCTACGCGGTTTGCGAAGGCTTGGCCCGTTACGACTCGTCTCTCCTACCTACTAAATGCGCAACTAAACAGGCCTTTACAGCAGGCATTTCGGCGCTGCTCAACGGCGTGCTGTGGCCTCTAAGCATAGCAGCTGTAGTGCTGGCTGTAGTTCAACTTGCCTGTTTTGTCATGTCATGCTGTCTCGTGTGCAAAAAGTATCATCACAATCATCCGGTACCCTCCGTACCACCCCCCGCCGCGGTGTAAGTAACTTGGAAACAAACTTGAAAATAAAAAATGTGGAGTAATACGTGGCATGACTTGTTACCCGTAATTCTAACGTGCAAAGCCAATGAAGCACGACTTCAAAAGCTGATTAAAGAGTGTCACCGCGTAGGCATATCGCATGTAAACGTGTGGTACAATGACGCTTCAAAAGGCTCTAAATCAGATCGGGTGTTTGCGGGACATTATGATATCGTTAAAGCGGCATACGAAAACAGTGATAAAGATGTGTTTATTATGGAAGATGACTGCCAATTTTTATTTGATGACGCCGGGCAGCGCATCTTGGACGCACACGATACTGCAGTAAGATCTGGCAAATGGACTGTTTTATTTGCAGGACATGTGCCCATAGGCCCCATGTGGCGACGATGGGACGGCTTGTACACGACAACGTTTCCATATGCTGCACATTCTTACATTTTAAATCGCAAACGAGTTGGCACATTTTTGAAAATCATACCTAAATCCAAATGGATGCGACCTTATATGGGCGAAGGCTACTTGAACGTGCCCATTAAAGAAAAGCTTGCAGTGTATCCCGCGCTTACCACACAAAACCTGCTTCCGTCTGACATGGTGAATGCGCTAAAAGTTCAAAGCATTCGAAACACGTCATTAGATAGCTGGCAGGCCGCCATGCACGACGTGTGGTTGCGCGACATTCCGCTATTACTTCTTGCCTTCATTGTGATTTACATAATGTCTGGCGCCGGAAAGCTGCTATAACTTCCAAAATTGCGAGTCTGAGGGCACGCCGTGTCTGCGTGGCCGTGCTCCTTGCACTGCGGACAGTAGCGCAACGGGCAAAACTTTTGAGAGTGCGACATGTACTGGCACTGGTAACACCGTCCGTAAAATGTGGGTATAGTTCGCGCATTGCCAAACGTTAGGCCACTTGGAATAATGTCGTCTGATCCACGCTTAGCTACATACTCTACTCTCTCCATTTACTACACTTATCTACCTTGTGGCGCGTTAGCTGAACGACCACGGCGTAATGGTAATGCAGCTGCTGCTCCACGGGCTCCGCGGCCTCTAGCTGCTTGCGGCGGGGCACCTTCCTCTTCTTCTACACCACCTTCCTCTGCAACTTGATCAAACTCGTTAATGTCCTGCAGCTCGGCTCGTCGTGCATTAAGCGTTTGAATAAGTTCGTCAATTGCTTGCACGTTTTCGTCTCTATCTGCAGCAGTGCTTGGCGCGCTGTCCAGAATGTCGCGGCACTTGTCAAATAAATCCTTTTCCCGTTTATGGTACACATTGGGATTTCGCATCTTTTTAGTGAGTTTAATGTCCCAGCAAAACTCGGCATTGCCACCAGTTCTGCAATTAGCTCTACCTCTCTGAAACGACGGGTCAAACCCTTTAGGCTTGCGCTTTGTCGAGTAGTAAGCGGCGTTCACAGTGTCTTTCCACTCTTTAGCAAATATAATCGCGCCCGCATTTCCTTCCGGAGATATTCCACCCACTTGCGCATTACCCGGAATAGAATTGTGGATGCGCTGAATGAGCGTGTTGGGATCTACCTTCTCTATTAATTGTCTAAATTGAACTGGCTCTTTTGCATACGCTTTTTTCATTACTGAAAGTGCTAATTGCAGCGGAAGAGGCGCAAAGCTAAAATGAGACACGTCTTCGAACCGCTGTGCCCTAAAGTCGCCTACATTGATGCCTCTAACTTTAGGCCCGATGCGACCACTAGCAACCAAGTAAAACTTTTCTTTATCAGCAGGGTTAGCCCCGCCATCTAGAGCACCGCCCACCAACCCGTCGCTGTCATACCCGCTAAACACAAACTGCGGCATAAACATCGGTTCAAACATTTACCGTTTATTTGAGATGCACAAAATAAATGGAGTCTAATCCGTTAGTACCAGCAGGCATAGCGCTAGGTGTTATTGTGGGGCTAGCTATGCTTTCTAAAGCATCCGTGTCGCGAGGCGGGAAGACGCTGACACCTAAAGTATCGCGCGACTTGTCTAAGGTCGTAAAAGAAGCTGCACGATGGTCGGCAGTCAGCGACCAGGATGCCAACGACTTGCTCAAGCTGGTTCACGCCACGTATGCTGTAGCTTACGTCAACGCCGCACGCTCCCTTGCTCAAGACGAAGAGCTGGAGCGCGCAGCTAATGTTAAAGTTGACGAGCTGCACTCCCAAGTCACTGCTCAGCAACAAGGCGTTATCCAAAAGTTGGGCGCCAAGTATCCCGGCATGCTACCCGACGGCGCCAATGTGCTGTACACGGGCTGGATCTAACAATTTGAATTTAGTAGCACGCCTTGACGATCAATCCTTACCACGCGATGATTCGTTTGGTCCGGCATGTCGTAACCATACACATCCATGCTCTGCATGCTGTTGACGTGTGTGCGATATGCCGCCAACTTGATCTGGCCGAACGATACTAGCAATAAATACTTTTCTCCGTCATAGTGCACGTACCACGTAATATTGGGAAAGGCCATAAGCTTAAATCGAGGCCTTGTGCCGCCATGCAACTCTTGAAACCCAAACGCCATAATATTCTCAAAAAATGTGGGCTTGCTTCTTGTTTTGCCCGAAGCGTCAGTAGCCAGCTCCAACCACTCGGCGCGCACGGGCTCGATAGGATGCAGCATGCCATTTACGATATTGACAATGTACATCATGACGTTAACATTCTTGTTGCGCGTAACTACGCCGACACACAGGGGCTCCAACTCAAACGCCCTATTAGCAGCTTCGGCCAAAGTCTCGGGCAAAGTCGAGCCGTCGTTACTCTCAAAAGCCGCAACTGCGTCTGCCGAATCGCCCATTTTAGCTCTTGTGAGAATAAATGCACAGCAATGCAGCCGCGGCGTATAAGATTCAGAAATGGGCGAGGTTTCAAAAGCACAGGTTGTTGTGCAAGTATGCGCGAAACACGCAAGACCCGATTACGTTAGACAATGTGGCTGACATACCTAGACACCAGCTTTTTACGTACATTGACGAAAATGGCAAGATTTGGGCGTATGATGGTCCTGCTTGGGCACAGTGGATCTTAAAGCACAGGATGCATCCATTAACCAAAGAGGTCTTGGATGCACACACTATGAGCCGGTGCTTTAATGCTGCAGCAAAAGCGGCATTGCACTGTCCTGCCGAAAAAGAGTTGAGGAAATGTTTGAAAGAGTGGATGCGGCCCGTCAGACTTGTGTATATGCAAAAAAATGTGCCTCGTAAATCTCGTTTATTACAGCGCAAATATCGGAAGAGAAGAGCGCACTGGAGCTTGATTCTCTACGTATCGCCTTTATACCGATTTTTGGGAGCGGATGTGGATGTGAAGCGCAGCCTTGTTGTGCGCTTTGATGTGGAGGAAATTCAAAAGTCGCCTTCATCTGCCGTGGACAAGTCGTACCAAGACAGAATGTTTGATGGCGGCAAAGGCTTTGTGGCACTAGGCTCTAATGCGGCATCGGCACGGGCTATGCGGCGCACAGTGGTTGCACTATCTGACGGCACGCTGACTGAGACAGAGCTGGCCGGACTTGACAGTGATGATGATGACGACGGCGATTCTTGAGGCTGCTCCAACTCCATGGGATAAAACTCGGGCGCGCCTTGCAGCCTATTCCACTGGTGTTTCAGCGCAATAAACAGCGCCCATGCGCGTCTAGAGCTAAAATGCACGTTGCACACTTTAGACCATGCGCCGCTAGTACTTGTTCTACCCGGCACAAACGTTACTGCGACTAACGGCCCATCGCCAACAACCGCAGTTTTGCTCCACTCTAAATAGACGTCCAAGACGCCTCTAAAAGATGCATGGTTTTCTTTGGCAACAGTAAGAATAGCGTCAGCTAAAGGCAGACACTCGTCTCTTGACGTCATAAGTGTTTGCAAAGCATGGTTTTTAGATAAGCACGGCTCGGCAGGAGCTCGACGCAGCCTCTTGTTGTACACGGCCAATGATGTCTTGTAAATCTCGTCATAACTTGCCACGGTCTCCGTAACTTCTAATGCATGCTGCACACACTCTGCCAACTCGTTCAACGCCATTTTGCTCTTTTTGCTCTTTTTGCTCTTCTAACGTCATCTTTTTGAAGCGTCTCATACCGCACCCTTTTTACGCATCCACAGGACCACAATGGAGCCAATTAGCGTAATAAACATGGCGGCAATAGAGCCAAAGGTCAAGAACATACCATTAGCGTTTAAAGTCTTGTCTGCACTGCCGTCCGTTGGCAAACTTACCTGAATGATGAACGAGGTAATGAACATGAGCGAAATTAGAAGCGTGACCCAAGCATACACGGTTTGAAAGTTAGCCATTTTATTCTACAAAATATAAAAAGTGCGTTAATTTGCAGCGCTGATTTGTCTTTACGCTAAATAAAACATGGCTGCGAAGAAGCCTGATTACGCCGAGATTTCTAGACGGCATGCAGCCACTACGGGTGCACCTCAAGAAACTGCGCCTACAGTGCCTCGTCCCGCCGGCATGCGCAACCTAAGAGACACGGATCGTCAGTCGTATGCCCTGATTAACCTCGCACACGTTAATCGCAATCCCAAGAGCGACAAGGGAGGCGCGCTGCGCATCATTGGATTTTACGGCACTGAGAAGGAGGCGCAGCACAATGGAGCTCGGATTGCCAAGAGCGATCCTGCATGTGCCATTGCTATTGTAGAGACGTGCTCGTGGTACGTACTTACCCGCGATCAGAGCGTGGTGCCCGAGGAGGTAGCTTCCAAGCTGGCACGCATGCTGGCTGCTCACAAGCGGTCGCGCATTGAGCGCAAGGTGGAGTTTGAGAAGCATCGTCAAGAGCTGCGCGGCGAGCGTAAGCCCACGTCGCAGCAAGTTGCCGACAATCCTTGCGAAGAGGCGATTACTGCCGATTCGGAGATTCCGCCCATGCCACCCAAGCTAAGCAAGCCGCCTACTACCCGCCCCTCTTTAGACAACGGCAACCCGGTTCCCGAGTTTAGCAAGATTCTTGAGCAGCGCAATTACGAGGCTGCAGCCATTTCTATTCTAGACGATTACGAGGCTGAGGGTGTAATTGAGGATGCCGAGGTAGGGTTTATTATTTACGGCGGCTTTGAGAGCGACGAGGCTGCACAGGGCTATGTAGAGCACGTAGCCAAGCGCGCCGTGCCTGACCATGACGTGGCGGTAGTGCGTATGTACGAGTGGCTGTACCCGCAGTGCATGGAGAGCGATTCTGTGAATCAGGTGGAGCGCAACGCCGAGCTGAATCGCATTATGGCTGCTAGACGGGCGCGTGAGAGCGAGGTGGAGGCGTTTAAGGCGGCGTGCAAGGATTTGAATATGGAGGCCCCGTTTAAGGATGTGCTGCCTGATCTGAAAGAAGATGGCACGCCGCTTAACCCGGATGCAGAGCTTCAGCCGGGCAAGTCGCGCATGAAGCTTACCGACGTGTCGCCTCCCGAGCCTCGAGTAACTGAAGTTATTGAGGACAGTGGTAGTGGTGGTGCAATAGAGTCCAAAGAGCCGCGTTAATTGCGCAATGCGTAATTTCCCTTTACAAATAAAAGATGGATTTGAAACCTAAAGTATCGTATATGACTGCCGAGCAGGTCAGAGCAGACGTGCTGGCCAAAAATGAGGGCAAGAATGTTGAAGTGTATGACTGGGAGGTTACGCGGCTAGAGAAGGCTGTGCCCATGGAGACTGTAGCATCCATGGTGTCCGAGGTGCGCAAGCGCTACATGGAAGTCCGGGCCGCCAATCCTGCAGACGACGACGATGCTATTCGAGAGCGTCTTATGGCTGCCGATCCCAAAGTGCGCGCATTTGGAGCCGACTCGACCGAGGGTGGCACGCACCACGTCCTTTTTCTTAAACTCACAAATCGCGACACGCCGCCAGAGCACTTGAAAGTAGTTGCCGAAATGATTATGCTAAGAGCCAAGCACGAGGCGAGCACGTCTGGAGTAGAAGCGCACAGCGCCGAGATTTCCCAGTACTTTAGCACGCGTGTCAAAGACGTTACTACGCGATTTCCTGTTAAAGAGCCTAACCTTTTCCACGTGGACAAAGATCCTGAGGAGGAGGTGTCCGCTGAAGAGAAAAAATAAAAAAGTATAAAATTAAAAAAGATGGAGTGCGTCATATGCTACGAAAAACATGTTTGCATAACATGCCAGTTTTGCTCTGCGTGTGTATGCACTGAATGCGCTAAAGCATACATGCTCTCGTCTTTCCAAGATCCGCACTGCCCTGCACCTACGTGTCTGCGAGGCTGGAGCGACGAGTTCATGGCGTCCAAGTTTACAAAGAGCTTTTTGAATGGCGCATTGACCAAGCATCGTCAAGAAACGTGGTTGGAGCGCCAAAGAGCTTTGCTGCCTACCCGACAACACTTGGTGCCTCATGCCCGCGCTTTACGCGACGCCAAGCAGTCTATGACGTCGGCAACAGCAGAGTTTAACGCAGCTCGCAATGCACTTAACGAGTTTCATGACGTTCGACACTGTATTCGAAGCACTCGCAGTGAAACTTTGTTGGATGTGTGCGGGGACTGCAACCATCGTCATTATCGCGCATGTTTTACCGAAGGCAGAGAGTGTGTGCTTAAACGCATACTTGCCCAGCACAACAACTCGATGCAAGAAGTCGAAAAGGTTTACAATGATACCATGCGTGCCGATTTGCAGACCAAGATGACATTGACGTATGAGCACTACATGTTTATCAAACACATATACGCCGACGCTCAGGCTAATGCTAGCAGACAACCTGCTACAGCTGCTCCCAAAGAGGCGCGCGCTTTTGTTCGGGCGTGTCCTGTTAATGAATGCAGAGGCTTTTTGAGCACGGCGTGGAAGTGCGGCGTGTGCTCGACGTGGGCATGCTCCAAGTGCCACGAGGTCAAAGCGGCTCAGCACGATCCGAATCATCAGTGCAACCCGGACAACGTGGCCAGTGCCGCTATTCTCGCCAAAGAAACCAAGCCTTGCCCATCATGCGCTGCTGGCATCTTTAAGATTAGCGGGTGCGACCAGATGTGGTGCACGTCGTGCAACACCGGCTTTGACTGGAAGACGGGCAAGCGCATTAGCACAAACCGCATTCACAATCCTCACTTTTTCGAGTATGCCTCTAGAGCCGGCATTGGCGGTGGAGGGGCTGCTGCCGCTGGAGGTGCTGCTGCCGCTGGTAATGGATGTTTTCAAGGCATGCGGGTGATTCCGGGTAACCCGTCATTGGGCGCTTTGCCCTTTCACAACCCCGAGTTTTCCAAAGCGTTTAATCGGGCTATGCACATTTCGGATTGGGTGGGGACTAGGTACGACAGGCTGGCTGGACGCGACTCGGAGCAAGAGCACGAAGAGCTAGCGGTTATGTTCTTAATGGGCGACATTTCGGAAAAGGTGTGGAAAGAAAGGCTGCAGCGGCTGGAAAAGAGGCAGCGCAAGTATAGAGCAATTCACGACGTGATTCGGGGCTATGACTTGGCTTGCGGTGACGTGTTCCAAGCGCTTGCGAGCCGCCAGCTGGGTCGTGAAGAAGCTATTCAACACGAAGCCAAGCTGCACGACATGCTGAATGAGGCTCTTAAAGGCGTGTGCCGCGTTTATACGTGCAAAATGCCCAAATTGTCTGCCTAATAATAAATATGAAGCTCAAGATCAAGAAATTTAACCCTGCCAAGCTTACGCAATACGCTACCGTAATGTGCATTGGAAAACGCGGAACGGGCAAAACCACGCTTATTAGAGATATTATGCATCATATGGCAGAGCGCGTAGACTTTGGTATTGCCATGTGCGGCACGGAAGAAACTGCTCGAGATATGGGCCACTTTATTCCACCATCCTGCATATACAACGAGTTTTCAGCTGAAGCGCTAGACGTGTTGCTCAGACATCAGAAAAAGTGCGTGTCTGCAGGAGCTTACAAGCGCGCTTATCTCATTCTAGACGACACGCTGTACGACAAATCCATCTTAAAAAGCAAAAACATGCGCATGCTGTTCATGAACGGGCGTCATCGCAAAATCTTTTTTTTAGCCGCCGTTCAGTATTTGATGGATTTGCCTCCTGACTTACGAGCCAATGTAGACTTTGTTTTTGCGCTAAAAGAAAACATTATTGCAAATCGTGAAAAGTTGTGGCGCAACTTTTTTGGAATGTTTAACGACTACAAGGATTTTAGCATGGTCATGAACCAGTGCACTGCTGGGTATGACTGCATGGTGCTAGACAACACGGTGCGCTCAAACAACATTACCGACTGCGTGTTTTGGTACCGCGCCGAGCACAACATTGACGCGTTTAAGGTAGGCGCGCCGGGCGTGTGGAAGCTTCACGACCTATTTTACAGAACTGAAAATAATGAAGACGAGGATGCCCCTGAAAACATTTTGGTTGATGACGATAACGAGTCTGTAGTTGGTGTCGCAGAGCGCATGGCAGTAGCCAAGCAAGCTGTTAAACAGCCCAGACAAGTTACGCTAGAAGATCTGGCAGCTAACCCTACGCACATTCACGTAGTCGAAAAGAGGGACATTAACGGCATGACGATTCAGGAAATCTAATTTATTTTGGCACAACAGGAGCAGTGGGCATGCCAAATGCGGGATAGTGAGGCTGAACCCCGCCGCGCTGGCACCAGCAAGTAACTAGAGACACTGCCAAAAATACAAAGGCCAAGGTGAGTAGGAGGTACGTCATGCGATCATCACGCGTGCAAATGTACTTTAGCGTGTCTGTGCGCACCCCTCCGCGTACTTTAGGGATTTGCTTCCAGTGCCGCATGTCGTATAACGCTCCTCGTACACTATTGGAAATTTTTTTTGGGATGGTGCTTAGTCTAGCGCGATTTAGCGTCACGCCGGGTAGAGGTTTAGGCGGCTCATAGTACAGCGACTGGCCCTCCGAGTACTGGTTAGACGGGTAGCCTGCAGCCGGCGGGCCTAGCGAGCCTGCTACAAAAGGCAGCGGGCTCTGAAGCACTGCAGACTGCGTAGGACCCGTTAAGCCATGCGCGCCGTCTCTTACAAAAAGCTGCGCCGCGGCAAGTCTGTCCACGCACTCTCCAGCACGCTGCTTTTGCCACGCGGGGTACAGGGCCTTGTTGTCGCACATGCCGCCGCCAGTGTCAAATGCCACCCGCTCAATAGCTAAACGCTGTAATTCGCGCACCTCGTTTTCGTTGTTGGCTGCCATGAGCGCAAGCGTAGCGGCATACTGCTGGGGCTGGTAATCGGCCACCTCGTCTACACCCCCCTGGTCGTTTGTAGTATTGAGCTTATCAGCTAGCGACCAAGACGACATTTTTATTACAAGCGAGGTTTTTTTCCAGGGTTGATACAAATGGCTAGCGCTTGGGTGTTGGAAGCCGTAAAAGCAGACATTTTAGATCGCATTAATGCTGTGGCGTCATTTTTGCCCCCAGCCCTTGTGCCTGAAACTCAGGATGGAGTTCTGCAGCAAGTCACCCGAGTGTATTGGGACACGGGCAAAGTGTTGCGCGGCGCTGAAATTGACCGGTATGTAAATAATGGACTAAATGCGCTTCGAGTCATGAACAAGATTCCAAAAGAAATTAAAGAGATTGTGATTGCTAAAGTTCAAGCTTCATTTCCTCCAGCAGCTCCCCAAATTGCGCCGCCAGTAGTAGCGCCACCAGTAGTAAGTTTACAAAAACGCAAGCTTGAGTGGGATTGCAAAGACGGACGCTGCAAACGTGTGGCTCCAGCGCCAGCGCCAGTGTTGCTTAAACCAGACAACAAAGACTGGTTTTGTCCCTTAGACGACTCGTGCTACATTGAAAACCTAGACAAAGCATCTGAAATAATTGAAATGAGTGATGATGATGAGGTTGAGTTTGTCGCAAGTGTAGCACCCTCAACCTTAACTGCAAGTTCGGCGCCGTCGACACTTTCCGTAATGGAACCTGTAGTTAGACGCTCGCCAAGTGTTGATTCTCAAGCAACTTTACCTCTTGCTGTTTCGGATTTGCGAGAACTGTGGGGAAGTGCTCCTCGCAAAGACAGCTCGTCCACAATTTCGGAAGAAATTCAATAAATATTATACCTATAAAAAATGTCTTCGTGGAAGGTCACGGACGTGGCTCCTGATGCTACTGCTTCAGTCGCGGCAGAGGTTCATAATGCCAAAGAAATTGTAGAGTCGGCACGGCTAAAATTTCTAGCAGAGCATGAGCCGGAGCATATCAGGCAGCTTATTGCCGAGCAGGAGCGCGTGGTAATCAACTCTACTGCGCGATGGCAAATGCACGCTAGGCTTGAAGCTCAGAGTGCCATTGTTGAGTTGCAAGCCAAACTGCAGCGTGTACTTAGCGGGGAAGCTTTAAAGGATTGGGACGCTAACGCTGCACCGTTTTTGGCTGCCCACAAAAAGTGCAAGGCGCCTCGAAAAAAGAAGGTTGAAGAGCCTGCTGCGGTAGTGCGCCGCGACAAGAGCGATGCTAGAACGTTGAGAGACGAGGCTCAGCACGCACTTACGTCTACTGCGCCTGCTGTAGTCTTTGTGGACGACACGGACGCATGTCCCAAGTGTGGCGAGGCCATGCGCGTATCTACGTCTGAAGCGCTATTAGGGTGCACCCAATGCGGCTTGACTAGAGCTTATGTTCAGTCTACAGCGTCTACAAGAGCATATAGGGACGACGGGCCGCCCGAGTTTGCTGGCGGCTTTTCAAAGTACTTTTATCGTCGGGGAAATCATATGGCCGGCTGGATTGCGTTGGTTCAAGGCAAAGAGTCTATGCAAGTTCCCGATGACGTGTACACGTTACTCATTGAGCAGTTTCGCAAAGAAAGGGTGGGCAGCGCGGATGATATTACGCCAAAACGTGTTCGCGAAGTGCTTAAAGCACTAAAATTGCGCAAGTATTACGATAACGTGGCCCAAATTACGGCTCGTCTTACAGGTAAACCTCCGCCGCGGCTTACGCCTTCTCAAGAAACCGAGTGCATTGCCATGTTTCAATCGGTAGAACAGGTTTGGGCTCAGCACTGCCCTGCTGACCGTCGCAACTTTTTGTCGTATTCGTACTGCCTGTACAAATTTTGCCAATTGCGCGGCTGGGATTACTTGCTTACCAACTTTTCATTGCTGAAAGGCCGGGACAAGCTGCAGCGCCAAGATGCCATTTGGAAGAAAATTTGCCAAAGTCTGGACTGGGAGTACTTTGCAAGCGTTTAGTTTTTTAAAATCAAAAAATGTAGTGTTGAAAATGGCTACTATTGACGTAGTAGCTGAAGCGCATCGAGAAGCGTTAGGCAGCGGAAATCCTGGGCTGCATGTGCCCGCGCGCAGAAATGTAGACGCGTGGCTTAGAGCTATGCCCGATGTAGCCACGCCTACAGCGGAGCAAGTTGTTAAGGCGCTGTCTCAATCACCGTACGGCCATATCTTTAATGTGGAGCGCGCAAGCACTTCATGGCTTGCTAGTGCTGTAAAAAACGTGCTGCCTACTCTTGATTTAAGCACGTGCGTCCGATTGGCTATGAAGGATGGATTTTTAGTGTGCGCTGACGAAAAGGTTGCTAAAGCTTGCATTCAACCTAAAACCTTGCGTCAGCTCGTTCACTGCATGCACCAAGTGTGGCTGCCTGTGACGGAAGGTGCAACTGAATCACTTCAAGAGCGCTGGCGACTTGTGACCGATCTTCAGCGCCGCGCAAACATTGTGTTTAATATTGAGGTAAATGTTGAAGAGGATGATTTGATTAGTAAGTGGGGAACCGTGTTTAGTGCACGCTTAGCTAAATTGCCTTTAACTTCCAGAACCAACATTGCTCGCCGTGTGTTGGCAAAAGCGCAAGAAGCTTATGCGCAAAAGAAGAGTGTGTCGAGGTTTATGCAGACGTGCTTTGACATGGAGTATGAATTGGGCGAGCGCGGAATGTGCGACGGCGCAAAAGAGGTTATTGAGCTGGCAAAGGAAGTGGGTGAACTTGTGCAATAAAATATTTATTTGGAGTAAAATGGAAGTGAACGTAAAACTTAGGCGCCCGTTTAACCCTAATCCTGACAAAGCCCAGGAAGCGTTGTACGGTGGTAAAGTCACGCCGTACTTGGCAGGCGGCGCGCTTAACAAAACCGATCCCAAAGTTTTGGGGCGGCAGCTCATGGACCTTGTACGCAGAGGCGACTTAAACGGGCAATCTGCTCTGGCCGAGTTTGCAGCGGCTATAGCTAATCTTCATCATCGCTAGACGAAGATGAACGCCGAGACGGAGGAGGCTTGATGCGCGAGTGCTGATCCTTGCTCACTTCTACTATCCGCTCATCCGTAGCAGCTGTAATTACCGTGGGCGCACGCTTGGTCACAATGACTGAAGGAGCTTTGCTAGGTGCTACGGATGGCGCCTTGCTAGGTGCTATGGATGGTGTTTTGCTAGGTGCTACGGATGGTGTTTTGCTCGGTGCGACAGACGGCGCTTTGCTAGGTGCCACCACAGTAGGGGCTTTGCTAGGCGCTACCACGGTAGGCGCTTTGCTGGGCGCCTCTTCTTTTGCTTTTTCTTTTGATTCTTCCTCTGCAGGTTTAATAACGCTAAACGTTTGGCGCTTCTTGTCGTCACTAGATGTAACTTTTGTTTCAGCTTTAATGAATACAGGGTTTTCAGGATCTGTGCGCTTAATGACGACCATAGATGCTTGTGCTTGAGGCTCAATAGTGACAACAGTTGATGCTTTGTCTTTAGTTGCTGTGCCTACACAAGACACCGAGTCTCCAGGAACTACGCGACGCTCTAAGCGATCGTCTGCAGCTAATGCCGTGCGCCATGATGACGACTTGGCTTTAGGCGCCGTGTCATCCAGTACTTCCAAGCACTCGCGCATCACAATGTACAGCATGTCGCACAAATACCTGTCCTTATCCATGTAGCGCATCGTAAAATAGTCGCCACTTTTCATAGGCGAAGAGCGCGCAATCTCTCTAAAAAAGTAAAAGAGAAACATGTCAAAAGGTGGCACGCGCACTTTTAGACCGGACAAATCAGTCTGACCCAAATTGGTTGTTGCGCGAATGAAAGCTGTAGACGCGTGCTTGTACTCTTTCTCGGCAATAGTTGGAAAGCGCTGGAGCGCATGCGCAGTTTCTTCACCACGCACTGCAGAATCCCAATTCTCAATAGCCTTCAGACCTTTCTTAAACCGAGTTCGTCGATACTCCGGGTCGCTAAACTCTTTAGTAACCATAGTATTAAGCTCCAAGAAGCAGTCGTCTACAAGCAGCTTAAGCTCGGATAGAAAAGTGCGCACACCATCGTCATCTGCAAAGTTTGACGCAGTAGCTAGCGACGCCATTTTTAGGTGAACGGCAAACCAATCATGCTTGTTTGGACGCGCCGTACCATTTCAGACACATGGGAATTAGCAACGTAAGCCCCGCGGCCAAAGCCGACCATGCTAGCACCTTTTTTACGCTACGTCCAGGCACACTTACCGCGTCCGTGGGCTTTTCCTGAATCATGGGAGGGTTTAGCGCTACAAGAAGCACGGCGGTTAGTACACCTACTACTGCAGCAACAATAAGTTTGTTGCGCATACACTTTTGTATAAATGTAGGCTCTTCTTTGCTATCTTCTTTAATGACACGCTCCCAAATTTTGCGCTTAGATGAGCTCTTTACACTACCTTCGCTGCTTGCTTTGCTGTCGGCTTTTTTGCGTTCACTTTGCTTGTCACTACTCTGTTTCTCGCTGCGCTGTTCGCTTTTATGATCACTGTGTCGTTCACTGTGTCGTTCACTACTATGCCTCTCACTTTGCCTCTCACTTGGCCTGTCATCATTTTTGTACTTTTCCAATGATGAGGGCTTATCGTCTGCCATTTTTTTAAAATTTTTTTAAAACTCTTTCCTTGGCCAACGCGCCACTAAAAAATCTTGGAGCTAAATAAACAACCTTACTTACCATGTCCTCACCTTCGCTCTCGGGTGGTCGTCGTAGATGCAAGCGCTTTTCTGGCTACAGATGCTACAGAAAGGACTCTGCGGGCGTATGCCGCGAGTACACTAAGAAACACTGCACCAGCCCGCGCAAGCGCAGCACGAGCAGACGCCGGTCCAGATCGCGCTCTAGATGCAGAGTCAAGAAGAACTGCAGCAGCCGCAAGGGCAAGGGCTGGAAGGGCGTGGGCTACAAGCCCACCATGGAGGAGCTGCGCAAGATTGTGACGACGTGCAAGGATTACAAGACGGAAATGACCGATGCTGAGGTTACGGCCATTAAGGGCAGGCTGATTTTTAAGTATGGCGCGGGAGCCGAACTTACTAAGCTAACCGCAGGTGGTGCCGATCCTGATCTTGAGAAGATCGTAGTGGCCGTCTTTAAGGATCAGGCTGCAGCTAACTACGGTGGTGCCGCTTTTGGCAAGGAGAACTTTGAGCGCGATCTAGCCGGTGGTCGCCGCCGTCGGTCTCGTTCCAGACGTTCTAGACGTTCTAGACGTTCCCGCTCTAGACGGTCTAGACGGTGAATAATAAAAAAATCTAGGTAACCTATAAACAATGCCTCACTCTCGCCGTCGCAGTGGACTTCGATGCCACAAGACTAGCCGCCGCCAACGCTCTGGGTACAAGTGCAGCAAGCGCGAGTGCGCCGAGTACTACAAGAGCAAGTCGGGCTGCAAGAGATACCGCCGCAGAAGCAGATCGGGTCGCCGGTCTCGCCGCAGCAGATCTCGTAGAAGCAGATCGGGTTCTCGCCGCCGGAGATCCCATAGCCGCCGCAGATCTCACAGCCGCCGTCGTCGCAGTGGGCTAAGAGGTGGCCACTCGGGCAAGCTGGTAGTGGGCAATTCCTTTTTCCACGTAGGCGAGGATGGTATTACGCGCCCCCTGCATGCCGCCGAGAAGCATCAAATCAAGTGGATGAAGAAGCGTGACGAGGCCGCCTTTGCTGCTTACAAGGCTGCTCTGAAAAAGTGCCCCAAAGGCCAAGTGTTCACGCCGTTCGGCAACGTGTGCCGTGACAGATCCATCCAGGGCCCCTTTGCGCCGCCGTTCCCCGCTAGTATTCTGCACTAAAATAAACGCTTATTCTTAAGACATAACTTTACCCATTCCGCTCCTACGCTTTTTGCGTAAATGATGCGACTCATGTAGTCCGAGTTGGACAGCATTTTGTCCTCACGCGAGACAATTACGCACTTTGTCTAGACGCGTGTTTGTGCGACGACTTGACCGGCAGCTGGATCACATAGGCCACTGCAAACTCCCCGGCGGTAAACCCGTGGCCTGGAAAGAAAAGACGACGCCAATCTGTCTGCTTGCGCATTTGGGCAAACACGTCGCGCTTTTCACGCATGTTTAAGCTGCTGACGCGTTTAAGCAGTGCGGCACGACATTCAGCGTCCATTTTACTTGGCACTTTAGAAATTAAGGCGCGCGTGTTTTGGCGCATCCATGTTATTTTGTCGCCTAGCACTAAATGTGCACCCTGCAGGAAGCTTGGCCTCCGCCGCCTAAACTTCCCACGCCTGCAATTCAAAAACAGGTTGTGCCTCAATTTCAGCCAATGCCTCAATTTCAGGCCGTGCCACCTCCGTCGCATTACTCTAGGCTGGCTGTGGTCAAAGAGGTGGAAGAGGATGCAGAGAAGGCGGCTGCGGACATGACGGTGCTCATTGTAGTAGGCTTTACAGTGCTCTTTCTAACCATGGTGCTGGGTTTTTCAGTGTACGGCAGCAGATTGGAAAAGCGCATGGACCAGATCCTCTACATGCTCATGATGATTAAATCGCGCGGTTAAAATAAACATGTCATTTCAACCCGGTCTTCCCATGGTTATGGGTGTGTCCTCGCACCCTACGCAGCGCTGGCCCAACTCGTATGCAGCCTCGCCCTCTCACACGGATGGTGTTACGTGGGACGCTGTGCAAAAATCGTACTTTCAAGGCAGACCCATTCCTCCCACTGCCCAACCCGCTCCACTTTTAACTTCTGGGTTTAGCAGCCATCGAAAAGTAGATATGCAGCAGCGTCAGCGTTAAATAAATTATCTCGCCTGTTTTTAAAAAAATGTCAAGATGCAGGTCAAGAAGCAAAAGGAGAAAATCTCCATGCAAGCGTAGAACACCTTGCGCGCCCAAGCAACCCGTATCACCTCAAAACATTACCATCAACTGCACTAGCGGCGGTGGGGGTGGAGGTGTTCCCAATGCAGGCGCACCTGCAGCACTTGACATTGAGGCTATTGCGGCAGCCGTGGTAAACAAAGTTAAAGTCGACAGAGACTTATTTCCTGCTCCTAGAGAACCTGCTGATCAAGAAATGCGGCAAAATTTAGAAGCGGCGCTTGAAGAAGAGCGCGCGCGATCTCAAGGTGCGGTTGCCGCAGCTCAAGCCCGAGCTCAGGCTGAATGCAGAGCTTTAGCAGATAGAGCTGAAGCCGAAGCTCAAGACGCCATAAGAGCATCTCGGGTTCAAGCCGAAGCTCAGGCTAGAGATGCAGTAGCTGCAGCTCGGAGAGATTCTGAAGAAGCTATAAGAATAGCCCAGGCCCGGGTTGAGGCGCAAGCTAGAGATGCAATCGCTGCAGCGAGAGCTGAAATTGAAGCACAAGCACGAGGTGCTGTTCAAGAAGCTCAAGCACAAACTGCACAAATTGCCGCAGCGCAAGCTCAGGCAGAAGCTGCTTTGCGTGAAATGCAAGCTCAAGCTGCGCGTGAAGCCGTTGAGCGTCAAACGCTTGAACGGTCCGCAGGAGAAGCTTTAATGCTTTTGCGCGACCTTAGAAATCAAGCAGGGCAATTTCAAAACGATGCGGAAAGAGCTGAAGAAGCTAGACGACAAGCAGAGCAAGCTAGACGACAAGCAGAGCAAGCTAGACTGGAAGCAGAGCAAGCGGCTAACGACAGACAAGCTAGGATTGACCAACAGAACGGAGAATTAGAAGCAGCTAGGCAGCAACAATTGCAGCTTGCAAACGCTGCCGAAGAACGCTACGCTGTGCAAAATAGAGAAATTCAAGCTGCTCGGGCGGCCGCACAGCAGGGAGAGCAGCAAATTGAAGTTTATAACAGGGAGGTGCAAAATAATCGAGCTAGACTTGCACGACAAGCTCAAGAACTTCAAGCTGCCCAAGAAGCTGCAAGACAAGCCCAAGCAGCTTTACAGGAAAGAGATCAGCAATTGGCGGTATACAATGGCCAAGTGCAAGCTCAAGTGGCGCAACAAGCTCAGGAAATTCAAGCCGCTCGGGAAGCAGCTAGACAAGCCCAAGCCGCTTTACAGGCAAGAGATCAGCAATTAGCGGTATACAACGGCCAAGTGCAAGCTCAAGTAGCGCAGCAAGCTGAAGCTATTCAAGCGGCTCAGGCAGAGTTACAAGCCCGTAGAGCCCGGGATAATGAAGCTATCGCGGTAGCTGGACAAGTTGAGGCCGCAGTTGCTGAAGTAGAGGCGGCTAGAGCTGCAGTTGCGCAGGCAGAAGCTGCTCGGGCTGCAGCTGAAGCCCAAGCTCAAGCACAAGCCGCAGAAGCGCTAAGAGCAAGAGAAGCTGCTGCTAGAGAAGCTGAAGCCCGAGCTGCAGCAGATGTTCGAGCTGCTAATGCCGCTAGAGAAGCTGCAATTAGAGATGCTGCTGAACAAAGAGCTGCTCAGGCGGCTGCTGAAGCACAAGCAGCGCAAGAAGCTGAAATGAGAGCGGCCGAACAACTTAGAGCTACACAAATGGGCGCACAGGCGGAAGAAGCTGCCGCGGGAGGAGTAGAAGTGGAAATGCGGACGGCAGGTCGAGCTGGAAGAGCACCCCAATCTTACATTGCCGCTCGTAAAGAATTTGCACTTCCAGATGCAGAGAAAAAATTGAAAGATGCAAAACAAAATGCAAATGAAAATGTTAAAGAGTTTAACGCGATTTTAAAACGTCGTAATTTGAAACCTTTGTCAAAAGATATGACAATTGCATTAACTATCATTGGCATTAAATCTGGAGATTTAAATAAGCCTATTAACGAATTAAAAACACTTATTAAAATGGGTAAAAGAAAGGTACAATTAACGCTTCATCCCGATAAAAATCCAAAAGATAGACAGTCCGCTGCAAAGTTGTTCAAACAGTACATGGATCTCATTAAAACGCTAAAGGTTTTTGAGGAAGAGTTAAGTGGAGGCTTTTTTCCCAAATACAATAAACATGGCCTCAGGCGCAGCAGCTGGTGGCCCTTCATCTGAATTATATTCGTATCAGCGCACAGTAGTAGACTGGCTTAAACACAACCCAACCAAGTCACTCTTGCTTGCGCATGGCATGGGCACTGGCAAGACGCGCACTGCAGTAGTATCTATGAAGGAAAGCAAGCAGCGCTTTGTGCTCATTGCACCTCTTGCAGTGCACGGGCAGTGGACGCGCGAGATTGAAAGACAAGGCTGCGAGGATTTGGCGTATCCCAAAATTCTAAATCCTGGCGGCTTGCCCGCTTTACTGAAAAAGAAACGTGAGGTGCAAGAATTGTACGACTTTTTAAGACAAGGTGCGGCACTCATCATTGACGAGGCGCACAAGTTTAAAACTATGGACTTTGATGCCCCTAAATCCATTGCCGAGTACGACGAGTGGATCGACAAAAAACTGCTGGACTTTGTAGTGCCGCCCAAGAGAGACCAGCTCTGGCGGTTCAGCAAAATTACGATTCAGGCCGTACTAGAGCTTGCAGATCGCGCATGTCGTGTACTCGCGCTTACTGGAACGCCCATGCTCAACGCACCATCTGATTTTGCCATTTACTTTAGAATGTGCCTTAACCGGCCGCTCACCAAGCAGCTGTTCTACTTTACGCCCTCTCAATTCAGATTGTTGTTTGTAGGACCCATGGGAGGACCCACTCCACGATTTGGAGAGCTGGCATGCGGCATGGTATCCGTGGTTGAAATTGAGGACAGGGAAAAGCGCGCCAGGTACGAGTGGCCATACCAGTTTGACGACCGAGTAGAGCGCATTGCGGTATCGCCTGAAGAAGTAAGAGCAATTCAGGCAACGCCTAGAGGTATGTACCTAAGTCTGCTGCGCGCGAGCACGGTAGGCCAAAAGATTCAGTCGCCCGAGTTTTTGGTTGCTGTGGAGCACATTGTGAGCGAAATTCGAAATGCCCGTAATACCAAATTTGCCATTTACAGCAACTTTATTGAAAAGGGGCTTAACGTTATCCAACAAATGTTAACTAAGGAGAATATTGCGTATAGCACTATTACGGGCGACACTAAAGATACGGAGAGAGAACAGGAAAATTACAATGCAGGCCTGACTAACGTCATCTTACTCAGCCCTGCAGCTCAAGAAGGCGTAGACTTAAAGAACACCAATGTCATGTTTATTATGGACTTGAATTGGAACCAGTCGCAGCAAGACCAAATTCGAGCACGAGTGTTTCGTTTAGGTTCTCATGTTAGCAAGACGTATGATTTTGACCGAGATGTTTTGAAAAAGTGCAGCGGGTGGGTTTTGCTCACTTACTTTGATCCGTTCACCGACACGTTTAGACGCGAAAGGTATCGCGCTGAAGCAATTCCTGAAGACAGGGATTTTAGAAAAATGCAGTTTGTGCGTGACCAAACTGTCATTGTAAAAACCATGCTGCTCATGACTGAAGAAAAGGTATACGGATCAGACGTGGCCATGCTGCAAGCACAAGCTACAAAAAATGCTAGCATTGAGCCGTTTATGAAGGTTCTAAAGACTGTAAGCATTGAAGAAAGAGCAGAGTGCGCTCCTGTTACTAATGTCGACCAGTTGACTGCTAGTGCATCAAAACACATTTACAGCGACCAGTATCCGTCAGGCCAAGATCCCACGTCTCCGTGCTTTCAATACGAGTGCCGCATTACGCCCACTTTAGCCCAGGGCGATTGCTTTTTCGACGCTACGCGCATTGCACTAACCGCTGCAGGCCAAGTAGTTACCGTGCGCCAGCTAAGAGGTGTACTAGCCGATGCTATTACAGATGCGACTTTGATTGAGTTTAAGAGAAATGCAGATGCTGCGCCTGCAGCTGGACAGCAAGGTGTGGCTGCTGATTATAGAGCGTTTAAAAACGTGCAAACGCTGGCCGAAGCAAAAGCGCTGGTTACGCAGACCTCATGGTGGGCAGAGGATATTTCTATTATAATCATTGCCCGTCAATTTAGAATTATGTTCCTTATCTTTAGACCTGATGCGAGTGACGTGCAGTACTTACCCGAATATAATTACGACGACTATGAGTGGATTGTGCCCTTATGGCACACAGGCAACCACTACGAGAACATTAGCTGCAACGGGTCTATGATTTACGCAAGAGGCGATCCACTGCCGCCTACTCTTATGCAAGCCTTAATGTTTAAACCCAACTCGATTCACTCGTTTAAAAATCGCGAGTACAGAGTTACTAGGCGAATGTGGACCCAAGCAACTCGAGCAAACCCACTACCCCAACTCCGCCAAGTCGGGCTTCAAAACGAGCGCGGCTCGCCCCTTCTCATATCACCTAATAAACTTATGCTTTAGGCATGAACAGTGCAACAATCTTAGAATCAGGCGAGCCCAGGCTGTACGTCACAATCATGGGTTTAATTTGCCGCGAAAATTGAAGCTGCACCATGTCGCCAACCATGTGCTGCAAGAGCGGCTCAACAAAGGCGCTAGCAAACGCACCCTCGTACACCAAGACTTCGCCTTTAGCTGCAGCGGAAGCCGAGGCGCGCACCGCATAGCCTTCCTCCTTCTCCTCGCCTTCCATAGCCGAGTTGATCCTCTGCGTGCGCGTAATGCCCGTGCCTTGCGACGTAAACTCTACTACACATCCACCTCCGTCCGCCTCAAACAGCTTGATGAGCACGTACTCGGCTTGGCGCTTCTTAAAGATTTCCTTCATCTTTTTAATGGAAATGAGCAGCGTAAAATGAACGTTCATGGGCACTACTGGAATGTCCTGCGGCTCTTCGGCCAGCGTGTCAATGTAGTTGGTAACCAAATTGTTGGCTTGGCTTCCCGCTGCAATGCCCACGCGATCGCCGTCTCGAAAGAGCACAAACTCGTCAAAGTCAAAGTCGGTAGCGTCTAGCATGGTGGCTACATTAACGCAAAACGTCTCGCCTCTAGGCACTGCACCTTTAACCACGCCGTGCTCTAAAGCAGCTTTCAGCATGACGGTGTGTGTAGGATTCAACGCGTCGCACCGTATGCACGCGTCGTCCAGTTTCAGATGCAGCTCCTTGATTTGCGCACCCAGCGGCTTGAGAAAGCGATGGAACACTTTGCGATTATACACAATGTGATACTTGGCGGTCTTTGGCACTGCAAACGACAGCTCGTCCATGCCAGGCGCGTCCTTCTTGGCAACTTCAGGCTCGTCGTCCTCAATGCGGCGCTTTTGCTTCTTCTTGCGCGGCTTTTCCTCCTCTTCCTCGTCTTCAGTCACATCCTTGTCCACCACCTCGTCTGCCTCAAAGTCATACTCATCGTCATACGACATTTCAAAATTTTATGCGGCTTCTCCCGTATAATTTTCTTGGCAGTAGAATAAAAGCTTACTTATGGCTCGCAGATCTAGCTGCCACCCTGATCCCACGAACAAAATGTGCGTGAGTGACGATCCTAGCTATATTTGCTACATGGCTGGTATGGACGCCAACGGGCCTATTTGCAGGGCATATCTGCCCCCGCCCCCCAATCCTAGCCCCGACGATCCCTATACCCCTTCTGCTGGCGATGCGTGCCGCACCTCGTATGACTGCGGTGCTTATGCGTCTCGCGGCAGACTAAGAGATGTAGATCCGTGGTCGCCGGGCGCAAATCGCGGCATTATTCCGGAGCCCATGTGCCGTGTTCTATCGGGTCCGGATGCAGGTACGTTTGTGAATTGCATGGACCAGCTAGACAACTATGGCGGCCAGCTGGCGTGTGCCAACATGGACACTTCTGCAGGGCAAGACGGTGAGTGCGTGTACTGCCCCAAAAGCACGGATGGCAGACCTACGTTGTGCGACGCGTCTATTCCTGATGATCCAAATGGTGGCGGGGGTGCCCTATCTGCTTTCCGCATGCGTACCCGGATGAGCATGGCGCGTTTTCATTAAATAAATTGTCTAGTTATGTGTAAAAATGAATTATGCAGTACAGGCGGCAGAGTTTGGGATTCGGTGGTGGTGTCAAGCTCCTTTATCGCTTGCCTTGTTGTGCCAAACCATTCTAGACCGAAATTATGCCAAGAACACGGGTGCCCCAGCGCGAGTCTTTTCGGGCGTGTGGATGGTAATATTAGCGCTTGTTATTGCCATGTCTGCCACATGGCCCGACGCGCACATGGACTGGGCGTTTTGGTTGGTTAGTGCGCCCATGGCGGTTGCTAGCATCATTCGGTCAGCGGTAGCTCCAGCATTCACCGAGCGCGCGCCCACTATAACCAGTATGATTGCAGGGGTGTGGGTGCAATCGTGCTTTGACATTGCCAATGTGTGGGACTGGTTGTCGCTTGGGGCTATTGTAATCGATCCGCTGCTCATGGCCGCAGCAGGCGCAACCACGTTTGGGTACAATGTGACGCTGGTAGACCCGCAGCCCAAAGTCGATTTTCCTTTTGCAGCTACCACCAGCGGTAACGTCATGCTCACCCATAACAACCTCCCATCCGTTGGACTTGGTCTAAGCTTACTATGCGTCGTATTACACACATTTCTGCAATGCCAGCTTCCCAATAACAGATTGCGCAGATTCACTTCTGTTACCACAGCACCCATCATTCTTGTTGTAGTGCACTGCATTCTAGCAGTTAATCGCATAAGTCCTGCCATCCTATTTGCGCTCCTCTTCTATTTGCCCACGTGTCTGCTGTATGACCCTCCGCCTCACACTGTGCCTTGGTACACCAACACCCGCTTCAACTCCAAGTTTGTGATTTACGATCGCATCATTAAAGTATTGGCAGCTATTGCATGTCCTGCACTTGCGGTAACCGGTCACGATGTGGCTCAAGCCGGCGTGTCCGTCACATTTAACGTTATTCTAGGCGGCATGCTGCTCTACTCTGAAACGTGTAGCATTCCTTTTATTTCTCGAACTCGAGCATTAGGCCACGGCTTTTCCATTGTGGCAGTAGCTACAAGCATTGCAGTTCGATACGGCGCGCCGTCAGCTGAAGTGTTTGGATGGGGTGCACTTATTACCCTGCTTTTTCTTTTTAGCGTCATGTGCTGCTGCTCTAACCCCGATACCCCGCCGCCCATCACGCCAGCCATGATTACGCCTCAAGTATAATTTTTATTAAAAAATGGTTGTGATCCGCGAGATTCCGTCATTAATATGCGCGCAGTGCGGCAAGCTGCATCCCGGTGAGCCAGGGTCCGTTCACGAAACACTCTTGTATCGCGTCATGCTGCTAAACGCCACCCAAAAGTCGTTTTTCTGCGATCCGGGCTGCTACGAGACTTTTCGAAATCAAAAGTACAAGCAGCCGCCGGTGTTTTACATTGACTGGATTGAAAGAAAGCCAATGTTTGAAATGCGCTATCGCTGGCGACAACGCACTGCAGACTTGCGGCAAAAGCTTAATTTGTCTCCCTAAGTTAAATATGGCTTGGGCACGTCCTAGTGCGTATCCAGCAGGTGATGACAAGTGGGCCGAGCCGTTGCAAGCGCCCATTCAAAAGTGCGCTTTGCCCCAAGAACCGCTGCACTACGAGTGGGATAGAGAAGTAGAGTGCTATGCCATGGTGCCAGGCGCTATGCCCCCCGTTCCCAACCAGCCCGTAGATTGGGGTGACAGATCGCGCTTTATAAAGTTAACAGGCGATGCGTGTAAAGAACAGCCCAATTTGCCAGCATTCCGCAAAGATACCGGCGCGCCCTACATGTACCAAAGCGTAGTGCCGCAGCCTAAAGCGCAGTACACTACCGAATACTGTCCTCTAGGATGGGACGTCGGCCCCTGGTCAGCCAGACAACCAGCTAGGCAATCCTTCAAGTAGCCAGTGCGATGGTTTCTTCGCCTCCTTGGTCAAATTGTACAACTTGACGGCAGCATAAGCATGATGACTAGTATTCAATGACATTCCCAACTCCATTGCCGCATTAGCAATTTTTTCCGCCTGCTTGTCGTTTCGGCGCAACCACTCAATTCGCTCAAATAAATCTGATAAATCCGCTTTTACCGGCACGTGATCCTTCATAGGCACCAAATCCTTAAAATACCACATCTTGTCCGCCACGTCATTACCGCGCGTCTCCACTTTTAAAATCACAAAGCCGTGCAGCATAAGCGACAAGTAGCGCGATGCCGCCGAATGGCCTTGCACGTAGACTGCATACTTGTAACACATTTGCTGCTCCATTCGAAGAAAAAATGCGGGAGAGCATGGCACTAGCGGATCTTTGACCATTTTGACCACATTGCCATGTTCATCCAGCCTGTCGCGCGTATTCCATGCCGTCAAGCGCGCATCAAGCAAATCGGCGTTTTCAAGCATTTTTTTGCACAAATCCACTCGAGGATTGTTTGTTAACGGACCCGTTGATGTGCCTCTAAACACGGCGCTAGGCAACCTCTTGTCCCACGGCTTTACAATCACCGGTGGATCCAGAAATGCAAAGTCGGACATTAATGGCCAAGCCACATCTTCGTACGCATCGCCGACATACGGACTCATGATTGGCAGCATGTCGCCTTCAAATGGATTCATGTTTTTTGAAGGAAACACGGGCTTCCGGTCTTTGCGCAGTTGAGGCGAGTCGCGCTTGTTTAAAAAAAATTCGCTGTCCGGCACGCTAAATTTGGTGCACACGTTGAGTAGAAAAGTCAGATGCTGCATCCATCCATGATCGCTTACAAAATCCACCGGCGGAATGTTGCACAAAATGTTGGCATTTGCCCACCACTTGGACACGTCGGGCTCCACGCCCTTGTCAAATACCGCAGGAGGCACAATGTGAAAGTCGTTGCGAAAGTCGGGATTTACAAAAGGCGCAAACATGGCCAGCCTGCCCCTCTTTATAAGCACATAAATCCCGGTGCGCATGTTGTTGTACAAGTAAGATAACGTGCGCTCAAACGCATCGTCATTGACCGCAGTAGGCGAGGCGCGCGTAATCAAGCTTCTGGGAATTCGAATCCACTTGTTTATTTGCGTCATGCCCACGCTCAGCGTGACGCACTGGTTAAGACGAGGATATTCAGGGTTTGTTCCATACGTCTTTTCAGTTATAGGCACCGGAAAGTACACGTTGCGGAGCATTCTTTTTGCGTATAATTTATTGCCAGCCAGCCAGCATAAAACCAGCCACCGCATTTTTGACCTGCAAGCTCTGTTTTGAAAATCAAATTTTATACTGCAGATGGAGCGCATTGTTCGTCATCCGAAGAATGGGGACACCACCAAGCAGTACGTCACGCTGCGGGCAACTGGGTGGCATGGTGTAGAAAACGCCTTGCTTACGTCAACCATCCAAGCGGCGCAGTTTAAGGAGCAGAACAACCTGTGGCGCGGGCAGCTCAAGGTTTTGACGGATCATAACGGCGCATACTTTAACTCGCCCATTGCTGTCAACGGGCCGCAAGGCGAGTCTAGGCATGACGCTCTGCGGAAGCTTGAGGCGCACTACAAGATTTTGGGTGCGTGGGTCAAGAGCAAGTACGGCGACGGAGACGAGGACGTGTCGGCGCCCCCCACTTTTGTGGCCAAGTACAATGCCGCGTTAAATCACACCATTGACGTGGAGGAAAAAGTGGTCAAGAGGCGTAAAGTGGAAGTTGAAGAGGAATTGAGCATCAGCGAGCAGGCCATGAAGCTGGCCATTGAGGCGCTGAGCAGGGCAAGGGCGTACGCGCCTCCGCCCCCTCCAGCTGCCCCAACTTCTCCCGTAAATATTACGAATCTGGCCATTGAGGCGCTGAGCAGGGCACCTCCAGCTGCCTCAACTTCTCCCGTAAATATTTCGTGGCTGCCACCTCCTCCGCCACCACCACAGTCTACTACGGTAGTAGAAGCGCCGAAGGCAGCAGCTGAAAAGCCATTTGTGGTGGCCGACACCATTGCGGAACTTGACGCGCGCATTGCAAAGCGCGAAAGGCAGTTGTATGAGCCTTATGCTGACGGAGAAGCGTCGTCTATATCATCTGGCGAAGCTTTTGAGTTATTTAGTTTATTTTCTTAAAAAACAAAAGCATGAGCTAGGAGGAGCTTCGTAAGCTGCAGACCACTCGTCAATGCTCATAGTGCCCATGCTCAAATTACAGTTTGCGCAAATTACGCGCAGGTTTTCCACGCACGTCTTTCCGCCCTTAGCTTCTGCCACATTGTGGCCCACGTGAAACCTAAAGGGTGTAACCGTGTTCTTGCACCACTTGACAGAGCACTTGGTCTCAAACTTGGTCGGTGCATACGCCAACCACACTTGCTCCCTCAGCGCTTTTGGGATCTTGGCCTTTGTAGCCATTTTTAATAATGCACCACGAGCTTTCATCCTCAGTTTTGGACAGCAGAGTAAACCACGCGCTCTCCGAGGGTGACAAGCCCAATGCAAGCTTTACAAACACGGGTAGACGCTCGGTGCCGTAAGTGGTGTACACGCCCCCTGGAATGTCGCCAGTGTTTGATGATACGTCAGAGGGCGAGATGCCTTCTGCAAGCAACCTAAACACAAAGCTTCGCGGCATTTTTATAGTATAACTTCTGCGCACGGCATGCGCTTTTGCCGTACAATGGCCCGCTCTTTGCGATGATTAAAGCTGTTGCTTACACACTCGGTAGCCCAGGCTTTTGAAAACCAACCGTTTAAAACATCCGTCGACTTTGCGGGCACGTTGACTTTGATAGCTCCAAACCGCGCTTTTGTTACTGGAAACACGTGTGCTGCATCCAAATCGCACGTTTTCTTTGTCCAGCCTTCCGCTAGCTGCACCTGAATTTTACCCGGCTCTGTAGGGTGCGCGTCGAACGGAAACAAGTCTACGTATGGCCATTTGTACTTTGCCTTGAACACTTTGTCCCCATCCGATTCAAACACTTTATAGTAATTTAAAAACTTGATCCATTTTAAGCCTCTGGCCTCTACATTTTGCAAGATTTGCGGAATGGCTTCTGCCGACACGCACATGTCCACATCGTCGTCCCAAGGGATCACGTCGCCGTGACGCTCGACGCCCAATAACGTGCCATAGGCCACAAAGCCGTCTTGGTCGGATGGCAGCGACTCGTGCACGTTTTTAACTAGGCGGTACATGCGCTCTTTATGCTCTGGCGACCACGCATTCTCAAACGGCTTGGTATCAAAGTCCACATACAGCGCCGTGCCAATAATTGTCACTATCAATCCAATGCTCAAAATGACTATTGCAACCCAGGCACACCAATGCATCTTTATTTTCCAGCCACAAATAAATGGGCGGCAACTTTTCATCCAATTTAGCAAAAGCTAATCAAGCGGTACGTAATGTCAATGACGCAACTTGCGCTCCCACTACAGGTGTTACGCAAGCCATTGTCACACCTGAGGTGTACGCGGACAATTGCGACGTTACCATCAATGCAAGCAACAACTCTCAGATTTCTACGACTTGCGATATGAAGTCGTATGCTACTGCTCTTGGTAACCTCGCGCAAAACCTAACTACGGAGCAAAAGGTGGGCCTTGGGTTAAATATGGCTTCAAATCAGGCCGAGCTTAACCAGCTAGTAGAAAACAAACTTAGACAGCTGTGCGCGCCGGCTAGCATTCAAAACCAGTTTATTGGCAGAGATCCTACCATGATTGACCCAGGTACTCGCATTAGCTGCACATCCCGTGAAGACTGCATGTATCCTTTAAACGGCGATGATGCGTACAAACGCAGCTTTGGAGGTTGCGGCGCCGATCAAAAGTGCACCGGAGCTCCACTGCCTCCCAACGTTGTATACTGCAAAAACAAGGGCAAGGTTGATCTAAACTACATTAACAACGCTAATGCCACTACTGCGTGCATTATGTTGGCGGTTCAAAACGCTACTGCAGTTGCTGAGCAAGACTCTTCTGTTAAGCAATCCGGAATGAACATTGTGCTTTTAATTGGTCTAATTGTCGGCGGCCTCGTTGTGGTGGGCGTGCTTGCTTACGTAATTAAGCGCGGAATGCGGAAGGCGGCGCGTTAAAATACAGCGCTGGAAAGTCTACAGTTTAAGAAATATAGCGTCGTCAAATATGGCGTCGTTTGGTCCTACTCCCACCACGCCGCCTGCAGAGGAGGCACCTGCACCGGCGGTAAAGAAGACGCGCAAGGCCAAGACGGTTAAAGCAGTACCTGAGGTAGCTAAGAAGAAGCGGGCGCGCACCGCATTCCTGTTTTACAGCAATGCGAACCGCGCTGCACTTCGAGCTGCGCAGCCCGGGCTGAAGATTACCGAGGCTGCTGTGATTCTGGGACAGCAGTGGAAGGCGCTGAGCGACGCGGACAAGGCGCCGTACCTTAAGCTTGCAGCTGAGGACAAGGCCAAGGTGGAGGCGGAGAACAATCCTCCTCCCGCGGTAGTAGAGGCCCCTCCACCTCCTCCGCCCGCCGTGGCTGTAGCCGAGCCACCCGCTGTTGTAGCTGAGCCTATTAAGGGCAAGAAACGCACAGTGAAGAAATAAATCTTACATAATTTTAAATGGGAAATGCTTTGTCGGCAAAATTGCTAAAAATTCGCGATCGCGATATTCAATTAAAAGGAGGGGTGTTTGCGGGGCAAGGTGGGTTTGGGTGCGCGTACTCGCCACCTCTGCTTTCTGATGATCCCAGCAAGTTGGGAAAAATTATGCTCGGCGAACAACTGGCAAAAAATGAGTATCTTTCGTACGAAATTGTTAAAAAAATTGACCCGGAAGGTCAGTTTGGCGTGTATGCTACAGATTTTAAGGAAATATCGGAACCTCAAGAAAAGCGAGATGATTTAGTTAGAACCGCAGGGGGGTGGGAAGAGTTACAAAAGTGCTACGCGCTAAAAGACACACTAGTCAATTTAAAAGACGCGAAAAAACCCGTACAAAGTTTATGGCAGATTACAATGCCGAAAGCAGCGGGAGACGTATACAATTTGCTGCTTCCTTTTCACAATCAGCCTTGCAGCGCTTCTAGACTTGTGTTTCACATGAAAGCGCTCAGAAATCTGTACTTGGGCTTAAATCAAATGCACGCTGCTAAAGTGTGCCACCTAGATATTAAAGAACCCAACACTGTAGTGTTTGGTACTGTTGAAGATCCGATCAAGTACAAGTACATTGACTTTGGACTTGCAATGACTTATAGTGAACTTGCGGTGTACAAGGCAACGCAAAGCCGCCATCACTTGTCCCGGAAATACTCTTATTACCCGATTGTCACCAACATGGCGTGGACGCCATATGAAAACGAATGGGTTGATTATTTTACATTTCCGCTAGACGCAGAAATCGATAATTTTGTGTCTCAAGATGACACATACCCTAGGCTAAAAATTACAAGAAGTTCAATTATTCAAGATCATAAAAATGTCATAAAAACGTACGGGAGTAACCCAAATTTAGTGTATAATCGCGTTGCAACAGCAATAGCAGCCGATGTGTTTGGCCTTGCCCACGTAACCGCATGGGTGTATAGAATGCTAGCACACGTTGTGTTTGATGAAGAAGATTTAACAATGACGTTCACTCCCAAAAAAACTACTCATCATGCTATAGATGAACTACGGCCAGTCTCAAATGTGCTAGCTGACTTGCTGTCTGACATGATGCACATGCGAGTTACAGCCGGGACAGAGCTACTAGAACGATACGACGCTGTAGTTAGCATGATTGAAGAGTTTGTGGCACGGGAAGAAATGCAGCGTGTTGCAGCAGCAAAATCTATATTCGCGGCCGTGTCCCCCAAGCCGCCACCCTTATTAATCAAAGCAACTCCAGACGCGTTGTTAAGAGTGGCCACACAAAAAGCCGACAAACCTTTACCCGTGCTAGACTCACCAGTACGAGACTTTTACGCCGCATTACAAATGCTACGAGAGCCGCCACAACTAATAGCAGACGTAGTAGCAGTAAGAGCAGCCGCGCAAAAAAGAGCAGCCGCGCAAGAAAGAGCAGCAGCGCAGGAAAGAGCAGCCGCGCAAGAAAGAGCAGCAGCAGCGCAAAAAAGAGCGGAAGCTGTGAGAGCAGACGCTATCAGGTTTACCCAAGAAGAGCTTGATAAACTAAGAACAAAAAGGGCAAAAGTTATTGAAAGCAAAAAACGCAAAACAGATTGGCAATAAATATTATTTATTCAAATTGAGCAGTGCGCGCGGCAGTGTAGGCCGCAACTAGCGCAGCAGGCTGAGCCGCTGCGCTCATCTCTAAAGCCGACTTGCACGCCACAATGTCCACGTCGCCATTTACCCACACAAAAGCCGCTTCGCCTGCTAGGCGCTTGCCATGACTATCCCACATCATGCCCCGAATCGCGCTGCCGTGCGCATAAGCCCTACCAAACGCTCCTCCGCCTGCAGGCTCTACCCCAAACGGCGGCACAAACACGTCGCCGTACATAAGAACTACATTGTAGCCCCGACGACACAGCTCGGACACTTTGGCCATTTCTTCCAAATGCGGATACTGCGGTTTAAACTCAATCCACAGTCTTTGAGCCGGGAGGTAAAAGTCGGGCGTGTAGCGGCTGCCATTCGCCATTGCAAACGTCGTGCCCTCATACTCGTAATCCACATTCAGCGCTTTTAAGAATGTAGCCAACCGAGCCTCGTTGCGCGACCTAAACCGATGTCCATGCAAATACGTGGTTATAGGCCCGCCATAC
>Ga0209668_10000096_pt1 | contig 34624 bp, 28 predicted proteins | sample FrelakmetPLP11PL_FD_187150 | JGI IMG/M metagenome (GOLD analysis project Ga0209668, IMG submission 187150) | Freshwater lake sediment microbial communities from the University of Notre Dame, USA, for methane emissions studies - PLP11 PL (SPAdes)... | ecosystem: Environmental > Aquatic >...
ACGCCAGATGGCGACCCCGAACTAGATTGAGATGTTCCCATTTTATTTTTGGCTTTTAATTGCTCTTTTCACTTGACTTGAGACAGAGGTGCTTTCCCATTTCGTATATACTTTATCTGCCCAAGGTTCACTACCGATCTTCGGTACGATACTGGCTTTAATTTGCGTTGGCGGAAGTCCCTCAAGGAATGCTGCAAGCCGTATTTCTAGGCTTGCATCGACCCGAGTTAAAGCCAAACACGCTTCAAGAATAGGTGGCACTCCCCATTCTTGTACTTGGCGCGCCTGATCCAACAGATGATCAAAAACAATTGACCTTTCAAGGTGTGGCACAGATGCTAAACGGTCTTTAAGATCACCGCTCATATCAGGGTGTTCAATTAAGGCTTTCAGAAGCTCGGCTGCTTCGGAGGACAACCGGTCTTTCGGGGTGATGAGAGGTGCATGCTCCCTACTGACATATAGAACACCCCGCAGATCGCGATCTGCCAAACATGGCGGCAGCGTTAACCATTCCCGGACAAAATTGCTATCCCAAGGCTCCTCAAGTTTCAATTCTTCACCTGCAAGAGCTTTTTGTTCCCATTCAGCAAGGAAGCGAGGTTTCCCATCATTATCTTCATTTATGGTTTTTGTTAGGACTTCATATGCCTTTGGATATCCACAACGTTCAAAAAGTAACATCTTGGCCAGTGCGGTTTCATCGACACCCACGCCATGATTACGGGAAATCGTCATACGAATTGCCAGGGCATTCAGAAACCGTTTTATAAGTCGAGGATTCCCTGCAATCTGTGAAGCAGTGGCCATAACAGGTGCAAGGCGATCTGCAGCGTCAAAACGTTCAATTAATTCGCTTGGTAGTCCCTCATGCAATGTTTCCATAAAAGACCTATCAACCCGTGCACCGCGCCATGATTGGCTAAGTTGCTGGCACACCCGTTCTCGGATCGACTCCTTCACTTTGTCTTCAAGAGCGCTATTTTCGACAAACAGAAGCATCATATAGGCCCGCACCTCTTGCGTGCCAAGAGGCGGTACGCGGATAGGCACTTGGATGAGTTTGTCAAAATAACTGGTTACAAGTTCATCATCAACACCATCAAAATGCTTTCGTACCGCGTGTTTAATCATACTGGTATCAGCGGCAATTACGAATGCCGTGTTCTTTAGAAAAAGAAAAAGACGCATAGCTTCCAGGGTCGATATCGTTGTAGGCGGGAGACAACGATCCAAATCATCAATCAGGACAATAAGCGTTACACCAAGTTCTTCAAGGGTGTCCTCGAAACATTTCCGGATTGTCTGAATTTCGTTTGGGGGTGAGCTTATTGACTGGTTTTTAAAAAGATTAGAGGTTTCTGTGCCGATCTTTTGAGCAACTTCCTCTCCATCTTTGATTGCCGCTTCGTCAACCTTACCAGCCGTTGTTTTTTTTCCGAGGTTATAGACTTCGCCAATTAGACCCATGGGCGGCAGTCCAAATGCCATAGCTACAGCCGAACTAGCTGTAAGTTTGGCCACTCTAAACCAGTTCACTCGACCAAGAAGCTCTTTTGCTTTCTCTACCCCTGTTTTCCGATTTTCCGCTTCCGCTTTTAGGGTACTGGCAATAACTTCCATGAGCGCTGCGCGTGCATCATCGTAACCCTGATAAAGCCAGGCATTAAATTCAACAAAAATAAATTGTCCACCCTTCACTTTCTGATGTTCCTTAAGCGCGTTATGAATCAACTTAATCATCGATGATTTGCCAACACCCCATGCTCCGGAAACTCCAATCGATATGGGCTCACCTTGCGCCTGAATGATTATCTCGGCAGCAGTATTTGCAACGCTGCCAAAATTAAGAAAATCACGATCTGTTTCATTATCTGGCCACATAATATTTTTTAATTTCTCTCTTTGAGGTTATTGCAATTTAATAAACGTGTTATCTATTATTTCCAACTTTAAGATATATTCTTGATCTTATTTTTTGCTATCTTCATCATCCAGCTTTTTTCCATTCTTGTCAAAATATACTCACTTTTACATCAAATAAAACAAATAAACAAATTATTTAAACTAAAAAAAGAGTTATTTAACGGCTACCTGTAGGGCTTAAGGGATTAGCTCCCCTGTCAGTTTCGTCTAGTATTATTGTTTCTCACAATAGACATTTATTGCATATTAACAGAAACAGGTGCTGTCAAAAGGATGTTATCAACATAATGCTCAATGATTTATTTTAATCTTATTTTTTCAATTAGCTTGTCAATCTCTGAAATTAGTTTCAATTATATGCTGATTGTTTAAAATTCGAGTTATTTTTACAAATAAAAAATAATGTCAAAGATTAATTTTGTGGTCTTTCTTCGACAGGCATAAGTTGAAATCTGTGCAAATAGAGTAGGGCTTTTGTAAACAATGGTTATGTAAAAAGCAAGGAAAGGCGTTAGGCGAGATTGGATTTTGTAAAGATCAATTAAAACAAATTTTAATTAAAAATAATCATGAGTATGCTTGTTATTTAGACAAAAGCCTAACGTTTTGCATTTTGAGGGAACATTTTGATTCACTCATAACCATTCAATATATCTTAATTATTTATGCTTTTTGTGTCTCAAGCGGGTTTTACAAGCAGGATGTGGAAAAATTCCCTTGACGCACTACATAATGTGGTGTAGTGAGAAATTAATACAATTAGTAATAAAAAAGCCGTCCAAAGGGTTCACGGCCCTCTGAACGGCAGGGGAAATAGAGAGCATTGCTCTCTTACTGGCTTGTTAAGTTTAATATATTCGAATTACGTATTTGTCAACAAGAAATATTAATTATTAATATTTTTATAATGACAACGTAAACTTACAAACGCCCTGCTTTCAGAACCCTCTTTGGATGGTTGTTCATACAACACCGGAGAGGGTTTCTTATTTTATAGACAAAAAAATTACAAGTAAGAATGGTCAATGATTGAGTAAACTGCTCCCACAGTTTGCTCATCATCTCCACATCATGGAAAGGATGAGGAACTTGGCGTTACAAGAAGTTGTGCTAGTTATTTGCATTCTCCTTTGCGAAATGTCAAGCGAAAAACTCTGGTTCCGGAAAGGAGGTAAAGACAATGTCAAAAAGTAGAGTTCATGTGACACCTCACAAAGGCGGTGGGTGGCAGGTAAAAGTTGGCGGTAACCAAAAAGCGTCAAATATTACGTCAACACAAAAAGATGCAATCGGCATCGGTAAAGACAAAGCGATTGACATGAAGACTGAGCTTGTGATTCATGGCCGCGATGGAAAAATTAGAGACGCCGAAAGCTACGGCAAAGATCCTTGTCCACCCAAGGATACTAAACATTAACCTTTGACAAAAGGGCGTGTTAGCGCACGCCCTTTTGTCTCAATCAAATAGTGACTGCACAGATTTTTTGTTGCGTTAAAAAACTCGCAATAAGAAAGGATCATTAATATGACAAACAATCTCTTTATTTCCTATGATTTATACACCCCTGGGCAGAATTATGAAAAGGTTATTGCAGCGATCCAAGCGTTAGGAAACTGGGCGAAGGTTCACAAATCCTTCTGGTTCGTGAAATCCAGCTTGTCTGCATCAGACGCTGCCACTCGAGTTTGGGCAGTTATGGACTCAAATGATTCGTTGATTGTTATTGATGCTACAAACAATCTTGCAGCTTGGCATAACCTTGATTCTAAAGTATCGCAGTTTATAAAAGATAATTGGCTTAAATAGTATTAAAGGAGCAGCATAAAATGAACAGATTATTGAACGAAGGCGGTCCTTATAAAACAAAAAAAACAGGCTCCAATGAATATTCAATGACTATCACAATACCTCCAGATGAAGATGGCAGGATAGCGCGTGAATGCCCTGATGATTCATGCTCTCCCGGCTATTTCAAAGTCAAACCCGGTACTGGCATTACTGAGGGACAAACAGAGGCTTATTGTCCTTACTGTTGCCGCAGTGATATTCCAAATAATTTTCAAACAAAAGAGCAGTTGAGATTTGCTAAGGACATTGTAACAAGAGAGGCCCATAAAAGCATCAGTAATATAATTGGAAATGCTCTGGGTTTCGGATCGTCAACAAAAAAGCAACTTGGTGGGGGTTTCCTCTCAATTGAAATGAGTTATAAACCTGGTGCACTTCCTCTCGTGCGACCCCCAACTGAAGAGGCGTTGAAGCGAGATATTATCTGCCCTCACTGCGGATTAGATCATTCGGTTTATGGCCTTGCAACATGGTGCCCAGACTGCGGTAAAGATATTTTTGTAATCCATTTACAGCAAGAATATTCTGTTATACGCAAAATGCTTTCTGATGGCGTGTGCAGTAAGAAAGAGTATGGTGAAAGAATTGCGGCACGCTATATCGAGAACGCCTTAGAGGATGTGGTTTCAATCTTTGAAGCGGTGCTAAAGACAGAACTTCCTAGATTTTTAAGGCAGCAAGGCACTGCTTCAGATGAGGCAGAAATTATTTTAAAAAAAATTGGAAATGGATTCCAGAACATTACCCGTGCCACACGTTTTTATCAGGAGGAACTTGGTATTGAACTATTTGCAAATTTCAGTCCTGATAAGGTTGAAAAGCTTCGGCAGATATTTGAAAAACGGCATCCGATCACACATAACCTTGGCATCGTAGATAAAAAATATCTGGAGCGGGCAAAAACCCGAGAGCGAGAAGGAAGAGAGGTTAGCGTTTCTGAATCCGATGTAATGGGGGCAATAGATTTTTCATATGAAGTATTGTCAGCCCTTCACAAACGCTTATTTGATGCAATCGGTTAAAAGACAATTTAAATAAAGAACTGTGCAAAATAATCGGGGGAGCAGTGCGTGCCTAATCTTTTATACTTCATTACAAAAATAAAGATGCCTAATGTTTGAGCAGTTTATTATCATTCCCGACTTATAGGAAAAAACATAAGAGGCTGCGTGATATGGCTTTAAAAATTATCCCAATTCTTCCTTATCCAGTCTTTTACGTTACTTTGGCTATGAATATTTGAAGGCAGATGGTCATGAATCATTCTTTCAATTTTTTCCCCAGACTTTTTCGTTTTTAAATTAAATATTTCCGCTAATTTATTTATCAAATAAAGCACTTCATAACCTTCTTTGCGGCTAAACAAAGTATTGTCAGGATTGCCTGTAATTTTTGGATCATCATCGCCATAGGCTGTCCAACTATAGTCAGTATAAATCATGTCGCTCTTATTATAAAAACTCATTACCATCTCCTGCTATTAAATTATTATTTAATAAATAACGCAGTTAAAAACATCATTCAAACATTAACCATAATGAATAATAGCTTCAGTTCGCCACACGGGCTGTATTCAACAATTCCATCAGGTTGAGAAAATAAAAGCAATCTAACAAATATCTGTGCATTTATTAAAAAATATAATTATGGCTCAGGGGTGACACTTAACAAATTCCCCGCATCATCATACGTGTATACCACCGCACTATTGTCTTCATAGTTAATTCTTGTCAGACGATTAAGATTGTCATAAGTATAACTGCGGACAGCTTTTGAAGCGCTCTTCAGTATGGTGAAATTATTATCACTGTCATCAGAGATGGTATTGTTTGAGGTGTCGGTTACAATAACACGGACGCGAGCAGTGGTTGTAAACAAGTTTGTAGGTATTGTCCAGTTGTATGAACGAACACTGCTCGTCAAACCTGTTGCAATTACAGTTGAAAAGGTTGAACCGCCATCCGTTGATAATCTGATTTCTTGCGATGAAACACCAGCCAAACTTGAAACTGACCAGCTGATGGTGTATGCAGGGTCAGACAGGATCTCTCCCCCATTAGGTGCAGTTACCGCCACTTCCGGGCAAGCATTGCTGTTTTTTTGGAATTTCAAGGCGTAGTTTAAATCAGATAATGTATCGATCTCGGAAACCATAACAACATAGGTGCCACCCTGGGAAAGTGTTTGGCTAAAGTAACAGCCGGTGTTACCGCAATTTCCATGAGTAATGAATGCGCCTGATGGGCTATAAAGTACCAAGTCATCCTGAGCATGAGTTGCAGCCGGCCATCTCTGACCCCAGGTAAGTCCCAATGCTACAGTATCTCCTGAGGCGGCAGTTATGGCATAAGTGTCATAATCGCCGGTTGTTAATAATTTTGAAACTGTCTGCCCACAGGTCAGCGTCTGTCCGCTGCAGGGATTATTCAGTTTCTCCATCTTAAAAGAATAGTCACCCGCATGTTCATTACCATTGTCGCTCACAATCAAAGTATATGGTCCTTGCGTTTGAAGCGTTGTATCTAAATTTGGAGGTGCTGAAAAAGGAAACGTTACCCTGTTATCAGCAATTTGCGTTCCTGTTGCATCATAGATTTCAAAGCGCGGATAAAGCGCAGCAGCCGATTTGCGTGATCTTAAGGTTATCGCATCCCCGATGGCAGCATTAAACGTATAATAATCCTGTTCGCCGGTTCTTAGTATTGAACCGGATTTTTTCTGTCCGCATGTTACACTGGTGGCATTTACAGGGCTTTTAAGATTCTGCCAGGTTATCGCATAATCACCGGTTTGATTATAGTCCTGTACTGAAACAACCAAGGTATATGTGCCGGCAGCAGGAAGGGTTTGTTCTATATTTATATAATTGTTCTGGTAAGAATTGTATGATGACTTTGTCTCAACCGACGTTCCGTCAGGAGCATAAAGCTCAAGGTTCGTAATCATATTTTCCGATGTTCTTATAAGCCTGACAGTTACTACATCTCCAAGACTGCCACTAAAGCTGTAAAAGTCATGCTCGCCCACATCATCTAAAGCGCTGAAAACGTTCTGCCCGCAGGGGATGTTTGTTTTGTTGCAGGTAGCGCCCTGTGCAGTATTGAGCTTCTGAACAACTAGTTTATAATCACCCGTTCTGTTGTTATCCACATCGGAAACAATAATCGTGTATGGACCCCCACCCCCGGTCGCTATAGTTTTATTGATCACACAGTACCGGTGGTAAGTGTCAACTTCAGGTTTATATTCTAACCGCGTACCATTTGGTCCATACAGCTCAAGACATGGATGCAACTGATTGGCTACACCAATTAACCTCGCAGTTAAAACATCTCCTGCATTTAGCGTAATGCTGTAATACACCTGTTGGGCTGCGGTTGAAATAGAGCCGGAGAGATTCTGTCCGCATTGCAGCTGGGTTGCATTGCAGGGGTTATTCAGGCGCTGCCAAACAAGGGTGTAACTTCCGGTTGAAACAGAATCCCACGCCGAAATAACAACGGTATAGGTGCCGGTGGCAGGAAGCACCGTATCAATCTTGGTAAAATGGTATCCGATATACTCATCACTGGAGGCTATAAGCTGGTTTGATGAGTTGTAAAGTTTCAGATCAGGGTTATTGTTGCCAGTGGCTCTTATGGTTACTGCGTCATTTGCATTGGCGGAGAAGGTATAGCGATCTTGGTCACCGGCAATATTAATCGAACCAGTTATCGGCTGCCCGCAGCTAATAGGAGTGGGCGAGGGTAATATAAGCTGATATGTGCCGGTTTCTTGATTTCGATCAGAAGAAACAATAATCGTATATGTACCGGCAGTAGTAATCGCTCTATTTATCACACAGTAATTACCAGTCCGGTTAGTCTTATATTCTAACCTTGCCCCGCTGGCATCATATAACTCAAGAGAAGGCTTCATATCACCCGCTGTTTTCTGCAACCGAATGGTGGCAAAGTCTCCGGCACTCGCCGTAAATGTATAGAATGCCTGCTGCCCCACTGTGCCTATTGAGCCGGTTGCAGTCTGCCCGTACTGCATGGCAGTTGCATTACAGGGATTGTTGAGCCGCTGCCATACAACACGGTAATCTCCTGTGCTGTTATTGCTTTTATCTGAAACCCCTATAGCGTACGTTCCGGCAGTCGTGAGAGTTGTATCTATCTGTGGCGCATCGGCATAATAGGTATTAGCAATGCTTGTATTTGACGGATCGTATAGCTGAAGATATGGATTTATAAAGGGATAACCATCTGGCTTAAGCGCAATGAGTCTGATGGTTATCGCATCATTTGCATTAACTGCAAAAGAATAACGGTCTTCCTCCGCTAACGAACTGATAGAACCATCAACTAATGTTCCACAGGTAATCGGAGTTGGGGCTGTGGTTGTAGTGCTTGTTATTCCCTGGGTAGTTGTGGTACTTGATTGCTCGCTGGTAGTAGAGCTTGAGCTGCTTGTAGTTTCTTGCGCAATTGAAGGGCTAATGCAGAGCAGTGTAGAGCTAAGAGATACTATGGATATTACAATAAAACAAAAAAGAACAAACCGTGATTTTAATCGAGTAGAGTCTATTATCATTTTACCCCCTCCTAATGTCAATTCAGTAGTTTGTTAAATAAAAAATTATTATAAATTCATATTTATCAAGATTGATCTAACTCATTATTTATTGCCCGCTTTGTCATATTCATAAGTTATTGTTTTATTTAACTAATCTATTCCTAGGGTTTAAAGATTAGGTCATCATATGAATAGAATCTAAAGGAGTTATATGCGAATATGGTAACTCCATTTTTAGCATTTCCTTAGGGCATGGCTAAAAGAGTGTTACCTTCTTTAATCCTCCTAACAAAATTAAGGTAACTGTCTGTGAAATCCTGCCTTCAATATGTCATTCATAATGCTATTATATTTATTGAGTATTCAGGATAATTACATTTTTATTCCCATAAAATAACTTTCCCTGAACTACTTTCCATTTTCCCAGATTCTGTTCTAAATAAATATACACGATACCCTTACCCTTTTGCCCATTCACTACAATATTATATTCAGCATGACCAGATGTACCATTAGTACTTACATACCAATGCAGTCCATTTCCCCTGAAAGATAAGTATAAGTTTTCTATCTTTCCAATTACTCCAACAACTTGTTTGTTTTCTTTTATAAACGTCAAAGAATATTTGTATGCTTCTCCATTAATTGCCCATAAATATAAAAATATATAAAATATTAATAGAAATAATAGAAGCTTAAAAATAAATTTAATATATCTATTTTTGATAATATTCACCATATTATTATTTCAATACCAGCTCCCGCACTAAATCCTATTTTATATAGACCTGAAGATGGCCCATTCGAACCACTATAGATATTACCATTCATCAAATTTATACCTGCACCTGCCGAAATACCAGCATTATAAGTTAAAAGACCATAACCAGCATTACCATAAACACCCAAACCTAAACCTGATGGATCACAGGGATTCCAACCAGTACTTGTACCATTTGTGTCCAACGCTATATTACCTCCTACACCACGCCCTCCTCTAAAAGATACAAATCCCCTTCCGTTAGGATTTTCACCAAAGATAAATCCACCACCCCATCCTCCTAATTGTAGTGGTAAATATCCCTCAAATATAACTGACCATAAACCCAAAGGATCTATGCCATTGATCGGATTGTTCCCTACATACGAATACACATTCAGCCCACCACCAAACCCGATCGGGTCTTTGCTGATAAACCGCCGCATCTCATAGTCATAGTAGCGCGCCCGCATATAAAGTAGACCAATCCCGTCATCCATCACCCCGTATTTACCCACATACTTAAAAGGATTTGAAGTGGCTTCGGTCTGGCTTAGCACCTTGCCGTATTCATCATAGGCATATTTATTAACAACCGTACCCGATGCATTGGTTATCGCAATCGTGCTGCCAATGCCGTCATAATGATAATAGTAAGCCTGATCAGCTGGGGTTATCTTTGAGAGCAGGCCCAGACCATAGACGTAATAGGCGGTGATGTTTCCGCTTGCATCTGTCTCAGCCAGAACTTTGGATAATCCCCCTGTCGGGTCAACCACATATCTGGTATTGCCAAATGCAACTCTGTTTCCAAGTACGTCATATGTATAGCTGGCTAATGTATTGCAGCCACTCGTAATCTGTGTCAGCATATTGTCATAATCCCATGTGTAGGACGTGACTTCACTGCCAATGGTTCTGGTTATGACATTCCCGTTGTTGTCATACTCATAGGTAGCACTACCGGAAGTGAGCAAACCGTTATCATCGGCATGGGTGTTAGCGATACTTGATGGCGATGGTACACTGTTCTGCGGCTGCGTAAATGATGTGTCGGTTCTGTTGCCCAACGCGTTCAGAGTATAATTAAAGACCGCATTGATGGTACCGTCCGCTTTGTAATCAGCGATTGCCGTCAGTCGCGCTGCATTATCGTATTTATTTCTCAGGGTTGAACCGTCGGGGTAACCTGTTTTAGTGAGATTTCCAGCCAGATCATATTCATAGGTTACCGTGTTATCAAGCCAGTCCGTTACGCTTATCAGACGATCAGTAAGATCATATCCATAGGTAACGACTTTATTACCAGGATAGGTAAGCGTGGTGAGATTGCCGTTTTTATCATAAGCGTAGGAAATGGTTTTGCCGTACACGTCGGTATAGCTGGCCACCCTGCCGTTAGCGCCATAAGTAAACGAGGCGGTAGTATTCTGATATGAGACGCTGCCCAGGCGGCAACAGTTATAGGTAAAGCTTTTAACCGAGGGGCCGGGATAGGTGACACTGGTTATCCGGTTTAGATTATCATAGACATATGCAAGGGTATTACCATTGGGGTCAGTGTGCGAGACAGCCCTGCCGATTGAATCATACGTATAGGAGTCTTCATTATTTATGGGATTGGTGACAGTGGTGAGATTTCCCGTTGTGCCATATTCAAATTTATACGCCTTGCCGCGCGTGTCAGTGAGGCAGGTTATGGCCCCATAATAATTATGCGTTAACGTGATTTCTCCATTTAGGGGATAATCCGGGTATTTTATTTTAGATAAATTGCCGCTTTCGTCATATTCATAGTTATAAGCATTTCCGGCGGCATCTGTAACGCTGGTAAGTTTATCTGTATTGGAATCATAGGCAAACTGCGAGATATTGTTCAGCGGGTCTTGTATGCTGGTGATTTTGCCATTATTATAGTTGATTGAGGTCCGATTGCCGTAGGCGTCTATTATCCCGGCTAAATCACCACCGCCCCAGTAATCAAACGAATAAGAGGTCCCGCCGGGATACACAACATTCTTTATCATAGTACCCTGCCCAGTGGTCCAATTGAGTTTAAAAACAGTTTTATTGAGGTTTGAATAGTTATTTGTATAGCCATCAACATAGTCTGTATAACGTTGTGGAGACACATAAAAACTTTCCTGCCCGGTTGATCCATTATAATAATACTCTTCTTTGTCACCTACTGGATTGGTGATTGTAATTCTGTAGTTCTCCCACATGGCAGCCCCAGGAGGAGGATACACTGATAAGTTGTTCGAAATTCCGTCTGCCGGCTCGATATAAAACCCCCATTGCCCCCGCCCATTCTCAATGTTGGTCAAATACGCATCTTCATCGTAGCTTAAAGTCGATTCAAAGTTCCCCATATCCGCAATACTCACCAGATTACGATTCACATCATACGCAAAAGAAGCATGGCGGTTAAAAGGGTCTGTTACCTGAGTCACCAGTCCATCGTTATTATACGTGAGGGTAGTCACCCGACTTAACGCATCGGTAATGGTGGTCAGTCGGATCGTTGAATTTACGGTAGTATAGGCAAAAGAAAGAGTCTGTCCGTGAGGGTCCTGAATACTGACAAGCAGCGGCTGCTGCGAGTTTGTGTTCGGGGGAATGTTATAGACATATAGCGTATCATCAGGGAATTTAAGTTCAAAATGGTTGTTGGCAATTTTTGTTAATGTATTGTAGACCATTACCGGGTTATTATATCCGACCGAACCGTTGGGTGAATAAACATCACGTCTGCCGTCAGGCATAAAGATGGTTACATTGCCTCCCGTATCGACAACAAGATAAGTTCCATAATTAAGCTGCCATTTATTTCCAAAGGGCTCATTATATGCAATGGCAGACTCGGAATTATAGCTTAGAGAAATTGCAACAGAAGGCCCAATTGAACTGCGATACCACAAGGGTATGTCGTTGACATAGAGGTTCATCCTGACCATATTCACCAGCCATTGCGGGGATCCGAAGGGACACCAGCCGCCTGACTTTGATGACGCGGCATGCGGGCCCGGATTTCCCAGATTGTCCTCGGGCCGCGGAACCCCGCAGCATCCGCCGTAAATCTGCCCGATTTCATTTTCAGCCAATTGTTTTCCGGGGAGCACAGCGGTATCTGAAAATACTAATGCATTGCCTGTCCATTCCCTGGAAAACTCGGCTAAACTCTGCTCATATCTTGTTAAAGACTGCGGATCAAATAACGACACTTTTGTACCTGCAACCTTTTCTAAAATCCAGTAATGGCCGGTAAAGGCATTTTTATCCTGGACATGCATTATCGCTGGCAGCGGCATTTTATTTAATTCAGATACTGTAGTTTTAAGGGCAGCAGCACGGTAACCATAGAGAGAGGCGATATCAGAAAGAGCTTTTATACTTTGCCCCTGAACGTTCTCAGGAGCCAAGCCTAAAACCTCTATAGCCTCCTTCTCCCTGCAATCATTTTCCAAAATATATGCAAGAGCTTGAGTGCCACAATTTAAGAGTGCCTGTTCGGACGCCGAGTATGCAGACAGCCGTTGAATCCAGTGGGAAGCATAGGTGCGATCTCGCCAGTCTTCACTTTCTTGTTTCAAGACCCTGAAAAGCTCCTTCGCCTCTTCAAAATTGAATTGATAAACTTTTAAAACACCCATGCGAAGCCGCGCCTTGTTCAACAATGTCCTTGCACCTGCTTGTGTTTTATTTGTGTTTTCCAAAATCAGCCAGTTAAAATGCTGCTCTGCTTCCGTATATCTTCCGTTGTACTGGCTGTCACAGCCAAGATGTAAGATGGCTTCTGAAGCCCACGGGCTGTCAGGATACTCCTCTACATGTTTCTTTAACAGCCTCACAGCTTTTGTATATTCATGTCTATTCCAAGCCTGCATGGCATGACCAAAAGAAAGGTTAATTTCCCCTTCCCTCATTTGATCTGTAATTTCATGGGTTGGATAAAGCTGCCCGCCGAATTGACCTGCAGCCATAATTTCTTCTCTGGAAGGGGGTCTGGTGAGATTCAGCGGTCTTAATGAGGGCAGTACTTTGGGAATTTCACCTGTTGAAGATATAATAATTGGCGTGTCATTCCCTGTTTCTTCAATGTCAAATTGATTTGCAAGACACGTGCTTAAAAATCCCAGGCTTAAAGAGACTGCCAGGAAAAGGATGAGTGATAATAGTGTTTGTTTTGTTCTCATAGATACCCCCTCATGAAAAAGCTATATAAAGTGATCTGGGAAACGAATAAAAAAACCGGCTTCAGGTATATAATTTAACCAGAAACCGGCTTTGTACTGCTTTCAATATTAAAAATTGACATCATAAAGAAACCCCTCTTATATATTTCTCTTATGATCCGTTCAAAATTTAAAAGCTGTCTTTAAATTGTGATGCCTTAATACTTAATAAAAACAGTTATGTCAATATGTTTTTCAAAATAGCACAAATAAAAATGGGGTACCCGTGAAATAGGTGGGCGCGTGGTTTTTACCGCAGAAAATTGAGGATTTTTTGACTGTAACTAGAGGCTGTAAATTAAAAATTACGAAGGTTCTTCTATAGTTGAATTATATAGGATTGGAGGAAAAGAGGCAAACTTGATCTACGGGATAAGATGGCGAAAGCTGTGTGATGGTTGAAGTATATATTAAGGTAGGATTGAAAATAGAGAAGTGAATTTTCCGGAAGAGACAAGATTGGAGCAGGAATATTTTTTATGGCGGCTAAGTAATCAAATATCGTTACCTGGTGTCAATATTTCAGAACATTTTAGACCAGGCCAATTAAACCAATGTCCATCCCACTGAGCATTTTTTCAATCTCCACATCTGCCACTTCTTCAGAGTAATAAATCTTCTGCAATTCTCCGATTTTTTCCTGCTGGGCAATTTTCCAGTTAGCCAGCATTGATTCTTGGCTGATGGGTTTTCGGACTTCCTTTTGTTTAATGAGTTTTACTATTTCCTGCAAATCTATTTTGAAGTTTTTGAGAATTTGAAACAAATCGTAAAAATCCCGATATCTGGCTCTGTCGCTGGCAGCCCGTATTTTTTCGGCCACGATTTCTCTAATGTCCATTACTTTTACTTGGGTGTCAACTTTCCAGGCATTTTTGTATGCCAGCTCTTGAGCGGGTAAAATTACGTTCTGCCTAAAATCAATTTCCAGTTTTAAAGAATTGGGTAATCCGAGCGGACCACTATAGGTCAGCCGCTCCAGTTTTATGGTAGCCTTGGAGGTATAACCTTTTTTAACTTCCAGAAAAGTGTGAGGCTCAAATATTTTCTGCACGTCTTCCATCTGTATATTCTTATCCAATGAGGTAAAATCCAAATCTTCCGAAAACCGCATTTGGTTGAGATAACAATGGTTAAGAGCCGTCCCGCCCTTGAAAACCAGCTTATCCCGCAACGGAGAGTCATAGATAATCTTGGAAACGATAGCCAAAAAATAATCCTTCTCGGCAATAGCCAATGGATATCTCAAATTTTGCCTGTTTATAACTTCCAATTCCCGCCGCGTAAGTGAAATAATAAAAGCCATGATTTTTATTTGAAGTGATTATGATAATATAAATTCCATTTGGCATTGAAAAGATGGCTGTCTTTGGTCATAAGACTAACACCCTTGGCGCCTTGGATGGATTGCCAAATAAGAGTTGAATCAAGATTGGCCTTATCCAGCAAGAATCCCAGGATTTTCCGGACTGTGATGGACTGGTTTTGGCTAAGCTCAGACAATCTTTGCAAATTGAAGCTATCGCCGTATTCCCTGAACTTCTCCAGCACCAAATCCAGTGAATTGACGGTTCGCTGAAAATAGATCATATCCAAAACAGCTTTTTCCAGCGTAGCTATTTTTACGCTGCGGCCTTCAACCTGGACATCCTGCCAGCCGTAAAAGTTCTGCCTCGAAGTCTTCACAAATTTATAGGTTATACCCTGAATTTCTTTGGATGCTTGTTTTTTTAAACAAAACGAAGTTACCATTTTCAGATATTGATCGAATAGGCCATGAAACTGCAGGGCGGATTCAAGCGATACGTAAGATTCCTCTAAAATGTTTTGGGCGATGATAAAAGTTGAAGCGCTGGCAAAACCGCGCGACTCCAAATTGGCAATGTGATAGACGCCTTTTTTTATCCGGACTAGCCACCCGTTTTTTGACATTTTAGCGACCAAATTTCGCACCTGCTGCCTGGAATAATCTTTTTTTAACTCGGCCTGAATTTGATCAAAATTGACTAATAGGCCGTATTTAGCCATCAGGCTTTCCAAGAGCACACTCTCTTTTTCTGATAAAATAGTAGTATTTTGGGTCATATAATAATCATTAATTGTTATTATTTACCCCTATTTTATAGTAAATTGGGGTTTTGTCAAACCCTAAGCACGATGATGCTTTGGGTAGTATTTCAGCCTTTTCTTAAATTTTTCAAATAGGGCCGTTCCTCCCTTAATGGAGCCAGATCGAAAGCGCTAAACAACGGAAGCGTTCCCGCCAGGTTGAGTATTCTTTTTATTTGATATCGTTGTTTCTCATAATATGCAATAAAAGTATATTATGAGAAACAGGCTGTCAACAGAGTGTTATCCACAGCACCATATAAAGGAAATGCCAATCCGGTCTTCGTGATAAATTATCCAGGCTGGCTTACTGGCTCTAATCACAATCCCTGAACCCCTTATCCCGAATTATCTAACTATGTTCTTGACTATCTTTTTCCCCGGATATATATGCAGTTCTAAGTACAACAGCCCCACAGCTTCCAATCCAAAAATAAAACACTATTTTTTATGAACAAAGAAATTGATTTCAGAGGGTTTCCTACTACAAGATATCAAGGCAGTAAAAGAAAAATTTTACCCTGGATTTATGAAGTTCTTAAAGACGTAGAATTTGAAACAGTTTTAGATGCTTTTGGGGGAACAGCTTCTGTAAGCTATCTTTTCAAAAAAATGAATAAGTCTATAACTTATAATGATAAATTTAAATTTAACTATTTAATTGGGAAGGCATTAATTGAAAATAAAAATACTAAACTAAATGAAAATGATATTAATATTATTAATAGCAATAATGAAGGATTTTATTATTACGATTTTATTCAGAAAAACTTCAAAGATATTTATTATCTCCAAAAAGAAAATAAGTGGCTTGACCATATAATTTCTAATATTATTCAAATGAATCATTATTCTGATAAAGTCCTGCAATATAAAAAGGCGCTTGCTTATTATTCTCTCTTTCAAGCCTGTCTAATGAAACGTCCGTATAATCTATTTCATAGAAAAAATTTATCGCTTCGAATAAATAATGTGGCAAGGACATTTGGTAATAAATCTACATGGGATAAACCTTTTGATGATTTACTTAATCGTTCTATTAACGAAGTAAATGATCTTGTTTTTACTTCAGATAAAAAGTGCAAAGCAATTAATAAGTCAGTTTTTGACATCAAAGAGACTGGATATGATTTAGTTTATTTAGACCCGCCCTACATACGAAGGAAAAGAACAAATGACACTTCTGATTACTTGAAATGCTACCATTTTTTAGAAGGGATATCTCAATATAGAACATGGGGCAATTATATTGATTTTGACACTATAAACCTTAGATTTAAAACATCTTTGAGTAATGATGATTTTACTAAGACAAAAATAAAAACTTCATTTGAAAGACTATTTGATATTTTTTCTGATAGTATAATAGTGGTTTCTTATAAATGCGGAGGTTATCCGTCTATCGATTACTTAATAAAACTATTAAATAAATTCAAAGGAAAAGTATATTCCCGGAGTAAGCCTTATATTTATGCTTTAAACCATCAAAATGGTGACGCTAAGAATAACAGAGAAGTATTAATTATTGGTGTTTAAATGGAGTGGCCCAAGAAAATTTCTGTCGATAAAAGAATAGTCCAAGTTCTTAGTGGTTCTACATATGAAAATTTCCCTAAAGCTCTAAAGGAATTAATTATTAATAGCTACGATGCAGATGCTAATAATGTTGATATAAAAATAAGCAGAAAAAACGAAACTATTATTATTAGCGATGATGGCAAAGGTCTAAGTGAAAAGGACTTTGATTTTTATTTTCGGATAGCCGGCAAAACAAGAGAAAAAGAGAGAGATGTAACACAATCAGGAAGAAATATTATTGGACAATTTGGAGTTGGTTTTTTATCTCTCTTTCCTTTTTGCAAGCAATATTATATTGAGAGCAAAAAAAGAAACTCAGCGGAAGTTGCTTTTGCTACTATACCCTGTGCTAAATACTTATCGAGAGAAAATAAATTAATAGATGTGGATGAAATTTTAATTCAGGGTGGGAAAAAAATCGATAATTCACTACACAACAAACAATTTACAGTTATTAAGCTCACTGGGTTTACTGATTTAACGAAGTCTTTCTTGTTTTCCGAATACAGTTTTAGTGCAGGCAGGGATTCTATTTTGAGATATCCAGGTATTGAAAGGTTGACATGGGAACTATGTGAAGATTTGCCGCTTGAATATGAGAGAAATAAAATTAACAATTTGTTTAAAACAGATTCTAGTTTACCCTTTAATGTTTCTCTGAACGGAGTTCAGTTACTACGAAAAGTTTATGGAAAAAATATTTTAGATAAAAATGATAATGATTTTAAACAAATAGGCAAGATGAAATTCAGATATTTTATTGTTACTGATTATAAATCAATAAAGCCGCCTGAAGCCAGATATTTGAAAATTAGAAATTTAAATGTTGGCGTTGGAAAAAGAACAACGTTTGGATTAGGTATCGAGACGGGCGGTTCAAGAGCAAGGTTACACCACTTAACAGGTGAAGTGCATATTTTGGAGGGGATGAATGATTTAATTAAAGTGTCACGTGATGATTTTAATTTCAGTCCTGATTATGAAGCATTAAAGGAATTCTTCAGGAAAAAGCTATCTTCGTTGTCAAATCAATTAGATGATTTGGCTGATATTGAAAAAATAAAGAAACAAACAGAAACTGAATATAGAATCAATAATATTGCGCTACTTGATCCAAAAAAAATTAAACAAAAGATATTGGCTTTAAAAGAAAAGGGGTATGATGTTTATAGCGATGATTCAAAAACAAAAACGGATAAAGCCCCGATAATAATAGATAAGACGAAACAGGAAATAATAGTTGATTCAGATTTTAGTTTTTTTAGCAGAAAAATAAATATTAAAAATAAAACTTATTCCGTTAAGGTTGATGCTTGGGATTTTAAATCTGATATTTATCAAGCCTGTAAAATTGAAAATGACAATATAATAATTAATAAATCATATCCATTATTTCAGAAAAAAAAATACACAGATGTTTTCATTAAGTTGCATTTAATGTTATTGATAAACTTTAAATCAAATAAAATTGATAAAGAGACTTTTAAATATTTGCTGGGTGATATATTAAAATTTTATTCTGATTATATTTAAGAGGGGCAAGGTGAATGCTATGAAGATCAAAGAAGTCAAAATTAGTAATTATAAAAGTCTGCATAATGTTAATATCAGTGGTTTTAATGATATTAACATGTTTTTTGGATACAATAACAGTGGTAAATCAAACTTTCTGAAATTATTAGAATTGATCTTTAAAAGTAAGGGCTTTCGACAAGAAGTTACATATACTGAAAACAGGATAAGAACAAGTGAAATGCTTGAAGAAGAAAAAACAAACTTTTTTGAAGGGGAAATTTACAACGTACCTTTTATATTTACAAACAACAGGTTTGATGGCGAGATTGAATTCTCAGTGCGTTTTAGTATTACTGTTAATAAAACACCCAATATTGCTAAGCTGAAAAAGGATTATTTAAAAGGCACGACCCACAATGAGATACCTTTCGTAATATTTGGGAAAATAATTTCAATAGACAAATTTGATACAGCCAAAATTGAGCTAACTAAAGTGCTATTAAACAAAGAGCCAATTTTTTCCTTATCATCAAAAGAAGAGAAAAATTATTTTGAAAAATTAAAAGGGGCACATCAGTTAACAAAAACTAATCTCGATGAAATACTTGCAATCTTTAATGATTCTGTTTTACTGATAGATTGTAATAGAATTCTACAAAAAGAATCAATCAAAAAAGACTCTCTCAAATATGAGGGAATATTAACCTCTCAGACATTTAAGAATTGGCTTTTTGAATTATATTTAGATGCAAATAAGTATTCTTCTTTTTTGGACTATGTAAAATTTCTTAAAAACTTTGATATCCCTGCAGGAGTAGACAGAGACTTAATAGATAATAAAGAATCCTTGCCTTTCAGCAAGGGAGAGATTGGTTTTGCAGAATTTAGGGGTGAATTGGATTTGATGTTAAATAATAAAATTGGAAGATATCCATTAAGTAGCTATGGCACGGGTGTTCAACAAATCTTATTTATATTAGCCAAGATATTTAGCAGTAAATCTAAAATTATTTTAATCGAAGAATTAGAACTAAACTTATCGCCAAAGTATCAAGCTCAATTAATTAATACTTTAAGGAATTTAATTACATCAGGCAAAATAAACCAAGTTTTTTTTACTACACATAGTAGGTATTTTGATTTTAGAAATGATTTTGGTTTATATCATATAAAAATTAATGATAAAGGACTTACTACAATTAGCTCAGTGAAACCAAGCACCCCAATATTTAAAGGATATTTTAAATATTAATTAATTGGAAGATTTACAGGACGCAATTACTCAAAAAAGCCTTCCAAAAGGCATCGAAACTGCCAGTGGTTGATCAAAATGCGCTGGCCAAGTGGCTGATTCAAGAATTAGAGTCAGAGAAAAAATTGGATAAGATGTTTGCTGAGTCGGAAGATGTACTGGACCTACTGGCCGATGAAGCCATAAAGGCTCACAAGCGCGGCAAAACCAAACCGTTGGATACCGACCGCTTATGAACTCAAAAACAACGGAGCGTTTCTGGAAATGCTACGCTGAGATTCCTTTGGCAGTCAGGAAGCATGCCAAAGAGACATATAAGCAATTTTAACTATCCGAGACTTCACCTTAGACTTAATATCAGAGTATTTGATGACAATCACTTTAATCTAGAGAGGAGGAAGAGCTTTCTCTTTGTCAGAAATATCCCATACAAAAACCACCCCTGCTCTCGGATAAATCCAGTCGTTTATCTTAACCTCAATTTTTTTTGCATTTGATATCTTGGGAGTATTTAGAAAATCGGGTCTTTTTTTTGTCATAAAAAAATCAATAGGACTCAATTTTCTTATTTCCACATTACTCATATCCATTTTCATAGATAAATCTTTAACGGGGTACTCTGTCATCATTGCAAAAAAATTCCCCCGTTTCGCTATTACCGTACTAATTCGATAATGTATCGATACCTTTTGTCCAATTAAGCCATTTATTTGTTCATTTCCCCAAGTGCTGCAAAAATAGTAATATTTATTAGGTGTTTTGCGACTGATTTCAGAAAGACGGATATCATTAATCTGAAAGAATTCGACATGAAATATGTCGTTGATATTTTTTTCAATAAGGGTGCGTTTAGGTAATATATAGCTAGAGAATATTAGATTATCCTTCATTGCCCTATTAAATTCTTGAATCGAATCTACACAGACAAAATGAAACAGTTTTTTTGTAAGAACAGTTTGATATCTCAAATCAAAAATGATATTGAAATATCTATCATGTAGTTCTTTTGGGTAATTCTTATTGAGAGGCAAGACAGTGGCATCGTATAAGTAGTTTTCCCAGTATTCGTCGTATTTTTCATCCTCTTTAATCCCAAAGAATTCTTCGCTCCAACGAATCTCGACAATATTTTGTGGTTCTGGAATTCCTTTTAAATGTAATCGCAATGGTTTCCCAATGTAGTCTTGCTCTTTCCAATTATTTATGATCCCAACTTTGCTTTTTAATTTATTTAAATGGCAGGTATCAATAAGAGGTTGGTGTACTAGTATTTGGCTAGGCTTTGCATAAGACTCTATGCGAGCTGCTAAATCTACAACAGGGCCTTGAGGATCATTTCCATAAAAATTTGCTATTATACCACAAGCAATACCAATTTTTGTTTCTATTCTCTCCAATTCGTCAGTAATTTTACCATTTAACTCCGAAAACTTTTCTTGCATTTTTATGGCAGCGTTTACGGCATAAAAAGCTTTATGTTCAGTTTTGCCAATATCAAAACGCGCCAGGACAGCATCACCGATATATTTAACAACCTTCCCTTTATGCTTTGAAATTATATCTGTAATAATATTATTGTGAACTCTTGTTTTGTTCAACCCCATGATAAATGAGCGCTGCTGTTTGTATAGAGTAGAGTTAGCTAAATCAGCGAAGAGTATTACAGTTTTGTTAGATTGTTTGCGAAAATATTCTTCGAGCTTTATTACTGAATCCAGTGTTTTTTCAAGTTCTACTTCCGAGTCTTTTTTCCTCATGTTTCAATATTATACCGAAGAATAAATATATTATGATTTTTTTCTAACGAGATATAAAAGTTGAGATTGGAATATTGAATCATATCATCATCTATTATGAATAACGTCGTTTCGCTGCTCATTTTTTCCATAATACGCTTTCCAAGATCAAAAGGTACTAAAGCTTCTTCACAGATTTCTTTTATTGTTCTTCCTTCTTCGATAAAGGACGCAAGATAACGTGACAGAGGAGATATTATATAGTTTGGGAGATAACCTAATAGGATATAATTAATCAAATCATCAATTTGGGGATGTTTGATTCCCTGTGGTAGATTAATACTTTGAAAATCACCGCGTAAAATTAATCCTTCAATATCATGAATAGTCTTCCGGCCCCTGATGAGCAAAGTTACTAATCCTTTGAGGCCAAAACGGTGATAAAGAATAACTGCCTGCCTAGCATGATCAAGGTAAAGTTTCCAAATTGGATTGATAGGAAAGCTGTGACGTCCATAATGAAAAATATTTATTGCGAGATCAGTTCCGACTCTTTGACTACCCAAATACAATGAACCTAAAATTTCAGCGAGACCTTCCTCAAGTCCCATAGCGAGAAGATTTGGATCATGCTTACCAGCTATAGTATGGATAAGTTCGTGAGCCAATAAAACTTGCGAGTAATAAGGACGCAATGAGTCTTGGCGAAAGTAGATTCCCTGGGGAATATTGTATCTTTTCTCATCTTCAGCGTCAGGACAAAAAGCTGACCATTTAAATTTATCAAATGGTGCAGGAAATTTTTCGACTACATTAAAATAGGGCTTTTTTATATTAACACCTAAATTAGCTATCTCTGAAATATAGTAATCTAAGTCCTTATTAAGAGTATTAATATCTAAGAATATTAAATCAGTTCTAGAATTTTTTAATGATAAGCTAATTCTTCGAAGGTCTTCAGCGATAAGAAATCTTAAGGCATCTTTCTCGGATTGTATTGAACTTTTGGGATTCGAAAATTCATCAATAGCATTATCTATAGAATGGAGGGTGTCATTTAGGTTAGCATCAGCCTTATTGAGAAAAGGTTTAACTTTCTCAATAAATGAATTTATATTTGAGAATGCGCAATGAGTCTGATAAATTCCAGAATATAGAAAGTATAAATTTTGCTTTACCATATTTAGTAATACTGCTTATCTTGATTAAATAAGCTACAGACAAACTTAACGATTTATAAAAACAATGCCAGAATGCCCCGCTACTTATGGGGCAGGGATAAATGGTAAGCGGGATATAAAGGTAAGATATCCTTAAGTGAGGTTTCCGAGGGTAAAAAAGTAATTAGGTAAAAGGCGAAATTAATACCTCACTTCCGATATGTTTCAGCACAAAGATTAACAAAAGTGCGGGCAGAGTTTTATTTATAAATAAGGGCTTTGGTAGCTATAAATTAGTCTCCTCCGCCACCGTCTCCATTTTGCCACATATTAAATACTCCTTTTAATGGTTTGGTCTTTATATAAAAGTATAAATAATTTATATTATTCTGTCAATATTTATTTGGCAATTTTGTCAATTCTTTTAGAAATAACCAAAGCTAATTCTAAAGATTCTTTTCTTAATTCTTCAACAAAACCACAATTACAATCAAATTTATCAAATACCCCAAATTGTGCACTTTCTCTTAAAGTTTTTTCTGCTATCTCTATTTCCATAAGTGACATTTCATTTTCAATAGTATTTAAAATTTTAATTGAACTATATTTATCATGATTTGAATTATATTGAAAATCGATACCAGTTTGAAATTGAAATTTTGTCTTTTTAATTTTTATTTCAATTGGCTGAAAAGGTCTAAGACATTTTAAAAGAGCACATCTGAATGTCTCAACTCGTGAGTCAAGGAAATGGAAATCATAAGAAAAGTCTTTTTTTTGTATCAATCCCTTGCGAGCGAACAGAGTTATAAGCGGTGAACCACAATATAGCTCCAGTTTATTTGTTAATATATTAAAATTTGCTAATGTATTGCTCTTCAGAAAAAGAAGATTATTTTTAATTACATCAAGAGTAGTAATAGGAGTAAACATAATAAAACCTATCTCAAATGATAACTCCAAGTCTTTCAAAGTATGCAATGCTTTTTCAACACGCTGCAAATCAAAACCTTTTGAAAATAATTTTAAATCATTGGAATTACCGCCATCAATTCCAATGAAAATATGTGATAGACCTGCATCTCGCATAGATTTAAAGAGAAAATAATTTACTTCATCAACACGACATTCTATAGACCATTTGATTGAATACCGTTTTTTTAAAAGTAGATCTGCAAATTTTACAGCTCTAGATAACCCCTCCTGAGAACCACCAATAAATGTATCATCTACAAATGATATTGCCTTTAATCCATAATAATAAATTAAATATTCCATCTCATCAACAATATTAGCAGGACTCCTTGATCTCCATAGCGCCTCATTATGGTATCGGTTCCCAAAGTTACCTGATGCACAGAAAGTACAATTCCCATAACAGCCCCTGCTAGTAAGCATAGTAAAATGAGGCTGATTATAAAGTTGAGAATGTTTTTTCCTTCGCGGGAAAGGCAAAGAATCAAGATCTATAATTGGCTCACGAAAACCTGTAAATTTTATTTCAGAATTAACTCTTATATAAATCCCCGAAATTTGCGAAAGATCGCCACTCCCGGATTCTAGACAATTTGCCAATTCAACAACAGTTTTTTCACCTTCAAAAACTATGCAAGTGTCAATTGCTTTACAGATCATTAGAATTTCTGACCACAGAAATGATATGCCTTGTCCTCCAATCGTAAAATGAGCACAATCGGATAACTCTAGTCGTACTCTCTCAGCTAAAGTTAAGGTCATTTTTAAAGCTTTTGTAAAGAGAACACTGAATCCAAGAAGTGGATAATTTCCAGTAGTTAATTGTGAAATAAGTTCTTTTTCAGATATATTGTCGAGAGACATATCAATAATATCTACCTCGTGCCCTAATGATTCCAACGATGAAGCGATATACTTTAAGCCAAGGCTCTCGCCTACTCGGTACCGTTTAATCTCATATGGCGCTGATATCAGTGCAATTCGCATTATTATTGACCAAATTTGTAAACTACTTCTATTAATTAGGAAGGAATAAAATATTTTCAGAAATTTTAGGTGAAGATGAAATTAAAAAAGAATGTCCGAGATATAGTGGCAAACATTTTGAATTTTATTATAACAATATAAATATTGATTACGGCGTGATTTTTTAGATAATGTCGGAAAAGGGACTTTTAAATAACTACAGCCCGTCTTCTGTTATTGGTTGTGACAGCCAGTATTGCTTACGATGTTAACGCTGGGCTGTCAATTGCATTTTCCTCTCTGCTTCTATCTTTTACCTTAACTCCAACATACTGAATGAATATGAATTAATTTGCAGAATTTTTTATATATGCTTGCTAACATTTAAAAACCGCTCCCCTATTTCATAGAACAGATATATAATCGGAAACATCTTCATTCATTCCTGGGTTGCAGACCCCTAGATGAAATTGAGAAACTGTTTCTTTTATACCAAAACTCTTAACCCCTTGTCTGGCTACTTAGACTAATTTATCCAGTCTCAAAGGTGCAGTCCAATTACAAATAAACAACCTTTTTATGACTAAAAAAGGAAGCAGTTATTTAACCGCTTCCTGTGGGTTGGGGAATTAGTTCCCCTGCCATTCCCGGCAATAAGCTCCATACTCGCAATCAGCGCACATAAAGCTAAAGCGCGGGATAAAGATGTTTGACTGGATGCCGGTAAGCACTTCCCGGGCCAGGAAAAAGAGCCGTTCAAAATCCTTCTGCCCTCTGGTAGTTTCCAGAGTCTCCATCTTCGGGCTCTTATTCTTTATAAAGTTAATAATCTTAAGCGTCCTGGCCTCCGTCTTAAACAGCTGCTTATAGGCATAAGCGTAGACCGTCAGCTGCAGGTTGTTAAGCAGGCTTTGGAGATCCATGGACTTGGCCGCTGTTTTAAACTCTCCGATGGTGTCCCCTTCTTCAATTAAATCCATAACGCCCTTGATAGGCACCGGCAGCGTCTCGCCGCTTTTCGGATTAATCAGCGGGACTTCAAACGGGTATTCGGCAGCCACTATCTTTTTGACTGGCTCGCCTAAATACAGGTTTAAAATCTCTCTGCCTTTTAAAAGCAGCAGCTCCCAGGACTCGCCGTTTTTGTATTCAATCTCGGCGTCGGCCTTTTGTCCGTACCAGTAGGCTTCCAGGATTTTGGCCGTCTTTTCAAAAGACACTTGATTGCCTTTCAGCCTTTCTTTATGGAGCCATTCCAAAGCTGAGTGGATGGAACTCCCGAAAGCCAGGCCGGATGACTTAAAAGTTTTGGGCAGCACATCAATATACTGGAACCGATATTTCAGGCTGCATTCCAGGTAGAGCGTAATCTGGCTTTTGCTTAAGTGGTTAATGGGCATTTTTACCTCCCTTCTGCTCGGCCAAAAGCCGCTCTATTTCTTTGCTGGCTGCGAATTTGGTGACTTCTTTGAGACTCGCCACTTTGAAGCATTTTGTGAGCGTTTCATAAGCTGCATCGTTTTCAATCCCCTTTTCCGCTAACAGCCGGAAGAGATAGCCCTTCTGCGGATCGGTCATCATCGGTTCGCTTTCCCGGTCCTGATTTTTACCTGCGCCGGCTGGTTTTTCCTCCGGCGGGTTTCCCTGACTTTTCTCCTCCGGGGCTTCAGACACCGTCTCCTTAATCTGGAGCATCGCCAAAAGCGCTCCTTCGGCTGTCCGTACTTCAATTGTTTTAACTGTCTTGTTTCCATTCATTTCAATTCCTCCTTCTCTAAAATATTTGGTTGTTTAGGAACTATTTGAGACAAAAAGCTCTCCTGCTTTCAAAGTAGTCAATTCCCAACAACTCAAAAAGAAGGCTTAAATTGACAGTAAAGACAAATCCGCCTCCCTTTTATTGGAGGCCTCAAAACAGGTAGGATTTATAAAGACATGGATATACAAAAGGGAGGAAAAATCACGCGGCTGGCTATCACCGACTTTCGGGATTTAGAGCAGTGTTTTGGCATCAAAGAAAAAAACCGCCTGAGCCACATGTATATTTTAGGCAAAACCGGCACCGGCAAGACCACGCTCCTTAAGAACATGATCGTCTCAGATATTAAAGACGGTAATGGTCTCGCGGTCATTGATCCGCATGGCGATTTGGCCCAAGACCTCCTCAACTTCATCCCCAAAAAAAGAATAAAAGATACGATTTACTTTAATCCGGCCGATTTAGCTTTTCCCATCAGCTTTAACCCACTGGAAAAAGTCCATCCGGATTATCACCCATTGGTGGCCTCCAATTTAATCAGTGTTTTTAAGAAACTCTGGATTGAATTTTGGGGGCCGAGAATGGAATACATTTTAAGAAACGCCATCCTCACGCTTTTGGATTATCCGGAAAGTTCGCTGCTTGACCTCATGCAGCTCCTGACTGACAAGGATTTCAGAAAAAAGGTCATTGAAAAAGTCACTAATCCCCAGCTCAAAAACTTCTGGGAGAAAGAATTTGAAAAATATTCGGCGTGGATGAGAACCGAAGCCATTTCCCCGATTCAAAACAAAGTCGGTCAGTTTCTCTCAACGCCGATGCTGCGAAATATCTTTGCCCAGGATAAAAGCTCAATTAACATCCGGGAAATACTCGATCAGGGGAAAATCCTCATCGTCAATCTCTCCAAAGGCCAAATCGGCGAAGATATGTGCGCGCTCATCGGCTCGCTCATTACTACCAGTATTGAGCTGGCGGCTCTCAGCCGGTCTAATGTGGCGGAAAATAAAAGGCGGCCGTTCTATCTGTATATCGATGAAATCCAGAGCTTTATCACTCTGAGCTTGGCTGATATGCTGTCTGAATCCAGAAAATACGGACTCTCTCTCATTCTCACTCATCAATATCTCAATCAGCTTGAGGAGAAGATAAGACATTCTATCTTCGGCAATACTGGCACTTTTATTGCTTTTCGCCTCGGGCACTTGGACGCTATTCTCATGGCCAAGGAATTCTTTCCGGTCTTTGATGTCTGCGATCTGATCAACCTTTCCAACTATCATATCTATTTAAAGCTCATGATTGACGGCGTTACTTCCAAGCCCTTTAGCGCCGTAACCCTTCCTCCGCCACAACACCAGGAAGGCTTTAAAGATAAAATCATCGAAGCTTCCCGAAAAGCCTATGCCCGGCCCAAGTCGGAAGTGGAAAAAGAATTGCTTTTAAAAACCATGGTTAATAATTCTCCGCTTTATGATAGAGATCGCAAACAAAGGCTATTCTGATAAAACACCCTTTATGCTCTTTCCGGATGAACAGCTTATTTTCCAAACCAATCCTTCTTGGCTCCTTTTAATCTTGCCAGTCAGCATCCTGCTTTCGGTCTGGCTCCTCTATCTCTTGGTCTTCTGCCCGTTTGTCGCGGCCCTGACCTTCAAGGGCTTTTGCTTTTTTCTCTCAATGCTGGCTTTTCCTTTTGCGATTTATGTTTTCTATCTCGACTGGCGCTTTAACCGCCTCTATCTCACCAATTTCCGCTTGGTGAAAGAACGCGGCATTATCGGCCAGCGCTTCATGTCCATTTTTCTGGAACAGGTGGAAGACATTACTGTGAGCTATGGGATTTGGGGCAGGCTTTTTGACTTTGGGAATATTGAAATAGAATCAGCGGGAACCTGGGGACAGCTGGTCTTTAAAGGCGCGCCTGATCCGCTGGAGAAGAAATGGCTAATAGAACGCGAGATGATAAGTTTGAAATAAAAATAGATTTTATTAATATTCTAATTTATAGGATTTAGATTGTTCAATCAAAAGGTGTGCTTTTGCCTCGATATCCTCTTTAAAATAATTAACCTCTACAGGCAAATGAAATATAATCGGTTTGGGTAAATTCTTGGCTGTTACTAAGCACTTTACGACAGCTTTTTTAATTTCTTTGGCCACTGGCACAAAGAGGCTCATTTCAAATATTTCTTTATCAACCTGGTGTCTAAATTCTTGGCATTCAAAAATCCAAATATCTTTATAATGATGAGGCTTTCCCCCTTTCCAATAAAAAGTGTTTCTATCTTTTTGATGATTAACAGGGTTACGAATAAAATCAGGGAGCAAATTGTCATACCTAAGAGGCGAAACACTATCTGCCAAATGCATGGATGAAAAATATTGAGCAGCTATTCTTCGCTTAACCCATTTACCCTTTGGTGGAGAAGGTGGAGGTGGTAACTCAATTTTTTGCTGTTGTCCAATGACAGTATTTTCAGTTTTAGGCGGAACAAAAAGTAGTCCACCTTCAGCTTCAAATTCAATCACAAGGTTTTCAGCCGGTATTGACCCTGAATTAATAAGTGCAAAAGAAATTGCTGCAAGACGATTCGGGTATTCCAGTTTTGCATGAAGATTCTTAAAACACTTCCTGACGTTTTCAATCCACTCGGGATATTCGACTTCTCTATAGTTTTCAATTTTACTCGAATCTGGATGTTCATAATGCCACTCTATACCAAGCATGCGATCAACTGTAGAGCCACCTAACGACGGCGGAGGCGACGAAGGTACCTTTTTTTCAATCACATCTACTAAAGGGGAACGGCGACAAACTTCTGTTATAAGCGCATTGATTTTCTCTTCAGAAAGTTTATCATAAGTTGCGATTTTAATACTCAATGATGATATTAAAGTCCCAGTTTCATCTTGCGCTGACAGTTCAATTTGAGGGGATGATTTTTCTAATTCTCGCACTCTATTTTCTAATTCTAAAATTTTTTTATCACGCGAATCTGGCTCCGGAGCCAAAAGCCAGTCGTCCGGAATGACAGAATATAACAAACCACATAGTTTAGCAGTTACCATTGGGTTTGTATCATGGGTAAGCAGTTCAACTTTTTGGTCTGGATTAGCAGATGAATAAGATAAAGCCTCATTAATTATTCGGTCATCAGCCTGTGATAGATCTAGTTGGTCAAATTTTATTGTTTGTTTATAGCGTATTGGTGAAAAAGATATTTCAACACGAGGTCCCGAATCCCTGATGATTAACTTAGAATCATCTGAAGAGATTATTTTGCGGAAAAAAGATGTAGTTTTTCGGGCACGCTTAGCTCTACGAGTATTTCCATCTTGTTTTAGTCGATCAATTTCTTCTTGGACGGGTCGTGAGATTAAAATAAGTAAATCTTCATCTTCAGAAACCTCACCCCAAGGAAGCTCACTCAAGTCTCGGCATTGAAGTAAAATATTTGTATCTACGAAAAAAACTTTCATATATCCTCTTTTTCACATCATGGATAAGGAATGAACGCTTTATTTATATAACTCATTATATCAATATTTATTTAAAAATATGAGATTTTTTTGAATCATCATATTATCAAAGTACCACTTATTATGTCGTAACAGCCAAATGCTACAAAAAAGGCTACGTCATACGACGTAACCTGCTGGTTTATTACTTGTCCCGAAGAAAATACTGACCTCATAATGGCAATTCCTCACCATTACACGATGTGATAAAATCTGACACAGTGGGATGTTGGGAAAGTGTCAATTGAACAAGTGAAGGATTTTATTGTTAAGTAAAGATAGGAATGTTGGTCAGTTAAAGATTTTTCGATAGCACTTAGAATGGCTACGTGGGGTTTTTCAAAGCTACTACAGTACCTCTTTAAAAAATTGTACTTAAAGTAATGCGGACAATGGTAAATAAGACTCTACAGGCATACAGACAATATTTTTAGCTGTGGTTTCAATTTTAGTGTATAATTCCATGTAGTAATTTAAAAGAAGGGCGGAGTCTTTTCTATCTCCGCTATTTGAATCAATATTATTGTTCTTTCTTAAAGTTTAAATTTTTTTGGTGAAATTTCTTAATTATTTTCTGGAGATTTAAAATGCGTGAAGATACTATTATTAGTGTTACAAAAAGACTCCTAAATTTAGAACCAAACAGTTTTGAAATAAGTACGGGCTTGATTGTTGAATATAACCACAAGTTGATTTTTGCTATTCAAAATCCAAATAGGTGGAGGAGATCAGGGAATTTAATTGAAGCAGGTTTAGTAGGAATTGGAGGTAAACTTGAAGAAAATGAAACTATAATAGAATGACTTAAAACTTTTGCTGCAGGGAAAAATATCAGAATATGGGACACTTCCCATGTAAATCTGCTTTTGTGGCAAAACGAATTAGTAGCTGTTGTCCCCTAATAAAAGCGGGAGGTGCCCGCATGTTTCACCGATTTCTAACTAAGACCAGATCATTTCCTCTGAGCTTTTAGATTTAATTTTAGTTATATAATAATACTGAAAATGTACCTATTTTTCATATTTCTTGCATGTAGTTTGACTTAGAGGTAAAGAAACATTATAACTACAACACAAATAAGCAAGGATAATATAAGATGATAACAAAAATTGAAATTGACGGTTATAGGCTCTTGAATGAGTTCTCGGCCGACTTAAGTGCGTTGACAGTTGTCATTGGTGCCAACGCAGTCGGTAAAAGCACGCTATTGGATTGCCTTCAGTGCATTTCCCAATGCGTTGAGCATCCACTAAACACTGTTCTTGGATGGCATTGGGGTATCGTCTCACTGCTGAATGCCGCAGAGAAGAAAGAGCAGAAACTGTCATGGAAAATTACTTTCAGAATACCCCGAGACGGTTACTGGAGTCAGATGACGATGGAAGATCGCGCCATGGTCTACGATGTGGTTTTACAAACTGACTTGCAAGGACAAGCATTGGCCCAGTACGAAGCGTTGAAGGCGTCTGAGCCCAGAGCGGGGTTTACAGAGCCTTTCAAGTTTTTAGAGGCTACACCGAACCGAAGACAAATTTACGACCGGCGCACGTCTCATTTTGAATCGTTCGATGAAGCCGTGCTTTATTCGTCCGATAGCGGTGCTCCTGCAAACGGCCATGCCGTGCAAGCGCAAGAACCGGCTCTGATGCTTTCAAAAATTCGGTTTTTCAATGAATTCCCAATTCCTTCTTTCGCGAGACTTTATCTGACTAATATGGCATTCTATCCAGGCTTTGATGTAACTAGGTTCTCTGCGCTGCGCACTAAGGCGGCCGAAATCAAGCCGATTGTAACACTCTTTCAAGCCGGAGAAAACTTAGGAACAGTGCTCCATGAGATTTTAAACCGCTACGAATATCGCAGTGCTGCCAACGATCTACGTGAGTTCTTGAAAGCCGCTTATCCGACTTTTGAAGAAATTCATTGCGATACCACTTACGGAATGCCGCCGCAGGTACTTGTGCGTGTGCGGGAAAAAGGCATGCCCCGGTCAATGGAAGTGGGGGAGCTTTCGGACGGAATGTTGCGATTTCTCTGTTTGGTCACCGCACTGTTGAGTCCGGTTATCTCTCCTTTGATTGCAATTGATGAACCGGAAGTGGGCTTACATCCGAGATTACTCCCTATCGTCGCGGATATGATAAAAATGGCTTCAGAACGAACGCAAGTGCTCGTCACAACACACAGTCCCGATTTGCTGAACCGATTTGACATCAACAATGTCGCTGTAATGACTCGGGATGAGGATGCTGTTAGAACGAGATGGCATCGTCCCAGCGACCGCAAGTCCTTGGTGCAAATGCTCGAGAGCGTTGCAGGGGAGACACTAGGTGATCTTCATCGATCTGGCGAATTGGAGGCGCTTGGATGAAGGTCTGGATATTTGTGGAAGGAGAATCAGATCGCATCGCTCTGAATACTTTGTGGATGAAATGGCGGGAATTATTGCGCAAGGTTGGCTGGGGTATTCACATCATCACTCTAGACAACAAATCGAAGTTCTTTAATAAATTTGGCAGTCGAGCAGCAGAGAAGTTGGTGAATAATGAAGATGACCTTGTAATAGGATTGCCAGACCTCTACCCGAACTCTGTCTTTAATTCTTCTGAGCATAAGCATGACAACCTTTCCGAGTTGAAGAGTGTTCTGACTAGGCTCTTAAAAGACAGTCTCGATAGAGTGTTCGGCCTCTCCAAACCTCAAATAGATGTGATGCTCGGACGTTTCCATCCCACAGCACTTAAGCATGATGCGGAAATGCTACTTCTAGCGGCTAGAGATGAACTTCGAGGGGTTCTTGGCACATCCGAAGCTTTAGGCAACTGGCGACATCCGGTTGAAGAACAAAACCAGACAAAACCTCCGAAGTATGTAGTTAACGAATTGTTTCGGACGAAAACGGGAAGGAGGTACTGCGATACGGTGCATGCAAAAGCCGTATTGGAGAAGGTCCCCGATATCAAGACAATCTTATACTGTAAGGGAAATCAGCTTCAATGTCCTGTCTTCAAAGAGTTGATGGATTGGATCGGGAACAAGACGGGCGTGCCTGCGTATTAGAGGAAGTATTGTGTGGTAATGGAGCCAACGCCCTTTTAATTTTTTACAGCTAAATTAATTTGGCCAATAAAAGAAGGGCGTGCTTCAGTTTAAGTACGCCCTTTTAAATTACTTCTTCTTGAAAATGTGTAGGTAATTTTCAAGGAATTTGTCCGCTTGAGCTATAAGCGGATTTATTTCTTCTTTCGGACCGAAGAATGTTATCCCCGGTATTTCCCTGAGCAGATTAAGTTGCCGGGCTGAAAGATAGGGCAGGTCGAAAACCGCTATAGCGTTCGGATCAATGTCCCGGACAATTACCAGCCAGAAATGAAGACTGGTGGTCAGATACACCGGCTGGGTAATGTCAATGTTGTGATAGTTGTAGAGATAGAGTTCGGGATTGAAAGACTTGTGAAAAACCGGCTGCATATCTTTAATACGGTAGCCGTAATAGGCCACTTTCACACCCTGTTCGTTATAGACCGTAAAAACGATACAGCCGGAGAACATGGTCTCGCCTTTAGGTAGACCGATGCCGTATTTCTCGCAGAGTTCTTTCAGATAACCGCTTTTGTGAAGATGTTCATCCCACTCCAAATCGCAGTTAACGGGAAGTTCCTCGCAGCTCATAACTCCTCCTCATGGAGGTCGCAAATTTCGCGATGGGTTTTGTAAAGTTTGCAGAAATTGCGCTGGATAATTTTCAGCTTATCTGAATCGGGAATATCCTTATTGAAAGTGTTGCTGATTACAATTACAAGCCTTTCAAATTTATCAATCAGCTTTTCTTTCATATTTTAAACTCCTTTCTGATAAATTTATCGCAGTTATCATCTGCTTTGTAGACAACGACGGTTATTTTAACCAGGGCGATTTTATACTTGCAAACCACAAACGCTCCGATTAGAATCGCTACAATTAGCAAAGCGATTATCAAGGTACTGGAAGCTAGATTTTCCATACGCTCTCCTTTGAAAGCATGGGTGACTCAAATGGGTGGATTGGTTTTAAAATGGCCTAATTAGGCACTTTAGGAACAAATAAACCTTTTGACTTGTTGAGGATTTTCTGATAGTTAAGGAATTACGCAGGTAGGAGATTAGACTTCGAATCCGCAGGTCGCCCGTTCGAGTCGGGCTGGGCGCGCCAGGAAATTAAGCAACTTGAATATAGGGATAGAGAGTTGGTCTTATTTGACTAACTCTCTTTTACTTTGAACTACATACCGTTGTCCAAAGCTGTTTTATGGTTCCTAAATTAGTGACCATTTCGACGTGAACCTCATATCCACCCTTACTAAAGAAGAGACATGAATAACGAAAAAAATATGGAAGAAACCGAAGACAAAAGCTTTGCCGAACTGTTTGAGCAGAGCTTTAAAAAACCCTCACGCCTCGAACCGGGACAGAAGGTCGAAGCAGTCATCGTCAAGATAACCGATGAATGGATATTCCTGGACCTTGGCGACAAAAGCGAAGGCTGCCTTGACCGGAAAGAACTGCTCGATGCCGACGGGAATCTCACCGTGGCGGAAGGCGACAGGGTCAGCGCCTTCTTCCTGTCTTCGGAAAACAATGAAAGGCTTTTTACCACCAGGGTCAGCGGCGGCGCTGCCGGCAACCAGTTCCTCGAAGAGGCCTTTCACAGCCGCATTCCCGTTGAGGGTGTTGCGGAGAAGGA
>Ga0209668_10000097_pt1 | contig 34568 bp, 39 predicted proteins | sample FrelakmetPLP11PL_FD_187150 | JGI IMG/M metagenome (GOLD analysis project Ga0209668, IMG submission 187150) | Freshwater lake sediment microbial communities from the University of Notre Dame, USA, for methane emissions studies - PLP11 PL (SPAdes)... | ecosystem: Environmental > Aquatic >...
GGTCAAATAACCGTCTTCATCGTGACCGGATGAAGGAAAACAATGGAATGGAATATGGAAATTACTTAACCTATGGCAACAATTGAAGAAATTCAGGAAATGGTCGCTGAGCGTGTGCTTGCTGAAGGATCAACAGAAGTTATCGATTCATCAGAATCGATCGAGATAAACAGCAAGTTTATCTCAGACTGCATCCAGGCAAACGAACTGGGTGACGCCCTGATGTTCATTGCAGTCAATAGGGGAAAGCGACTCTATAACCAGACATCAACAGAATGGATGCGATGGACTGGCCATCATTGGGAAATCGACCGAGGATCAGCAGACGCCCTGTCATCCATAGAAGATGTTGTAGCCCATTACCTGCAGGAGGCAAAAAGGCTTGTGGATGCCATAGCCAAAGAAGACAACAGCGATTCAAAAAAGAAGTTGATCGACAAGCAAAAGCGAATCTACAAGCGCGTCGAAAGGCTTCGCTCGGTTCATGGATGCAACAACTGCCTTACCTTTACAACCAGATGCCATGACAGAATGGTGGTAACATCAGATCAATTTGATAAAGACCCATGGGTCTTGCCGGTAAAAAATGGGGTCGTTGATCTTAAAACCGGAAACCTTTACCCGGGAGATCCAAGCGATCTTCTATACAACGCCTGCCCGCACGAATGGACTGGCATCGACACACCCTGCCCGACATGGGATCATGCAATTACCGATATCATGTCCGGATCAACAGACATGGCGGAGTTCCTGAGTCGGCTTTTCGGATATAGCATAACCGGCCTTACCACAGAACACATCATGCCGGTGTTCTTCGGAAAAGGTCGAAACGGAAAAACAGTAATCGTTGAAACCATCCGGTATATCATGGGGCCAATGGCCTCACCGATACGCTCAGAAATGCTGCTGGATCAAAGTTACATGAAATCATCGTCTGGCCCAAGTCCAGACATCATGGCCCTTAAAGGGCTTCGAATCGCATTCGCATCCGAGACAGACGCCGGCCGCAAAATTTCATCCAGCCAGGTCAAACTCCTTACCGGTGGCGACACCCTCGTCGGTCGTAATCCCCACGATCGATATGAAACCCGCTTCGAACCATCTCACACGTTGTACCTAATGACAAACAACAAACCCCATGCACCATCTGATGAATTCGCCCTTTGGAAGCGTCTTATCCTGGTTCCGTTCCTGGTCAGCTTTATTGAAGACCCGGTAGAGAACGACGAGCGCCAGATAGATAAAGACCTGCCATCCAAGCTTAAAAACGAGGCTTCCGGTATTCTGGCATGGCTGGTTCGAGGCTGTCTGAAATGGCAAACAAGAGGGTTGGAGCTTCCCGCGCTGGTTTGCGAGGCAACGGGGGGGTACCGCAGAGATGAAGATCCAATATTAGATTTTATCGATGCGTGCTGTGAAATAGGCCCAGATTTTCAGGTTTCAAGCTCAGACTTATATGATTCCTTCAAGGAATGGCACTCGGCCAATGTTTCCAAGAAATACGTACCTGCCCACAAAACATTCAGCACATCTGTAAAGCTTAAATTTAAATGGCAAAAGAAGGGAATCGTATATTTTTACGGGCTCCGCCTTTTATTCGACGGATAGCCATCGCCAAAATCCCGGCGACTACCCGACAAGCTTTTTGGAGGTTTGGAGGGTTTGGAGCTTTTTCCTTATAATATAGCCAAAACATAAAAACACATAATCACATTTATATATATATATACATTAATCCTCCAACCCTCCATATAATAGATAATAGATAATGATAATAAATAATAAAAATAAGTATTTATCTTTTTGGAGGGTTTTCCCATTCTGGAGGTTTGGAGGGTTTGGAGCTTTTACGCATATATATAGCCAAAACATAATATTAAATAATCACATTTACATATTTATATATATTAACCCTCCAACCCTCCATATAATAAAGAATAAAGAATAAAAATAAGTATTTATCTATTGGAATGTTTTAAACCGAACAGCGCCAAGGCCACCATGGCGCACAAGTAATGGAGCCAGGCCTCCCCAAGTATCCTTTCGCCACCGTTTTCCCGGGTGGTGGGCCGTTACGGGATTTTAATCCTCAAAATTAAACTGGAATCGCCATGAACGTTTTAGACCTTGCCATGAATCACGGGCTTGCACCCAAAAAGATCAGCAACTCAAAAGGCGGAGAATTCGCTGGAGCATGCCCGTTCTGCGGCGGAGACGACCGGTTTCGAATCTGGCCCGAACAAAACAACGGCAGCGGGTCATATTGGTGCCGGCAATGCAACGTATCCGGAGACCGAATCCAGTTTGTCATGGAAACCAAAAAAATTGGCTTCAAGGCAGCCTGCCGGATCACCGGAGACGAGTCTGTGTCGGATCAATACAAAACAGAATCAAGCGCTCCTCAAAGATTGCGGATTCCGGTTAAGTCAAGTCCGGCATTTGTGCCTAAAGTTTCATCGCCTTCATCCGCCCTTGATAATGCTGATATCTGGATGGAAAAAGCGTGGAAACTCACACAATGGGCAGCCGAAAAGCTTCCATCATCACCCGGTCAAGCGCTTTTACAGCAAAAAGGAATCACGCTTGAAACCGCCCAAAGCTTAAAACTCGGCTGGCTCCCAGAAGATATTTACCGACCGCGAGAATCCTGGGGCCTTGCAACCGTCATTAAACCCGATACCGGAAAACCAAAGCGCATGTGGCTTCCAACCGGCCTTGTAATACCAAACATATCAGGCCCTGCATCGGTCAACCGGTTAAGAATCCGCAGACCGGAAGGAGAGCCCAGATATTACATCGTCCCAGGATCAAGCCCATCCCAGATGATCCTTGGAGCCAACAATTGCAGGTCAGTTGTCATTGTCGAGTCAGAACTTGATGCAATCCTGCTGCACCAATGCGCGGGCGATATCACATCCATCATCGCCATGGGAACAAGTCATGCAAAGCCGGATACCCGGGCAGCCGCAGCCATAAGTCAAGCATCCTGCATCCTGATTGCCCTCGATTACGACGATGCCGGAAAGTCCGGATATGCCTGGTGGAATAAAAATTATCCCAATAAAACCGTTCGCCTTCCCTCCCCTGCCGGCAAAGACCCCTCAGACGTCGCTCAGAAATCGAAATTAGGCATTAGCGACCTCAGAACATGGATTATATCGGGCTGGCCCCTTGGGTGGCGTCTGGATGAACCACAGGCCCAAATAACGCAAAAAAAAGAAGACACCACCGGTCAAATTATAAATCATCCTGAAAAACAGGCCGAACACACCCAGCACGCTTCACATATTACAGAGCTTCACGATCTCTTGAAAAAAAATCGAAACATCAAAATTATCGTCACCCCGAACAGGTTAACAATCGATGCTCCGATCGAATGGCAGCACAGGCACCCGTCTGTTTTAAACCGGTTATCAACCCTGATATTTTTTGATCCATCTGTTTTTGGCTATCTGCACAATCACGGCGCAAACAACATCAACGCACAAAACTTATTGGAGGCAAGATCATGAAAATAAACAGCTTACTGATGGCTTTCCGCCTTTACCCCGATTCATCAAGCAAACTCGTATTATTGCGCGACTGGCTATTCAACCGACGACGGTTTCACTCCAGAATGGCTTTAGACCGTCGATTTCTGGCCGGTAACTTCATGGCAGGCAGGTGATTTATGTCCGGTAAAGGCACCCTCGAATCCCTTGCCATTCTTGGCCTGGTCAAAACCATGTCGGATCAATTCGTCATCCAGACCCACATGACCCCAGCCCTTACCGAAATTTTGTCAGATATCGACCGCAACATCGATGCCGCCTTTCTTTTGTGGCCCGAGCAATTGACCCACCGCGATATCCTGCGGATCAACTGCAAACTGGTGGCCCTGTCAGACATGATCCCCATGGATCACGAAACAACCATAACGGTTTTCACATCATTTATCATGGCAACACTCGAAGACTTTTCTAAAAAACTGCACCCAATCAAAAAAACAGCAATCCAGCGGATCATCTCGTCTGTCCTTCGCCTGCATCTGTATTTCATGGGCCATGAGTCAGACGAATACACAGACAACACCCACGGCGCAAAGGCCGCAGACGCATGGCAGGAGGCAACAATCATATGACAGAGCAACTGAAAGATTATGAAAGAGTCGAACGCGAAAAATGGCAAAAGAAAGCCGACACCTGCCCTTTGCGTGGAGAAGAACTAGGCTTATGCCTTATTTCAGAACACTATCGCCTCGACTTCTGCTCGTTTGATATTTGCATTTTCAACTACTGGAACAGATGAACCATGTCCACCATGTCCACAATGTCCATAACGTCCACGATCTCGATTCAGGAGCTTTCAATGCAAAACTGTACAATCTGCAACACCCCACTACCAGCCAGTAATTCAAAGTACTGTTCAAAAGAATGTGCTACGAAACACAATCTTGCAGTTAAAAGGGCAAGACACCGGGCCACAATACCCATCAGGTTTTGCATCGTATGCAACGCACAACTGGTTGTCCGGCAAAAATTCTATTGCAGCCAGACCTGCAAATCAAAATACGAGGCAGGCGTAAGGCGGTTAAACTTGGCAAATGGAAAGCGTATCCGAAGATCATGCGCATTCTGCGGAGAAATGTTTAAAATCGGAGAAGGTTACGGCAAAACATGCAAAAGCCCACAATGCCTACAAGACGCCAGAGACCAGCGCCAGGCAGAAAAACAAAGCTACATATTTACAGCCCTATGCCCGGGCTGCGGCATTCATCATCAATACGATTTTTCCCCCGGAGGTTGGATCGGTAACGGGATACCACGCGTAGGGTGCGAACGTTATCCACAATGCGCCCATAGCCCGAAAGATATCGGAGATAAATTTTACATCACAACAATTTTTGAATCAGATAACAGGGCAATATCGCTATGACAATCAAACCAGATGCAGACACCTGCAAATCATGCCACAAACGCCCAATAGCCGGATACGTTTACCGCTACGGGGTTTACCTTGAATCCCTATGCTGCAAATGCTGGAAAAAAGGCGAAATAATACCGGAAAACAAGCGAAATTATCATTTTTCATCAGGACATTATCACCCATCACCTGCCAGATCATAGGATAAATCATGGCCCAAATAGACAATGCAATCAAAAATGAACTCATGGATCTGTCTGTTCAGATGCTTAAAATCTCATGCAGAATGCACAATGCCCCTGCGTTTAAACATAACGAAGAAACACTTAAATACGCGGCCATAACCATGCTTACGATAGCCGCAGACTACACAGAGGAACCAAATCAGCCATGACAGAATTGCAGACGCCATACGATAGCACACCCCCCGGCAATGTCGTAGCGTTTTCAGGAACCCACGGCACCGGAAAAACAACGGCTGTCCTTGATATGGCCAGAAAACTAAAAATCTGGAACATATCTTCCGGAAACATCGGCATCATCCAGGAAACATCCCGTTTGTGCCCGATGCCGGTGTTATCAAGCCACTGCAACCAGCCAACAGAGGCCGCCCAGATGTGGATATTCTCCCGCCAGTTGCAGGCTGAAATAGAGTCCGCACAAATGTATGGAATGGTCGTAAGCGACCGTACTCTTGTGGATTGCGTGGCCTATACCCTGTTTTTCAAATACTACAAACTGGCATCGGCCATGGAAGCTTTCGTTTCAGCAAGAAAACCCTATCGAGCGATATTTTTCAGATCAATTCTTGACAATCCTTATTGCAAACAGGACGGATTCAGGCACATGAACCACGAAGACAGATCAAAGATAGAGCGGATTATGATAAATCTTTATAGACAACTCAACATTGATATCTACAGAGATATTCCAGACGGCGACTGGGACACAAAACTTTCAATTATCGCAAAGGTAAATGAAACCCCATGATGGATTGGTACTGCGAAAAACTTCACTGCATGATGTCACGATCCGCGTGCCAGAAGCGTCGGGCACTGGCCAACGACAAAAGACTTCGAACTGATGGCAACCAATACCGAAATGCAGGATGTGGAACCTGCACCCAAACGGAGGCAAACATGGAATCAATAGAAAACGATTTATCAAACACTCAAAAAGTGTGCAAAATCTGCGGAGAAACAAAAAATTTAAGCGAATTCGCCTTAAACGCCCGATCTTCAGACGGCATGCAGCACAAATGCAAAGACTGCCGAAAAAAACCAGACACCCCATGTAGGGGCGACCGGCCGGTCGCCCTAGTCCAGAATGAAAACAATATGGTTTTTGATCCCCACGAGGGCGACCGGCCGTTCGCCCCTACAATTCCCGATCCACAGATGACCAACGCCTACGATGATCTGGATATCGATGCAACCATCAGCGCCGCCCGGGACGACCGAATCATCATCGCAATCGATTTTTCCGACTACCCAGACCTTCACTCGGCCCTGCAACTTCACGCATATTCCGAAATGCGCACCCCCGAGATGCAGGCCGCCTACATGCTGCGCGAACTTCTGGCCGAAATAAAGCCTATCATCGAAAAAAAATGGGGTGAATGGGCGTAATGACAACAGACATCCAGAACCTGATCGATAAAAGTGCAGATTCAGACGTCGGAGCCCTGCTTTCGACCAAAGAATCCGCCAAACGCCGGATGATCGAAGACCCGACAGCAGCAAACGTCTCAAGCTACGAACGTGCGTCTGCGTTACTCGAAAAGGCTCTGGATAAGCAGAAATCAACCATCATATCCAATTCAGCACCAGAACCGGAGCCAATCAAGTTTAAAAAGCTCTCTGAAGTGGTCAAATGGCTCACCGACGAGGGTTACAAGATCAAAAAATCCAAGGTATATCTGGATGCAAAAGCCGGATTCTTGGTAGGCACAGAAGACGGATTCACCTTAAACGATGTCCTGGCCTATGTTCACACGCAATCACTTGATAAAATCGCCGACAACAAGGCCGGAAAACTCGACGCCTTATCCGAAAAACGCCTTGAAAAAGAAGTAGAAAAGCTGACCGTTCAGGTTCAAAAACTCACCTGGGACATGGATCGAGATCAAGGCAAATATTTGCTGAAAGAAGACGTCAGAATCGAATTAGCGCTTAAAATATCGGCTTTTGAAGCCGGATTTAAGCACACGGTCGCCACCAACGCCCAGGACTGGGTATCTCTTGTGGGCGGCATCAGCGAGAAATCTCAAATACTGGTCGAGCGGATCCATCACGCAATCGACGCCCTTCTGGCTGAATTTGCAGAGGTGGACGAGCTTGATCTGATAATTACAAAGGCTGAAGGATGAACCAACACTTCATACTTTTTCGATTACATGACCGGCCAACTCCGGCCGGTGCCCCGTCCACCGGAGCATACCAATACCCCTCGCAAGGCCGGACAAGGAAGCCAGACTACCCATCGTATGGCAACTTCCATCGAAGGAAAGGGGTTTCGGCGGGATCAAATTTGATGCAGATTCTCTATTTCATACTTCTATTTTCGTATTTAACGCTTTACCCGGCGCACGTATCAAGCGACGCCTACGTAATATCAGACCCGACACCGATCATCCAGATCGAAAACAACATGATTTATATCCTCGATAACAAGGAGTTTAAATGATCACAGACGACGATATCACCCTAAACGATAACGACCAGCTTCACGAAATCTTCAGAGACAGATTTATCATAGCGTGGGAAGCCATGCAGTCCGAAGTCCACCACATCGCAACGAATCACGGCTGGTGGGAAGCAGAGCGTAACCCCGGAGAGAGCATAGCCCTCATGCACAGCGAGCTGTCCGAGGCCCTCGAAGGGCTTCGAAACGGCAACCCGCCTGATGATAAACTTCCGGATCACGACAGCGTTTCGGTAGAACTTGCCGACTGCGTTATCCGGATCATGGATTATGCTGAAGGAACCGGACTTGATATCGCCGGCGCCCTGGCCGCAAAAATCGAGTATAACCGGCAGCGGGAATATCGGCATGGGAAGGAGTTTTGATTTCAGTTGTTAAGGATTATTTAACAACTCAAATCAGCAAGTCCACAATGACCATAAACAATAGTGGTTAGTTCCAAAATGGAAACAACCACTATCACAAAAGGAGAAAGAGATGCAAAAGAACTACAGAGTAGAAATAACCGGAATGAACGATCTGTTACTGCATAAAGACAACATCATCTGGTCGGAACGTATAAAAAAATGGGCCAAAGACCCAACCAACAAGAAAATCTCCGTTGCGGGTGATGATAGAACACCAGCGTGGTCATGGCTGGGATGTTGTTATGACGCCAACGGAATTATGACGATGGATTCCGATTGTATCATGTCGATGTTGCGGGAAGGCGGAAAGAAATGTGCTGCCCCTACCGGGAAAGGCAGCATGAAATCCCAAACACAGAGCGGAATTATCTGTGCAGAGATTGGCTGGCCGCTGATTATCAACGGTAAAACCATCAACTACAAAAAGATGCTCGATGTGCTTGCAAACGAACTTGATTTTGAAGTTCATGAGCAGTTCGCCAGAGATAACGGGTTTGAACTGTTCGTCAAGAGGGCCAAAATCGGCAAGAACAAGCATGTCAGAGTCCGGCCAAGACTGTCTAAATGGAGCTGTTCGGGAACCTTGATGGTTACGGATAGACAGATCACGGCTGAAATGCTTAAAAACATCCTGCTTTTCGGAGGAGCTTACTGCGGGTTAGGTGATTGGAGACCCGGAAGCCCTTCACCCGGTCAGTTCGGAACGTTTATTGCGGATGTTAGCGAGATCAAGTGATATTATTTATATTGGTAAGGTCCGGTCGGGTACGGTCAGGTAAGGTGCGGTAAGGTAAGGTATGGTATGGTAAGGACTAAGGCGAGGCGAGGTGTGGTAAGGTGCGGTCAGGTGTGGTGTGGTAAGGTTTGGCGAGGTCTGGTAAGGTTTGGTCAGGTTTGGTAAGGACTAAGGTACGGTAAGGTGCGGTACGGTAAGGCCGGGTATGGTAAGGTAAGGACTAAGGCTCAGGTGCGGTAAGGTCAGGTGTGGTGGGGTGAGGTTCGGTGAGGTCTGGTTTGGTAAGGTAAGGACTAAGGCCAGGTTTGGTAAGGTACGGTAAGGTGCGGTAAGGTGAGGTAAGGTAAGGACTAAGGCGTGGTCAGGTGAGGTAAGGACTAAGGCCTGGTCGGGTGCGGTAGGGTGCGGTAGGGTGGGGTAAGGTAAGGTAAGGACTAAGGCTTGGTGTGGAGGGGTATGGTGTGGTCGGGTGAGGTTAGGTTTGGTAAGGTAAGGACTAAGGCCAGGTTTGGTAAGGTACGGTGCGGTAAGGTAAGGTGCGGTAAGGTAAGGACCAAGGCAATAACCAAAATAAAATATTATATGGAGGCGAAATGACAAGGCCAGAAAATCTGTTGTTTCCAAGTCGGATGACAACAAAGATCGATGTGGATATGATTATCCAAAAAATCGGAATACCAAAAGAAGGAGACAAGATCACATATGAAGTGATTGAGGATTTGATCGGGTTAAAAAAGAATTCTTCACGGTGGAGGACAGTTGTGTATACATGGCGCAAAAAACTCTTTGTTGAAAACAATCTCGTGTTGAAATCACTGATGAACAAAGGGTTTTTAGTGTTAAATCCATCTGAGCGGGTATCATATGCAGACAGGAAAATCGTGTGCGGCAGAAATATAATTTTAAAGGCTGTCAATATCGTTCAGGCTACAGATATGGACAATTTGGATGAAGAAACGAAAACAAAATATAATTTTATAACATCAATTCCAAACAGATTGAGATTGGCTACACTGGTAGAATCAAAAGAAATGCCATATTGAATCGACCGATTTCAGACCGATTTCTGACCGAAAACAAAGGCCATCATGCAACTCCAACTAATCAACACCCCCAAACACCCACCCCTCCCCATCACCCCTGCATGGCTCCCCCCCGCCATGCAGGCCCCAGGCACACGCCTAAAAATCCGCTTTTCCGCAGCAGACCGTCACGCCATGCGGCGCAAAAAACAAATCCCCGTCTCCGAATGGGCGGAACGATACCGGTTCATCCCAAAAGACGCAGCCCTCCCCGGCCCCTGGCGAAACTCAACCGTGCCCTACATGGCAGGCGTTATGGATGCCGCCATGTTCCCGTCTGTCCAGCAGATCATCCTCTGCTGGCCCCCGCAATGCGGAAAATCAGACGGCGTCAACACAGTCATCGGCTACCTTACCGACCGCCGGCCCGGAAACGTCCTCTATGTTTTCCCAGATGAGCTCACCGCCCGGGAAAACAACCGCGACCGCATCACCCCCATGTTTCAAGACAGCGACCAACTCAAAAAATATTTCACCGGATATGCAGACGACACAGCCTCTCTTTGCCTGCGTCTCAAACACGCAAAAATCTACATGGCATGGGCAAACTCAGCCTCCCGTATGGCCAATAAACCCCTCCCCTACGTCGTCCTGGACGAAGAAGACAAATACCCATCCACCCCAAACGCCAAAGAAGCCTCACCAGCCGACCTGGCCAAAAAGAGAACCCGAACATTTTCTCACATGAGAAAAGTCTTCCGCATGTCAACGCCAACAGTTGAGTCCGGTGCAATCTGGAAAGCCCTCACAGAAGAAGCCGAAGTCATCTTTGATTATTGGGTACGCTGCCCTGCCTGCAACTCGCTCCAACAGATGGTATTCAGCCAGATCAAATGGCCGGATACCGAAAGAGACCCCCGGGCCATCGAAACAGAGAAACTGGCGAAATACCACTGCATATCCTGCCCGGATATCTGGGACGACAGCCGGCGCAACATGGCAGTCCGGGCCGGAGAATGGCGAGACCGCGAAAAGGGCCTGTCCGTCGCCGCCGTTCTAAATAGCAGAAGACCAACGACCATCGGTTTCCACCTGCGATCCTACGTCTCCCGGTTTGTGTCGCTCTCCGAATCAGCCGCAGCCTTCCTATGGGGCCTAAAAGATCGAAACAAACACAAAGATTTTTGCAACTCCCACGAGGCCGAACCATGGCGGGAATACTCTCACGAGAAAACAGACGACGCCATTCTGGCTCTCAGAGACGACAGACCCATGGGCCGGGTGCCTGGCGGAGGAGTTGTCTCCGGACTGGTTGCCGGCATCGACACCCAGGACGACGGCTTTTTTTACGAGATCCGCGCCTTTGGCTTTGGCCTCGAACAGGATTCATGGCAGATAAGATCAGGATTTGTAACATCCCTCGAAGCCCTCAAAACAGTGCTGTGGTCAGACGCCTACCTTGACCCGGACGGAAAACGCTACATGGTCTCCCGATCCCTTATAGACGCCATGGGCCACCGAACTTCAGAAGTTTACGACTTCTGCCGCATTAACCCCGGCCGGATATTCCCCACCAAAGGCGAGCGCACCATGCGTCAGCCCCACGCCTGGAGCCGGATCGATTTCTATCCCGGCACCAATAAACCCATCCCATCTGGCCTGCAACTGGTGCGCGTGCATACCACCCACTTTAAAAATCAACTCGCGTCCATGCTCGAAGTCCCCTTTGCAGACCCTGGATCCTGGAAATACTGCGCCGACACCACAATCGACTGGGCAACCCAGATGACGGCTGAATACATCGCAGAAACCGGCTTCTGGGAAACAAAAGGCAACCGCCCAAATCACGCCTGGGACTGCTCAGTCCTGGCCCTTTGCGCCGCCGACATGGCCGGATTCCGGTTTTTGCAGCCCTCCCCCAAAAAACGAGACCCACAACACACCCGAAACGAAGACACAGAACGCGGCGGATGGATCGAGCGCAGCGGCAGCGCATGGATCAACAGATAACCCGTAGGGGCGACCGGCCGGTCGCCCTCGATCTTGCGCATAATGTAGTTTATGGCGTGCTACCAGGGCGACCCGCCGGTCGCCCCTACGAAATCGAATAAAAATCGATAGATTAAAAGGAGGCGGATGGTTCAGCCAATATCCAAACAAACCACAGGCGTTTTAATAGGGAAAAAAGCCATCGCCGAATACCTGCACGTCAGCCGAGACAGCTTTTATGAATTTATAAAGCTGGGCCTTCCGGCAGTTGTCATCAACAATCGATATTATGCGCACAAAGAAAACATTGAACTATGGTTCCAGGGCATCACCCGGCAGCAAACCCGCACCCCACAAACAGATGCAGAATAATCACAACCCCGTAGGGGCGACCGGCCGGTCGCCCTCGATCTTGCACATAATCTCGTTTATGGCGTGCTACCAGGGCGACCGGCCGGTCGCCCCTACATATTATAATGTCCATAACGTCCACAACGTCCATAAAAACAGGAACAATCCCAAATGAAATGGAAAAACCGCATCATCGAAACCGGCATTGCAAACCCATCAGAACTCATTGCAAACCCGGTCAATTTCCGAAAACACCCCAAACGGCAACAAGAAGCCATCAACGGCAGCCTCGATGCTCTTGGATGGATTCAAAACGTAATCGTCAACAAACGCACCGGCCGTATCATCGACGGACACCTGCGTGTTGATCAGGCCATTGCCCATGGGGAAGCCGCCGTACCGGTTCAATGGGTCGATTTATCCGAAGAAGAAGAAGGGCAGGCACTGTTATCGCTTGACCCGATTGCAGCCATGGCGGAAACCAACAAGCAATCCATGACCGATATCCTGAAGCAGATAAACGCCACCCAGGACGCCCTGGCGCCCTATCTTGAGGAAATCGCAAAATCAAGCGGGATTGATATTGGGGATATTCTCGGCAAAGATGAAGATGATCCCCCTGAAGAAAGCGAGGCCGAATCGTTTCGGGTGAAATGGGGGGTGGAAAGCGGGCAGATGTGGGAGCTGGGGGAGCATCGGGTTTTGTGCGGGGATTGTACGGATAAACTATTTTCAGAAATGTTGATGGATGGATTAAAAGCCAATTTGGTTATCACCGATCCACCTTATGGCGTCTCATACAGTGACAAAAACACGTTTTTAAATGCGATCGATAAAGGTAACCGAATCCAAACTGAAATTGAAAACGATCATTTGTCAAAAGAAGAAACAAAAATATTATGGAAAAAAGCATTCAATGTCATGAATCAAGTCATGGACAATGGCGCAACTGTTTATTGTTTCATGCCCCAAGGTGGCGATCAGATGATGATGATGATGATGTTGGATGGTGCAGGAATAGAACCGAAACATGAGCTGATATGGTTGAAAAATAATCATGTTTTGGGCCGTGTGGACTATGCATACAAACATGAACCGATATTATACGCATGGAAAAACACTGGTCATAAATTTTATGGTGGATTCCAAACCAGTATCATAGAATGTAATCGACCGACAAAAAGCAAATTTCATCCGACCATGAAGCCAGTTGAATTGATAGAAAGATTGATATCAAATTCCAGTTTACAAAATCAAATAATTTACGATCCATTCCTCGGTTCCGGCACCACCCTAATCGCCTGCGAAAACCTCCACCGCAAATGCCGTGGCATCGAAATATCCCCTGAATACGTCGCCGTAACCATAGAACGCTGGAACCGCCTAACCGGCAAAATCCCAACATTAATTTCAACCCTGTAGGGGCGACCGGCCGGTCGCCCTCGATCTTGCACACAATCTCGTTTATGGCGTGCTACCAGGGCGACCGGCCGGTCGCCCCTACATATTACATCATAATCACAGGAACAACCCATGAACCTTATCACCATCAATTCAAAAAACCTTAAACACCTACCCCACAACGCCCGAAAACTAAAAACCGCCAGAGGCATCGAAAAACTCTCAGAACAAATCCGAATCCACGGCTTCCAAAACCCCCTAAACGTCTGGTTAGACCCAGAAGACGGCAAATACGCTATCATCGCCGGAAACCACCGTTTCAAAGCAGGTTTTTCAATCGGCATGCGCGACTTCCCTTGTGTCATCTACGAGGGCACCAAAGACCAGGCATACGCCAGATCAATATCCGATAACAAAATGTCAGAACTCACCACATGGGATTATTCCGAATTCTGCGTTGCAATAAAAAATCTCGAAATAACCCCGATAGACTGCGGTTTCGATAAAATCAAATTCTTTGAAATATCAGAATTCAACGAAAAAGAAGAATTAAAAGAAAGAATCAATAACGAAAAAGAATATCATTACAAACAATTAGATATCGACAAACTCCTTGCAAAATACAGCCAGAAACTGATGCAGATATGGCAGGACGACCCGGAAAGCATGACCAAATCCACATTGGTATGCCTGCCAAACGATTCCGGCACAAAAGCCATCATGATCATGACAGACCCCAGCACCAGCGACATCATCACAGAAATTAGGCGCTATGCAGAAGCCGGAGAAAAATCCCCCCTTGAAAAATTAACCCAATCAATGGTCAATTATGAAAAAATCGTTGCAGATTATCGATCAAGCCATCAGCCAACATAACAACTACTGCCTTGCCTATTCCGGAGGAAACGACAGCACCATTCTGCTCGACATTCTCTCTCGGTACGCGGGCCTGAAGCTGCCCGTCATCACAGTCATAAACGGCATGGAATACCCAGAAACAGAAGATCATTGCCGCTCTGTATGCAAAACATACAACCAGGAACTCTTTATCGCCCGCCCACAAAGAAACTACATAGAACAATGGATCAACCACGGCTGGCCCTACATGGGCAAACTCGGAGCCCGCAACTGGAGCGCCAAAAACAGCCAGATCATGGGCTTTAAGCTCGATGTGTCCGCCTGTTGCCAGAACCAGAAAATAAATCCAGGTCGAAAAATGACAAAACAACTCCGCTGCACCATGCAATTTACCGGTATGCGCGGCGGAGAAGATGATCTGTTGCGAGGAATCCGAGAGAAAAAAGACGGGGAATATTATTTCAACAAAAGCGCAGGACTCTATATCTGCAACCCGCTCACAGGATGGACAGACGCCATGTGCAGACGCTACATGTCAGCCCACAACCTGCCCGAACACCCAGCCAGAAAGCGCGGCGCAACCGCCATCGGCTGCATTATATGCGGTGGCGGGTCAAATTTCGAAGACAGCATGAGCAGGATCATCAGAAAGATTTATCCGGATATCTGGCAAGATAACATCGTAAAAAACGAATCCGGATATATTATTCTGGCCCTTAAATATAAAAAGCCGCTTGCCATCATCAAGGAAACGGTAACTGATCTTGGCGGCCTGGCGCATCTTGCCGATCATTCTCCATGGCTGTTTGATTACACATGCCATACCCCGCATGTTCATTCAGCCACATAATAATCACATTGCCAATCATGCCATGGGCGACAACAAGCACCCGCTCCATCAACCCTGCCCGCATCACATATTCAGGCAGGGTTATTTTCTCCCCTGTCTCCCGCTGCATCAGAGCGCGAAACAAAGACAGGGTTTTCCCGGTTTCTTTTTCCCACGCCTTATCCAGAGCCTTCCAAGCCCCACGATAATCACAGCCGTTGATCTGCGCGTATTTATGCACCAGATCGTTCAACTGCTCTCTTTGAGTCAGCAAGGGGAAATACCCATATTCACCCTGCCATTCCGGAAGTGTTCTCATTATTTGATATCCAACCTGAAGAAAAATTTCCTCAAAACGTCCACGATCACCTTACTTCTTGATCGTTTGCCTTCGATCAAATCTATCTGCTCAAGCATCCATCCGGGTATTTGGATGGATGTCTTGATCCTCTTGTCGTCCGGCGCTTTTTTCGGTGCGCCGGAACCCTCTCTTTTTCCACCTCGTGGCATATTATTTATTATCCCATTGAGCTGCTACTAAAGCTTTCGCAGTCTTGTCGATTGAAGATTGAATTGTGACTTCAACTGATCTTACCGGGCCGTTTGGGTCAGGAATTTCGACCTTCCAAAGTCTGGGTTCTATACCTCTTTTCTTATAATGCATGGCAATTGCAGCCGCGCTCCTTGCGTTTTCTGTTGCGTATTCTATCCCGCCATTTCCAAAAACCTGATAAGTCGTCATAATTCTTTCCTTTCCGGCATCTTGGCATCATTCCACCATAAACCCATAAGACAAAGCGAGTTCAAATGAATCTTTTCTGACACGATTTTTTGGTATTATTGCCGATATTTCCCATTGCTTACCATATCTGTCAAAAAAAGACTTTTGTCGATCCCAGTTGGTGCAAACTGCTACAGCATTTTTAATGCCGTCTGTGTTCGCTACACCGTAATCCACGCTTTTACCGTCATCATAAAATATATCATAAATCAACATAATCATTTCCTTTCCGGCAGTTTTTGCCACCCACATTGTTATTCGTCTGATTCGTGTCCGTCGCAAAATTCAAGCTCGAACGGAAACCCATCAATAGTGATCCCAGATGTTCTTATCCTGTTTCTATCCAGGAATGAAATAATATCTCCAGTTGCGTCTCTCCATAGACCGCATTCGTCACAATAAGTCGCTATCGGACGGCCATCTATATCTCTTATCAAGTCGTCATTTTTTATTGAGCATTCCATATCTTTTATCTTTCCGGCAGTTTTGAGCCATGCCGAGGGCTTGTTGGTTTGCGCCCTGGCCGAATCGAACGGCCCCCAAGTGGTCTCAAGTTCTAAGGCGGATATCTGAGCTGTTCCAGATGTCAAAGCCCCGCAGGTTCCCCACTCTTGTTCCTGATCCGGCTGCCCTGGCCGGTGTGCAGGCGCATATTTATGTTCATTCAAATCAGGCCTTTTTGAGCCTTGCCGAGGGCTGTTTTATTATTTCTTAATCCATTCTTCAAGTTCTTCCGTCAACTCAATTTCTTCATCAGATAACCAACAATAGAGGGCATCAGTATCAACGATATCAAGTTCATCGCCATAAGAATCGTAATATCTATATGATCCATCGCTGTAAGAAACTAGTTTGTCGTTTGAGAAAACTTTAATGCTTCCAGTCTTTAAGGCTGCTTCTGTTTTGTAAGATTCATTTTCCATATCCGATCTCCTTGTTTTGCTGTTCAATCGTTATTGTTGATTCCTTTATACCCCATCTTTTTGATAATGTCAAGCATTATTTCATACATCAAGCAAAAAAAATCATGTCAAGTAATTTAATATGCCGTTTCCTAGCCGCTTTGTGTTTAATTCGATCCTTGGCCCCAATCAATATACCCAATTTCAGATTCAATAGTGATTCTTTCGAACCCCCATTCCCCTTGATTTACGATCCAAACATTGGCGTTTTTTACGTCAACGCAGAATATAGCTGCTTCATCTTTTGTGCTTTCTTGTTGCTTCACAGTTTTTTTTAGAGGTAAAACATCCATTCTCAGTACTCTTTCCATGTCTTCAGGGATGCCTATTTTAACGAGCTGGTCAATGTAGTATCCCAGCTTTTGGTTTTCTTTTACAAAGCTGTCATTTCCCTTTCTGTCCATAATTCCATCCTTGATTGCTTATTGTGGTTTTATTTTTTCAAAGCTGCCTTTTTCGCTGCTATTTCTTTTCTGAATCTATCCATAACCTTGTTTGCTTTCGCGCAAACGATCCGGCTGGCTGAGCCTTCGTGATAGATTGTATCTGCGATTTCGGCCTCAATCTGTCTCAATTCTTTATCGGATATCTTCATTTTTATTTTCCTTTCTCTGTGAGTTATTGCTTATTGTTGATTCCTTTATACCCCATCTATTTGATAATGTCAAGCATTATTTCATACATCAAGCAAAAAAAAACCATGTCAAGCAATTTAATATGCCGTTTCCTAGCCGTTTCCATACCGTTTCCATACCGTTTCCGTACGGTTTCGTTTTTGGCCCAAAAACCCGTGTTAATTTCTTCCCATAAAATTAACCAAATACGGGATTCCGCATGGCCATCCAAACCACCCTTGAACAACTCGAAGAAGTACAGGCAGCCATCACTGAATGCTTAAAAGCGCAAAGCATCGGAGCCGCAGATAAAACAGTCCAGCGGGCCAGACTCGACGAACTCTCCAAACGAGAAACCACCCTCTTAACCCGCTACAACGCAGAACAGTCATCCGGAGCATCCGGCGGCATGTTCAATAAGGTACGGTTCGATGCCCCAAGATAATAAACATCATCCGTCCATCCTGGATAGAGTCATTGCATCCGTAGCCCCTGGCTATGCCGTAAAGCGCATGCACAGCAAACGCCTTCTCGAACTGTCCGGATATTACCGCTCCGCCAGCAAATCCCGTCTCCGCGCCAACTGGATCAATTCCGGCAACGCAGACGCCACCCCCCCATCATGGGAGCTGTCCGCCCTTCGAGCCCGCTCCAGAGATTCAAACCGAAACGACCCCATTGCAGCCGGCATCACCGAAACGCTCAAGCTAAACATTCTTGGCGCCGGATTACGTCCGCAATCGCACCTCAGAGCAGATGTCCTTGGCATCAGCCGGGAGCGTGCCCGCGTACTGCAAAAACAGGTCGAGACCATTTTTGCCACATGGTCAAAACAAGCAGACTCCGCCTGCATGTTAAACTTTGACGAAATCCAACTCCTTGCCATCACCAAAATAATCGAAGACGGTGAAATAATCGCCATCCCGACCTGGTCAAAAGAACCTTGGCGCAACCTGTCCCGATCCATAGAACTTGTCGAATCAGACCGGCTTGAAAACCCGGCCCGCAATACCACAGCCATAAACGGCATCGAATTCGGCGCAATGGGCCAGCCCACCCAATACTGGATTCGGGACATGGCCACCAAAGTACAGGCATCCCAGACCTGGACGCCCATATCCGCCCGAGACCGAGACGGACGCCCCAAAATCCTTCACGTCTACCCGACCAAGCGCGTCGGGCAAACCCGTGGTGTTCCATTTCTGGCTCCCGTACTCTCTTTTCTAAAAGACATGGCCGACTATCTGGAGGCCGAAGTCGTGGCCGCCCGCGTGGCAGCCTGCCTGGCTGTCTTTATCACCAAAGCAGACCCAATGGCATCAGCATTTAACATGGCCACCGGCACCGAATCCGAAACAAACGCCCGCATCCAGGGCATCGAACCCGGCCAGGTCGGATATCTCAACCCTGGAGAGGCCATCAACGTCGTAGACCCCAAACGACCGGGAGACACCTTCCCGTCTTTCATCGAAACCATGTACCGCATCATCGGCGGCGCAACCAACATCCCATACGAACTTATCGCCCACGATTTCTCCAAAACCAATTACTCATCCGCCCGCGCATCGCTTCTTGAAGGCCGGCGCATGTTCAATCAATGGCGCGGCTGGTTTGGAGACAGATTCTGCCAGCCAATCCTTGAAATGGTTCTTGAAGAAGCCTGGCTCCGTGGCCAGTTCGAAGCCCCCGATTTTTACAAGTTCAAGTCCGAACTCTGCCGCGTTCAATGGCTGGGCGGCGGTTGGGGATGGGTAGACCCGGTCAAAGAAATAAAGGCCTCAACTGAAGCCATCACAAATAATCTCTCCACCCTCTCAGAAGAAGCCGCCAACCAGGGCCGAGACTGGGAAGAAATCCTAGAACAACGCGCCATCGAAAAAGACAAACTCGAAGAGCTAGGCCTAAACATCGACCTATCCCCAGACGCCAATGCACCCGTAGGCGCGACCGGCCGGTCGCCCGAAAAGCCCGCAAAATCGCCCAAAGACCCGGATCAAGAAATCGAAGATGAGGAAATATGACCCCCAAACCCCAAACCATCAAACGAAAACCGATCTCATTAACCGGATCGGTTACCACATACGCAGCCTATGCCGATCGATCATCCAGAACCTTTTCGATCAACGCCTATACCGGATCCATCATCGATGCCTATTTCGGCAAACTGGCTTTCGACATATCCGGCATGCAGTCAAAGCCCCTGATGCCCATTTTACGCGAGCACCAGCGAGACCGAATTGTCGGGTTCGGGGAAGCCTCTCAAGACGGATCAAACTTTACGGTCAACGGCAAATTCTCAGAGACCACAGCAGACGGTAAAGAGTGCCTCTCCCTGGCCGATGAAGGCTACCCCTGGCAAGCATCTGTTGGCATCCGCCCGGTTCGCGTCCGGGCACTTTCCAAAAACGAAACCATGAGCGTCAACGGGCAAGAGATAAGCGGCCCGGCAGAAGTCTGGCTCAAATCAGAAGTCGGAGAAGTCTCCCTCGTCTCTCTTGGCGCAGACAGCAACACATCCATGTCCGTATTTTCCGATACCGATTCCGAAATAGAAGCAGAACTCGAATCATCGACAGACCCAGAAACCGCCGACACCACCATCGGCCAGGAGGAAAAAATAATGTTAACGAAATCCGAAATAATCGAACAGGCACCGGAAGCCGCCGCCGAGCTGGCCGCAGAAGCCGTGGCCACAGAGCGCGCCCGCGTGCTGGAAATCCTGGCCGCAGACCCAGATAACCGACACCTTGCCGTTCTTATCAACGCCATCGAAGCCGGCACCCCAGCAAGCGCAATCTTTAAAACCCTCTACCAGGAAGAACGAACCTTCCGACAAACGGGCCTTAAAACCCTTGCCGACAGCGCCACCCCATCCGTTGGCCAAAGCCGGCAAGACCCGCCCGACACCACCCAAAAAACATTTTTCGGAGAAGTCGAGGCTGCCATGGCAACCCACAACATGACCAAGGCGCAAGCCGTGCGGCACGTGCAGGCATCCATGCCGGAACTGCACGCAACATTTCTCACGGCTCAGAAAAACAAATAAGGAGGCACTATGTCTTATTCAATTGGAACCAAAACCTTTATGGCCGGCGAAGCCCTGGCCGCGTATCGCCTGGTCAAAGTCGAATCCGGCACCGCCATGGATCCACCCGAAGTCATTTATGCAGACGCCGGAGAAGACGCCATCGGATCAACCGAATACGCTGTTGCAGACGGCCTGCCCGTCACCATCAAACTGCTGAACAACCCGGGCACGTTTGAACTCGAAGCTGTTGTCAGCTCTGCCATTGCACGCGGGACCCTTTTATATGCGGCAGCAGACGGCAAAGTCAGCGACGCCTCCAGCGGCTCTGTTCTTGGCGTAGCCCTTGAGGCCGCCGTCACCGGAAAAATTATTGAAGTCGCCGCAGACTACCGCAAGGCCACCACGGCCGCCGGAACGTCTCTGGCAGACACCGGCACATTCACCGAAGCCGCAACCGTTGAAGCCGCCCTGGCCGAAATCTACCAGGACAGCAAATCCGTTCAATGTTTCGTCCCCATTCCCCTTGCGTCACTGCGGGAAGCCAGCACCTTTAACGTCGGCAACGCATCGGCAAACGGCGGCCTTCTGGCAAGCGACACCACCCCAATCCTTTCAGCCATCAACGGCGCAACCGATGGATGCCAGATTCTATCCTGGGCAGCCTCAAATGGAGACCAGGTCGTTTTCCAGACCCCACTTCCCCCAGACCTTGACGACACCGCCGATCTGGTCGTTCATTTCCGCACCAAATCAGCCGGCACCACCGACGCTGTCGGTTTCACCGTCGATTCCTTTTTTAACGAAGGCGATACCAAAGTCGTAGACACCAGCGCAACAAACCAGACAGCCACGTGGGCGGAGAAAATCGCCACCATAGCAGCCGCAGACGTTCCGGCCGGCGCGCAAACACTTACCATAGGCCTTACCCCCGCCGCGCACACCACCGACATCATGTATTGCTCGGCGATCTGGCTCGAATACAAGCGAACGATTTTAACATCGTAACAAATAGTTGAAATGGTTGAAAAGGTTGAAAGGGTTGAAAAGTTCTCAACCCATCAACCCCGTCAACCCCATCAACCCAATCAACCATAATAAGGAGGCATTATGCCAAGACCAACTTCAGCAACCACCATCGAGCGCCCCGACTTGGGCGCACTGGCCTATGAATACGCCATGGCCGCTCCTAATCGGGGATTTATCGGGATGGAAATCCTGCCCGTTTTCGAGACCCCCGAGCAGGCAGCCGATTATCCCGTTATCCCTGTCGAGTCACTCTTGAAAAGCCCGTCCTCTATCCGCCGCGAGGCCCGAGGCAACTACACCCGGGACGACTTCGAGTTCGAAACTGCCACCTATTCATGCCTGGAATATGGTTATGAAGCCCCGGTAGACGACAGCGAATCCGCCCTTTACAGCCGCTTTTTCGATGCAGAGTCCATTGCCGCAGAACGGGCGACCGATATCCTCATGCGTGCTCACGAAATGCGCGTGGCCGCCAAAGTGTTTAACACCGGCAACGTCACCAACACCGGATCCGTCTCCACTGAATGGAGTACTGCCGCAACCTGCACCCCATACGACGACGTCCAGGATGCCATCACCACCCTGCGTTACGCCACCGGTGTTCAACCAAACGCCATGGCCATGAGCCTCAAAGTCTTTGAAAACGTCATGCGATCCGCAAAAATCCAGACCCTGACCCAATACGCCAACCAGGTTCAGATTCTCGGAATGCAGGCCAAAATCGATCTTCTCAAAGCCTATTTCGGCATGGACACCATCCTTATTTCCGGCGCCATGCGCGACTCCGCCGGCAAAGGCCTGGCCTTCTCCCTCACCGACATCTGGGACGACGAATATGTCCTGTTGTTCCGCAAAGCATCCGCCCCCGGAAACCTAAGAGAACCATCACTCGGCCGCACCTTCCTGTGGACTGGCGACAGCCCCCAAATCTTAACCACCGAACAGTACCGTGAAGAAGCCATCCGCTCAAACGTTTACCGCGTCCGCCACTATGTCGGAGAAGTCCTAACATTTTCCGGAGCAGGTTACCTGCTGTCGAACATCACGGCATAACCGTCGCCAACGATCACACCGTATTTGGAACATGGTTGCACCAATGGGTACATGGCCACCGTAGGGGCGACCGGCCGGTCGCCCTCGTGCAGATTGCACAATATTTGGAACATGGTAGCGCCAATGGGTACATGGCCATCGAGGGCGACCGGCCGGTCGCCCCTACAATAAATTTAATGGTTAAAAACACATGACCCTAAACGAAGACTTCAGCGCCGCCCTCGCCCCGATCTTTGACCCCGTCACCGGTCTAGGCGAAGAAATCATCCTAAACGGCGAATACATCAACGCCCTCGTCCGCTACGAAATCGACGTCGATTCCGGCGGTCTCCGTTTCGATGTTTTAGACCTCGATATTCTAAGGTCAGACTACAACGACATCCCAACAAAACGCACCACCGCCATCGTAGACGACGCCACCTGGTTTTTCTGGCGTCAGGTTTCAGCAGACACCATATCGCGCCGTCTGCGATTTATCCGCAACCAGATGTTTACATCAGGAAAATAGAAATGCTTGAAATCACCATAGACCGTCGCGGGGAAATATCTATCGAGAACATGGAGTACATGCTCGATAACTTCCCCGGCTATGCCACCCGGGCCATTGCCTCCGCGATGAAATCCGAAGGCTTTCGGCTGTCTCAGCTCATCAAGCTTGTCATTGCAGGCCGTGGTGTCGATGGTTCATGGCCAGATCTTTCCCCGCACACCGGAATCCTTTCCAGGCGCTACGGAAAAGACGGCCGCGCCCGATCGGTCAAGAATTATCGCATGGTCTGGAAAGGCGAAAAAGGCCACAAAGTCCGTGTTCGCGAATACAAACCCGTGATGCTCTCAACCCGCAAAAACCCACAAGACAGAATCAAAAACGCCATCGGATATCTTTACGATGAAAACACCCAAACCGTAGACGTCAGTTTCCAGAACGGACTTTTTAAATCCAAGCGCGACCGCCTTCGATTCCTACTTCACCTTCAGGCCGAAGGCTACACCAAAGTCATCACCCCGCGCATGCGCAAAATGCTTTTCGCCATGGGTTTCCCCATCCGAAAAGGCACCACGATGCTTAAAGTCCCCAAACGAGAAAGCATCCAACCCGTATTCGATCAACAGAAAAACACCATCGTTAAAAATCTTGATGAAAAATTCGCCGCAGCCATGAACCGGTACATCTTTGGAGGGTCAAAAGCATGATCGACACCACCGCCATGCTCGAACTCGTCCGGGACACGCTGGCCGCAGACGCCCGAATCGAAACATTCTGCCGCACAAACTACAGCCGAAGCATCGCCCTCTATCTGGGATTTAACGACGACAAAGACGCCCTGTCATCCACGGCATACCCGCTGGCCGAAATATACAGCGCGTCACGCCTGAGAGGGGCAGACAAACACCGAAACATCTGGGACGTCGAAATCAGCGCCCAGGTTGTAAACGATACCGAACAATCCATTTCAAACGGCATCACCTATACCGGGTTCCTGCACGCCGAAGAACTCCGAGACTTAATCGAAAACGCCCTTTACCGGGCAAAAATAGCCAGCATCGACAGCGCCGGCGCATCCGGAACGTTCTCCAACTACCCGCTGTTTGAAGCCGTCACCAAAATAAGAATCACACTTATTGCCGATGCCAGAAGCGGCATCAGTAAACGACTATAAAGAAGGAGAATTTACATGGCACTTGCATCCTCAAACGGAAATTACCTATACGGTAAAGGGCGAGTTTATTTTAAGACCAGTGGCGGAACCGCCTACATCGACCTTGGCAATGTGCCTAAATTCGAGCTGGCCATCGAACTCACCAAAGCAGAACATTACAGCAGCAGAAGCGGCATCAAAGAAAAAGACCTGGAGCTTATCACCCAGAAAAAAGCCACCACCACGTTTTCCTTGGAAGAATTTTCCGCAGAAAACATCAATCTGGCATTTTTGGGAGACACACTCCAAACATCGTCTCAAGCAGCCGGATATGTCGCAAACACATCCACCGCCCTTGTCGATGATCAATATGTCGATCTTGGAAAGCACAACGTATATGTCACCAAAATCACCCACGGTACAGTTACCGGCACAGCCTTTGCCGCCGGGGAAACCATTACCGGAGGCACCAGCTCAGCAGCCGGAAAAGTCGGATGGAAAACCAGCACATACGTAGAACTCTACGATGTAATCGCCGCCGATAATTTTGTCGTAGGTGAAACCATCACCGGCGGAACCGGCAACGGCACCGCCACCATCACCGCCGTTGAAACCGTCGAGGATATCATCGTCGGCAACGCCTCCCCCATCGTCACCCGGTATGTCGCCGGAACCGATTACAATGTAGACTCCCAGGCAGGCTTTATCCGAATGCTCGCATCCGGTGCTATCACCAGCCCTGCATTCTTGACCTACGACTACGAGGCCAATACCCTCCGGGCCGTCCGAGCCATGGCAAACTCCACATCACGCGGAGAACTCATGTTTATCGGAGATCCCGACCAGGGCCCCAAAATGCGCGTGCAATGCTGGGATGTATCCCTTACCATATCCGGTTCCGTCGGCCTCATCTCTGATGACGTCGCATCAATCCCCATGACCGGAGAAATCCTCTCCAGCGCAACCCTTCACAGCACCGAGCCATTTTTCCGTGCAACAGTAATTTCATAACCATGTAGGGGCGACCGGCCGGTCGCCCTCGTGCAGACTGCACATTATTTCAAATACAATTTAACACCATTGGTCGCCTGACCATCGAGGGCGACCCGCCGGTCGCCCCTACATTAAAATGGGAAATCATGCGAAAAATAAAACAGATCAAAATAGACGACCGCGAGATCACAATAAAAGAACTCCGCGTCAAAGACATAAAGGCGGTGTTCAATGGCGAATCTGCCACCCTTCTTGATCATCTTCCGCTTGTCACAAATCTATCTGCAGCAGATATCGATGATCTTGCGCCAAGCGAGCTTGCTATAATCTGGGAGTCCGTCCAGGAGGTCAACGCCTCTTTTTTGGCCCTGATGGAAAAAAGCGGCCTGATGAAAAGCATCGAAGCGACAGCCATGCAGCTTTTAACACAGCCATCTGTCGCCTCATCGAATCCGGACACAAGTCAGTCTGGCAATACGGCTACTCTTTTTTCCTGACCGCCATTTCAGAAAACGCCAAAAACCGCAAAGACCACATCAAAGAAATGGCCCTTGCCATGCGGTACGCCCAGGCAGAAGTCAAAGACTGGCAAGAATTCATTAAAAATTAAATGTAGGGGCGACCGGCCGGTCGCCCTCGATGGCCAGGCAACCAATGGTGTTGAAATTGTATTCGAAATAATGTGCAGTCTGCACGAGGGCGACCGGCCGGTCTCCCCTACAATAATCACCCGATTGTCTCCAAAGAGGATTTTGCCTACATGGATTCAAACATAAACATCATCCTCAACGCCTACGACAAAGGCCTCAAAGCCGGCATCTCCCAGGCCAAAAAAGAATTCAAAGACTTCTCCTCATCCGTCAACAGCGCCGTCACCGAATCCAACAAAGCCCTGTCCTCTTTGGGCAGCACCATATCAACCGTAATATCCGCAATCGCCCTTTATAAAATCGGTGATTTTTTAAAAGACACCGCTCTTGCATCATCGCGCTTTGCCGAAATGGGCATTGTCATGAACGTTGTCGGCAAAAACGCCGGCTACTCCGCCCAGCAACTGGCCTACGTCGATGAACAAATGCGTGCAACCGGCATATCCATGACCGAAAGCCGCACAGCGATTACAAAACTATCCCAGGCGCACATCGATCTATCCCTTGCCACCAAACTGGCACGGGCCGCCCAGGACGCAGCAGTCATTGGCAACATGAATTCCAGCGAAGCCCTGGACGCCATGATCCACGGCATCCAGTCCGCACAAGTCGAAGTATTAAGGAATATCGGAATCAATGTCAGTTGGGAGCAGTCATACGCAAAAGTAGCCAAGGAAACGGGTCGCGCGGCAACATCATTTACCGAACAGGAAAAAATGATGATCCGCGTCAATGCAGCACTCGAAGCCTCCACCCGGATCACCGGAGCATACGAGGCCTCCATGACCAACGCCGGAAAGCAGCTCCGCACCCTGACCGGCAGAGAACTTCCTGACTTCAAGGTCGCCATGGGCAAAGCCTTCGACCCGGTTATGTCTGATTTTATAAAGGATATGCGAGAAGCTCTTGAAAAATTACGAGCGGAAGTTACAAAACCAGATATTCAAAAAGCACTACAGAACCTCAGTAAAGCCGTAACTGATACAGCAAAGGCACTGGCAACAGATTTCCCGATTGCTGTTTTAACCTTTCTAAAAGCCATAAACCCTTTATTGGAATGGTATAACAGCCTACCGGAAGACATTAAAGCAGGAATTGGCGCGGGACTTGTTGGGAGGATTCTATTCGGAAGAATTGGCGTTCTACTCGGTTATTTTGATTTAACTTTTAGGAAAATAAAACAGTTCAAACAAGATCACCCAGAAATCTTTGGAGAAGACACTTACAGTGGAGATAAGCCATGGATAGCCGGCCCCTTCAAAATCCCCACCGAAGAGCCAGCCAACCTTAAGTCATCTCTCCCCCCCGAAAAAGTAATCCCAGACTTAAAGTCTGCCAGCTCCGTCATATCCTCAGAACTCGATAAAATGAAGTCCGCCAATCAGACAGTACTCCTTCTTCTGGAAGACGCCTATAAAAAGGGCAGCATATCCCTCGAAAAATACTTTGCCGACCGCCTTGCCATCATCAATCAGGAATACGACAAAGAGGCCACCGTCCTTCAAGAAATCGCCGCAAACGATAAGACCCCAGACGCCAAAGCCAAAACAAACGCCAAACTATTCGAACTGGAGCAATCCCACACCCGCGATATCGTAAAGCTGAATCAGCAGAAGGCAAAAGACATTGCCGACTACGAAGACGCCTTATCCAAAAGCGCCATAGACCGGAACAAAGCCGTAACCGAAACAGAACTCGAATCACTCAAAAACCAGTACGACCAGCAGATCATCACCATCGATCAATATGTCGCCTCGCGCACCGCCATATTAAACAAGACCTTTGAACTCGACAAACAGGCCATATCAAACCAACTGGCAGTAGAAGACGAAATAAAAAAACGCATGACCCTTGAGGATCAACTGTATATCCTGGAGCAGAAGCACAAAAAAGATATCCTCGATATAAATAACGAACTGCTGGAGTCAGAAAAGAAAACCGCCCTCGAACGCTCCCAGGCAATCGCCTCGATGTATCAAGCCATGGGCGAATCCAGTCAGGCCTCCTACGACGCCCAGATCGAGATTCTAAACGAACAGGCGAACCGGTACAAACAACTTAAAATCGATCAACTGGTAATTGATAAATGGTATCAGGATCAAGTTTACAGCATCCAGAAACAGCAGGCATTAACATCAAACGATATATACGAAGGCTGGAAACAAGGCTACAAAGACCTGATAAGAGATCAAGCCAAAGCCGGGCAGCAGGGCTATGACCTGTTCAACGGCATTATCGGAGACATGAAAACATCCTTTTCATCTCTCATCGAAGACGCTTTCGGCGGAAAACTTAAATCCGCAACAGATTATTTCCAGGCATTTGCACAGTCCATCACCAAAACATGGGCCAACATGATATCGGAAATGATCGCCCGCTGGATCATGCTATCCGCCATGAAGGGATTCGCCTCCATGTTTGGTTTCTCCGCTGGCGGAGAAGTCCCAAACATGACCGGCATGAACCTGGTCAACCCATCCGGTGTCGCCATCGGCTTTGCAGACGGCGGACGCATCCCAGGTATTTCTCCAACACCCACAGCAGACAACATCATGATCCGGGCCACAGCCGGAGAATGGGTGCAGCCCGTATCATCCGTTAACTATTACGGCGCGCAAGTCATGGAAGCCCTACGTCAAAGACTCATCCCAAAAGATTTCTTCAACGGATTCCATCTCCCGAACATTCCGGCCTATCGCCCAGCATTTGGATACGCAGACGGCGGCGCAGTATCCTCCAAGGGTTTTTCAGTATCGGTGCCGGTCAGCATCACCGGCACCGACAACGCCCGGTGGCTGTCAAAAACGCTGCCATCAGAAATAGAGAGAACCGTCATCCGGGTTATGAGGGAACAACTTTCATAATTTAAAGCACACTTTACCATTAACCGTGCATATAAAACGCCGCACAGGCGATTACAGAGCGCCTGATTGCAAACACCCATGTTTACTACGTTCACAACGAAATAACCTATAATTCATATTTAAGGGTCATCATGCAACAACTCGGCGGAATAACCTTCACATTCAACCCAGACCGGCAATCAATCCCGGCCCTCAAAAAATCCGTCGCCGCCGTGCAGACATATTCATCCAACGCGGTTTTCCAGTGGACAGCCGTATGGCCAGGATCAATCATCACCCTGGAATGGGAATTTATGCCGGCCGCACAATACGACGACCTTGTCGATGTGTATCTCTCGATAGACCCCGTCGAGTTCAACCCGGACATCGGCGGCAGCACATATCAAGTCGTTATCACCGATATGTCGGGAGAATACTTTGAAGTCGTTGCAGACGATCTATCATATCGAAAAAACGTAAAGTTAACCCTTATGGTAACTGAATAAAATGATAATCCTTGATTCAACACTAAAATCCGCCCAGGACTCCCTGATCCGAGCCCCCATCTGCCGGGTCAACAGCTCCTCTTTCGTGGATGCCATCCCATTCGACGGGAATTATTTCAACACATCCCCCACAGCCGAACAATATCCATACCTGATCGAGACGTCTTCTGGCAGGCTGGCTATGGTGCTGTCTGTAGGCACAACATTGGTGTATCGATATTCAGACACTGGTAAAATACAATTTACAGACGTTATCCTGCTGACCGGCTCCGCTTCCATGTACGAGGCGGCCCTGGTAGAGATAATCTCAGGCGTTATTGGAATAATTTTTTCAGATCGATATCAAAACAATATAAGACTTCGATCGTTTAAAATAGATGAAACCGGTCAAATCATCACAAGCCCATCCACCATCCAGTTTTACGCAAGCGAAGACTATCATGTCAGAGAGGTATGCGTCATCAAACTATCCACATCCGGTTATCTATGCGTCTACCGAAAAACTGTGATCGACACGACAGAACAATTTTTAATGCAGCGCACATCATCAGATTTTATTACATGGTCATCCGAATCGATTGTGGGAATATAAATGGCAAACCCAACGCAATTTCAATCTTTACATGAAGATTTAGGCAGGGCTGATGCCGCTACAGGGTACTATCGTATGCCTTTCGTTTTGGTAACAGGATATATCCCTAGTTTTCGTGTGTTTATTCCACCAGGAACGCTGACAGTAACTTTATCTATATACGAGTGGGGTGGACAGGCTGTTAGAGCAAGATACAAAATAGTGCCTACAGTGCTGAGTACCACTGGAGCGACTGATCCTGGTTCCCGAACTCTGGAAGTACTTGAAGCCTCAGATCAATTGATTGCGGAAAACGCAGAGGGTAAAATTACTATTTTGGATTACCCGAATGAGGACATGATTACAGATAGTCAAGCTGGTTGGATGTATGTATATGTCGCGGGAGGATCGTCTAATACCCAAATTTACAATAACGAATTTATGTTATCGGTCGAAGCCAGTGTCTACAACGCCTGGTATGACTCCATAGACTGGGAGGTAGATGTAGAATCCGTTGAAACATACGTTTATGGCGGCACAGACCCAGACCCAGACCCGGAACCAGAAGAGGGCACAATTACCGCTCTGCCAACATCGATAACTTTTGGTTATACTGAATCAGGCACAGAATCCATCCCCAAAACCATCACGATAACAAACGGAACAGACGCGGCCACAACGGTATCTGTAACCTGCCCGGATGGGTTTGAAGGCAACTGGCAGGGCGGAGAAATCGCATCTCTTGCCTCTCAATCCGTCAATATTATCTTTATACCAGAAGAAGAGAAAGCCTATAGCGGATATTTTTATATCTCAAACGGAGACATAACATGCCGGGTATATCTATCCGGAACAGCCACCACCGATCTGCCAGGAGACGACACCGACAGCGGGCGCAGAAAATCAAACCCGAATTTGATGTATAACGCAACCGGCGACCTTTGCCTTTTTTATGATTTTGTTACTGCGCTAAAGCTCGACGGCTCCGAAATCACAAACATCTATTACGCCATATCCTCAGATCACGGGTCAAACTGGTCAACCCCAGCCGCCATAACATCCATCGCCAGTTACGGAACGAAAGCCGTTCACCCGTATGCAGCCCGAGGGGCAGACGGTCAGTTAACCCTTGCCTACACAATGCAACTTGCATCCCTTCACGCCGACCCATCCACTTATGGATGGTGCAGCGCCGGCCAGTGGTGCGGATATACGACCGACCTGCATTTTGATAGAACTACTGCAAAACTCTATGTTTATAACATCTACAGCTACTCAGGAACAAAAGCCCTTTGCTCAGTTGTCGTAATCGACACCGTTACATGGTCGGTAGAAAAATGCTACTCGTACGAATCATCCCCCGGGTACAATGCAATTTTCGCCAATACGCATGTGTGGTGGCATCGAAACCAGGGCGACGGCAAATATGCCGCTGTCGGTACGGCCAACGGTGGGTTTTATGCCATGGCCATCAATCATGATGCAGAGACAATCACGGAATATTATTTCCAGAGCGACAACGTCAACGGGATTACCCAGAATATCGATGTTGACTGGCGAGGGGTAGTCGGAGCCGCTACCGTTGCAGCAACCCAGGTGGATGAAGCAACAGACAGACTTTATATCCTGTTTAAACACACATACGCATGGAGTGGATGCACTCTATGGTTTGGCTACATCGATTTAACCGAAACGATGGATCCGATAACCGGAAAATACCGATGGAACGAAATCTTCTACACATATAACATGGCCCCAGAATCCACCGGTGTCGGCTTCAACTCCATGGAAATCGTCAAAAGCGAAGACATGGTTATCCTGGCTTTCGATAATTCAGGCGTTTCATACAGGAAAGGCGGACTCTGGATTTACAGTCTCTCAAGCGGAGCCCTGATAAAATCCTACACAGTAGACAGCAACAACGGATTTCCGTTTAACGGTGTCATTTATCCGGTGTATTACGACGGCCACATCTATGCCCATTTCCCCTACCAGGCCGGATATGACCAGGCAGACCGGCGCGGACTTGTAGACATCAACCTTTCATCAGACAGCATCGCATACATCACCCCAACCTATGCCGCAGGCGTAAACGATTTTGCATTATGGCGAAAAGTGGCCACAGGCGACGGCCGTTTGGTTATCTCAACCCAAGGCTACGGAATACAGATTTTCGATACCTTAAGTGGATCCTGGACATCATACAACGCAGACACAGTTCCAGGCCTTACGCCAGACGGATCAAACGTCTTTTTCGATGTGGAGTACGACCCGGCCACCGGAAACATTTTCGCAGCAGCCGGTAACGTCTCCACACTCTGGAAAGGTGTCGTCATGTTCTCCGAAACCGGAGACTACAAACAGACCGTTTACCGAATAGGAGACTTTACCGAGCCGGGCACTTATGGATCCGAGGCCAATCTGACCCAGGGTGTTCTTGACTATGAAATGGCCGTAATCAAAGACTCTGGCGATTACCTGTGGGGAGTTTGGACGCGAAAAGACGGATCTGAACTGTCATCTATCTGGGATGTAGACGAATCACAAAAAGAGATTACAGATTACCTTACCGGAGAGGCAACGCTTTCATGGGATATCGAAAGCGCAAACAAACTCAGTTTCTCCGTTGCAAACGGGCATCTCTTTGATCCCTACAATCTGCAATCAACCCTTGCCCCGTCACTTAAAAAAGGCCGGCTTATCCTCTTTCAACTGGGAGAGATGATATCCGGTGTTGAAACCATGCAGGCCCAGGGGTCTTTTATCGTCACCGAAAAAAGCATGACCTACCGGCGCGGAGAACACCCGATCATGCGGGTAACATGTGAGGATATCCGCACCCTGTGGCAGCAGTCCACAATTACCGCAACAGAGTTTTACGATGCTGCAAACCCGGCCGACGTACTTCTCGATCTGGTAACCACCCACGGAAACCTGAACGCAGAAACCCAGGTTGATCTTCCAAATGATCTTGTCGGAGGACACACCATCGATCACCAGTGGATCGACACAAAAACAATGGACTGCATCAAAGACATCACCGACCACTGGGGATATTATCCGTTTTTTGATGTTACCGGAAAATTTACGATCCGCCAGATTGCCCTTACCGCAAGCCCGGCCCACATTTACACATCCGCAAATTCGCTTATCGGATTCAGCCCAGATGACAGTTACGGAGATTTTGTCAACCAGGTGATCGTAAAAGGCGAAGGCAGGTATTTTATCGAGGTAACCTATGCCGAAGAGCTGATGACATCAGACGCCGGAACCATGGGCTGGTGGGGATGCAGCGAGACCAAACGCTATTATTTTTCAGATGATCAAAAAGCAAAGGCCAGGCTTCCCAGACTTGCAAACATCGAATCCCCGTCAATCAACGTGCTGTTTGTGGAAAAAGGCGGCGGAGAGGTCTCGATGTCAACCATCGACGCCGACGGATATTATGTCGAGGTTTACATCGCCGCCCCGGACTTGATCCTTGTTGTCGTATCATCCATTGCAGCCCTTGTGGCCATGGCAGCAGTCGCAATGACTTGTACGCTCGAATGCGGATATTATATTTTTGCCTGCGCTATTTTAACAAGCATTGTTTTTTATCTGCTGGCGGCCGTCGCAAACTACTCATTTGATATTTACGCCCGGCCCACCGGCAGCGAAAAACAAACATTCCAAGCCGAGGCCAATGATTACGATCTGCAACGTGAACTCGCCACCATCATCAAAACAGAAATAGATGACCCGTTCTGCTACGACGTTGCCAATTGTCAACTCGTTGCAGACCGTGAAATGGCAGTCGTAATCGCTCAGCGGTCTCGCGTAACATTTGAAAAAATCGCCCATCTGCAAGATGAAATCGGAGACATCATTCAGATCGTTCACCCCTACTCTGGCCAGGCAATGAACATCTATATCACATCGCTTTCCAGAACCTATTCCAAGCCAGAAGGGTCGGCAGACGGCGGCGTGATAGATCGCATCGAAGGCTGGTGGCTGTCATGAAATTATACGGGAAAAAATATGCTCAGAAATACGTAGACAGCCGAGCCGCACGCGGCACCGAAACCCGGGACGCTGTGCTATGGACAATTGATGACGGCAACTACCGCTGCACCGTAAAAATCCAGGGCAGCAGCGAATTAATCCTCGCCCACTACCCCAGGAACTGGAAGTCTCAACCCTACTGGCTTAAACCCGGAAACGCAGTCCGGATCCTGCACAGATCTGGCGTGCGCGGATATGTAGAAGTCATCGGAGAGGGCCGCGCCATCCCCATCCCCGTTGAAGGTGCGGTCATGCCCCCGGCGCCGTCACTTCCGGATATGATCCTGTCCGGCCTTAAAATGACAGCCACAACCCCAGAATCAATGGGTGTCATCATCTCAGCCGGAACATTCCGCATCGCAGGCGTTGTGTACACCTACACCGGCGGCCTTACCGGAGACGCCACCGTCATGAACGACCCGGCCCCCATGACCCTTGGTGTCGGATCAAATTACATGGGAACCGTCCTGCACACCGAAACACTCGACGCCGCCCCCGGCGCCGGTTTCTATCGCTACGACGCATTTGTCATCGGCGCAAACGCAGAAGTCGATTATCTTAAAGGATCCTCGGCTTCCACAAACCCGGTCGCCCCGGCCATCCCAACCAGCCACCTTAAAATCGGAGATTACATCCTCGTAAAAGGCGGCGCAACAGCC
>Ga0209668_10000098_pt1 | contig 34522 bp, 41 predicted proteins | sample FrelakmetPLP11PL_FD_187150 | JGI IMG/M metagenome (GOLD analysis project Ga0209668, IMG submission 187150) | Freshwater lake sediment microbial communities from the University of Notre Dame, USA, for methane emissions studies - PLP11 PL (SPAdes)... | ecosystem: Environmental > Aquatic >...
TGAGTACCGCAATCGCCTACTATAGTTTATTTAGAAAAAAAATATGTGAAAATCATGCATTGGAAGAATATGTTCCCCAGAATTGTTTCGGTGTTTTCAGCTCGATCCGACGGCCAAACGGTGGAATTCACGGATGCATTGGTTACTGGACAAGTGACTTCCGTGAGCTTTCCCCTGCCGAAGTAATTGACCATCTGCAAATGGTTTCTGCTCGGTCAGTGTACGATGACACACGTCGACTAAACTTCAGTGCCCTTGAAAAAGATGCCTTGACCCAGATCGAACTGGATTTTATGATGACGCCTATTTCGGAGCTCAGGCAAAAAGATTTTTCGTCGTACAACAATGAGCAACTAGGGCTCATTGTTCAAACCAGAAACGGCCTCAAAAAAGCAACGTATCTGCCGGGAGTTTTTCCGCAAGGCATAGACTGGGAAAACATTTCAGAATCGCTTAAACAAAAAGCAGGAATTTTTGAGCGGGAAGATGTGATTTTTTATACCTACCGGATAACCCAGGCGAAGCAAACGTACGCTGACCTTCTGACTGATGGAATTTTATGTTACCTGGAGGTTTTCAATGTGACACGGCGATTGCTTGACACGGCGTCACCGGCCCTAAAGTATCCACTAGCGTACTCCGTTACCGCGGCCAATACACTGACATGGAATTCTACCGACGAGGTGCGCAATATTTCAATGATGACTGACGTTTTAGAGTACGGGAAAAGATACCCGAAAATAATGCGCCAGTATGAGCGCGAGCTCATTGAAAATAAAATAGAGTCAGTAAAGCCAACTCTCACCAGTGTCCAGGCTCTATCGTTTGTAGCAAGCTTGGAGGACTGTACTGTTTTAGAAAAAAGGTTTCGAAGCGCCGAGCGAGACTTTGAAGCCCCGCAAATAGCAATAGGATTGAAGATGGCTGGGTGTGGCTGGCTGGCCAAAATGCTTGATACGGTTTTTAAGTTTAGTGCTGGGGATTCGATTTTTAGAATTAATTGGGTAATGAAAGCAATGGCTTGCTACCGTAAAATGCCCGGGTTGACGTCTGAGCAACAAAAAATTTTGTACCGGAAAATAGACGAAATCCTACTACAAAAACAAAACGAAAATACAAACGTTCTTGCCGTAGCATTTGAGGCTCTGGGGCTTTATTACCGATTTTTCAAAGACTCTCGTGGCAACTCCCTCGGAAAGCTTTTTGAACTTTTTGTGGAACTTGAGAAGCGCCAAAAAAAAATCTTTTATACTTTTTTGGACGGAACGGCACGAATCGATATTACTGGTCACGTTCTTTCAGGCTTTTTGCAAATAATAAAATAATAAAAATTTAATTAAATAATTTTTTATTGGTAAACGTAGTCGGACTTTTCCACGGCCCAGCACGACTTCTCCTGGCCAGTGAAGTGGTTGCGGCCGCCAATGTACACGACCCGCCTGAAGCACTCGGGGTTTCCCAAAGAGCCGGTAGCGGCTTCGTCGTCCGGTCGATAGTAACCTCCCGGTAAAGGTTCCAGGTAGCGACCGGCCTTTTTGTTTGCGCTGACGAACCCGAGCGGCAGAAAGCCCTTCTTCTGGATTTCCTCGTTGAGAATAATGACCTGTAACTCCCGGGGAAACACGGTTGCGTCGTCGCCAACACCCCGGGTCCTGAAGTCGGTCATGAACGCCCCGGCAAATTCCAAAAATTTTTCCTGGGACATCGCTGATAGACGACTTCGGTACTTTTCCGCAGTTTTTTCAATATTGAGCGGCTTTGGAGGACGCATGATGGCTGCTGCTTTAGCGTCGACCACACAAAGTCGCAGCTTTTCAATTTCCTCTTGGTTTTTTAGAAACCGATTGTACAGCTCCAGGTAGTGCTCGTTAACCTGTTGCATCTCCATCTCCAGGCACTTGGTTTCCTCAATTTTTTTCTCCAACATTTCCCGGCTAATGGTTCCCTCTTTACGGCAGTCCCAGTACTGTTGCATATCGACGCTCGTCTTTACAGCGTGACAGTTCGGACAGAGCGCGCAAAGATTGCCAATGTCATTGGAGCCGCCGTGGCACAGGGCCTGGATGTGGTCGATGTGAAAAGTGGCGCCAAGGGTCTGTTGACAGGTAGAGCAACAGTAGCCCTGGGAGGCTGCGATTTGTAGGCGCATTGCTGGCCTGATTGGGATGCGCGACATGCGTGTTGCTTTATTAATAGATAAAAATACTGATATATTACTAAATAAACTATAGACGCAATGAATACTATTTTTAATACCTCTGACGGGTCAGTGTGGTTCCGCATGTCAGCCCGAGAGCTGGCCAGCGTCCCGGTGTGGAAGGGAAATCGGGTCATTGACATGGCCCACGTTTTGCAAATCGAAGAATCAATTTTATCGATCCAGGCGCTAGACACCAGTCCATTTCGCATTGCCCAGGTAATTAATGACGAGCACAAGTTCCAGCGGTTCATCATCGACGGGCAGCACCGAGCCATGGTTCTGCGCAACTATTTCTCGACAAACCCCAGCGCCCAGGACTTTTCGTTGATTGTGGCCATGTGCACCTTTGACCGGGAAGAGGACATAATCCGCTGCTTTCGCATCCTGAACAACACCAAAGCCATCCAGTGGAAGGAAGACCCGGTGATGGTGGCTAATGTTTACATCCAGGCTCTCGTGCAAGAATTTAATAGGGACCGGCGGCGACCGGTATTGCGTGGCGGAAGGACCGTGAAGCCTTTTCTGTCCATCGATAAACTTCGGGAGTGCATCGTGGCCAAACACCTGCACGAGTGGATCAGAACGCCAGAAGAGTTTGTTGAACTTGCGCGCCGCCGAAACTCCGAGATGCTAGTCACCCTGAAGAGTCGCACGCAGATCGACGACTCGCAGGCCCGAGCCATTCTCTACAACTTTGGGCTGGGGCTTGATGCAACTTTCTCTTGGATTTCTTAGAGGTGTTCGTCGGATGCCACGGGCTCCTTGGCCATTTGCCTGGGACTGGAGGACTTGGGACTGGGCGGCTTGGAACCTGGGGGCGTAGGACCGGAGAGTCGTAGCTTGGCGGCGTCAAACTCATTGGCCGGGGTAAGAATTTTGGGGGTTTCGGATGCGCTTAGTCGGCGCCTCCAGTCTCTGAGAGCAAAGCACAGCGTAGTGACCGATACTGCCAGGTTAAGACCAAGCATTGCGATAACGTAGGCTTGCATATCAAATAAAGAACCGTCCATTTTTTTTTAATTAATAAATATCAAAAATCAAAAATTATTAATTAATTATATTAATTTAATTATTAAAAAAAAATGAATAATCCATATGTGCTAAATACCCAGTACGTGATTGACGCTGACAACCGGTGTGTGCCTTTTAACGTCTACAGCCCGATGACTGACTCATTCATCTACGGCACCATCCAGGCCTGTGAAAACGATGCTTCATTAAGAAAAAGCAGTGGGAATGGCGAGCCAATCATTGATTTGATAAACAATGGCGGCTTCATACGGGGAGTTGGCGACATGGACAATAATAACCTAGGCTACGGCAATGCAAATTACATGGACTTCAGCCAGGGCTACGACCCCTACGGATAGCCCAGACAATTAGGATTAAAATTGCAAGGCCAAGCATTATGTACCAAAAATTGCAGAAAATAGCATTATAAATAGTAGAGTCTATGGAATGCCAGGATTTTCCGGTGAGTTGGCGCATCATGGTCCCGTGTTTGTCGCACGAGTTAACATCACAGATCGAGCAAGGAGACAGGAGTTTTGTTGGAAGAGTTCCGTATACGCCACTAGACTTTGCCACTGATTTACTGAGAGAAATCGGTCCGGTACTGTTCATTACCTCCATATGTTTTCCAATAATCCAAGGCTTTGTTGGCTTCTTGATTTGCTCGATGTATTTGTCCCACACTAAAGCGCCAGGCTTGGAGGCCATAACTGAATTAACTAGAACCGAATGAAAAATATCCCGGTTTGGCGATGGAAGAAAAAAAGCATCGACATCGGCAGTAAAAAGACTGTCCAGTGGCTCTAAAATTTCAAAATCCATATCAAGGTAGAGCCCACCATGCTTTTTGAGCCATAAGGGCCGAATTGCATCGGCGCGCTGAATATCGTGCTGAAAATTTTTGTAAATTTTCAGGAAATCCGGATACTCTTTACTAATAAATTCCGTTATTTCGGGTTCCTTCAGCAATTTGTACTCCCAGCCGTGTGCAACCATATGGCGCTCAATTGACTCGAGGCTAGTCTTATAGTAATCTGGAATATTGGCGTCGTCGCCAACCCAGACTTGTATTATTTTTTTCGGTATGCTTACCATAAATCTAAGAAATTTTAATTTAATAAAAAATTTTTTTATTATTTTTTTTTATATTTTTTTATTACGCGCTGCATGATTCACAGCTGGGGCCCGCCGTGCCCGGATCCAGTGTAAACTTAATTGAGCCGCCACGCTGCTTCGATCTCACATAGTAAGTCGCAGTCTTTAGCCCGTTTCGCCAGGCATGAAACAGGTATGAGGGCAGCTTTGCGCTGGCGTCGTGCGTGAAGAAGACATTGAGACTCATGCTTTGGTCAATGTAGGGCGCCCGGGCAATTGCATGCTCCAGTAGTTCGCGCTGGGGTATTTCATAGGCCGTGCGTAATAATTTTTTAACTGCGGCAGGAACCCTGGGTGCATTCTGGATTGAGCCGCCATTTTCCTTGATGTTTGCGATGACTTCGGCAGTGAGGAGCCCGTTCTTCTGCAGGAGCGACGATACTCGCTCGTTGATGCATATGAAATTCCCGGAAATTTCGCGCATCACGTACAGCACATTTTCAAGGGGCTCGAAAGACTCGGTGTTTCCAGTCAAATGGGCAGTTGAAGCAGTCGGCATCTGGGCAATGAGCTGCGAGTTGTGCAGCCCGTAGTGGTTAATTTGTTCGCGCAAATCCCCGAGGAAGCTCTCCGGCATCCCCGGCAGCCGAACCAGGGCATCGGCCTTGAGAAACCCGTCGCAATGCAGGCTCGAATTTTTGCACCAGGGAGAGTCTTCCCAGAAGTGGTAGGGACCGTACCGCTTTGCCATGGACGATGACTTTTTGAGGGACAGGAAATGCAGCGCCGCGTAAATCGTGGCGTCAAAACGTTTTGCCAAGTCAGTGCCAAACGAGAGCCCCATTGAAATCATTACGTCTGCAAGACCCTGGATTCCAATTCCAATGGGCCGCAAATCAAGGCTTGCATTTTTGGCTTCCGGTAGCGGATAGTTTGTGCGGTCAATAACATTGTTCAGGAATTTGACGCACATCGCAATTGTCTCGTAAAAGTCCCGCCAAGCAAAAGGGCAGTCCGGGTGGTCTGCGTCAAACAGGTTTCCAACATGATTGCTTGCGGTGGCGTCGTTTACAATGAATTTAGAGAGACAGATTGAGGCGAGATTGCAGACGGCCGTGTATTTTTCGTCGCAGTAGAGTGCAATTTCTACGCAGAGGTTCAGGTTCGTCAGTGTTCCCAAGTGGTTCTGGTTACTGTGGCGATTCACACTGTCCTTGAAAATGACACAGGGCTCGCCAGTCCAGTGCTGGTAGTACACAATGCTCTGCATCAATGACGCGGCAGGAACCTGGGACTGGAAGAGGCCCTCTGACTCGGCCTTAATGTAAATGGCTTCAAATTCAGCGCCCCATGTCGTCACCAGCTCCGGGACTACATCTGGGGAAAAGAGCGACCACATCACTCGGGGCTCGCCTCTTGCCTTGGCTTGGTAGTCCTTTTCGGCGCGCTGCATAAACAGGTCGCATAGGTAAGCCGTGAGGTGAACGTTAAAAAGACGCTTGTCATCCTGGCGTCCTGGCGCTCGTAGCCCAATAATTTCCTCAAACTCGGGGTGCCATGGCTCGATCGAGACATTGACTACGCCAGGCCGCCTGTTTCCGCCTTGGTCGACGTAGCGGCCAGTTGCGTCAAATAGCTTTAGCAGCGGTACAACGCCATTGGAAGTGCCGCCGCTTGAGTTAATAGGTCGTCCCGCCGATCGTATCCGCGAAACGTTGCACCCAATCCCACCGGCTCCTTTCATCATAAGGCCGAACCTTGTATTGGTATCCAGGATGGATCGAAGACTGTCGCGGGGACCGCCTACTAAAAAGCAAGACGATAGCTGTCCGACCTTAGTTCCTGCGTGAAAAATCATTGGCGATGCAGCTGAAATTCTTTGCGAGGCAAATGCCCGGTAAAACTTTTCGATATTGCTTAAAGAATTGTGGCGATTCATGAAAAGCGCCGTAGCGATGCGCAGGTACATGTACTGGGGCCGTTCCAAAATTCTGGGTTCATTTGAGGATTCTGATTTTTGGCGCAGCAGGTACTGGCGATGCATCTTGGTTGCCGCTTGATAGGTGTAGTTGTCGTCATAGCCATGGTAAACCATAGCATCAAGCTTAACGGAATTATCCTTGACAAAATCCCGGTACTTATCATCGAGAAGGCTGGGATTGAGCAGGGCTATTTTTTCAACGCTTTGGCTAAATGTATTTTCGGTAGTCAAGTAAACCTCAAGCAAAAGAATCCTGGCGGCAACGTAAGTGTACTCAAAATTAACTTCAATCAGATTGGCACACGTCTCGGCCAAAAGCTTATCGACGGCGCTTGCGGCAGGCTGAGATGAATTTCCCAGCTGGCTGGCGACAATTTGCACCGGAAGGTTTTTGAAATCGGCGTTAGTCTTGTAGTCGCCATTGCAAAAGACCTCAATCCTCTCTTGTAAAAATGATTGCATTCACTTTTTTATTTTTATAAAATTATTGTCTAATTATTTATTTTCCGTGAGCTGATCAAACGCTCTGCTAGCGCTTCTTTTGTCCCGGACTTTTGCAGTCCCGCGGCTGTGCACATTTCAATCAGCTGGTTTCTTGTAAATTTTGCCGCCATCTGCTCTGTTTCTTTTTTTGGCGACTCTGCTGCGCTTACGCTTTTTGGTTTATCTTCGGCGCAAACGCTTTCGCTTATGGCGCTTGCGCTCTCGGATTCTGTAGGAATACTTTCGGATTCTGTAGGAATGCTCTCGCTCATGGCGCTTGCGCTCTCGGATATTGTAGGAATGCTCTCGCTCATGGCGCTTGCGCTCTCGGATATTGTAGGAATGCTATCGCTCATGGCGGTTGCGCTCTCGGATATTGTAGGAATGCTCTCGCTCATGGCGCTTGCGCTTTCGGATTCTGTAGGAATGCTCTCGCTCTCTGGAGCTATTTCTGTAGGAATGCTATCGCTCATGGCGCTTGCGCTCTCGGATTCTGTAGGAATGCTTGCGCTCTCGGGGGCTAATTCTGTAGGAATGCTTACGCTCTCGGGGGCTTCGCTCTCGGGGGCTGGTTCTGTAGGAATGCTTACGCTTTCAGGGGCTACGCTCTCGGTGGCTGGTTCTGTAGGAATGCTTTCGCTCTCTAATTCTGCGGATATATTAATTTTCTCCAATATTTCAGAAGCGCTTACGCTTTCTAATATTACGGGAGCGCTTACGCTTTCTGGTTCGCTTTCAGCGCGGTCGCCTAAGCTATCTATTTCCACGAATTCCGTAGGAATGTTAACGTTTTCAGTAGCTTCTAATATGTCAGCAACAATTGCTTCATTTAAAGCTTTTACCAAAGAATTTTTAGTTTTTTTTTCAAGCTTTTTATTTTGAAGCACTAGTGCCCGAGAATCATTTGGGCTTGAGTTTGGTACTGTAGTAATTGTGAATTTTGATGGGATGATTTGCGGAAAAAAACCTGTTATTATGGTTTTCATTTTTTTTAATTTTATTTTTTTGTTTTTTCTCTTAATTATTCATTTTGAAAATTAAACACGTAGTGCAACAATATATTTAATTATTTCTTAACACAAGCCGCAAAAGATGTCTTTTTCTTGTTTTTCTGTTGATTGTTCCGGTACTTTTTGTGATGTTAATATTCCGCTAATTTGTAAATTCAACGAAGCTGAAGATATTATTTTGTCGGCTGCTGCTGACTATTTAAATAAGCCTTTTTATATTTTTCTGGACAATGCGCCTTTTCAAAATTTTTGCGAAAGTACTAATATTGTTGAAATTTTAAGCGCTATTCAAAAAATTACTGTTGTTGGCGAACCAAAGGCTATTTGCATGGGCTGTGGCTCAAGATACAGTGGGAGTAGCCAGTATTGTTCAACTACTTGCATGCTGCGCGATGATGGTAATGATGATTTACAAGACACTTTTTATTGTCCAGGCTGCGGCGTCGAATACAATGGAAACTCACAATTCTGTTCCCGTCGATGCATGTTTGAAAATAATTAAACTTTTGTATAAATAAATTAGTACAATAAATTTTAACGCTTTTTTTTTTATTTTTTATTTTACAAAAACGACTTTAAAGTCGTTTCTGTATTTTTTTTTGTTATTTTTTTTTGTGTTTGTTTATTTTTGTTTGTTAATTTGTGTTTGTTAATTTGTGTTTGTTTTTTTGTAAAAAAAACTTTTTTTTTATTTTTAATCTTTTATTTGCAAGTCCACGCGGCCGGTTAGCAGAAGCTCTCCAATCCATTTGGAAAATTGAACCTGGACTTCTGTTGAAAGCCAATAGGCCAGGTGCAGTGCAACAAGAAAATGGACAGTTGTGTCTTGTGATGTGCCACGACCACTTTGATTTCTTTGTACGAGTTTGGATATGCAGATGTGAATATCCAAACTCAGTCCTTGTAAATAATCTTCTGTAGAATCTAGTCGTCGATAATTTCCAAACAACTTGCCAGCAGCTCGGCACATCTGTGTCGCAACGTAATTTTTCAAGTCACCACAACGTAATTTTTAAAATCACCACGTTATAAAGTAACACGCAAAACGAAAAATATTTACTTTATTAACAAAAATTGATCAAAATCAATCAGTCCATCAAGAACCATTTGCAATTTTTTCATTTCCCTATCCTTATTTTTTTCACCAACATCCATTTTTTTCTCCTCCAACCCAGCCGCTATTTTTTTCTCCTCCAACCCAGCCGCTATTTTTTTCTCATCCAACTCAGCCGCTATTTTTTTTTCTTCCAACTCAGCCTTTATTTTTTCCATATCCACACGAGCATCTATTTTCTTCATCTTAATGCTAGCTTTTACTTCATTTCGCCGCAGCAAGACTTCGCTTCCTTCACTAGCTGGTCGTTGCCTACAACACTTCTGCATCTTATTCATCATACGCTGCAATGCGTCAACGCTTTCCAACACAACTATTTCGCGCTGGGTGCCATATTCCACTCCAATATTCGTCTTTTTGACGTATGCGCGGACTTGGTCCTCGGACGCCACTGCGTTGGAGCAAGGTAATACTCCAATGGGTTCAAACGTTGGGTAAACGCCTGGTCGTCTGTGCGTATCGAAGCGTCGTCCTACATTTTTTGAGCAGCCGTACTTGAATTTCGTTCCGTCAATTCGCGCCAGATAGAGCACGTTGTCGCCCTCCTTGTAGGAAGAAATCGTGGGCGCCGTTGCTCTTGCCTGGAATTGAACGGCCGCCTCCAAGTCCTCGCGCGTCTTGATCGCCACGAGCGCCCTGTTCTCCTCGTCGAATTGTTGACGTGCCTCTTGGATGGTCGCCAGTCGCAGTTCGAGTTTTCGGCAGCGGTCTTGCTCCGCATCCAAGTCCATGGCTGCCTTGGCTTCGCCCTCCTCAATACGGCGCTTCCAGACGTCCTCGAGCTGCTGCACGTTCATCTCGTTGCCGAGCTCCACACGGCCAGTTAGCAGAAGCTCGGCGATCCACTTGGAAAACTGCACTTGAACTTCTGTCGAAAGCCAATAGGCCAGGTGCAATGCTAGTCGAAAATGAACACATGTTCCTTGCCTATCTGCACGACCTCCTTGATTTATTATGACAAGTTCCGTTATCGGGATCCCGATATCGGAACTTAATTCTCGTAAATGAATTTTTGTAGAATCGAGTTGCCAATAATGACCAAACAACTTCCCGGCAGCCTTGCACATCATCGTCGCATTCACCATGAAAGTATCCGGGTCGACCTCGATCGTAAAGCCATTGAGCACGAGGGGCTTGGTAGGTACAACGCGGCGGGCGCCATTGGTGTTGGTACAGCATATGGGAGCAATGGCGCGTTGTGCGACAACACCCGGATGTTGTTCAACAACACGTTGTAGATCTTCGATTTGTGTTGACAGTGTGGCGTTTTCATTGCGAAGCTCTTCAAGCCATCCTGTAACTTGCACTGCAAATACAGGAGAAATTCGCTGAGCCAAATAGAGAGCTACACGTCGATGTACCATTGTGCCCTGAAGCTCTGGACGACCACCTTGATTTGATACGGTAAGTTCCGTTATTGGAATCCCAATAACGGAACTTAAGGCATAAATATATTCTGTCATTCCAATGCTACTACTGTAATTCGCATATAATTTTCCACCAGCCTTGCACATTTGCGTAGCATTTACCATGAACGTCACCGGATCAACCTCGATTGTAATGCCATTGAGCACAAGGGGTTTGCGGGCGCCATTGGCATTTGGAAAATGCGCAGACGGAGGAGAAATTTCAGTAGCGCTTGTGCTATCGGTTGCATCGGCCTCTTGCATTGGCACTTGCGCTTGCGCCATCGGTTGCTCGGCCGTTTGCGCCATTGGTTGCTCGAGGTCTATCATTGGCACTTGCGCTTGCGCCATCGGCTGCTGCGCTTGTGCTTGTACCATAGGCACCAGCGCGGCATCGGCCATCGGCTGCTGCGCTTGTGCTTGTACCATAGGCACCAGCGCGGCATCGGCCATCGGCTGCTGCGCTTGTGCTTGTACCATAGGCACTAGCACTGCATCTTGCGTTTGCGCCATTGGCTGCTCGATGCGAGGACGTTTCCGGGACAAGATCTTAGGGCTTACTTTAATAAAATCGTCCATTGAAAGCACTGGGCCATCGTTTTTATCAGCAATAATTACTCCTGCATTTTTTCCATGAATAATAATTTGTTTTTTTAAAGTATCAATATCGTGATAGCGCCTCTTGTATCCATAGCAAGTCGTCGGCGCCATCGTTAACCAGTGCTCTAGGCATGTAGGCATTTTCTTAAAACACTACAGATTACTACAATAAGTTTAGGTATTTTATATTTATTTCTTAAGGCATTCCTAAAAAAAGTTAAGTAATTCCTACAAACTTCCTAGGGACGCATACTATAAATTAAAAAAAACCAATTTTATTACAATTTGCGCGAAAAAGAATAAGAAAAAGAAGAAGAAGACTCAAAAGTCCAGCCAATTTCAGGGCAGATTTTGGCGAAAGTTTCATCCTGCTTAGCGATTTTAATTGGGTCCTTTAGGAGACGAAACAGCACAAAGAATTCCGGCGTTTTTTCAATTCTGCAAAACTGCCATCCGCAGTAAGCGTACGACATAAAATGTTTCCTGGATGCCGGCTTGTGGCGCTCGTAAGGGTCAGTAAGCATCAAAAAATTGGAGCAAAACTTATTTTCCAGCTGGAGAGACATCTGAATAAGCGGAGTCTTTCCGAAGCGGCTCTCCAGTAGCGCCATGTACTTGATGTATTTGCGTTTCCCCAGGAAAACAAGCATTTTAGTGATGACGTCGACTGAGATGTCGCTGGGCATTAAGTTGCGAGTTTCCAAGTAGTCCTGCATTGCCGGGTAGTCCAGTTCTAGCTTGGCATTAATTTTTTTACCCTGAAGCAAATGCAAGTAGTCCCGGAAATTTGACACTTTTTTGGTAGACTGGGCAGTTGAGTCAGCGTCGTCGATGTTATTGATGCCGACGTAAGGAACCCGATCGGAATGAGCCTCGGTTGTGCCGCAATTTTTGCACACAAGAAACCCGTCTTCATTTCGAATAAACATGGGAATCTCGCAGCGCTGGCAAATCATAGTGTTGCACTGCTGGACCGGCGGAAGAGTAGTGCCGCAAAACCTGCCCTTAAAATCCGAGATAATGGAAAGCTTTTCATCGTCACTGGGTCCAGTAGGTCCCGGGTTTTGGTAGCGGACAATGTAGCGAATTCCTATTTCGCGACCCTGTTGTACGACCGGCGAAGACTCCAAAGACTCCAGTTTTTTTAAAAGCTGGGTTTTACTTGCAAGATAAGAGTTTTCAAGCTTTGTTTTTTGAAAAGAAGCCAGCTGCTGCAACCGTGACTTGGAGAGCTTGTCGGCATAGTGACTCTCCAACAGAGCCAATTGGGTGCGGATTTCACTGGCTTTTTTTTCCTCGGAAACCATGAGAGCCCGGATGTACTGCTGGACAACATCGATAAAGGCGCTGCATGTTGGCACGGAGACTCCTCTGCATTCCGACTCGCGGTTAATTTTCAAGTCAGTGCGAAAGCGTTTGGCGGGATTTGGTTTTTCTTTTTCGATGCAATCGCCTGCAATGACCAACGGGCGTTTTAGCGGGGCAGAGGTTTTAATGGGCCGGGATTTATTGGACGAGAGCACGATGTTTTCAAAAACCTTGGTGTCGCAATAACTCTGGATATTAAAGCACTTGCGCGAAGCTCCGGCCATTACGCTTTACTGTGTACAAAATTATGGTTTTTTTTTAATTTTATTGTAATTTAAATTAAAATACAGTTTTTTAATATAAAACAAATGCTTGCCTCAAAAAGCACAATTTTATATGGATTTGTGCTCATCGTGATCATAGTGGCCCTGTCAATTCTGGTTCTTCGGCTCTTTCGGATGCAGCAACGCGTTGCCGTTCTGGAGGGCGCTGTGCTTGCCGAAAAGCAGCGCGCCTGGCTACTGGCAAAAAAGCAACAGACAGAGACGCCCCAGCGAAGCACCCGCGACATTGTACTGGATGTGCTGATGGAGATTGAAACAATTAAAGAGACTGGAAAAGTAGCCGAAGAAGCGGAAGCTGTTTGCGAAGCGGAAGCCGAGGAAAGCCAATGTTCCGAAGACGCAGACGAAGCGGAAGCCGAAGAAGCGCTGGTGGAACCAACAGAACCCGAAGATCCCAGGATGCGACCCTTTTCTATTTTCACGAGTTTGTTTGGGGGCGGAGGTGGCGCGAGCCCGATGCAACGGCCCAAAGCCCAGATTGTGGAAATAATTGAGGAATAAAAAAAATAAATTAAAATTTGATATTTTTTAACATTTTTATTTTAATAAAATGGCAGAAAATTCTGACTTCAATCCCCCGTGGAAAGACAAAAAGCCTACGGACATTTCCTGGCAGGACTGGAATCGCCTCACCGAGGCCTACTGGATCTACACAAATACCTACTTCCGCCACACCGAAGTAACAAAAAATTTTTTACACCCCGCCAATGTAGCCATGATTGTGCAGATGATCAATGTATCGCTGCGACAAATCACCGAAGAGCCCACTTACGAAATGAGCGAGTTCTACGACGGTAACCTGGCGATGTCGCTTTCCGAAGTGGCCTATGGAAATTCAGCGTACGCTAACACCGGCAGCCCGGATAATTTTGGGACTTCGGTAGATGCCTTGTCCGGTAAATTCATTGACATGTGGATTACGGACCTGTGGATTGGTTGGCGCGAGAAACAACGCTACCAGCAGTACATGATTGAAGACAATCGGCTGAAGCAGTTCCCCTACCCCGAGCAAGAGGAGCACACAAACAACTCAGTTGCTTTTAATACCGGCGACTACATTGTGTCAAGTCCCTGGAACAACGGGCACGCCGATTTTCTAAAACGCTATCGCCATCCCTGTACAAATATGCCGGATATCAAGGAGTGTCCGGACAAAGCCGAGCTGTCTTATTTTTTCGATCAAGTATTTGCTAAGCGCTGTTAAAAAAATTTATTTTTTATTTGATTTATTAAATATTTAATATCCGCCCGGAAGCTGGCTAAGAGGAGTAGAGAAAAGACTTGAATCTGAATTGACTAATCCGTTATTGCTAAGCCCAAGGGGAACAAAGGTTCCAGCACTCATAGAGCTCTGGGCTCTGGCAAATGCCGCGTGGGAATTTGGCTGCTGTTGCATGGCACCTTGCAATTTGTGTTGAGTTTCGGCAAACGCAATCATATTGGCACCTAGAGCTCGCTCGACAGCTCCGCCCTGGGCAGGGTCACATCGGCTAAAGGGTGCGTACGCGTTGTCAATATTGACATCGGCACAGCCTCTGAAAATAGAAGTAGAATTAATTGCAGGTCCAAAACTATTCATATTTTTTTTCTTTTTTATTAATCACAAAAAAATTTTTCATAATTTGTTTTTGCCGGAGCCAAAACTACGTGTCGATAATACAGCATTGGCCGTTGAATTTCCAAAAGCGACCCAACCGGAAAGTTGTAGTAGCGCACCACTGGATCAGTCACAAAAATAGCCGGAAATTTGTCTTTGGTGCAACGATATCGGGCAATAATTTCAGACTCCTCGGCAGCCGAAAGGCAATGATGCGCTGGAACCAGCCGGTGTTTGGAAACATTTACATAAAGCTGATAAAAGTGCTTGAGTTCCAGCTCGTATTTTTGCAGCTTAAAGAAGTCATCGCGCAGCGTTGCAGTCACCTTGTCCTGAAACAACACAAGCACATGGCCGACGTTGTGGCGCAGCGTTTCAATGTGCTGAAGCGCCGGACTTGTAAAGTTACCAGCAAGGCACACAAAAATAGAGAGTTTGCACTCATTGGTGCAGAATCGACACAAAGAATCATTTGATATTGGGCGCGAAGCACTCGCCAGCAAAATGACAAGAGACTTTGCATTACAGTACTGCAGGTGAAGGGTTTCAATGTTAGAGCTGGTCTGGATATTTGTCCAAGCCCGATCGGTAAGCATTTCCATTAGGACTTGAAAGCATTGGCGCCACACAGATAAAATAACCGGGACCTTCGACTTCGTTGTGCTCATGGTTAAAAAAAAATGATGAAAATAATTGTTTAATAACGAAAAACACAAATGGCCCGGATCAGTAATGAACAGCTTCTATTGATTTTTCGGGCAATCTACAGCGACCTTCAAAATTTTGAGCACGACAACGAAAACGACGACGACGACGACGACCAACAATCAACGATCGATGACTTTGATAGCCAGGAAATAAACCAAGCCATTGCCAACTCAATTGAAACAATGCCCGAATTTTCCTTTGCAGTTGACCCAACACTGCCAGAAGTGGAGTTTGAGTCACACACTGTTTTTTCCATCGAAGAGTCCGAGGAAATATGTCCAATTTGCAAAGACGCGCTGGGCCAGGCGAGTACCGCCGTCACCACAAAGTGCAACCATACCTTCCACAAAGAGTGCATTGAAACCTGGGCAAAAAGTGTTCAAAAGTGTCCCATTTGTCGGACTAATTTTCAATAAAATTTCAATTAATTAATTTTTTATTTATTTGCGCATTTGCTGCAGCTGCTCGCGTAGTTGTGGTATACTCTGGGGGTCAAATCCCAGGTAGGAACCTTCCTGGACTTTGCGCTCAATGCGCTCGTCCGCCATCCTCTCCCGATCCGCAGTAGACCGCAAATCAGGCCTAGAGTTATGTTTCAGTAGGATTTCATTGAGCAGGGCCTTGGCATGGCTTTCCGGCATAAGGCCCTCGTTAACAGCAGCCCGGAATTTCAGCATCTGACGCATCACATCTAGGTCTCGGTCGGTAGTGCTGTGCGAAAGGAGGTTGTCAAAAAACCGGGGATGTTCCGCGGCAAACGTTTCGACCGCAGGATTTTCGTTGCGCAATTTTCTTTTAAACTGCGCCACGGAAAACCCAGGTTCAGCACTATTTTTTTCGATGTAGCGCTCGCGGATCCAAGTCATCATCTCGGCAACACTACCGGGGCTCATGTTTTTTTCTGGAGCCACAGTGTCGGTCACATACTCATAGTAGACCTTTTTTTCCGGTTCGGCTTCGTTACTTGCTTCCTCGTCGATTTCGTCCTTGCTCAAAAAAACTACTTTGCTGTCCATTTTTATTTAAAGTTTCAAAGCCTATTTTTTTTCGATGGCATTAAAATCTCGCTCCTAGACACAATGCCAGCATCCTCAAACGTCCACCTGACTTGTTCGTAGTCAAAATTGAGCAGGAAAGCATTCGGGTAGATGACGGAAAGCCGGGAGTGGTCGGCATTCACGGTGAGATCCATTGGGTCGTACAGGTCCGTGATCGAGTAGCAGCGCGGCGAGAACTGCACCGGGGTGCCGGAGAGGCCATTGGAGCTTTTCGAAATGATGTTCCACTCGGGACTCATGCTGTTACTAAGCCTATCCAGTTTGGGCCGGTAGACGACCTCGCTCGAGGTATCGTGGTAGCTCAGAGGTCCTTCACGACTCCTCGGGGCGAGATAGCGCACTCCCGAGCGGACTCCAGGCTCCAGCGTCTGCAGGTAAAAGATGTCGTCAATGCAGAGGTTCCCGGGACCGGCCTGGCGTTGCAGCAGAAAAGGAATTTTTTCGGCCGGGTCGGCGGTGATGGATGGATGTTCGAAAATTTCAAACAATTCGCCCGAAAGATTTAGGTATTCGCCGTTGGCATTGAGTGGTGCAAATGCCAGTGCCCACAGTTTTTCGGCGCGGCCAATATAATAATTAGTGTTTGTTTTTAGATAGACGATACTGTTATGTTGCACAAAAGCCATTCGTTAATTTAATTAATTGATTGTTTAAAAAAATTTAAAAACCAGAACACCGAGGACACTAAAGACGCCGATGGAAGCCGCTCCTGTTTTTGAGACGCTTGACTGCCGAAACGTGGTGGAAACCTCCTATCCTACAACAGTCATTGAAATTATTCCGTTGCCCTGTAACAATAGCAGCACTGGACCCGCCTTTTGTTACCACGATGGCTTTGAAATCGGCGCGATTCAGCGCCCAGCAATTGTATTTCGCCATCGTACATTCTGTTCCCTGTCCTGTGCCATTGCTTGTAAAACGTACGGAAACGAATCATCGCTTACTGGCGAAGAAGAAGCAGAACTTTTTTTTCTTTACGGCGATCCTTGCGGCTTACAAGAAGTTGTTGTAGCGCCAGAGCGTTGTGAGCTTGCATGCTTTGGCGGAACCAAAACCTTGACGCAATTTCGAAATACTGATGAAGAAGCAAAAAACCCTTTTTTTGCCGAAATTTCAAGTTCTTGCCTGTATGATTGCTACCCATTGACCGAAGAATTTACAGCAAAAAAGTTGCCAGAATTTTTACAAAATGCTCAGTTTTGCTCGTACAACTGTATGCTGTCTTATGTGCTGGAAGACTCTTTGATTGGCAGCCTGGTGGAAACTAAAATCCGAAACTGTGTAAAGCAGTGTCTCATTCCAGCACCAGCAAGAAGTCTACTGAAAAAATTTGGAGGGTTTTTAACAATTGAAGAATTTAGAAATACCTTTAGGCGATCTTACTATAAAATTTTGCAGCCCAATACTCTGATTTCATCACCGGCCAAGTTAATGGAACTAGCCAGCAACGTTTCGTCGTTTGAGTCGCATGTTGAGGTGCACCATTTTGATGCGGTCAATGTCAAGCCTGGGGAGTATGAGCCGGAGCCTGAAGTGAAGCCAATGCAAGTTGAAGTAAAAAAAGACGGCGAAAAAAAGTTTAAAAAGAAAACGGAAATTGCGCTGAAAAAACAGACGGAAAAAAATACTTGTGTAGTTAAAATTTCTGCGGGATCTGGAAAAATTTTAGGTTCGTCAAAAAACATTCCGGCACCAAAAGCGTGCAGCGGCAAGCTTCCGTTTAAACGTGTTTAAATAAAATATTTATTAATAAAAAATTTATAAATTCCTAAAAAATGAGTTTTACTTGTCCTGTGTGTCTGCGTGTTAAACAGAAAAATGAACATGTTGCCCTTAATTCCTGCGAACACCACCTTTGCTGGACGTGTTGCGGAAAACTGATGCGAGAAAATTTAACGGTTGCTGTAAAATGTCCGCTATGTCGGGCAACTGAAAGTGAGCGAGCCCTTCGGCGCATAAGAAGAGCCCAAGCCGACGAAGCCGATAGTTTTATTGAGCCTGATGAAACGGTAGAAGATGATGATGATGACTACAATGAGTACGAGGAATTTGACGATGGTGAAACAATAGAAGAAGGCGAAATTGTAGATCGGCAAGCGCCAACGGCGCGGACAATTGAAGACTTCTCCGACTATCAGAACAATTTTGTGAATGGGCGGTTTTCGTTTCGGTATACGGGGTGCAGATTCATAACAATAAATAAATAAAATATTATCGCGTGTAAACCGAACACAAACAAATTTTTTTTATCGCACAAATATAAGTTTAAAAAAAAAATGGCAGAGACAGCCTCGGAAACAGCATCGTCGCTTCAGCTCATTAGAACACTCATAAATCCAAACCAATCGGGACGGACCATTAGCCTTCCCGCGATAACCACTGAGTCGCTAGACCAAAGACAGGACAATGACTCCCAAGGTCAAAATGACAATGACATTGGTAGCGTTGTGGAAGAGGAAATGGATAATGAAGGTGGGAACGATGAAGCCTCACAATTTGCAGACACTTTAGTGGGAACAAATTTTATTAGCAATGTGCCATCGATGCGGAGCCGAGTAGACTTCATTAGCGAAGCTGCTCCAAGCAGGGCGCAGACTGCGGCAACCTCCTACGTTACTTCGACACGCCCATATAGTCCGGCGGGAGTTTCCCAGAGAGAGCTTCCGCAACGGGCGCCACAGGCGCCCTCACAGGCGCCCCAGCAACGTCCCAGTTTCTATGAGCAGGAAGAGGGGGCCTACTATCACGGAGCGCAGGGACCGGCCGTTGCATCGGAGGCCGACAATCTCCGCTCAAAGCATACGATGCTCATCGAGCTACACTACCTGAAGGGCCAGGGGGCGCAACTGACCAAAGAGTACACGATCCACGATGACCTGGGCGATGTGCACTTTGAGCTAATGCGGCAACGAAACCTGGTTGACTGTTCGCAGACCGTGGAGCAGTGGATGGTGTACATCATCGTGGGCATTTATATTATTGAATGGCTCAATTCCATCCTGGGGTCGCCGCTGTACTTTGCCGGAGTCGGAGAGTACATGTCGAAAAACATCAAGTCAATCAGGCTTCCGCTGCAGCGGTGCTACCACCGGTACATACACCGGCCTTCAAATAATCCAATCTGGGACGTGGTAAAGGCCCTGGTTGTGAGTCTGATTGCCTACCATCTGCAGATGATGCTGGTCACTAACATCGCGGGACCAAATACTGCGCGGAACACAAACGTTGCAGCGCCTTCCAATATAATGTCGATGTTGCCGATTCTGATGAGTGCGCTAGGTGGTGGCGGTCTTGCTGGTTCCTCCGGAACTTCTTCCGGAACCTCCACCACAACTTCTGGCATTTTTGACAATATTAGCAGTATGTTCTCGGCCGCCACTGGAGGAACCCGACCGCCGGCACAGACCGCGGCGGCTCCACAACACGTGCCCTTCGGGGTTCCCACTGGGGGTTTTGGAGAAGCCCGCGCGGATCCGTTTGACGAATTACAGATGCCGCCACCGCCTCCTCTTTTTCGGCGATAGTTTTTTCTTTTCTTTTTTAAAATAAAAAAAACAAGCTTTTGCCATGTGTTCCGTTCCGCCAAATTGCTCCGTCACTCCAGGAAATGTAAACCAATCGCTAGGCTGCCCCGCTCTGATAGACACTGCCCCGGGCTGGATCAATAACTCGCCCTGTGGCATGACGCTGAACAGGGAAATGGTGAAGGCCGATAACCTGGGCACGACGTTCTCCCAGAATGCTTGGGCCGCGGCGCAGGAAGAAGGTTGTCTGGGCTGCCCGAATCGCTACCCCTCGTGGCCAGAACCCGCAGTCCGGCCCCAGCTCGACATTCCTTTCCAGGCCACTGTTGGCACTGACCCTAATTTTGCAGTAAACGATTCTCCGTACGTCGAACCTCTGTCTTTCTACCCGGATAATTACCCCAGTTCCCCAAACAACCCGCGGGGCGTTCCCGGTAATAATCCCCCAGTCGTCATGGCCCGTAATCCCGGCACCATCCTGCCCAACTGGCCACAGGAGTCTCAGGATCAGGCCCAGGCCCAGGCCCAACCCAATGCCCAGGCCAATGCCCCTCAAATTTACCACCAAGCCCAGACTAATGCTCCTCAAATTTCCCACCAAGCCCAGGCCAATGCCCCTCAAATTTCCCAACAGCCCCATCAACAGCCAAGCTTCATTCAAGCAGCAAGCCCAGTACCGAACCTTATTACGAGCCAAGTCCGGGAAGTTCATAAGAAAGACACAAATAGCTTTGTTTTATTCTTTCAGCACATTGGCAACGCTATCCGAGGAATTATTTACGACCTTGCCCACTGGAACTCAAAACACCCCGATGTTCCCACCGACTTTTTTCCTCACCTCAAATGGGTCTTTACTCGCGACGACAGACTTTACCGATTATTTTATTTACTCTCAATGGCAGTTTTATTGACAATTCTCATTTGGTATGCCCTGTTTCACCAGACAGAAGTACAATACGTGAAGCGATCGGAATTACCAGGAAAGGAAACCGGGCCCGTACCGTTTCGCTACTCTCAATCAGCGTTTCCTACCCCGTCTGGGGAGTAACAAATAAATCATCAACCATGCCAAGCAAATCATTTCGCACTCTTTCATCAGCCACGTTTCCGTAAATGTAAAGCTTCAAGCGGCGCGACTGAGCCACGATTGCTTCGTGGTTGAAGCATTGTTGATGTTGCTGCTGCTGCTGTTGCATCGGCTCCGGGAGCAGCTCTTGTGTCGGCGGCGGCAACGCCGGGGGCTCTTTTTTTTCGCGCGGTTTTCTTATTCGGGTCGTCTGGCTATACGTCGGCCAGGTCGAGGTTACCGCTTCTAAAAAGACCGTGGCTGTCTGATTGTCAATGTTTTTTTTGCTTTCCATAAATCCGACAAATTCATTTAAATAGGGTGGTAGTTTTTTTGGAAGAACAAATTTACTCTGGAATTCTTCGGCCATTCTTCTTTAGAAAATTTTGTCTTTTTTATTTTGCCTTTTTATTTATTATTTTTCCCGCAATGGAGTCGCAGATACCTGAAATAGTCCGCACACAATTTCGTTCCCGACGCAACGTCGCCCTCCCTCTTTCCGCACTCGACCTTTTCTACTCAGATGAACGCTACTCCAATGACATTTTTATCAGAGAAGTCACTAACAAATTGCCTTCGCTTCGGCCTGTGGTTTTTTCAGGGGCGCCGGTGGCGCCCATGGCTCCCGTGGCGCCTGTGGCCCCGGTTTCGCCAAAGAAACCCGCGGCGCCGGTGGCGCTCATGGCGCCTCGAACCTATGCGTGTAAAAAAACTTGGGCAGAGTTATTTGTGCCGCGGAGTGCAAGCGAATTTTTTGGCCAGGAAAAGCCTTTAGTGCGCTGCAAATCCTGGCTTGATTGTGGCGACTACAAGTCTACGGTTCTCGTGCTTTCAGGGCCAAGCGGAACCGGAAAAACATCACTGGCCCGCTTTTTGCTGCCTAATGCAATGGAATTAAATTTTGCAAATTACGAGCATGCGGCTCTTCGCTTTTGTCTTCTCGGTGGCAAATCTTACTTTAATGTTTCGTCAAAGTCTTTTGCCGGTCTTATCATCTATGACCTTCCCTGTCTTTCCGTTTCTGCCCAGAAATATATCTTTGATATTGTGCACCATTTGTCAAAGTCCAGTTTTCCTCTGCCCATTGTTTTTGTTCTCTCCGATCTCTCGCCTTCTTTTTCCCGCATCACCAAAACCTGCTCACTTCGCGTGGCCATGAACCGGCTTTCTCAAAAAATGCTGCTGGCGCTTGGCTACTCCTTGTTGAAGAAAACCGGTCACTCATTGCCAAACCAGTTTGCCGTTCTCCAGAAACTTTCACAGACCTCGTGCAACGCCCATCACTTCATCTGCGCCCTGGAGGACACGGTAACGGGCCACCGTTCAAATTTTTTTGGGGCAACTGACACTACGCTTTCGCCGTTCGAGGTCGTCCGCAACTACTGGTCCATGTCCTACAGTCCGCTCGCGTCAATTGAAGCGCTTGACTCGTGCATTGTTCACTGGCTCGCGGAGAACACTCCCCAACTTTTAAGCACTGCCCGGTCCGTTTCTTTTTTTTGCGATTCGGTTTCAGAGTGGGATAGCCTCTGCGGGCGCTTGTCTTACGGCGAACGCCAGGCCACTGAAAACACTGACGGTGTCAGAAACATTGCAATGATCGCTTCGCTTACTACAAAAGTTGCGTTGCGCGAAGCCGCCGTCGACTCAAGCCTTTTTCGGGAAGTTCCCGTATGCTATCCTAGGTCGATACGCTGTGTCCCCGTTACTTCACCAATTTCGTCTAAGCTCGTCTGTGCTTTTAATTCCTGTTTTTAAAAGTTATAAATATCTGTTTATTAAAATAAAACATTAAGACCTAAATACATGAATATTACTATTTCTTGGAAAATTGCCGGGTTTATTTTGCTAGGGCTTGCTTTAATTATTTTTCTCGCCCTCAAGTACTGGGGAAATCCAAAGGGGGCTCATGACACTGTCCCAATCCCAAAAAATCCCGCGATGCAGTACAGGAACTTTAGGAACCTGGAAAGGTGGCCACCGACGGAAGGCCTTCAGGCCCAGAGGCCACAGGCCTTGCGGCCCCAGGGACAACAGGCCTCTCGGGCTCAGGGGCAACAGCCTTTAAGACCACAAGGCCTTAGACCAGAACAGCAAAAAAGACAAATTATGCAGCCGTCAATGATGGACGAAGAGGCCGAGGAAATTGAAAATGATGACGCCAACGGCCTTCAAGCCGATCCAAATGAGGCCGAAGAAGATCCTTTTTTTAGTCCATTGAATTAATAAAAACAATGTCCTTAGTCGACTGTTCGGGAAAAGAAGGATTTCGCTGTGGAAGTCTTGAAGTTTTTGCTAACCTCTCAACAGTACCGGTAAAATTGGAAATCCAGTACCCAGGAAATGATCACGTGTGGTACACTCTTGGGGCTTTTCTGGGCGGAGACATGTTTCAGGCTGGTCCGGCTAACATTTCTTTTCCAGGAGACTCGATCCTTCGGGCAAATGCCGGCGACCGTCAGTATTATCTTGGAAAAATTATAGAGGGAGAGGAAAATTTATTTTACTTGCCGCATTCCTTTTAGGTGCCAAAGCCCGAGACAGACAGCCACAACAAAAACTATTATAAAGGCTATTGCGGCAACCCAGATCCAGAAACTAGAGGTTTCTGTTGCAGAACCTGAAAATTTTGCTTCGGAAATATAATTGGCTTTCACAGTCTCTAAAGGAATGGTGGGTTTCCCAAGGCGTTCGTTAACATCATTGTGAAAATCAACAAGCCACTTTTGTAAATCGGTGCCGCATGTTGCAGGTGCCGGCTTTTCTTCAATAAAAGTATTGTAGTGATTACGGCATTTTGGACAGGGGAGAAGAACCCTTAGTGCTTCCAAAAGCTTTTCAAAGGCTTTTGTCTGTTCTTCTGTTGGTTTTTCTGGTAAGGCAAAACTGCAGGCATGCAAAAAATCCCACAGCCTAGGTCCCCATTGGCTTTTTGATAACATTATTTTTTGTTTAAAAGCTTTAAAAAAAATACATGTCGCAAAACTGTTATAATTTTTACTGCGGCACGGATGTCCACTCCTATACTGCGGCACTTCGCCAAAGATCCCACGAATTCTCGGACTTTTGGAAGTCTCCAATGTCACACAAGGCTACCCAGGCGCTGCTGCATGACATTTCGGTAAATTTTGGGAATTTAATAACGCCAGGCGCCCACGCAATGCTCCAAAAACTTTCGTCAAACCTTGATTTGTTTGACCCGGATCTCGGGATTTTTGTCGCGCCTGTTCTTTTTGATTGCCGCAAGGCCGTCGACGCTTGCATCGACTCGGCTCCCCTGTTTTTTTCAATTCTCGACGAAATGAATACTACTTGTGTCCAGGGCGATACTCATCGCCTCCTTTCTTTCTACTTTTCGTTGCAATAAAGACTTTTTTATCGACTTAATTCTTTACTGTCATTTGGTCGAATTCTCCTTGCTAATTGAACATCTTTTGGCATTATTGTTACCCGTTTTGCATGTTTTGCCAATAAATTTGTATCTTCCAATAAACCTACTAAGTAAGATTCTGCAGCCTCCTGCAGTGCCATAATAGCAGTACTTTGAAACCGCAAATCTGTTTTAAAGTCTTGTGCAATTTCTCGCACTAGGCGCTGAAACGGCAATTTTTTAATCAGAAGCTCGGTAGACTTTTGATACCTTCGTATCTCGCGCAACGCCACTGTTCCGGGCTTGTAGCGGTGGGGTTTTTGAACGCCGGCTGATGCGGGAGCAGACTTTCTTGCTGTATTTGAATCTAATTTTTTTTTTGTGGCTTGGTTCTTTGAAAAATATTTATAATTTGTTTTTAAAAAATTAATAAAACGCATAAAATTTACATTTTTCATTTTTGTAAAATAATTGTTTTCATAATACTCATTTTCATCAATAGCTTCTTTTACTTCACGGTCATTTTGGCTATTTATATTATCTTTGTCTGTCAAATTCAAAAACCAATCTCCTAATTTTTCTTGAATTTTTAAATGATTCTTATAATCTGTATCAGTCATTGCAACAATTTTTTTTTATATAATAGTATTAAAATATTTTAAAAAACACTCAAGCCCGCTCTCCACGAATCCTTCGCGCCAATTGAATATCTTTTGCCATTATTGTTACTCGCTTTGCGTGAACTCCACATAAATTTGTATCTTCAAATATACCTACCAAGTAAGATTCCGCCGCCTCCTGTAGTGCCATAATAGCAGTACCTTGAAACCGCAAATCTGTTTTGAAGTCTTGTGCAATTTCTCGCACTAGGCGCTGAAACGGCAATTTTCTAATTAGTAGCTCGGTAGACTTTTGGTATTTTCGTATCTCGCGCAACGCCACTGTCCCAGGTTTGTAGCGGTGGGGTTTTTTAACGCCACCGCTACCGGGAGCAGATTTTCTTGCCGCTTTTGCCGCCAACTGCTTTCTCGGAGCTTTGCCACCGGTTGATTTTCTAGCAGTTTGTTTTGTTCTTGCCATTTAATTGTTTTTTTATAATTTGTTTTTTTAATTTTAAAAATTCGTCTTTCCAAGTCCTGCATTGATATGTGCTCCACCACAATAGCTTTGCAAACATCCCGCAACGACATTTTTTATTATAAATTATTATCAGTTAGTTTTGCCAACATCCAATTAAATTCAGCGGCAATCGCGCGATCTTGCTCTTGCTCGCTTGCCGCACAAACCTTCAAAATCCTGGCAATTGAGTGCCGGAATCGTTGGTTTTTTCTGTAGCAGTAGTTGCTCGTTGTATTGCAGAGCGTGTCAAGATTTTCCGAGACCAGTTGACAGAGTGCCCGTGTCGCTCCGCGATGTTCCTCCTCGGATTCAAAATAACTATCGTAGTACAAGTTGAGTAAATAAACATTCTTTTTTAAAAAATTCATGCGCTCAGCCGGTTTTCTATAAATGATTCAACAGTAGTTTTTTTAAGGTTTACCCTAAAAAAATATGGACTTTTTATTTCAAAAACATACTGTGCCCATCACCCCCAATGACCGCGCCAATGGTTTTATTTCCTTTATAATACCAGCGCTCTCTGATGTTGTAGACGAAATTACCTGCAGCCCAAAGTCTCTTTTTATTTATTTGCGCGGCGCCGGCACCGATAAGATTCCAGTTGATGGCCTTAGCATTTACTTGCACAATGCTATATTTTCGTATATGACCCTGATCGTTGAACTAGGATTTCCTGGGGAAAAAGAAATTCCCGATTCGTCAATTGTAATTTCATACCGCGAGTATTTTGTCTCCGAGGCTGCGCGAAAAGCAAACGGCCACATCGCCATCAGGAAAAAACCTATCTGTTAAGTATAGCCATTGCTTCGGTCACTCTCTCCCGGTAAAAACTTGCCACCGATTCAGGTTTTTGAAATTTTCGGTACTCGCCATAATTAAAGGGGTGTCTTTGAAACTGGTTTATAAATAGATTACGCAGTATACTGGAACTTTTAAGTCGCTCTTCCAATATCAAAACGGCAAATGCCAAAAAAATTGGAGAATCAAGAAAGCTTTTTGAGTCCGCGATTTTCCGGCTAATCAGAGCATCGTCCCAATCGATTACCTTCCACTGTTCCAATAACATTACATTATTGCCATGGGTGTCCCGGTGAAATATGCCGTTTTCCTTAAGCCGGTCGAGTTTAGCAACTATCTCATTTATTGCATCAATTAGTTCGGTGAGTCTTCGGCCCGGTTCAATCGCCCAGTGTTCAAAGGTTGTACTTGCTCGCGGAAGTATTTCTATGACAAAGCTTTTTGGCGTAACCGTAAAATTAGTAAACAGCAGCGGCATAACAATGTCCGGAAATTCGCTGGCCAGCCCCTTTATAGTTTTCCATTGGCCCAGCGTGAGCTTACGATCGCCAGGACTCTCCAGCATCCGAATCCTTGCTACGGTTTGAAGGTTGTTGGGTCCGATTGCTTTGTAAACCACTGCTTTTTTACCAAAATCACAGTCACTCGTGTCTATTGAGTACGGGCCAAAAGCACTGTTATTTATTGACATTCTAACTATTTTGCCGCCCTCCGTTGGCATCGAAATTCTTTTCATGGTTTCTTTTAGTTTTTTTATTAAAGTAAGCGTCAACAGCGCGTCAACAGCGCCACTCAATATTACCCGCGGAGTTCTGCGAGTAGCAGGAAAGCGTTGGAGTCTCGCGGCCTCCCATCACTGAGCCAGTGTCATTGTGCCAGGCCACGACTTCGTCCCGCAATTTTTCCTTGGCATGGGCCCAGAGCTCGCTCCGGGTGTCTTCGCTGTCGAGCAAGTCACAGCCGCCCATGTACTCGAGCGTCGTCCGGTTGTTTGAGTAGTGCTTCACAAGGGCCTGGTCGGCATTTGCAAAGACATTAAAGGATTCGGCAAATTGGTAGTACCTGGGATCATTGAAGGCCGCGGCCCGGATCTTTGCGGCTTCGCGGGCGCTAGTCGCAAGCTCTCGGCACTGGCTTGACGTTACGATCTTGTCCACTTCGGTGGGCATCATTACCTGGGGCTGGTATTTTGCTAGCGGGTATATACTCATTGGGTACGACATTTTCTATCCGGGTTTATTTTATTAAAAAATTTAAGTGTGCGTACTTTCTGGATTTATTCAAAAAAATATTGATTGTTATTTTTTTTTTAATAAAAAAGCGCTGCAACGCAAATAAAATGATGCCTTTAATGAATAGGAACCCTACACCGGGTGCAATGAACACCCTCTACAAGGACCTGCGCACCAACATCGGTCTCATGCGTGCCGCTGCCGCTTCTTCTATAACTCAGCAGCCACAGCAGCCCAGCACAGCTAGGCCTCATGCTTACATCCAGCAATTGCTGCAGCGACAGCAGCAGACAGAGCAACAGCAACAACAGCCCCGAAGCACTGGTGGTGTTCGCCGCAGTAACAATGGCGTGACTACGCAATTCAGGGCGCCGGTAGCCGTAGCGCCAATTGCGCCGGTAGCCAGCACCATAAGCGCCACGGAAGCGGCAGCAGCATCGTCTCTCCAGATACAGTCTCTGGAGGAGAAGCTTGCTTTTTTTGAAGAAAAAATTAACATCCTTGAGGGTCTTATCACCGACCAGGTCCGGGACCTTGGAAGGGTGCGCGACGAGCTGGAGATCTCCAGTATTGGAAACCTTAAAGTACGGGCAATTGACTCGCTCGAGGTGTTTGATGAGCGGAGTGTTGGCACCGGCGAGGCGGTCGAAGTCATTCCGGCCGGAACGGTTCTTAAAATTTCTTATCCGTTTGAGGAGAACGAGGAAGGTATTTGGGCGGCCAAGCAGGTCGTAGAGCTTACCGAGAGCGGGCTCATGCTCACTGGCCGCTACTTTCTTCTCGCTGAGCGTACTGGAGCCGAAAGTTTTTCTCCAAAAGTGTTAATTGAATTGTAGTAATAAAAACAAAACCTTATTTTTTTTGTATTCATTTTTTTGTTGATCCAATGAGCAACAACGCCGCATTTCCCCACTCCGCGATCAGACCTTGTGCGAAACTCTCGGTCCGTGAGCGCTCATTCCGGCTTTCTCGTCCGGCTAACATTGCCCTGTGTTTTGGAAATTACGCCAAAGCTATTCTAATGCGAATTTCTTTGTCGAACCGCTCCCGTGTTTTAGAATTTGGCTGTGGTCCCGGCACCAACATCTTAAAACTTGAAGCTTCCAACCCTGAAATGGTTGTTTTTGTTGACAAGGATTTTAAATGCATTAAACGGGCTTCGCAGCGCTACAGAGAACGTCCAGCAGATACAACTCTTTCAAACGTTAAATTTTTCTGTCTTGATTTTTTACAATATAGTTCTGCAGAAATGGTTTGTCGGCACTCGCGCGTTGCTAACCCGTTTGATTGCGTGCTTGCTTTTTACAGTCTTCAGTACATTGCCGAGTCACAGGAAAAGTCTATGATTTTTTTCAGAAATTGTTTTTCAATACTTGAACCTGGAGGCGTTATCCTAGGTATTATGCCCAATGCCCATCGGCTTTTGATGGCGACACAGCATCCCGGCTCTCTATTTGCAATTGAAGGCTTGCAGCAATTCACTGATAAGACTCTGACTTCTGGAGTTCCCTACACTTTCCAGATATCTGGGGAAGAAGCCTATCACGAATACACGCTACTGCTATCGGATATGGTCCAGGCGATGGACGGACTTTTTGAAGTAAAGCAAATTACGTCAGTTTTGGATTTTCTGCTGGAAAAGGAAATTGAATTTCCGGAGCTCTGTGCGTCGCTGTTTTCCTGCATTGTCTGCAACAGGTTCATTGGCCCGGGTTCGCAGTGGAAATTTTCTCGCGACGAAATGTGTCTTGTTGATTTGTACGACATTGTTGTGCTCTCAAAAATAAGAAGCGTTTAATAAAGATCTTAATTCTTAGATTTTAAGCTTATATTATATATTTTATTAATAAAGATTTATGTATTTTATTTTGGGAGGTAGTTTGATTGGCGGCATTGCCGGAGGTGTTTTAAATCATTTTATGTCATCGTCGGCGCCGCAGCCAATGTCGCTAGCGCCGTCATCCGACTCTTCAAAAAAAGTTGCTTTTTCAGAAACTCCGGCTGACTTGGCCGCTCCTGAACTTCCCCCAGATATTGCAAATAATTTAGAAAAAATCACACAGCTCTCTTCGCCACAGGGCCGTGCTATCTGCCGGGCAATTGCTGAATTATGTCGCGAAATTGCCGTTGTGGCCAACCTAATTCCTTACGAAACAGAGGAGTCTAGCCCTGAGTTTAAGAAGATTGTGCACAGAAGCTGCTCGAGGCTCGCCGAGGCTCGGCTATTGCTCGACAAGCTTTACACCGTCGAGAGACAGCGCGCTGGAATGCTCGAGGAGTTTACGATTTACAAGACAACGCTGCAGGGCGAGCTCGACGGAATTGGCTCAAGCTTCAATAATTACCTGACAAAGCACATAATGAGTGTGTAAAATTTGGTTTTGCTACCACATGTGAATCTCCTTGTTCAGCTGGTTGGCGTTGGTGGCACACTGGTAGCCGGGCTGGGAGGCAGTGTAGGGAAGTTTTAGTGAGCAAAAGAGGGGGAATGCGGCGCAACTGGCACCGGGCGGCGCCATTGAGGCGACGTCGTAGCCGGAGCGGCCGGCAATTAGCACCCCGCCAGCTACGCAGTTTCCATCCACATTTACGATACAAGTTCCTGGTGTGTTGAGTGCGGCGGTGCGGTCAGGCATCGGGATTGTTGCGAGTCCAATTATCGATTCGCTCTGATTCATTGTATTTTTTTATTTGTGTTTTTATTAAAAAAAAAATTTAGTTTTTTTGTTTTCATTTTTGCAATGTCCTCGAAGCGTGACAGGTCGTCTTTTTCCACTCCTCTTCTTTCCAAGCGCCAGAAAGACGGAAACTCTGGTTACGTCCGAGAGCCAACTATTCAGGTGCGCGTCAACGACATTTCCATGCTGCACCAGCTTGTGCAAATCGGCTCCAGCGTTAGCCATACCAGCGAAATATCCATCCAAGAGAACCGTATGACTTTCCGCGGCATGGATTCGTCGCAACTCTCTTGCTACACTGCGCAAATTTCTGCTGAAACGCCCGACTTTCCTTTTTCCGCTACAGGAACTCACGGGCCTTTTTTTGTTGATTTGACTCTTGTCGAGCCTGCGATTAACATTAAGCTGTACGAAAAACTCAACCATTCGTCGTCCCAGGATCTTGCCTACCTGCTTATCCGCATCAAACCCAACGAACGCATTTCTCTTTCAATGGCTGGACTGTCGGACCAGCGCATTTGCTACTCTGGTCGCCACCGAGTCAATCTTTTGGATTCGTCGCCAGTCAGTGTTGCCGTAGAGTCTTTGGTATACACTGAAACCGTTAAATTTCCCGTGGATTACCTAAAGGCTATTTTAAATCAATTGTCGCAAATGAAATTTACTGAAGTTGAATTTTCAATTTACAAGTCAATTGACGTCTCAACTGGCACTCATTCGGCGCTGCGTATTTTTGCCAAGAGTTTGCGCAACGAATGCGAGCACAATTTTTATTCGTCCGGACCTCCGAATTCCGAAATGTGCTTTTCCAGGGACTCAGCCTACCCGGAATCTGCTGGCGTTGGAACGGCGGTGGATCTTTCAGACATGAAGCTTATCATTTGCCAGACTTTTTTGTTGGCCAATATTAGCAACGTCGTCAAGCCAATGAAGGACCACGATGTGCGTTTTTCTTTTGCGCTTGACCAGCCGCTGCTCATTCGCTCGGATTTTAATTCTAATTCGCAGTTCAAGTATTTCCTGTCGTTTGTGTACGTTGACGGCGACTCATCGTCGGATTTGCCGCCCATTCCCGAGGCTTTTGTTCCTCAGGGATCGTCTATTTCCGATGAATAAAATTTTAAACTTTTTATTGTTATTTTTAAATTTTTATTATAAAATGACCCAACGCGGTAGCGGTAGTTCAACCTCAGAGTACACTATTTGCATCGACACTGTTAACCGGGACACTTCACTTTATCCCGACACAAATGACCTTGTACTTAACATTGACACTGCGCATTTGCGTCGTGGCGCTGTTCAATTATATGTAGGGTCTTTTGAACTCGCAGCTCCTCAATTTACCATTGAGGAAATGTGGCAAAACCTTTGGTTTGACGAAGGCATTCGAATTGCCGACGCCAATCCGGCTACTGCACCAGTTGCTGCTGGAGCTACTGTTATAATTTCATCAAGCGCCTCGGTGCTTTACACTGCATTTATTCCCCTTTTTCTTAACCCCATAGCGTCAATCACCGTTGTTTCCCCCACTCAGCTGAGTATTGTTACCCACTTTAATCACGCTCTAAACCTGAGAAGTTTTTGGGACCCAATTAACCCTATTGCTTCCAGACTGCCCATTAAACTAATCGCAACCGGACTTATCGACTCTTCCGAAATAGACTTGACTGCTACAAATCCTAATCTTACAATTGTTAATGCCACTACTTTTACGCTCACCGTTGCCGACACTTCTGGCTTCGGAATGCCCGCGACAGTAATCAATAACCAGGGTTACATCTACGCACCGGCCATTGACTCGCCCGTAGCCCTCGTGACCTTGCTAAACGCCGCCCTCGCTCAGGTCGGCTTTCTTGAAGGATCATTCTTCTACGATCTGACAACGTCAAGCTTCTCTTTTCGCACAAGCTTTTACGGAAAAATCGGGCAGCCAAATATGAACATCCGCTGCCCGAACGGTGTCCAGACGCCAGGCTTGCCGCCTGGCGTTTGCTTCATTGAGCCGGTGCTTTCCGCGGGCGAACGGTCGCTGCTTCAGTGCATGGGCTTTCTGGGGAGTCGTATCTGTGCAAACACCCAGCTTCCCTCGGGCCAGTGGTACATTCCGGCGGAGACGTCCCAGTTATGGCGCGGAAATATTAGCATCACCCCGGGGTTCTATGGGCCCCAAGACCTGACTCAGCTCGGCAGCGAAATCACTACCCAATTCAATAGGTTTTACGTTGACCCGGCCACGTGTGCACTAACGCCATCGGTCGAAAGGTTTCTTTTTAGCAATGCCGTTGGAAACTGTGTACAATTTACGGTGCCCCCGGGCGGCTACACGCCAACGACGCTCGCCGCATTTCTTCAGGCCTCGATGAACTCCGCCGATCCCCAAAGCTTTGATACCACCGGTATCATTGGATCAAACATTTACTCCGTATCTTGGATTCTTGCCGGGGCTCCGGCTGCGCCCAACGTGGGCTTCTTTTCGTTTGCGTGCAGCGGCGTCTTTGGCTTGGAGTTTGGCGACAGTGCTGGCCTCTCATCAATGCCTTCGCGCCTCGGATTCTCCAATGTTGCCTACCGCGCAGGCCCGGAATTCAGCGGAAAAAATATTACTATTTCGGAGCTAGGTTGCGGGGCCTCTAGCGCCTACCTCAACAGCTACTACATCCAGCTACTGGCCAATAACGGCCGCCGCGGCTACCGCATTGAGCCGTCGTTGCCACGGACAGTTCCAACTCAAACGATTTCCGCAATTACTGCAACAACACTTACCGCGGGAAACGCCGCCTTTGCTCACGGTTTCCAAGTCAATGATGTCATTAACATCAGCTTTCCCGCAACAACCGGCCCCATTTTTTCTCTGTATACTGTTGTGACTGTGGTAACCAGCGCATTTGAATTCACGGCGGCACTGCCGGTTGGCACCACACCAGCCCTTGGAAATGGCGACGTCTTTGCCGCCCAGTTTGCCTACGATCCCGCGACCTTCAACATCTACTTCCCGCAAGGCCGCAACTTTAACGGTATCTACCCGCAAATCATTGGCTTTGACTACCTGGACCTGATGGCACCGGCTCCCTTCATTTCAACTACAACTGTCCAGCTTGAGCCGCCGCCATACCTGCTGCTTCAAGTTCTGGACGTGAAGAGCTCGGCTTACATTCAGCACAACTACCTCGGCGACAACATCACCAATATCCTGGCAAAGCTCATTTTTTACCCGACGTACCAGATGCAGCGGCTCTACCCAATGTCGCTCAGCTTCAACGGCTCAGAGATCATCACTCAGCTCCACTTTCGCTGGCTCACGCCAAACCACCAGTTGTACCAGTTCCACAACCGCAACTGGTCCGGTACGCTGCAGCTCGTCGTACTCGGAGACTCTCCGGCACTCGGCTGCGCCTAACGCATTGCAATAAAAACTCCAATTATTCCAATTACAATTGCTATTATTATTATAATCAAGGTCCATGGAACGGTCGCTGCGCTGCCGTCACTGCGCTTTTGCGCTTCGTTGCGCTGCGTCTTGTCTTTGGATTCTTCGGACTGTATCGCGGCTATATTGTCGGCGGCTTTGACCGCTTGTTGCTTGCCCTTAAACTCCGGTAGAAAACTAATGACTCCACCAGCGCCATTATAGTGTCCGCTAAAAACCCCTTCCATCGCCGACTCCATATTGATATTCTGTGATGGATTAGCCATTGCATGCATCCAGTACCCTCCGGTTCCCCAGGATGTTCCCCAGCTGTTGCGCACTATCCAATAGGGCACATCGATTTGGGGGCCATTTCGCCCCGGAATCTGAATTTTTTTAGAGCCCCACCCAACGATAACTACCGCATGAAATCCTTCCGGGGGATTCGTTGCATCATCGGTACCCTGGATGTAAACACCGTCGCTTTCCTGGTAGGGAGGATCTATAAAACTTCCATTTGACGAGCTTAGGCTCTGAAAATCTTGGAAAATCTGAAATGCCGCTCCCACTGGCCCATTCAGGTATACTTCTTGTTTTATTGTTGTCTGGTCCCTCAATAGTTTCACCGAGTCTTTTTGCACGAAAACCCTGAAATTGCTGTCATTATTCGGCACATAATTGCATGCTCTGCACTGCTTCATTGTGTCTGCGCATTCCTTGGTCCACAAACTATTCTGGCATGGCCTTTCTATTGTCTCGTATAGTGCAAATTTCTTCTCGGGATAAAGCGTTCCTACTTCTTGTTCTGAAACGTGCGGTGGCGTTACCCATGCGTTGCAGGAATCGGGAGTCATGCCGCCGCTCAGGGTTTTTGTCAGAAAATTAAAACTGGTGCCCAGGTCCGATCCATCGCAGCCCAGCATACAGCCGTTCTCTTCGTCGTTGGGGTCGTCCGGGTGCAGGCATAGGTTACCGCATTCTGTCAGAAAATTAATTGAAAGCATGTTAATTGTAGGCTTTCCTTCATTAATCAAATTAATATTAGCCCGGTCCGTCAACGCCGTCGCCGTGCAACAGGCCCAGCAATTACCGCAACCGCCCTGGTCTACCGGCACTGTCAGTGAGAATTGCTGACCCTTGTTGGGTCCAAGGCGCTTGGCAACGTCGTCTGGGTTTCGCCAGTCAAACGCCACAGGAAGATCGGAAACGGGCGATGCGCGAGCAAGCGCTGCCACAGTGCTCGGGTTAATTAGCGGTGCCTTTTGATAGGGCCGCAGTTTTGATGGTGGAAATGCGCGTTGTCGATTCATTATTTTATTTATTTATTGATATTGATAATTTAATATTAAAAACAAATGTCTGTGCAGGATTTGGTTTTTCCCGTTGCGCCACCTAAAAATTCTTTTTTAACGGA
>Ga0209668_10000099_pt1 | contig 34157 bp, 50 predicted proteins | sample FrelakmetPLP11PL_FD_187150 | JGI IMG/M metagenome (GOLD analysis project Ga0209668, IMG submission 187150) | Freshwater lake sediment microbial communities from the University of Notre Dame, USA, for methane emissions studies - PLP11 PL (SPAdes)... | ecosystem: Environmental > Aquatic >...
AATGGTAAGGAGGTAATAACCTTTGTTAAGATAGATTTTATTGTAATCGGAGGTCGAAAGATTGACCACGTTTATTTTCGCAGGAAAGATAAACACGATTTAATTATGCCTTTGGTCGAATGGAATTTAAAGGGTAAATTTGAATGGACAATAATTAATTAAGGCAAAATATTGGCAAAGGTCGGGAAAAATAGCACTACTGATGAGTTGTGTAGGAATGTTGCCAAAAGTGCAAATGCTCATTCTAATTACCGTCAGCCTACCTTTTGCCAATATATTGTTAGCTGGAGTTTTTTGTCAGCCTATAACTTGACAAATTGATTTAAAAAGTAAACCTATAAACTGACAAAATGAAAATAAGTACAATAGATAAAAACAACTGGTACACAATGGATATTGAAAAATGCGAATGGAGTAGCGACCATATTCCAGTAATTTCATTTGAATTAAATAACCTTTCAAATGATACAAAATATCCTATCCCAAAAGAAACAGGATTTAATATGAGTATTGAAGATGCTAAACAACTTCACGCTTGGTTGGGTGTCGTTTTAAATGGCAGATAACGGTTTGCAGATACACGCTGTGAGCGTTGGATTGAGGGAGGGAAATAGCGTGTATGTGCTGTTATAAGCTGGCTGCAGTTGATTACCGAAAAACTCAAATCGAAGCACTAAACAAAAGAATTAAAAAAAAGAGGGATGGAAATAAATAAAATATATAACGAAAATTGCCTTGAAACAATGGCTAAAATGCCTGATAATTTCATTGACTTAACGGTTACTTCACCACCGTATGACAATTTGAGAACTTATAATGGCTATTGTTTTGACTTTGAAAATGTAGCTAAGGAACTTTACAGGGTGACTAAGGAACAAGGTGTTTTGGTTTGGGTAGTAGCTGATTCTGTGATAGATGGCTCTGAAAGTGCAAATAGTTTTAGGCAAGCATTGTATTTTAAGGAACAAGGATTTAACCTGCACGATACAATGATATATCAAAAAAACAGTTATCCGTTTCCGCCTAAAAACAGATATTATCAGCAATTTGAATATATGTTTGTTTTTAGCAAAGGAAAGCCTAAAACTACTAATTTACTAAAATGTGAAAGCGGTAACAAAAAGCGTAAATCTACACAAAGGAATAAGGATGGAACGACAAGTTCATTTACATCAGAAGGTAACAAAGAAAGGATAATGGACAATGTTTGGCTTGAAGATACTGGATATATGAGAACGACAAAAGACAAATACGCATTTAAGCACCCTGCAATGTTTCCTGAAAGTTTAAGTGAAAAACACATACAAACTTGGAGCAATGAGAGTGATTTGGTTTATGATTGCTTTATGGGAAGCGGAACAACCGCTAAAATGGCAATTTTGAATAACAGAAAATACATTGGAAGTGAGATTTCAGAAGAATATTGTAAGATTATCGAAACTCGTATTAAAGATTGCGGTGGGCTTTTTTTTAATTCTTTTGAAACGGAATTGTCAAACGAAGCAGGAACGTAGCAGCTTGCGTATAACGTGATGCAGATAAGCGAAGGCACAAATAGCGTTGGCATTGTGCGGTAGAATTTGGGCTTTTGCTTATGTGCTGTTAGCAGTAGGTTTTATCACGAATTATTAACTTAAAAACAAATATAAAAATGACACAAGAACAATGGGAAGACGAAGCTGGATATGCAGCACAAGCCGAAGCAGAATATCAGGCTGAAATGGAATACTATGCTTACTTAGATAAGCTAATTGAAGATAAGCAATATCAATTACACGCTGTCGAAATAGCTTTAGATATGCTTAATTCAAAAGAGTTTGCCAATAGTGGTATGTCGCCTAAAGATTGGTTAGATTCAGAAAGAAAACGTCTGGCAGTCAAAAGTCTAAATGATAGCACAAAGTCTGTTTAAACTTACTGCTAACTACCAAATATGCGCTACATTTACACGCATATCCAACAAAAAACAACTATGAATCTAAAACAAAAGTACAGAAGCCCCGACAACAAGCAGTTAAAAAAGATTGCAGATTATTTAATTTACGTTTTGCTGCCTTTCATTCAAACATCGTTAGCACTTGCAGAAAGTCAAGGATTAATCAGTTTAAAGCAAGCATTTTGGGGCGGATTGGCAGCTACATTTCTGCTGATTAATACTAAATTTTTAACTAAATTCACAACCGAAACACCAAGCAGAACTGATTTAATTAATGGGGATGGGTGCTAAAAAATAACAATATGAACATAAAAACAACCGCTATTGGCACAGCAATAATTATAACTTTGCTGCTCGTTAAATTCTGCAATAAAACACAACCTTTGCCACATAACATTGATTATAAAGAGCAATTAGAACTGGCTGTCAAACAGCACGGTCACGAAGCCTCAATATTGATGAATGAACTTGCTGAAATCAATAAGAAGTTAGCCGATGCAAATAACAAGTATAATGCCTCTAATAGCTACGCAAATAAGTTAGCGGCATCTAATATCGAATTGATTAAGAAGTTGCGCCAAAACGCACCAAAAGATTGTCAACCTTATATTGATTCAACCAATGTTTATCATTTAGAAATCGAAAGCGCAAAGGATAGTGTTTATGCCGATTTATTAAGTGCGAAAATGCTATCAGATTCGGCATCAGTTATAAAAGATTCCGTTATTATTGACTTATCCCTGCAAGTTGGAGGCTTAAAAGCATTGCATACAATGGATAAAGCCGACCTTAAACAAGCACAAAAAGAAGCGAAAAAGCAGAAACGAGGTAAGGTAGCAGCGTATGTTATTGGTGGCGCACTATTTGTTTGGTGGGCGTTTGTTGGATTGAAATAATTTCCTATCTTTGCCCACGTGTTTCATAGTTAGTTAGATAGCAGCCTCGCAGAAATGTGGGGCTGTTTTTTTTACCGCTCATCAATAATCCCCAACATCACTAACAACGCTATCACACCGCCTTTAAATGTCGCTGCAATGGACTTGCCAAGTTGCCTATAGTGATATAGCATTACGCATAGAAATAACAACACAACGCAGATAGCAGCCATTAATGGTTTAAGGTCATTAAAGTTTTGGTTTGTCATCGGGTTTGTTCTTAATAGCCACCCTATAAGATGCCCACATTGATATGCACAATGCCCCTAACTTTGCAAATTCGTACAAACTTGCCGAGATGCCGACTAAATCGAGGTTGACAAATAAATCTGATAGCCACACCCCTGCTTGAAGTGTGATTGATGTGATGATTACTGGTATGCTATTGTCGGGGTGGTTGTGATGTATCATTATCTTTTAGGGAATGTTAATGCCTCTACGGCAGTTTGTAATTCTTGCATTGTTGCATAGCCAGTATCGGCAAGGTAAACGAATTTAATATCAAAGTCAAGTTCGATATGACATCCGTTATCACCGATTTGAGCAAAGTAATTGCTCGTTACATTTTGTCCGTATATTATCATAATTTTTCTATTGAATACATTGTTGCTCTTAAACTATCTGCTCCATTAAGTGCATTGACCGCAAATATAATATATTGGTCAACTGTCCAATTAATAGCAAGTGTAGTTACACTTGCAGGACTTGGCACATTATTATAATCAGAAAGTAAACTTGTTGTGACACTAACTACCTCTGTGTTTGTTGTTGCATTTTTTATTGCTAAATACCTTTGCAAATTAGCGGCTAAAGTTGTGGCTCCTAAAGTTGCAAGTGATACTACTATTGCGCCCGTTAAACTTGAAGTAGTATTTACGTAAATTCTTGTTTCTTTTCCACCTGATACACCCGTTGCTCTTATTCTGTGATTTATTCTTATTACATCATCAACTGCAAATGTGTTGGCAGGAATTAATACTGAAATACTAATTATGTTAGTAGTTGATGATGATAATGCACCATCTGCTGCTGATGCGAATACTGTTACTTTATTGTTCAATTGCGTTTGAATATTGCTACTCACCCCATCCAAATAACCAAATTCAGTATTGCTTACATTAGCATCAATGTCCGTTGCTGCTACTGCCCTTGCCTCCCATAGTGAAGTTGAGGTGTTGTAAAATAGACCATTCTTATTAGAAGGTGTTTGCGCGCTAACATCGTGAATTTCTTTGAGCTCAAACCCGTTTTGAATATTAACGATTATCTCCCCAACCGTTGCGCTTTTTCTCGATACAACACCGATGTAAACTAAATGTGCAGGTGCATAAGGTTTAGAAGCCAATCCAAATATTAAGTTGCCCGAAGTACCAAGCCAAACAGCATCACCTACTGCTGTTGCTGCTGATGTATCTAAACCATCAATCAAACCGCTTGTAATAACATTTACAATGGCATTTGTTGCGCCCGTAGTTTCCAACAATCCTAATGTTTTGCTACTTGTTGCTTCTGTTGTATTGTCTGCTTTAGAAACGAGTATATTAGTTCCATTTGCACCCGAAATATACACCGCTTGACCTTTAGTTATTGATTCAGCTAACTTAACTGTTATTCTATCAACTGCATTCGTATTGATGTCAGCTATTGTAGTGCCTCCGTCTTGAATAAGTTTTCCAGTTGTACCATCGAATGTCGCAATGTTATTATCAACTGCTGATGCTGGACCAACTACATCACCACCACCTGCAACAATATCACTCAACATTGCAAAGGTTTCTATGCCACCTGCTTTGTTCGGTATTTCAAAATTGGTTGTTGTTGCAAGTGTTGGTGATGTTATTACCGCATCTGCTCCTAATGGGTTTACTATTTTTATTTGGTCGTGCTTAATTACAACGCTTTCAGTTCCATTATCAACAGTTAACCCTACTGATGTTGTAGCACCTGCATCCGTTACTTGTTGTAATGTAGGTATGCCTCCGATTGCCCACACCGCAGCTGTTGCCGTTGCATCGCTACAAATGTAAACAGTCCCATCATCTAACACCCAACGTGACCCCGCTTTAAATCTTAACGTTTCATCAAAACTTATGTCAGGTACATAGTTAAAACAATTTGTTGATTCTCGTAAAAATCCATTGTTATCAAAAACGTGATGAATGCCTGCCTGCCACATGTCCTCGTAACCAACCGAACATATACGGCTTATGCCGCCTGTGCCTCCGAAGTCGTAAGTGCCTTTTTTTAGCAGTGAAGTGTTTTCTAATTCAACAGCATCGGCATTATTTACCTTAACATTTGTGCCACCTGTTACGTTGCCATTGGTTAATGTTTGCGCTAACGTTTGATTACCTGCCGCCAAATCAGCTATATCCTGCACCGTTGTTTTTTTAGTCACACCACCTTGCACAATAGGCAAAGGTTCTGTGCCTGCTAATGCGCCTGCGCTTGTTAACGCGCTTATTTTTTCATCTGCCATTATAATTGTATTTTAGATCCGTTTTCTTGCAATAAATAAAATCCGTCTTCCAACAAAATAAAATAAGGAATTAATGGTGCTTCGCTTTCGCTTTGCGTTGCAAATATAGTGTTAAATGGAATGTTATTTGGTATTTTAGTAACTTGAATTATTTGTGTTCCAACATCCGTTGAAGCAATATCTAATCCTGTGAGCTTGCAAAATTCAGCCACGCGATTAAGGCCATAACCAAACTGCAAAGCCAAATCATAAACCGATTGCGTTTGCTTAATAAAATAGCTTCTATCAGGTTGTTGTGGTGTGTTCTGTTGCTTTATTGCCGCAGATACAACATTGCGCTTAATTGTATCGTCAAAAGTTAGCGTAAGGCCCTCTATTGAATCGGTTATTGTTAGGTCATTATCATTGCATAACTTAACCGAATATTGAGCATCACCATAAACGATTATAGCAACATCATAAATGCCTTGCCCATTCTTAACCGCGTACAGCATCGACATTGAAATTAGAACTATTGTTATCGCTAAAGTTAACAGTTATTGAACTGAATCCATCCTGCGCTAATTGTAGCAATATTTGTTTTTTAAGTTGTAATTGTGCGCCCGAACTATTTAGGTAGTTATCAATTCCAACACCGCACAAAATGTACTCTTTCCAATCGCCTTGTGCGGAATTTATTATGTCAACAATATGGTCTTCATCACTGTCACCGATAACAAAATCGTTGTTAAATATCAGCGCATCACCATCGCTGTCTTGTAAGAAATCTTTAGCCGTTGCCATGTTTTACAGTTGTGTTTTCGATTTGTGAAATGTTTATTTGTGGTAATACAAGTGCTGATAAAATACCTGCTTGTGTTGTTGTTACACCTCCATCAACTCCTGATAATGCTGCGCCCATTGCTGTAAGATTAGCACTTAATGTAGCTTTCAACGTATTAATTTCGGTTTGTAAGTTATTCAATGCAGTATTCAACACTTGCACTTTTACCAAACCGCCATTCGCATCGCCAGCCAAATAAACTTGGTCAACCTTGCTCACCATTGTCAAGTACGCGTTTGCTTGCGATGTTTGTTGAATGATAACCACGCTGCCATCTTTAGGTATCAATGTAAAACCTTTATCAGCATCGGCATTCAATAGCACCTCGTAAAACTCCGCACTGCCATCTATCGGGGTGCAAGTGCATGTGAACGTAGCCAAATCAATGTCGCTCACATTGCACACTACACCCTCATATTGCAAGTCATTAAGACCGCTTAACGCTTGTATTGCTTGCCGTATATCTGTTACTTGTACGCTCATATTATGCTATTCTACGTTCTAATTCAATCGTTTGTTTACCGCCCTCCGATGTGCTTACCTCCGTTGTAACTGATTTGATTAAGTATTTACCTTTGCGCTCTGGATACTTCCAACTATCAATAACAGCGTAATCGCCCGGAACAACTAACGGCTCTAAAAAAGTTTTGAAGCTTCCATAATAACCAGTGTAGTTTGCTTGCTCTAAAAATGAATTACACTTTAAATCTAAATCGGCTTTTGTGCCACCCAACTGAAATACTGTGCGAATGTCACCCGATGGGTCACCGTAGATAAATTCTTCACGCGCATTGTTTTTAATCAATATGCCTTTAACTTGCACCTTAACATCATCTTTTTTTAAATACGTTAACTGCATTCCCTCCTTAACCATCATTTCAAATAAGAAAACCGCTTTCATTGCCTCCTCTTTATAAAATGGCAATCCAACACGAAGCACTCCGTTTTTAAAAAACGAAAATAAACCGTATTGGTCGCGTAAAACTTGCAACACTTTACCAACGCTTGCTTCTTGCAGTTTTATCTTACCCAATTGTGCGGTTAAATCAACTTTGTACGGCACTTTAATATTAGTTAGCATCTTACCAATAAAAGTGTTTAAATCAACGCTTAAAAAAGATAAGTTAGGCGAAATGGCTTGCTTCAACAAAAACATTTCATCCTCGCACAATAATTCAATCGGCACGTTGTTGTTTATCTTTGCAATGTATCCTGTGAATATTACGGTTTCATTGGGGTGATAGGCAGCAATAATTTTAATCTTATCACCTCTGCGCATTATCGCATTTTCACCCTCGTAAATGTTTTTTTTATTGTACTTGACATTACGCGGTAACATAACCGAAGCCGTTTGTGTTTGCTTATCAAATGAACGCGTAACCGTTACTTTATTCACCTTATCAAAAGTAAATATTTCACTACGGCCATCGCCTTGCTGCTCTAATATTACGCGGCAAACGATTCTAAACATCTTTAGTTGTTTTGGTTATTGTATAATCTATATCGCTAACACAACTTAACTGAAAATATTGCACATTGCGAAGTCCTTGTTGCTGCGATAATTGACAACTTTCAACAACGATTTGAGTAACACCAAGTATATTATTTAAGAAGTCATTTGTAACCTTTAACGATACTGGCGCACTCGAATATGATTTAATCAATCGCGCATCGTCATCGGGGTATTCATCAGGGTTTTGTGATGCCACATATCCGCGAATAGTAATAGTCATATCACTTTCGCCAATGTACTCTTTAACCGTACCTTTTAAATCAATTACATCCGTTTTAATGATTGTTTTATTAACCGTTGCATCAATTATAACACCGTTAAGGAATAAACCTTGCGCTGCTGATGCTGCGGTGTTACTTGCTAATTGGTTTGGTGTTTCAACGTACTCGTTTGTGAAATCATTAAATTCATAAGTTGTATATTCAGGCATTTCAATAAATAAAGTGCCATAGATAGGTGTGCCTAAAGATGAAGTTGCATCAGGTGTATCTGTTTTTATATTCAAGTTGTTACCTGCAACAATAGCACGTTGCACCAATGGAAGCCCAAACCCTTTTGCAAGTGTGCGCACATTTACTTTTTGTGCGGGCGATGGTATGTTAAATTGTAAACTCATATTTATTTTGTTGCCATTAATTGGAAATCATTAACTGCCTCTATCAATGCCTGCGCAATAACTTCTTTGATTTGTGTTGCGCCCTCTTTAATATTTGTTGTATTTAACACAACCGATCCAAATTCTTTGATTGATATATTGAAATTCTGCACACCTCTACTTTCAACAATGTTTGTTCCTGTGCCACCTTTGGCTTTGGGTGAGGTTGGTGATGTTGGTGCGCCTCCCATAGCTGCTGCGGTTGTTTGTGCAGGTGTTTTTTGCAATAATGATATTTGACCTTTAACGGCATCAATAGCACCTAATACCGTAGCACGTTTGCGACCAAATTCAGTTGCATCAATTTCTTTTTTATTGTAAGCCTGCCTAACATTTGTAAGTAAATTAAATAATTCAGTTTGTCTACCTATGGCTTCATTCAAAGTTTGTGCAGGCGCATCAATATACATCATACTTAATGCTTTTTGATATTGCCTTTGTTCTGCTTGTGCGCCAATATCAAAGTATGAAAGTGGGTTAAAACTTGATTTAAATTGTTTAGCACCATATTTAGAAAAGTTTTCTGCTTCTAAATTTGCTTCGCTAAATGCTCTTGACATATTTGCTACTAACCTATCTGCAAATGATACTGAACTTGCTATAATTCCATCTTGCGATTTACCTATATTAACTTTTAACTGCTCATAGCTATCACCCAATGCACTTATTTTTCCTCCAACAGTTTTGGTTTGTTCTGCCATCATATTAAAGAACATGCCACCCTCTGCTGTCATTGATTGAAATGCCTTTTCAACTTCTGCAAATCCAACCTTGCCACTTTCAACAAGCTTCATCACCTCGCTATCAGCAACACCAAATTGTTTTGCTAATTCTTTAACAATAGGAATACCGCGACCTGTAAATTGATTAATATCTTTACTAAACGCTCTGCCTTGCGTTTTTAACGTACCATACAAATACGCAATATCACCAAATGGTATCTTTAATCCACTTGCAACATCGCCTAACATACGGATGTTTTCAACTACTTTGCCTGCGCTAAAACCGTATGCTAAAAGTTGCTTTGTTGCATCCTGAACCTCAACTAAACTAAATGGTGTTGTTTTGGCAGTTTGAACTAACTGATTCTCTAATGCCTTTGCCGCCTGCGCATCGCCATTCATTAATGTTCTTAATGATGCTGAAAAATACTCGTAATTTACTAAACTATCTACAACCGCCTTGCCAAATGATACAACACCAGCAACACCCAAACCAATACCCAAAGCACCACCCAAACCGCTCAATGATTTCTGCGCTTGACCTACCGCTCCGTTTAGTTTTTCAGTGTTAGTTGTAGCCGATTTTATGCCACTGCTAAACTTGTCTTTAAGGCTTAATATGTATTCAACCGAATTGTTCATTTCTTGTCTTGAATTGTACCGTTAAACTTTAACACCCACATGATGCTTTCAATAGCTTCTGCCCATTGTTCATCATTCATTTGGTTTGGGTCTGTTTGATAATAAAAACGGATGAGTGCATTTTGACGCGCAAACTCATCCGTTTCAAATAACTTTTTTGCCGAATCTAATTTTTTTTTAGTTCGCCTGCTTCAATTTCTAACATTGGCAGGATAGTTCTTGCTGCGCTGCGTAATGCTTTAAAATCACCTATGATTGATTCCACATCACCACTAACACAAAGTGTTCTTAAAAACGATTCTACACCCTGCAATTCATCTTTAGCAATCAACGCTGAAACAACCTTATAAGCTATCCTATCCATTTCGCGTAATTGAACTGTGATAGGTGTGCCTTGTCTATTTAAGACCGTTAATGTGTAAATTTCAACACCCGCGTACTTTGACTTTAATTCTTCAATATTATCCATTTGTTTTTTGATTTGGTTTCGACAAATTTACTAAACAAATTCGATATGTGAAATAATTAAATCTAATTCCATTGGTATTGATGTGTCACCCGTTGCAGAAGCAATCATGTTTTTCATAAATCTGCAGTTGCGAATCTTATGAACAACAGGAATCAAATTAACATCGGTAAACGTTACAATGATGTCAAACTCTGGAATGTCTTGTATGCGACCATTTGGGGCAGCCGTTACAATGTTCATCACTTCGTTCATCAATATTGTAACCTTTGCGCTCGGTGTAATCTGACCATAACCACGCGCAACAGGATAACGACCTGTTGCGTATATGTTTTCGATTGCGTCTTCTTCTCCATATTCAATGGCAGTTACTCCAATGATAGGTGTGCCAAGTATGATGCAAGTAATATCTGCGAACTCATACGCTTTTCCGTTTATTAACGGTAATCCATTTGCTGCCATGTTTTATACTGATTTTACGAATCCAACATTTACTTTAATGATACGCGCAACACCTAAAGGAACATTCTGCAATGTCAATTCAAGTGTTGAGGTAGCAAGTACATCTTGGGCGGGGTTAATAATAATTTTATGTGCTGATAACTCGCCATCGGCCTCCATTTGAACTAATGGATTGTTTGCCAATGTTTCAAAGTAACCAATCGTGCCTGCGGTCAAAGTGCCATCTGCATTCACTTTCAATGGTGAACTTAATGCAGGTAACATATTTGCCCTAACTACACGCGTAATTTTTTGGTAAACGCGATTGTTTTCGATTGTTGCATAGTCGCTTGCTTGCGTTATTGTTGTTCTGCTATCAGACCAATAACTTCCAGCGATGCCTGTGAGCTTGCGCAAAAACGTATATGAGTAGTTGTTTAGGCTTTCAAATTGACTATCTGCAAGTGCTGAATATAATTGACCGTTGCTGAATGCAATCGTGTCTAATTCGCTTCCTAATGCCATGTTGAATTTGCCAACCCAAGCGATTGATTCACTTACAACAGATAATGAAACCGCGCCTAACATCGCACCTATCGCACCAACTGATTTGCCAGTTGCTTTGTAAATGTAATACCCATCATTTGCGCCATCTTGTGCAATGCACACGCTTACATTTGGTGCTGTTTGTGTTGATAGGTCAACCAATGTAGCAACGCTTCCTGTTGCGCTTATTTCAGCGTTCAACATAATTTGCATAGGTTTGTAAACCGCTTCATTTGCCGTTGCGATAGCTTGCAATGCCGCACATTGTGCCGCGCTGAATGCTACGTTTTTTTCAAACACCATTGCTTGCTTAATTTCGCCCATTGCGTAGTTTTGCATTGTGGTTAACGCTGCAAATGTGTATGTGCTTGCTTCTTCCTCGTATAAACCTACATACAACTGCCCTTTAGTTTGTATTCTAAAATACTCGCTAATGTGGTAGTATAATGTATCAATCCAACCCGCAACACCTAACACTGTTGAACCGCTGCCAGTTGGTTGTGTCCATGTTCCTACGATGCCACCACCTCTTACAATAGATGCGTAAGGTGTGCCGCTATTTGGGAATATACCCTCACCCGCTTTGGTTGTAACAAATAAATTTGCCGTTGTATTACTCGCACTAAAACCATGTGTTTGTGTGCCTGCGTTTACTGCTGCTGCAATAGCTGCTGCTGCTGTTGTGGTGCTTACCGCATCGGCACTTGTTAATGTGTAATCTAATATAACATATTCAAGTCCTAAAATGCCTGTGTATGTAATACTAAATGTATTGCCTGCCGCAGGTGTGCCACTAATAACACACTTTGCAACCGCTGCTGTTTCGCCTAAATGTGTATTAGTAATTCCTAAATTTTCAGCATCTGCAACTGAAAATATTTTTTTGATTCTGTCGCTTGAAGTAAAGCCAGTTGGTAATGTGCCACCACTTGGATAGTAATGTGCATAACCCGAAACGTAATCTGTTCCGGGCAATGCTCTACCTAAACCGCTTGTGCTTTTGACAAAGTTTATATTTGGTAATGCCATTTATTTTTTAGTATTAAAAAAGGCCTACCTACATTATAGCGGGTAGGCCTCTTTAGTTTATAATTGTTGTTTTATTAAGATACCCAAGTTTGAACCAAAGCAGCAACACCTTTCATGTCAGCACGCAAAATTGCAGAACCTAACATTACTTCCATGTTGAAGATTGAACCTAAATATTCAGGCTTACCGTTACCGTTTGAACCACTATCATACAAAGGTGTCATTGAACCTAATGCACGAGCAACAGTTGTAGAATGGAATGCGATACAAGCAAGGTTGTCAGTTGTTGCAGTTGCAGCACCGAAAGCTTTTGGGCTTGTTGCTGAATTAGCGTAAACTGATACCACTGGGCGCATCATGATTTCAAAACCATAAAGCATAGCTACAATTCCGTTTTGCAATACGTTTGGTTGGTTTTGGAAACCATTGTAAGATGCTCTGATTACATCACTGATTTGGAATAACTCCCAAAACATATCAGTTGACATTAACAACTTACGATTTTGTCTTGGCACATTGTCCTTGTCTAACTTGTTTGCTAATGCAGCAATGTCAGCAAGTGTAACCGCTTTACGTGTTCCTGTTGCACCCGGTGCTAATGATGTAGCAACTGCTGAACCTGTTGTGCTAACGATGTTAGAAGCACCTGTTGCAGACCAAGAAATAGCAACTTCATCACCAATACGTTGTGTAAGTGTGCTGATTTGTTGACCTAAAACTGATTGACGCTTGTCATAGCTGATTTGTAACTCATCCAAATTAGTAATCAAAACTGGCTCTAAAGCGAATTGATTTAATGAATAAGTGCGGTCTGTGTCCGTTCTTTCGTTTATTGAAAGTGGGAATGTTGTAGGGTTTTTAACCACAGTTGGGTTTGAACCTGATTGTGGAACGTGTACAGTTCCGAATGCGATGTACGCTGAATGATCTACTGAATAAGGTAGGAAGTCAGCATTTCTGTTTAATGCCTCTTGAACATCCGATACCCAAATTTCTTTTATTAAAGCCATTTTGTATTTGTATTATTTATTATTATTATTATTAATCAATTTGAATTTTTGCGCCACATGGTAAAAATATAGTACCATCATACCAAAATGATTGACACCATGTCTTACCTGCTACACCTGTAACTGTTGGGGCATCAATGCCTGTTCCAAAAGTAAATGTTTCAGTTGCGGTTGTTTTTACTTTTAAATGCAATGCTGCACCAGCTTTTAATTCGCTTGAAAGCGTTAAATCAAGTGTTGCGTTACCAGTTAAGGTAGGTAGTGTTGAAACAACGGTTTCGTTGTTGCTAATTGTAGCTGCTGTTGTTCCTGTGGCAGTGATGGTTAATGTACCTACTGCACCAAAAGGGTTGTTAATTGTTGCCATTATTTTTTATTTGTTTTTGTTGGTTTTGTTTCTTCTTCGGTTTCTCTTACTTTAACGATGTAAGCCATGTTGGTTGACTGCGCATAACTTGCTGCCTCACTATGTTTGATGAAGCAATTGCCGTCTTCAAAACAATATAACATGTTTACCGTTGGGTTTGAACTCCAAATTGCTTCCATGATTAAAATCTTTTATCAGTTGCAGGGTTGTAGTTCGGTGATAAGTTAGCAGGCAAGTTGTTTATCAATGCCTCAAATGATGCTGCATCATTAACTCTCATTTCTGCTAAACCTTTTGGGTCATTCTTTGACCAATCGTTGAATGTCCAAGCCTCGCGACCTGCAACTGCTGCTGGCGCGTTTGCTTTGTTTTCAAAGATGGGTGTGTATGCAGGTGTTAACTTGCTAAATACATCTTTCAATTCATCATTTGACTTGTTAGAAGTTAAGTAAATTTCTTTACTTGCATCGGCAATTTTACCCTCTTTTATTGCATTTTCAACAAGTTCAACTTTCGCTGCTTTCACCGCTTCGTTGTTAGCATCTTTTAACGCTTGTAATTCGTTGCTCTGTGATTCGATGCTTGCTTCTAATTCAGCAATCTTTGCATCTTTAGCGCTAACCGCTTCAACGATAGCTTCTTCTGATGCTTCGTTTGATAGCTTTAATAAATCAGTTAATTTATTCATTTTGGTTTCTGTTTTAATTATTACTTTATTATAAATAGCGTGTAACTCGCGCACTGTTGCGTTCATTGCAGGCTTCATTTTCTTTGTTTCTATAATTTCATCAACTATGCCTAAATTCATACACTCATCGGCAGTCATCCACGTTTCTTTTGCCATCAAATCTTTGCATTTATCTAATGTTAGATTTGTATTGCGCTCGAATATCTTTGCTAAACTATTTGTAATTAAACTTAACACTTCTTCATCACTGCCTCCGTTTGCGTTGTGCATCATAAATGTGCCGTAATCGGCCATGTATTTCTTTTGACCACAAATAGCAATAACACCTGCCATTGAATAAGCCATGCCATCAATATAAGTGTTTACAGGTATAGTGCTGTTAAGTATTGCACTAACAATTGAAAGCCCATCGGCAACACTTCCACCAATCGAATTGATGCGAATGTTAATGCACTTAACTTGATCTGAATAGTTATCGTTTATATATTGAATATCCTCCGCAATCCACGCTCCGTTAATGCCCATGTCCATACCATCAATATTGCCAATATGCTTATAGATAAGCATTGTCGCTACCTCGTTGGATATGTTCGTGATTTTCATTGTACAAAAATGGTTACATATTTGCACTTCAATTCAAATAAGTTACTAATTTTGTGATGTTTAGTAACTAATATTTGAAATGGCGAATCCAAAAAACGATATAGCAGAAAAGAAACAAGCCGCGAAAGCTCGCGTAACTGCTCACTTAACAGGCGAATTAAAAAAAAAATTCTTTGATGAAGTCGAAAGGACTGGCACCAAAGAATCTTATTTGCTCAAAGAAATATTATCTGAACATTATGGAAAGAATAGGTTTTAGTTTGTGCTTATAACAGATAACATTACTTGACCTCTTACTGCTAATGTCCCACCTGTATTTATCGGCCAATTAATTAATGGTTGTGGGGACAAATACATTACGTTATCGTTTGCTTGTATAAGAATGCGCATTGCGCCAGTACTGCCTGTTGTTGTATAAGTTCCAACACCATCATAATCTTCATAAGATTTGTATGGCATTTGTATTGCTAAATATGATGTTGATGCTGAATTGGAAGCGTTTTTGATATTAAAATTAATCATCATCATAGCACCAGTTAATACTGTATATTTTACATTCCAATCTGCACTACTTGCAATTGTAAATGTGCCTGCCAAAGCAGTTAGATAAGCAGCATCATAAGGAAAAACAACTTTTCTACCAAGTCTTAAATTTTCAATAAAACTATAAGTAACAGAACCGCTTCCACTTGGACCACTTGACCAAACTACTTTTCTAACTTCGTGAACATTATTTGATGTTCCATCTGAAAACAATGATGGGTCATAATTAGCAGCAGTTACGTATGTTGTTGTAATTGTGCCTACAATAACATCTGTGCCTGTTAATATTCCACTTGCAGCATCAGTTAGAAATATTTCTCCATTAATATAAATTGCACCAGCAGTAACTGACCAATTTGAACCGCTATATCCTACATTTGCTCCAACTAAAATAGTACCAAATGCAACTAATGGAACTGCTCCCTGCATTGCTGCTAAAGTACTTTGTGTTGTTTCTTGATGTGCCGCTTGTAAATGTGCTAATGTGCCACTTTTAAATGGCATTGCACTTGTACTTGAAATGTCTGTAAATTTTACTTTTTTCATTTTAATATGTTATTACATCGTAAGTTATGCCTGCATAGTTATACAGGTCGGCAATTTGCCTAATTATATTTTCATTGTTTGCGCTAATATTTGGTGCAATATCTGTTGCAGGTGGTATTGTTAACGCGTTTGCCACTCCAATAGGCACGTTAATTGTAAATTCATCACCTGTGTTTGCAATGTTTATAGCTTGTATAAATGTTTGCGCTTCGCCATTGCCGTAAACTATTAACGAACTATTTACCTCTGTAAATCCAACGTAAAGCACAACATCACTTGTACTGCCCGGGCCTATCCATATATCACTACTACCCGGCACATTTACAAACGTAGTACCAAAATATTCATTCAATGCCCACTCAAATAATAAGTGCTGTGCATTGTATTTGCAACGCGGCTCAATGCCTACAAACTGGTCTTGAATCTTAAACCAATAGTTTGTGTTTGTTGGTAATTGACCAGTATTGGCAACCCAGCATTGATAGATTGATTTATCAGTGTACTTCACTTGGTTACCTACTGCATAGGCAGTTGCACCGCTATAAATTGCCGCTGCATTGCCATATTGAAACGTGCCAAACATTGTGTTGTATAGCACTTGCAATGGATTTATAAGTGTTTTAGTCCAAGCCTTATAAATTGCAAGCCGTTTTTTAGGCGGTAGGAAGTTGACCGCAAATGTGTCGGTATTAATGATTGAACTCATTATTGTACGATATAATTTAACGTGTCAACAAACGTATGCGATGCAGTTGTTTCTTCTGTTACATAACCCGCAATAGTTTGATATTGTACGCTATCAATACCAGTTGATAAGTTGTATAATGTTACACCTGCACCATATCCAACAGTATCTCTGCGCACTAAAATACGCGTTAACGATATTGAAATTACACCCTCCACCGCTTGCATAGCATCAACTACCGCTTGCGTGCTGATTACTCCGTTAAATGGCAAGTTAGCCATGTATCTATTCAACGCTGCTTCAACATTTGTTGCAACAACGGATGAATATTGACCGTTGTAGTAAATAGTTGCTGCTACTTCCATCTTATCACTTTCTTCGTTTATCAACGTGAACGCAATGCCCGCAGGATTAAACGTTTCAACATAACTTTGAAGCTCCGCCAATTCGCCTCCAGATACGGGTGCAGGTGGCTCTGATTTCGCTACCTTAATCAGCACCGTTCTGTTTGGTGCAGTTATTACTGCGCACCTCGTTAATATTTGATTTGCAGGTGTAACTGTTGGGTATTCAATAACAAATGTTGAGGTGTTTAATTCAGCAACATCGCCCGTTTGAAATTTCAACACTTTATTGCGTGTCCATTGTGGTGTGCTTGGAGCAGCGGTGCTTGCAATGGTTTCTAAATCTATTTTAAATAAATCTTGCAACTGCTCAAATATGGCTATGCAGGAAGCAACAATAAAATAATATAGATTCCATTTCGCAGTTTGACTTGTTGAGGTCAATGCCGATAATGTTGGGTCTGCATTCTTTGCATCCAACATTGATTGTTTTATTTGCGTTACTGTGCGGGCCATTATTATAGTGTTAAAACGTAATAGCTTAAATATACATCTAACTCACCATCGCCCGCTAATGGGTTGCCTATTTGCGCACCAATAGTAAACGGCAAGTCATCAATAATTCCTGTTACGGTTGATGTTGGTGTTACTGAACGTGAAAGGTACTTATCAGATGTTCCTGCAAGCGCACTATTGTAATTCGCAGTCCATAACGAATTATTTGGTGACAATGTGATAGTTTGGTTGGTTGTGTATTCAATCGTGCCAAAACGATATCTTAAAACAACGCTAACAGGCACAATTAAAGTATTAGCACCTTGCGCAGCTACTAATGTAATAGGTGTTGTGTACATGTCTAATATTTGTGCAGAGGTTATTGATGTTTTTTGCACTTTTATTGATTCATTCGCCAATGTATAGGCAGCAATAGCATCAACATCAGTTATTGATGTAACTGCATTTTGATTTATAACTACTTTTTCAGTTCCGTCAAGTGCTGCCGCTATTGGTAACTCGGATATTTTTTGCTCTGCCATTTTATTGTTGTATTATTAGTGTATAACCTGTTTCTGTTGTTAATTGATAACCTAATTGACTTGCCAATGCTACGGCTTCGGGAATGCTACCAGTACGAATGATGTCATCTTCTATTTGTGGCTCATTGTTGGTAATTAACATTGTGACCATTGCTTCCGTTATCGGTAAGCTTGAAGCCGTATAATCAAAGCCTTGCATTGTGTAGGTGATGATAAACTCTTGAATATTTGTATGGTCAAATGATTGAATTTCACTACGTCTTAAAAATCTACTGTTGTAAGGTGTTGACCAATTATGTACCAATGCATTTAGATCTTGTTTTAATTGCAAAACTTCTGTGTCTTCGGTTTTATAACTTTCAAAACCTAAATGTAAAGCTATTGACAATGTGCCTTGCTGTTGCCCTTGCAAATTCTCAATGTAATCAGCATTTGAAAACTCAATAAAACAGCAAGGATAGTTGAATGGAACGTTCACATCCTCGCGCTCAAATTGGTTATTCCATAATGCAACATACTTCAACGCGGTTAACGTTTCAATCCTTGCTTTTAATTGATTATATATTGCTAACTGCATTATTTAAAAATGTTATCTAATCTTTTAACAATAACTGCTTTTACTTTCTCGTTTAGGTTGTAACTATCTCCCATAAATTGTCGCTTGGGCATATTTTTTAAACCATTGTTATGTCGCGCAGCATAAACCAAATCAGTTGAAATCTTAATCGTTAACGCTGCTCTGTTTGCAGGATTACGTATGATTGACCGCCTTAAATCTCCAGTCTTTACTAATATTGCTCTTGTTGTGTCATCAACAGTTTTACCGCCTTTAGTTTTATACGTTGTGCGCTTTCTCGGTTTCCATTTTTGCACATTCTTGTCATCAAAACCTTGCTTCCTAAATGAATCAACAAAGAACACTTTAGCCGTATTCCCAACATCAACAATAGCCGCTTCCATCGCTTTACGCGCTTTCTTTTCTGCCTGTTTTAAATCGAATTTATTGCTCTTTGCCATTATGTCGGTATAGGTAAATTCCAATTCTTTTTAGCCATTTCTTTGTCACCCTTTGCAATGTCAAAGTAAGGGTGCTTGTCTTTGCCATTTTCCTTAAACACATAGCCATCAATGCCAGCGTTCATCCTAAACAATGGCGGCACATCATCGGGCGGTGTAAACTTGCTCAAATCAGTTTCTTGCCCCTCTGATAGTTGTATTACGGTACAACGACAACGCCACCCATTCGGGGGGTAGTATTGTTTCCAGAATGGGTCGCTTATTGGGCGAATGATATTGTCTAACGCTTGGTGTGTTGGTCTTACTCTGCCATCACCAACGGTTTGATATTGCAATAATGGTAACACATCGGCATCGGCTTCAATACGCTTCCAATCTGATGCCATACGAGCTGATGCTTTCGCAGTTTGATATTCGGCTTGCAAGTAGTCTTCGTTGTATAGCGTAAACATTGGCTTAACTGCCTCTTTGAACTTATAGAAGTTACTTTGCAATTCAGGGTCTGCTAACATCGCAGTCATTGCCCTTGTTTGTTGGTATGTTTTAGCACCCGAAAATATGTAAATGTTATTGGTTAAATCGGCAACTAATACCTCATCAACAACTGGTGCTAAATCAATGCCCTCTTTTAAATATTTCGCAGTTTTTAAATAAATTCCCTCTGGTAACGTTTGGTTATTAATCGCACCTATCCACACATCATTCGACATACGATTAAAATCATTCTCGTCAAACGGTGTTGGCGGGTCAACCTCCTTATCAATATTCAATATGTCGCAGTAGCCGCACATTAACTATAAATGTTTCTTAATCGTTTTGCAATGTTTTCAACTCCACTTTCAACATAAATTTTACCGTCTAATGTTTCAACACCTCCTACATCCTCTGCTTGTTCATGCAACATTGTTTCCATTAATTCAATGCCGTATTTATGCTCTAAATATTCATTCTCAAACTTAACATAAGGCATAAATGAAGCATCAATCTTTGCTTGCTCAATCAATGGCAAGTTCTCACTATCATCATACTTAAACGTGCAACCTGTTAAATCAAATCCATTGCGAATCATCATCGGCACTAACTGGTCTTCAATGATAAACTGCATTTTTAACGTGTCCTGCTTCGCTATCATTTCCGCAACACCCTCGTGAACATTCGCGCTTCCGCTGTATGTTTTTTCATCGGTTGTGCCTGTTTGCCCTAAAATAATCTTACTTATTTCGCTATTGCAACGTTCCACCATTTTATCGAATACTGCATAGGCATCGGTGCGGCTTGCTTGCATCATTTCGATGTTGTCGTTTAAATCCAACACAGCCCACGAGGCTACACCCATATTGCGCAGCATATTCTCCATGTTTTTGCGTGTCAATTCATCGCGCACATCTGTTTTGCCAACACGTATCGGACTGCCAAACACTTCAGCAAACTCCGCCCATGCTGCCATTGCGTTTTTCTTCCAAATAACGTATGGTGCAAGGTACATCATTAATCCTAAATCTTTCTTTTCACCTACACCAATACACCAGTTATTATATGGTGATACATCAAAATTCTTTCCCTCCGTAACCGTTGCTGTGTTTGTTCTAACAAGGCTAAATTCAGGCACTACATAAATGCGCGGTATAAGTTCAACACTTGAATACTTATCGTTTATAATTGCACCAAATTGAACACAACTAAAGCCCCAAAATATTGAATCTAATGATAAACTTTGGAAGTCATAAAACCACTTTTGGTTAAACAATGCAGTTTTATCTTTATCACATTCGCCATCAGGTCCATAAACCATAAACTTCTTGCTCAATATCTTTGATTTACGCTGCAACATTGCCGATTGCACCTGCCCATCTAACACAATTTGCTGATAGGTTTGCATCAATAAAAAGCGGTTTGGGTACATCGGTGATTCAGCCGCTTGTAACGCAATGTTAAACCTTGTTGCATCCTGTCTAACACGTTGTAACTGTTGCTCAAAGTCAATAGTCTTACGTATGTTAGCCTTTTGCGGTTGTGGTTTATTGAAGTTAAATATATCGTTATACCAAGCCATTATTTAAAGAAATTATCTTGTTTGTCTAAACTATTTCCGTAGCGAATTGAATAGCCAGTGCTATCGGTTGAATTGATGTTTAACACCTCTGCCGTATCTGTGCCACTTGCCCATCTGTCTAATTGGTCTAATGCTTCGCGGTTGCGTTCTATTCTCAAGTCGGGTATGTTGCGCGGATTAATCCTTGCGTGTAGGTTATATAAAGTCATATCCATTGCAAGCTCAACAAACATCGGGTATCTATTATCGCCAACAGTCCAATAATCGGTGTCGGTTGTTAATACGTTTACCATTGGTGACCAATACGCTGTTAATGTCAAAGGTTGGTTTGTGCTTGCTGCAATAGCTGTGTAAACATAGCCATTGTCATCTGTTACAATGTTGCCTATAATGTATTCGGTTTTGTTATCCCAGCGATTAAAGTCATTAACGTGTGTGATTACTTCGCCTAATATAACTCTGTCGCGTGTTCTGTAATGTGTTGCTGCTGAATAGGCATCCATTGTGCCTAATTCAATGTCAACCATGTATCTTTGGACTAATTTTGTCCTCATTCTACTTATGGCCTTAACCTCGCTATCGTACAAATTTTGCGGGGTGTTCTCGGTTATCTGATTGAGGTCAACCGTTTGAATTATTGAAAGATAGTCGGAGGTTTTTAAGAATCGTGCCATGATGCAAAATAATAATAAAAAATTTGATTAATGATTAAAATGTAACTAAAATCTACTTGCTGATTTATATTCAGCATCTCTACCCACAACAACAAGCGGTTTGATAATTCCTGTTTGAAAGCGTGCATATTGACTGCTAAATACCGATGTAATTAAATAACGTGTTAAATCTACAATGTGACCAAATGGCTGGTAACTTACTTTTGTGACAGGATCGGTTACGGTTTTTTTATCTACTTTGCCGTTTTTATCCTCCTTTGTATTTTCAAAATCTAATATTGCCACGCGGCAACTTTCATCAGCTATGAATGAAATGCCTTGCTCATTGTAGCCTAAAATAGCATTAAAGAAATCAGCACTCGGGCGCACATTCGGGTTTGATTTAGCCACTCGCCTAATCGGTTTAACCTCATCTAATTCGTTTATCAGTAAGCGAAACAAATCAAATCCCTTTTCTTGCTTAACATCGTCTTTTTGGCTGGTGCTATCGCCACAAACATAAACATGTCCGTTGTGCTTCCAATGTCGTAATCGTTGCATTATTGCTCTGCCCATTGCTTTGGTTGTATTGTCGGGGTTCTTTAAAGCTATGCAATCAATCAATCTAATTTCGTTGTCATCACTAATTTGAAATATACCACAAGGAAAGTATGGGTTTACGTTTTCATCAAACGAAAGCCAAACTGCCAACGATGGGTCATAGGTTACAATACCAGTGTGTTTAATTGTTGACCAACTTTTAAGAAATTCGCCACCGAAATCAACTTTGCCCCATTCACCAAGCACATAAACTTTGTGCAAGTTTGGGTTAGCTTTTACACGCTCGGTTAAATGGTGAATGTAATCGGCATCGAGGAATGAATTGTCTTTGTAAGTCGTGTTCATCAACATGGTTTCAGCATCAGGTTCATCAAAGAATCTGCGCTTTATCCAGTGCTGCTCACTTATCGGGTTAAATGTAATAATAAACTGTTTGTAGTTTTCTGTTTCGCCTCGCACCCTTAACTCTAACTGATTAAAATCTAATTCATCCAACTCGGTTGCTTCCTCGCACCAAACCGATGTGATACCTGCAATTGATTTAATTTTTTCGGGGTCATCCATACCGGCACAAAGTATTTCATTGCCTGTTGGATTGTGGGTAAATCGCATCTCACTTTTGTTTATAGTGAATTCGCTAAATATATCGTACTCTAATAGCTTATCTACAAACAACTGATAAACACTATTACGAATCGTTGTTGCCACCTTTCTAATGCACAATATTCGATGGCCTTGCTCCGTTGTGATTCGCAGGATTATCTTTTGAACTGCCGCTATGGATTTGCCCGATCCTGCGCCGCCTTTCAAAACTGCATATCGTTGCTCGTTTTTAAGGAATGGAATATAGACCTCGTTTACTTCGATTTCACGCTCCATGAACGTATTTCTTTGCCATTAGTGGTTAAATCTGTTTTAGTTGCTGCATAACTTCCATCCATCTTATTAAGTTCGGCAATTGCTTTAGTTCTGTCGTTATGGTCTGGCTCGGATGGGTATTCCATAATTTTACCAGCAATAACAAATGGTTTCTTAATCTTAATCTCACCCTTTGCAATCTTGCTCAACATCTCCATTCGTTCGGCAGTTGATAGTATATTCTTTTCTGCTAATTCAGTTATGGCAGTTGATGTTGCATTGTTAATTGCTTGCTTAACTAATTCTTTATGTTCTTGGATTTCCTTTGCATACCTTTTAGCAAGTATTGAACCTTTGCTTCGTGCAGTATTGCCATTTACTTTTTTTTGTGCAATAGCCTCAATATAGGCTTTATCCTGCGATATGCCATTGGCAACTAACTCAATGAATTTAGTGTGTTTAAGTGATGGTGTTGCCATTGCGTTTGATTATTAATGTTGGGTCTAACTTCTTCATTCTATCAATGATTACTTGGCAATACTTTGGGTCTAATTCCATTCCGTAACATTTGCGTTTAAGTTGGTGTGATGCTACCATTGTTGTGCCTGTGCCAAGAAATTGGTCAAGAATTATATCATTTGCTTTTGTAAATTGTAATGACCATTCCGGTAAATCAATTGGAAAGGTAGCAGCGTGAACATTTGAAAATTCATTATTTCTATTTGGTGCTCCACGATATATATTTGGAACTGTTCCTCTAAAATTACCATTTGGTATTGCTCTACTTGCGTTTTCTTTTGAAGATATAAAAAACATATACTCCCAAGCAGATGTCATTACATTTTCAGCCATTGCAGGAGCACCGTGTCCTTTATCCCAAATTGCTACATCAATAAAATTGTTTTTGTATTGATACAAATACTCAATCAAAGCAATTTTATTTCCTGCAAGACTTTGAATATTACAAACTAAATATTCAGAATGTATTAATGCATTATTAGTAAATCCGATAAGCAAATCTAAATAATTAGATTGTGTTTGATTATCATTATATTCATTATACTTATTATCAGTTGTATGTGTATTTCCACTTAAAGATTCGCTTTTTCCTGCATTATATGGTGGACTTGTAAAAGCTATTTGAGCCTTTTGCCCATCCATCAACTTTGCCACAGCATCGCTATCAGTTGAATCCCCACAAAGCAAACGATGTTCTCCTATCTCAAATAAATCACCAAGCACAATATCGGTTTCAATTCCATCAGCAGGCACTTCAAAGTCATCTTCTTTTGCTTCTAATTTCGTAGCAACATCAATCCCCCACTCAACGCAAACCGCTTCACCCAGTTCGGCCTCAATCAATTCAGCATCAAACACGATGTTAGCCTTTGCAGATGCGTTATCAGCCAATGCCATCTCTCTGCCTTGTGGAGAATCTAAATCAATGTCTGTGCGTTTTACCGCTATTAATTGAGTGCCATCGGATTCAACAATAAGAACATCTTCAATACCAGAAAATTCAACTGACTTGTTTCCTGCGATTATACGATTGTTTTTATCCAAAAGGATACTTCTACCTGCTCCGAACTTTTCAAACGATTTGCGTATCATTTCTGCGCCATTTTCACTACCTTTATTAAAGTTCTTGTCATCAGCAATTAGTGATGTTGCCTTGATATTTTCCGTTTGTTTACTTTTCATACCACAAAGATAAGTATTATTTTAATAAGCTTAATATTAGTGATTGAAACTCCTCAAGTGACCTTACGATGTGATATTGAAAACCATTGCTTGTAACCAACCATTGCCATTCTTTTTGCCCTGCTGATTGCACACCATCAGATGTTTTGAATTCAATCATAAACGCTTTGGCATCGTAATAAAGCACCATATCACTTCTGCCAGCTATTAGACCTTTTGCTTTATTTCTTGCACCATCAATTTTGTTCTTGCTATTGTTTAGGTTATAGCATAGCAAACCACGATGTTGTGGGTATGTGTTGTGAAACCAAACAAAGCAATCACTTTGTATTTTATCCTCCGACTGCTTCTTTTCTTTTTGCATTTAACAAAGTTATAATAAAATCTTGATGCCACCTATTATTTTGCTTTTCATATTTTTTGCACCAAACAGATAGCTGCTCACCTGCCATCTTAACTGAATGCTCATGCGTTGTTGTTGGCAAATGTTTTAACTCATATTGAATGATGTGGTCGCAAATTTTGTGCAATACTGCATAAGGTTTCCAACTACGCTCTTCGGCTAATTGAAATAAGTGTTGTGTAGGTATATTCATTGGTTTTTCTCTCGTTAGTTTTACAAGTTGTTTTATTTGTTCTTCTGCTTCTTGTGCTTTTCTCTCCTCTTCAAAATCGTGACCACAACTTTCGCATTTTACTTTTCTTGTATGCTGAAGATGACCACAATTTGGACACTCCTTAACTGGTGACATTCCAACACTTTTATTTTCTTTTTTCGTTCCATTTTTAAAATATGTTTGCCAATCAAAAAAATCAGTATATTGACCATGCCTTGCAGTATTTTTACCCAAATCAATAACAGTAAATTTGCTTTTATTTTCGCTTGTTCTGCTACCTCTACCAATCATTTGCAGGTATAGTGATAAAGATTTGGTTGCTCGGTTAAGTATTATAGTTTCAATTGTTGGCTCATCAAATCCAGCAGTCAACACACCCACATTGCAAATTATTGCATCAGGTTCTTCCTTAAACTTTTGCAGAATTTCAGCGCGTTCTTTTTTTTCCGTTTCACCAGTTATGCTATAAACATTCAAGCCCTCAAATAATAAAGAAGTATAAACTGCATCGTTGTGTTTTAAATTCACATTGAATATTAGCGTTTTTTTACCTGCTGATAATTTCCAATAGCTTTCGATTACATTATTAACCATCTTTTCGCTTGAGTAAAATTCCTCCATTTGCTTTTCATCAAATTCACCGCCTTTAATTTTAAACTTTTGCGCTGCCACCAAATCAGATGCAAATCCGTAGGCATCACAATCAAGCAAATGATTGTTATCAATTAAATCGGTAATGGTAACTGGTTGCAATAGTTCATTATAATAGTTTGCCAATGGGTATTCATTAATCGGTGTTGCAGTAACACCCAACACTTTGCAATTTTCTTGCTCAAAGAATGGCATTTTCTTAAAGTTACCGATGTGACACTCATCAATAATTACTAATCCAAATTTAGGCAATATCTTTATTCTTTTGTTTACTGTTTCCACCATGCCAACATAATAAGCATAGTCATTGGGTATTGATTTAATACCTGCTTCAATTAAGAAACAACGCTCACCTAAACTATTTTTTGCTTGTTGTAGTAATTCATTACGATGCACTAAAATTAACACACTTGTAATATTTTCTGCATAATGCCTTTTGGCTACTTCGCAAAAAGTAAAAGTTTTGCCTGATCCAGTTGGCATTTGTAGCGCGACATTCTTATTTTGATTGCCCTCAATTAATGCTATTGCTTTTTTTTGGTATTCTCTTAACATAATTTTATTGTTACAGATTTTTTTATGTGTTGCAAATGTGAAACACTTGATTTTATTGGTTATTAGTTACTATGTTACAGATTACAGATTATTATCATTATTTTACTTACTACACTATACACACACACACGCACACACGCACATATTATTTTATATGGAGTATAGTAAAAACGCAAAATGTGTGTAATCTGTAACATTTAAAAAGTATCTAATTGATTGTCAATAGTATAACTTGTTACACTTCCTTTGATTTTTATCTCATAAGCACGAATGGTCTTTGAACCAGTCCTCATAACTTGCTGAAAATACCCACATTTTTTCAAAGCCTGCCCCATTCGTTTGGTGTTAGTTTTAAAAGTTGGGTGTAATTTTTGCAATTCAAGGATGACATCGGTGTTTGTCATTTTGGATGTTGGGTCATTTTGAATGTGTCTATTTATCAATTCAACTTCGCTCATTACTTCGATGTTTTTTTCGTTTGCTTTGTTCAAATATTCGATTTCTCTTTTAGTAAGAAACCAAGCCTCTTTATCTGCTTTCCATTCGTTGTATAGTTCTATAAATAGTTTGTCCTTATCAATAGTTATGTAAGCTTCAAAATCAAAGCTAATTAAGTTTATTGGTATAATTCGCCTGTTACCAGTTGGGTCATTGATTACTTCAGCATCATTTGATGTGCCACCTAATACCGCCAAACGCAGCAGGTCTTCAGATACTCTGCCATAGGGCATACGAATAGAGAATGTTTGCTGGCTGCTCATACGTTTAAGTTTTGTGGCATCTTTTTTTGATTTACCTCCAAACTCATCATCCACAATCAACCACTTTTTAGTCATTAAAATTTCTGAATCTTTGCCCTCATCCAAGTTACTTTCAGCATAAAATTTGCGTAATTTTTTCGGGAGCAGGTTTCTAAAAAATTCAGTTTTTTTAATTCCTTGCTCACCAGCTATGACTAAAATCATTAGCGAATAAGTGCCATAAGCAGAACCAATCAATCCTAATAACCACTTTTTTAGGTATGTATCTAAATAATCATCAAAATTATAAACACCATCATTCTCATAGATTAGTTGCTCAATCTCAAAACACTTTTTTAGCTTGTCAAATTCATTATCAGTTGTCAGATGTGAATTATGTTCAAACCAATCTTTTATAGGATTATACGATGTGCTATTGTCTTTATTTTGAATTAGGGTAAACACTTTGTCCTTTGAAATTCCATCATCAATTTTTTGCCAAACTTTAGTGTAGAAATTAGCTAAAATTCTGTCGGTCATTTCCTCACCATTAAATTCAAAGTTGCGTGTTATTTCATTAAATTTTACATTGTTTAATTTGATAAGTTCAATGATGTTATCTATCTCATTTTTTTCCTTTGTGTTTTCTGATTTGGGAATAAACGCTTCAGCCTCTGCCAATGGAATGTTTAGCATTTTTAATGCTTCTTGCGGATTATCAGATAACTTAACAATGCTCTTTATTTTCTCTGTCCTTTCAGATGTTGTGCTGATACCTGCTTGGCGAAAAATATAGTAAACAGATGCAATGCTCACACCAGTTCCGCTACGTTGCAAAGCTATATTGTAATCACGTTCTGCTTGTCTGTGAGAATATTTTGGTGATGCTTGGCAAAGTGAATGAAAGTAATTGCGACCACTTTCACTAAATTCTTGGGTCAAAGCAAATGCCAAACGTATGTAATCCTCATAATTATCGAAAAGGTTCATTGATGCTGCCTTAACTACCATTTCATCAAAATCAGTTTTAATTACAACTGGCTTTGGCTTTGGTTTGTCTTTTTTCTTTAAGTAGGTCTTAAATTGTTTAGATTTCTTGTTAATGTAGATGTCTGGGTCATAAGATACAAATCTTAATCTGCTTGTATCCTTACAACTTTTATCCAACACAATAGAAAACTGCACCATAAAATATTGCTCTAAAGAAAGAAACGCATCTAAATGCCTTGCACCATCTATACGAATAAAAACTGCATAGCCATTACCAGATAGTGAACGATGCACAGAGTAAACGTATTCATTACGTTTTATTCTTTCAATGTCAACATCAGCTATTTGGTCTTTAGCATCAATATCTAAACAAATAAATCCACTATGTTCAAGTAATTTACTTGCTGCACGTTCTTTAAAACTACCTGATGCAGTTACACAAGTAGTTAACTCTTTTTGTGTTCTGCCTGCACGAAAGTTTAGCACCTCATCTTGCCACCTACCATTTTTAATGCCATCAAAATACTCATCCACCTCAATGCTGGCATCTGATTGGTTACTCTTTGCACTCTTAAATAATGATATCATTTTATATAAATTAAATAAGCCCCTATCGAGATGCGCCACCGCCAAGAGGCTGCATCAAGATAAGGGCTATGCTATTAATAATTTCTTTCAAGTTGGCGGTTATTTCGTTTGCAAATATAAGTAATAATTACTTAATCTGCAAATTACGATGTGTTGCAATGCTGCAACCAGTAACTTCAACACCATCCTTTAATGCTGCCTTAATTGCAGCCTTATCGGCTTGTTCGGTAACCTTTACCACCTTGAATGCAGCAGGCAAAGCATTCACATCCTCCACCTCAACTGATTCAGATTTGCGAAAATTAATCTTTACCAATGGTGTTTTGATTTCCTCAATCTGGAATGTGTCCATTGCGTGTTTGATTCGCTCCTTAAGGTATTCAGATGCCTTTTCACGCTGCTTCTTTAAGTTTTGCAACCTCTTTATTTCAGCATCAATAATGTCAACATCAGCATCCATTTGCTTGATTACAAAAGAATAAGCTACTGATTTGTTTTGCAGTTGTTCTTCTGTGATTGCTAACTGCTCTTCTAAAAGCGGGGTAAGTTCCCCGCCATTTTCGATTAATTCTTCTGCTAATTGGTTATAGCTTTGCTCAATTTGATAGATTGTTAGTTTCATTATTGTGCTGGTGTTAACTTGTTTTTCATATCATCCTTTGCAGCTAATACTCGTAGGTCAGTTTTTTGGTTAAGGGTTAATTTCTTCCAAACTGCTTTGATTTCATCTAACGAAACACACACTTGAATGTCATTAATAATCTCATCAATAGTGATGTCAACTTCAACGTGAGTAACTTCTTCAGTTGTCACTACTTGCATTTCCTCTGGCACATAAACTGGACCGCTAAAGATGTCCGGACAATACCATTTCACTCCATTGCTTATAGCCCTTGCAAATAGCATATTCTTTGGGAATTTGTCGATATTCTTGGTTAATGCTTTTTTAGCATCTTCAATAGTGAATGTGCTATTACCAATCTTTGTGTTACCTTGATAGAAATCTATGCTGCAAACCTTTTCAGATGCTTCTACAACACGATAGTCATACTTGCCACTACCTTTTAATCTTGATGCAATTAAACCAGCACCTATTGTCGGTTTACCTTGAATGATGTGGATACCAGTCATCGCAGCAAATGGAGGGATACCGATTTCTTGCCCTGCTTGAATCTTCACTATTGCTTGGGCTGCTGATTTTGTGTCTGCAAACATTCCACTCTCTGCGAATGCTTTGGCCAAATTCATAAGTTCTGAAATTGGCAGTTGTTGTACTATTGAAACTTGTGTGTTCATTTTGTTAGTTGTTTTTAAGGGTTAAAATAAATTATCGTCTGAAATCGATGTTGTACTTGGTACTGATTCCGTAAATGGGTTAGCATCAACCTTCCAACAAACTATGGTATTAAATACCTTAACTTCACCTTGTGGACTGGTCCATTCTCTGCCACGAATGTTGATGTGCGCTTCAATGTCTTGACCAACTTTCAAATCATCTGCTATTGAGCAGGCTTTTTGTTGTAGTTCAATTGATACGATTTGCGGATAAGTGTCTGCTGTTGTTAAGATTAGTTCCCTCTTTGAGAACTTTCCATCACTAACTGTTTGCGTTGCGCCAATGCGCTTGATTTGTCCTTTGATTGTCATTGTGTTTGTTTTTATTGATTGTGAGTATTAACTTTTGGCTTATATAAAAATTGGTCTAATATGACCTCAACAAAAGATGGGTTAGTGATGATATCCTTACCACCTATTTCAAGTTCCCAGTTGTCATTCTCCCTTGCACAGCCACAAACTTTCATTATCCAGTTTGCTTTATGCAGTTCGAATGATGCTTCGAGGTCGCCCTCATCATTCCAAACGTAAAATGTTTTGCTGTCGCTTTCATACTCGATTCGCATTTGGCTGCCATCGATTTTCCAAGTTGTTACGCTTGTAATTGTTTTTGTGATGTTTTGATGTGTGTTCATTTTTAAGATAGATTTTGGATTAGTTCTGTGTAAAATTCGTGTGAGAAATCAAGTATTTTTTTTGTGTCGGAGTCAATAATGTCGGTTACCATATAACCTGCATTTATTCCGCATTCGATGTCTGCTGGCTCCCATTCAAATGTGATGGTGAGGTTGATAGTTTTAGTTTTTGGCATTGTGTGTGTTTTTAGTGTTAGTTTTTAAATGGGGGTGTTTAGCCCCCTTGTTTGTTTTTTACTTTACACTTGCTATTGATGTGCTGATAAATGACTTTAATACTGCTCTGTCAATTCCAGAACCACCACAATCAAAGCAGATACCATTTGCGTAGTAAGCAAACGCTGGGATAACACCTTTTCCGTTGCATTTACCGCAAGAACAATCTCCTTGTGATGCAAATACTTTTGGAGCAAAGAAATCAACACCATTGCGAATAATGCTTATTAATTGTGCAACTCTGATTTGTATATCTTCAATGCTTAATATGTAGTTGTCTAAATGGTTTTTCACTTCCATTCCCCATACAACTTGGCTTGATGTCTTTGCAATAAAATCACCATAATACGTTTTACCAAAAATAGTCACCATATATGCCGTGCAACGCTTTTTGCCATTGCTTGATGTATACCAAAATGATTGCCCACCTTCTTGTGCATTATACTTTTCAGCATTGATAAACTTAATAGTCATCACTCCGCTATCAAGTAGCAAGTTCATATTTCTAACCGCTCTCTCACGATTAGTGTTGGTGTTTTTGTAACCAGCCTCATTAAGTAATTGAATAATTGTGTTCATTGTGTGTGTTTTATTTGTTTGTTGATGCAAATGTAATTATACTTTTTAAACCTACAAATTTATTTTAACCTTTTAACATATTTTAACAAATCTCTTCGCAAGGTTATAGACCTTAAAATGTTGAGGTTTCCAGTTTGCGACACGGTTTCGGAGGATATTTTTCACTTGTTCTTGAGTCATATAGCACTTTTCGCCAATGGTCACAAATGCGCCTTTACCAGCGTTTCTTCCATAGGTTTCGACTCGTTCAATGTTTATTTTTTTAATGGCATCGTAAATTTCTTGTAATTCTTCGGGTGCTGGTTTATTTATTTTCATAATTCACTCATTATTAATAACTGATTTGTATTCATTTTTTTTGCTTTTCTCATAGCCATATAAATGTTGTTAGCTATTCGTTGTTTGAAATCCATAGCTGCTTCAATAGTTGCGAAATCTTCGCTCCAGTCTTCTGCTAATTTGCTTTTGTTCTTTAATCGTTCAACAATGCCAGATATTATACTGGTGATTTCGTGTACTTGCATCCCGAAAACCATAGCACATTCAACCGATGTAAGACCACTATTATACTTGAGCCAGACATCCCAATGCTCTTGCGTAATGGTTGCAGGTTTTGGAACGTGAATGTAACTGTCACAAATTGCCCTGCCTAATTTGCGTTTTGGTTTAATCTTTTGCATTGCGTATGTTATATTGCATTAACACTAATGCTGAATGTATGGCTTCAGCATTGCCACCTTTATGCGTAAGTTTTGCGCCTCCTTTAGGAATGTAGGCTGCTGGATTGCTTCGGTAACCGAAGAGTAGTTTTTGGATTAGTTGTTTCATTTTGTTTTTTTTTTAGATTCGACCGCAAACCTACTATAAATTTTTATTAAAACAAAATTTGTATTTAATTATTTTTACTTTATATTTGCCAAAATTTAAACACTATGAAAACAAAACTATCATTATTTATGTGGGCAGTTGCCGTTTTATTTATGTCTTTTTGGTCTGTATCATTCGCTATGTCTGGAGTATACTATGACAATTCAGAATTCGTTACCTTTACACTTTCATTTTGCGCTTCACTTGTTAGTGCTGTATGTGGAGCAGGGTTTATGCAGCAATGGATGAAGAAATGAAACTGCTTTACAAACCAACAAATCTAACCTGCGAATTTATTGTGCCAGACATTGAAAAGTCCGATGGGGTGCAAAAGGTCATTGGCTTTTCAAGAGGTTGGCATCATTGGAATAGCATCCGTTTAGGTATTCGCAAAGAAGAGAACTATTGTGTGTTGTATTTTTATGCATACATCAAAGGTGAACGCACTATTCAACGGATAGGGAGATATGAAATTGGCGAACTTGTCAAGTGCGAATTAAATTGGGGCAGTTACATTGAGTGCAAGGCTAACGATGGTTATGTTTTTAGGGTTGCTCCGAAGTGTTCTTTTCCGATTGGCTATCAGTTGTATTCTTACGCAGAAAAAGATGGTGTGGAGGGTGTGAAAGTGGATATTAATATTGAGATAATGAATTTAAAAATTAATTAAACAAAATATAAAATGAAAATACAATTTAAACCAAAAGAAATATTTATAGAAAATGCTAAAGATTTAATTTCAGAAAACTGCGTAGTTAATATTAGTCCTGCTTGTGCATTTGGACAATTTAGCAATCAATTAATTTTATCAATAGAGGATGAAAATATTGATTCTTGGATATCTATTTATATTAATAAAAATGAAGCAGAATATTTAGGAAAATTTCTTTTGGCATTTGTTAATGAAAAACATATTGATGTTAATGCTGAAGATTAGTTACTACAACATAACTTATAACCTATGAAACCAAAAGATGAAACCAAGCCGTACGAATCGAGATTAATCGAGGATTTACATCCAACACTTGCGAATGCTTACAAGAAAGCCGAAGCGCAATTCAATGCAACACATAACGATGTTCACGTTATTATTGTATGCACTTATAGAAACAATGCAATGCAGGAGGCTTATTATCGTAAGCGACCGAAAGTTACCAATGCTCGTGCTGGTCAGTCACCGCATAACTATTACCCATCAAGGGCTTTTGATATTGCATTTGTGAAAGTTGGTAAACGTGAACTTGACTATTCCGCAAAGCATTTTAAAGAATTTTGGGAGTTGCTGCAGTCGGCATCTAATAAATTAACTTGGGGTGGCAACTTTAAATCGTTCAAAGACCTACCCCACGTGGAGTTAACTAACTGGAAAATGACAATCGTATGACACGCAACACACGCTACACGAATGGTAAGGAGGTAATAACCTTTGTTAAGATAGATTTTATTGTAATCGGAGGTCGAAAGATTGACCACGTTTATTTTCGCAGGAAAGATAAACACGATTTAATTATGCCTTTGGTCGAATGGAATT
>Ga0209668_10000100_pt1 | contig 33956 bp, 44 predicted proteins | sample FrelakmetPLP11PL_FD_187150 | JGI IMG/M metagenome (GOLD analysis project Ga0209668, IMG submission 187150) | Freshwater lake sediment microbial communities from the University of Notre Dame, USA, for methane emissions studies - PLP11 PL (SPAdes)... | ecosystem: Environmental > Aquatic >...
AAAGAATCACAGTTTCGTTGGAATAATAGAGGTGGTATAATATATAAAGTTTTACTTAAAGAGCTGCGGAGAAATCCTCTCTAAGCTTCACAAGACCCTTATTTAAATATTACCCAAGTCCTACCTGTACTTCCAAAAATTGAAGTACTATTCGATGAGTTATCTGGATGGGATTTCGGAGTGACCGGAGTTGCTAGAAAATTTTGTGCTAATAATCCTAAAGTTACTGTTGTGGGGGCTTATAAATCTATATGTGTTTCTGGGGCATCAAAAGTTCTTGAGGATATGGGGATTGATTGGAAACTATATGATCCAGGGATTATTGATAAATTGGGTACAAGTGATTCGCCTATTTATATTTAGTAACCCATACTATTTCCAAAACACTAGTAACTTTTAATAGATTTTAAATTTATTGTAGAGAATAAAGAGTTCCTAATCGCTTCCCACAACCGACCCCATAAATATTATTTTTTACATTATCTTCTTATGCCAGCTCCTCAAACTCCGCCACCTGTTCCCAATCACCCTCCAAAGGGCCATCCCTATAAACAACCAGTTTATCCAACAATAACTTAGGGTCTTGTGAAGCATAGAACAGCCGAAGTGTGTTAAAATGCTTACTAGACTATGAAAAACAAGTATCTAAAACGTGCCCGTATTTCGGAAGATAAATTTCGGCTGTTGCTGAAGTATTTCAGCGAGGATTTTTCCGCAACTCAGACAGCAAGTTTAACTTCAATTTCTCGCAGAACAATTTCAGATATATATCAAGAACTGCGAATTAAAATAGTCGAACTTGAAACCCAACAAGATATGGTGGATGGTGAAATTGAAGTAGATGAAAGTTACTTTGGTGCTCAAAGAATTAGAGGTAAACGAGGTCGTGGAGCAAGTGGTAAAACACCAGTTGTAGGTCTTTTAAAACGAAATGGTAAGGTATACACACAAGTCATCAATAACTGCTCTAGAGAAGCCTTACTGCCAATAATTAAGGGTAAAGTGCTAGAAGGCTCTACCGTCTATACGGATGGCTGGAAAAGCTATGACAGTCTTGTCTTAAACGGCTACAAACATTACAGAATCCACCATTCTGAAAACGAGTTCGCTAGAGGTAAAAATCATGTAAATGGTATTGAAAGTTTCTGGAGTTATACCAAAAGAAGGCTTCGAAAATTCAACGGAATAAGGAAAGACAAGTTCTTGCTCCACCTCAAAGAATCACAGTTTCGTTGGAATAATAGAGGTGGTATAATATATAAAGTTTTACTTAAAGAGCTGCGGAGAAATCCTCTCTAAGCTTCACAAGACCCTAACTTATTTCCTACCTTCACCCGACTTGCAATATTTGATTTTTCATCCGGGGAAAAGTCACCATATACCAAACTCATATGTGGAAAGAAGGGGGATTTATTAGAATATTGTAAATTAGTTGCTAATTCCTGATAAAGGCTCAATAGTTGTGGCGACATTTTAATCTGTGCAAAAACACATTGAGAAACAGTGTTTGTAAAATTTATACCAAAAATTTCAACTTCCATTTTTTTAAAACTCTTTGCGATCTTTTTGACTTTGGTTATAAGGTCCTTTTCTTCAGTCTCTAGCATACTCAATATAGTCACGTGCGGAAAACTAGGCGTATCATACTTTTTAGATAATGAATCTATGATCTTACTGTATTTCCTGTATTGACTTTCTGCTGGGACTAAAAAAATATCAAACGTGCTCATGAGTTTCGGTGTTAATATTCACTTTGATAATATCACAAAATGATATAATTCATAAAAAAGGATGATTGATGAGAATTTAACCTACTATGAAGATCATTTGCCATATTCTGGTGGTAACCTTTCCGTGTATCCTCCTAGAAATGCTTTAAATCAGCGTACTGCTATTCATTATAGTGGCTGGCCGGTCAGTCCAAAAGCAACATTACTGCAGCTTACCAATGAAAATGAGCCATTGATCCCAGAGGATCCTGCTGTTGGCCGCTATTTGGGACTTACCTGTGTGGATATCTTAGGTCAAATGTTTGCCGATAGTCTTACGCTAGGGGTACTGCATTTAAACAATAGGCGGGCAACCTGTGCGGAAATCAATGCTGGTATTATTAAATGGGAACAAGAACAGGTACACACCGATTCGGAAGGACCGTATCAATATGAGCCACCTGGAATATATGGAATAGGTGGAAGGAGAAGCTCCGGATTTTTTCAACTTTTTAATACGGATATTTATAAAGATCTATATGGAGATGACGGTGTTTTTCATACCGATGCTCGCCGACAGATGTATTCGATTGATGGTAAGGTTATGGAATTATCAACAATACATCTAAACCCATTATATGCGAAATTTGTATTATTAATGGCTTTAGCAACTACAAAGTTGAAACAGAATATTCCTCAGTTGGCCGAGTTGTTTCCTGAGAAACCACGGTCAACACATAGAGGTCAACTCAGAAATGGGCCAAGTTTAGCAAATGCATTGATCAGAATCCTGTCACAATTAGGAACGACAAAGGGTACATTAACATTGAATGAGATCACCAGATTTTATGACTTAGGCGAAGAGACGTCCCAAGCCCTTACAGAGAGTCGTAGCGAGAGTATATATAGGCGTTTAATAGAACCTGGTTTTATTGATGACAAAACTGAGCCGACTATATTAATGTTAAATCCTAGTACGATCGAGAGTATAAGAGAAACAGACGGTCTTGTATTAGCAAGAGGAGGAGCACAGATAGATAGTATCCTTGCCCTAATGAATATGGGAGAAGTTTATACAAGAGAGCAAATGCTCGCAATGTTGGATCAAGCATTAGGAGTGAAGTACAGTGGAAAAGTAAGTAGCTATTTATCTTATTTTGTCGGTACGGGTTATATCAGAAAAGAAATTGGTCAGAATGGCGAACCAATATACGCTCTTACTAGTGAAACTCGCACAAGTCTACGTGATCAACCCCTGCATGTGTTGAAATTAGCCCGTCAAATGCTTGAACAAATTCAGGCTGAATTTGGCAGTAACCAATTTAATCTTGTAGATTTAAAAGAATTTATTAGAGTAAAATTATTAGAAATCGGGAATAAAAATCCACGCACTGTTGACCGTCTCGTGTATTTCTATAGAGATACTGATTTATTGTCTGAAGTAAGTGGCCAAGAGATCGGAGACCTAGCGCACAAATACAGTATTTCTGAACTTGGCAAAAAAGCTTTAAGTCAAATAAGGCAAGCACTTACAAATCCATATGCCTTTTTAAAATTACACCCCGATGAAGAACTGGTTGTAAAAGATGGTCAAAAAACTCCATTAGCTGAAATGCCAAGTATTTATAGGGATAGTGTGGAAACTAGACATGTAAGTTGGGCCAACGCTAGATGTAACGATTCCAAAGGTTTTAAAAAACACCATTATAAACATTGATCGAGTACCTGCAATTCGTTTTGGATGGTTATATATCTAAAATTAACAAAAGTAAAATTCTCCTCAAAAAACTGGTTTTTGTTAATAATAACAATATAATAATGGATAGTCGCAGGATGTTTTTATATTATTAATCGCAGAATATGTTAAATCCAAATTCAAAAATTATATTAAATAACGGCCTGGAGATGCCCCTATTGGGATTGGGAACTTGGCAAGCTAAAAATGGAGATATTGCTTACCAGGCAGTCCGTTTCGCTCTTTCACAAGGTTATCGCCATATTGATACAGCCAGAATGTATGGTAACGAAGCTTCGATAGGTAGTGCTATCCATGACAGCGGTATTCCGCGGGAAGAAATCTGGGTAACCACAAAACTTTTTTTGTTCTACGGTAGAAATGCCCAACAAATGTTTGATGATAGCTTTCAAAGACTGGGCTTGGAATATGTTGACCTACTGCTCATTCATTTTCCCATGCCAGGTATTGTTGTTAAGAATTGGCAGAAGCTGGAAAAGGTTTACGGGCAAGGTAAAGTTAAGTCGCTGGGTGTAAGCAATCACTCCATCAAACAAATCCAGGTAGTTCTAAAGGCTGCGAAAATCAAACCTGTACTAAATCAGATTCGCTACTCTCCGTATAACTATGACCCACAAATGGAGGATTTTTTAAGGGAGAACGATATGTATTTGGAAGCATATAGCCCTCTTACAAGGGGACATAACCTCAGAGATGGCAAGCTAATGGAAATTGCAAAAAAATATAGCAAGTCTCCAGCGCAAATTTTAATCCGCTGGTGCCTTCAAAAAGAGATCATCGTGATTCCAAAATCTGTGCATGAGAATCGTATTATAGAGAATGCAAATGTTTATGATTTTGAGATCTCTAAAGAAGACATGCAAACACTCAATTCGTTCTCGGGAAGATAATTAATTCAAATCTCTTTAGTTAAAGATTGAAGCGAGAGACTGGGATCTGAAACCATAGGTATATAATTGAATTTTAGTCGTACGATAGAAATAGAAATTATTGAAGTATATAATACTATATAATATGGAAATTCGAGAAGCAAAAAAAGAAGACAAAATTCTTGTCCTTAAAATTTTGGATGAGTTTAACGACTTTATTAATTCACAGAATCAAAATTGGGACAGAAAAGCATCGACTTCTGCGAGAGATAACTCAGGGTTAATGTTTGATGAAATGATTAACTTCGGTAAATCAAAAATATTTATTGCGATTGAAAACAATGAGGCGATTGGATTTCTAGAAATACATAAAGTTCCTAGGTTTAGAAAGTCAAAATATTATGGAGAAATTGAAGGAGTATATATTAGGGATCAATATTATGGTAAGGGAATAGCACAAAGTCTTATGAAACTTGCTTATAATTGGGCGCAAGAAATGGATTTCGATTGTGTAAGGTTATATTCTAGATTTGAGTTAAAAAGAGCACATGCGTTTTATAAAAAAATAGGATTTAGTGAGGCCGGAATAACATTTAAAAATTATAACCTGAATCCGTGAATTGGTTAGAACCAAATGCAAAATAAATCTTGCTAATATAGGAGGTTTTGATTTCTCTAGGCTACTTTTGAGAATACTGGCTTTCTTAGGGCCGAAAAAAGAATCCAGTAAAGGATTCTTGCGCAAGGTAGACGGGTCTTGCGATACCGTACAATTATGGCGGGAAGGTTGGGTCTGGAACTTAGAATTACTTCAGATTCTGGTCGATTTCTGTCTTCAAACGCATAAGTAAGTCTGGGTAAATCTTTTTGGCGAGCTTGGTTTTAAAGATGTTTGGTAAAACTGTTTCAAAAAGATTATAAATTTCTGGCCAACTATTTTTATCATATTTTTCTCGTACATGGTCGATGTTAAGTTTGCTCAGATTATCAGCATCAACTATTACAGCTTCATCAATGTTATTGGATTTACGCTCATCGACAGCTTTAATCAAGTCAAGAATAATACCAATTTGCATTTTAGAATAATTTAACTCAGACAAGAATTTTGTTGCAAAAGGAATTGTATTTTTATTTGCTTGTGATTCGTATTTTAATAATTCATCCTTCGATATTGATTTCTGCTTAGAGGGAATAATATTTTTCCATCCAATATCATGTATATAGGCTGCTGCAATAATTAAATCAGTATTTTGTGTTTCTTCATTTATTAGTTGTTTTACCCGATATACAACTCTCAGTGCATGATTCCAATCACCAGGTCTACAGCTGATAATATTTGCTTTAGCTAACTTAATAAAAACTTTGCCGACCATATTATTAATCTGATTAATACCATAAAACGGGAAGGCTGGGTCTGGAACCTACCCGTCCAAATGATCATTAATCATAAATAGTTATAATTATAAGTTTTCAAGCTTTTGTATATATTCAGAACACGCAATCACTCTAGAACTATCAGAAATCTTAACACAAAGACTTTTATCCATTTTCCTTATTGCGACTCCGGAATAACATGAATCAGCATATTTAGACCCGTTTATACTTTTGCATAAATTTTCGTCCATTTTTGCTTTAGCAATAAAGGTTATACACTCCCAATCATCTCCACAGTTGGAAACAAGCACTGGAAAGGTAGTGTTCATAAATAAATTACTACCATTGGGACCGGTTAATTCATACCCATTTAATACGCATTGATTTCCGTATGTGTCTGTTTGGGCCTGATTATTATAGGTAATTTTCCATCTATATACGCTATCATAAACTAATTGAACATTGCTTCCTAAATCTTTACCCCACTCTAGGTCACAGCCAAGTCTTTCTCTAATTTGAGGTTCGTCATTTCCATATCCATACCTAGAAGGTTTTTGTGTAATTGGATTTTCTTGATTATCAACAACCAAAGCATAATAATGACCGTATATACATCCAGCAGGGCAATCCATACCTTCCCCATAGGTTATTTCAACATAAGAAATATCTTTTCCATTCACGCTGAACTTTTCCTGAGTACAATTATTTACCTTTGTTAGGTTATGATTTCTAATAACGACATAAGGAGATCCGATACAGGAAACTGGGGGGATAGAACCATTTATAAATAAAACAAAAAGAAGAACAGTAATAGTAACAATAATCAAAATAAATGGTATTAATGGTTTATGCAACATGTATAGTTAATAATAATCATACCAAAGCATATCATTTGTTGTTTCTACTAACAAATATGGACAGCTTTTGGCGGAGAGGCCGGGATTCGAACCCGGGGTAGATTTTACTCTACGCTTCGTTAGCAGTGAAGTGCTTTCGACCACTCAGCCACCTCTCCATGCTTGTAATTATATCAATAAGGGTAGATGCTTAACAATCATAAAACTTTCAAAAGTTTCTCAAAAATGTTTAAATATTATTGACTGTTCTATTGCCTTTTATTTTTGCGACGGTATATGAAAAAAGGATTTAATTTACTAAAAGCTCAGGCAGAACCACCTTCGGTTTGGTCAAAAATGTATGACTGGGTTTTAGGAAGCGCCAGGATTATTATTATCGTTGTTGAGATAGCGGTTCTGGTGGCCTTTGTCTTTAGAATAATCGTCGATTTAAAAAGCAAGGAACTCAATAAAAACATAGAGCAAGCCGAATCTGTTCTAAATGTTTTGCATGCTAGCGAACTTAAATTTAGAGAGATCCAGGCTAAAACGAGTACATATAAGATGATTTGGGACAATACACCAGACTATTCGCTGTTAATATCAAACATAAACTCATTGTTGCCGACGAATACTTCTATTAAAGATCTAACGATCTCTATATCTGGCGTGGACATTATAATAAGTGGAACAGCAAGTAAAGAAAAAGAGGACGATATTAAAACCTTAGAAAACAATTTAAAGAGCAACTCGATCTATTTGACTGGTAGCGTATTGGAGAAGCTACAAGATACAAATAGCCAACTTAAGTTTACATTTAAAGCGGGTTTGGTGAATATTCCAAACAAGCGTCTTAGTGATATAAAGGAATAAATAAATGGATGCAACAAAGACTTTAAAAAAACAGTCTCTAAACCAAAGGATTAACGCCATTCTTAGTACCATACAAGGCAAGACCTATACTATGGCGATTGCGACAATTGTGGTTATTTTGTTAATGATAGTTCTTGCCATCGTTCCAGCATACACGTCCCTCACCGATCAGATGGCTCTGAATACTCTTAAAGAGAAATATCTTGTGGATATGGACACCAAACAGAACATTCTGAACACCTTATTTGAAGTGCGTGATTCTAACCAAACATCTCTAACTCTTCTTGATACATACCTCAAAGATAAGATCAATAATGAGTATTTTGTTGCGAGTTTTTATCAAGTTGCGGAAGATCTTAATTGTGAATTCAAGGGGGCCTCATTTTCTGCACCAGCGGTGAGTAAAAATATTAAAAATTTAAACGCGAATGTAATCGGTATAAAGTTTTCAGCTAGTTTTATATGTAAAATATCTGGGGTAAAGCCACTGTATGCAAGGATTGCCAATTTCCCTATATTGGTTTATATAGACGCTATAAACTATTCAAACAAAAAAGATGCAGGGGGAAGTGGTACGAATAATTTTATTAATGATAATCTTGCCGTATCAATTAGTGGCGAATATTTTTATTGGAATGCCAAAACCATACAAAATGCTGTAGAATTCAATTATGAATAAAAAGTGGTTGATTTTAATAATAATTGCGTCAATAACCTTGCTTGTGGTAGTCGGGTATCAGTTCTATATGTCCTTATCTGGTGAAACCAGTGGATTTAGCAAGACTGTTATTCAAATAGAAAATGACTTAGGACAAAATGTGTTGGATGCAATAAAGATCCTCGATAAAAATACCCCAATAAGAGATGAGGCTTTAGATAATAAATAGCAATACAGTTTCAATTTTTATAAATATTCAAAAATGAAAAGCAAAAACACTAGAAAATCTATCATAATAATTACGATTGGGGTGATTGTTGCAATTGGAGTATATTTTGGCGTGTCTGTATATTTTAATTACAATCCACTTGTTATCTGTAGGGGCGATAAGTTTACCGATGCGTGTTTAGCTAGCTACGCGATAGATCTGGGGTTAAATAAGAAACAATTTATAGACTGTATACAAACAATCAAATACAGAGATCAAATTGCCACTGACAATGAGATAGGCGTGGCCTTGGGGCTGAACTCTGCTCCGAATTTGTATGTTGGCAATTTTTCGGATGGGGATATGTTTAACGGGTTTTTTGTCCCAATCTCCTCCTATACCGATGTCACTAATGTGGCAACAGAAAGTATAAATGGGGGCGTGGTCAATGCTCAAGCTACAAATTACGCCAATGTAAGTAAGCTGGTGGATCAGAATATTAGGTCATATTTAACCTCTCAGGGTTATAAGGATGCTGAATTTAATGCGGAATACAATAAAATGAAGATCGAGATCGATCAATATATGAGAGCATTTGATATGCTGAATTTAAAGATAGCAAGAGAAAACATTAAGGGAGACAAAGGCAATTTGGTAAATTTTGTTTACTTTGTTGACTATGCCAGCGACGGAACAAATGGCTTTTATACAACAATTTTAAATCCACTTATAAAGGAATTCGTGGATACCGGTAAAGCATCAATAGTATATAAAGATTTTCCAATTACTAGCCCAACCGGAGACTCGTTAAGGCTCGCGAACAGCGTTAGGTGTGCAGGCGAACAACAAAAATATTTTGAGTACTCTAATAAAATTCAGGCACTATGAGAAAGGCGTTAATTGCACTTGGAATAGCCGGTTTTCTAGGCGTTCTTATTGTATATATTTTATATAATTTCTCTCCGTACGATAATGCAAAATTGGTCGATATGGCATCCATATTTGGCGTACCAAATGCTATTGAGTTAACTGATAATATAAATAATTTGATAGATTATGGCCTGATTTTTTCTTTGATAGATCCAAAGCTATTCTATATTCTGCTTGTGCTCAGTTTTGTTTTTACCTTAAGTTTCGTAAGTGGCGTGCATATGTTAATTGATAAGCTTTTTTACAAAAAGTTCTATGAAGAACCAAAGACATGGCCCGCATTACGAAGAGGCTTGTTGGTTTACATTATTCTGCTTAGCCTTGTACTGTTTAGATTAATTGGCGTATTAAGTATATTAAACGCTTTATCAATTTTAGTAATGGGTGTAATTGCGGAGGTACTATTAATAAAATTCACCAAGAAAAGCTAATTTGTAATATAATAGGGCAAATATAAATACATTATGAACGAAAAAACACTAGTCGCAATTGCTTGGCCGTATGTTAATGGCGATCTACACTTGGGTCATTTAGCCGGATACCTTTTGCCTGCAGATATTTTCGCGAGGTTTAAAAGGCTAAGAGGAGACGATGTTTTGATGGTTTCTGGGTCGGATTGCAATGGAACGCCAATAACTGTAGAGGCAGATAAGGAAGGTAAAACTCCAGCAGAAATCGTTAAGATCTTCCACGCACATGATGTGGCTTTGTTTAAGCAATATAGTCTTAGCTACAATCTTTACACAACAACTGTAACCGATAACCACAAAAAGGTCACTCAGGAATTGTTCATGGATTTGCTAAAAAATGGATTCATAGTCAAAGATATTTCGAAACAGTATTATAGTGAAAAGGAAAACAAGTTCTTACCGGATAGATACGTTGAAGGAACCTGTCCACATTGTGGTGCCGAAGAGCAAAGAAGTGATCAGTGTGAGAAATGTGGAAGGTGGTTGTTAGATGGAGAACTTGTAAGCCCTTATTCGAAAATGACGAAGTCGCGAGTAATTCTAAAAGAAACCGAGCATTACTTTTTAGACCTTACAAATCTATCGATAGATTTAAAAAAGTACGTTAAAACGAGAAAGGGTATTTGGCGCGATTGGGTTTTTGCAGAGGCATTAGGTTGGATAGAAGAGGGCTTGCAAAAGCGGGCTATTACGAGAGACTTAGATTGGGGTGTTGATATACCAGTCAAGGAGATTGGTGAATTGGGAGAAAAGTATAAACTAAAGTCGTTTGAGGGTAAGAAAATCTATGTCTGGTTCGAAGCTGTGATCGGATACTTGTCTGCTGCGGTCGAATGGTCAGGCCTGCCGGACAATGAGGAGAATTTTAATGGTATTTTCTCGCGCACAAAAGGGCAATCAAAAAACTGGAAAGATTGGTGGATAAATGAGAACGCTAAACACTTCTACTTTATGGGACAAGACAATTTAATTTTCCATACACTAATGTGGCCGGGCGAGCTGATCGGTGCAAAAAAAGGGTACACACTCCCGTACAATGTTGTAATAAACAAGTTCATGAATTATGAGGGCAAGAAATTCAGCAAGAGCAGGAACTGGACTATTGATTCTAAGACTATGGCAGACAAATATGGAGTTGATCTTGTTAGATTCGCCATTGCATCCAATCTACCGGAAAACAAAGAGGCCAATTTTACATGGAAGGGATTTGTAGAAGTCGTGAACAATGAGTTGGTGGCAAATCTAGGGAATTTTGTAAATAGAACTCTAAAATTTTTAGAGAGCAAAATGGAAGGTGAGGTTAACGGAAAAGTTCCTGAGCTCGAACCAGAAGTCGTTAGAGAAATTAAATCCGCATTTGAGGAATCTGCTGAATTTTTTGAGAAGGCCAAATTTATGGACGGAATACAACGCATTATGAGTTTGTCTCGATTTGGAAATCAATACTTTGATAAGCATGAAATTTGGAGAGTTATTAAGGATGACACCGAAGAGGCTAGAAAGGTTATGTTAAATCTGATGAATATTGTTTCGGCCTTAAATATTTTAATGGGGCCTGTGACCATTGATGCCGCAACTAAATTGGGAGACACTCTAAAAACCGATGCCAAAGGCCTTCAGCCCGAAGTTGGAGTGAATAAGTGGACATTCACCCCTCGATTTGAGTATAAATTGGCAAAGCCTGTGGAAATTTTATTCACGAAGCTTGAGTTAGAGAAAGTATTAAGTGAAAAAGCTTAAAAGTATATTAGCCGAAAATTTCCTTTTTGATTCTCACGCACATTTATCTGATGGTGAGGAGTTACCGGATATTATAAATTCCGCAAAAAAGGCCGGAGTAAAATATATTTGTGATATGTCGATAGACTGGAAGGATGGAGAGACCGTGCTCGCTAGAGCGAATAAGTATCCGATCATACTACCTTCGATAGGTATTCACCCTCAGAAGTGCATAAGCGGGACCGATATTTATTCAATATTAAATGTATTTGGTGAACTTGTGAAAAAAAACAAAGACAATTTACTTATGATTGGAGAAATTGGATTGGACTACTATATGCCCACAGGTAAGAATTTAGTAAACCAAAGCGCATCATTAAACAAAAGTGGACAAAAAGATATATTTGAAGGTGCATTGGGATTGTCGGTAGAATTTAGTTTGCCCGTTTCGGTACACATCAGGGAGGCTTTTACTGACGCATTTTCAATTTTAAAATCTATAAAAAATGATGATGAAATAGTCATATTGCATAGTTTTACAGGAAGTTATGAACAATTAAAAAAGGCTGTGGATAACTCTTGGTATATCGGTGTAAATGGCATAATTACTTACAAAAGTGCGCAAAATCTGCGGGAAAACCTGCAAAAATACCTAGGAAAAATGAGTGGACTAGAACCATTAGATTTTTACAATAAGCATATAGTGTTTGAAACTGACGCCCCCCTATTAAGGCCAAGCAATGCGGTGACTAAAGGAAATGAGCCGCAGAATGTTGTTAAGGTATATGAATATGTTTGCGGACTATTAGGAATATAGTTGGCTGTGAGTTCCAAACGCTATAAATAAATACACATTTTCGTTAATTGTATAAATCACTCTCCAATTTCCGGTTATGTTAATACTTCTACATTCCTTCCACTTACCCTTTAAAGTATGATTATTAAGTATTGGCATAAATTCGTCTGCGAAGAAAAGATCCAGATTTTTAAAGAATTTTGTTTGAATATCTTTTGGAGCTTTTTTATACTGTGTTTTAAAAGCTTTTGTGAACTTAATTTTCATCGTCTGATTTGAGCCATTTGACAGCATCTTTTGCATTGGAAAAATCATCGGATTTCACTTCGTTTTTGTAGTTATTAAGTAAACCTAGCAAGGCGGGGGACGGATTTTCATCCAAAGTTAAATACAGGGATTGTGTTCTAACAAATTCCTGCAACTTTGCTTTCACAACTGTAGAAATATTGATTCCGAGTTTAGCTGCGACTTCTTGAGCATCCCTTTTTAGTTTAGGTTCGATTTTTACACTTAACAAAGCAGAATTCATAAAAATATTCATAATAGTGTTTTAATATTATAATATAAAGTATGACAAAGTCAATACCATTAAATTATTAAATATTTCTTAAATGTATTTTCGTACAGAGGTTAAGATCTCTTCTAAATTTATGGATTTTATAACTGTTATGGCTCCTATTTCCTTTGAAGTTAAATTATTAAATGATTGATCAAAAAACCTTTATCTACAGCTTTTAGCATGGGGAAATCGCCTTCGCTAAGGTCAAATGAGTTATTTCGAGGTTTTGAACATTTTTGCTTCGGCTATTTTTGGCGGAGACGTTACCGATCAAGCGTTTCAAAATCCTTATTATCCCTGTGTGAGTTACTATTAGAATTGATTTGCTTTCGAAATTAGCCAAGAGAAAATCAATAAAATTTTGAACCCTTTTTTCTACATCGGGAATGCTCTCGCCAGACGGTAGATTTGATTGAAAAACAGGGGTGTTGCCTTTTGTAAGATCTGGGAATTTGGATATAAATTCCGACCAAGAGAGGCCACTCATTTCACCAAAATCTCTTTCAGCTATGAGGTGGTTAACTGCAACGGACACGCTCAACTCTGCACCTATTAAATCGGCTGTTTGCTTCGCTCTGAGGAGAGGGGACGAGATAATAAGGTCAAAGCTTTCTCCTGTTTTTTTTAGTTCACTTGCAAAGCTTTTGGCCGATTCTAAACCGCTATGGTTTAATGGCCAGTCAAGTTTACCAAGTGTTATGCCTTTATTGTCGGCATCTGTTGATGCGTGGCGTAAAATCGAAAGGTTGATCATCTTTTGGATGGCCATTTTGCGTACATAATTGTTTTGGATTCACCTTTTGCTTTTGGCAATTCCTTCCAAATCAGCTCGGTGATGAATGGAATAAAAGGGTGGAGGAGCTTTAAATAATTTTTAAGTGTTAAGTAAAGTGTCCATTGAGCAGAAAGCCTGCTGGCTTGTGCTTCTGGGCTTGTATTGATCTTATTTCCATCGCGGTCTTCTGTGTAAAGTCTGAGCTTAACCGCCTCGATATAAATATCAGCAAAGGTATGCCAAAAAGACATATACAGCTCCTGAGCAGCGACGCCGATGTTGAATTTATCTATTCGGGTTTTGGTCTCTTTTATAAGTTGATCCATGTGTTCACGCATTTCTGTGTCCTCGGGGGCGAATTGCAGGGTAGAGTCATCGATTTCGTTTAGTGACGAGCCTGACAAGGATGATGGGCCAACGTTCTCGAGATTGCTAATAACGAATTTTGATGCGTTCCAGATTTTGTTTAGGAATCTCTTATAGCCTTCCAGTTTTTCATAACTGACAGGGTAGCCAGCACCAGCCTTGTTACCCACGATGTAAAGAAGCCTGAGTGAGTCGGCACCGTATTTTTCTATAATGCTATCGGGATTGATGACGTTGTTCTTAGATTTACTCATTTTTTGGCCATCAGGAGCCTTGACCAAACCGTGAAGGTAAACATGTTTAAAAGGAATCTTGCCAGTTGTGTATAGCGAAAGCATTATCATTCTCGAAACCCATAGCTCGAGAATATCGTAGCCGGTTTCCATCACGTCAGAAGGGAAGAACACGTCATCGAGTTTGTTCCCCGCAAGTGAGGCGTACGGCCATTGTCCGGATGAGAACCAAGTATCAAAAACGTCGCTATCTTGAATCCAATCAACGCCGGGGGAATCTAATTGAACTTTCGCAAGGCCTTTGGTAACGGCATCGGTTATCCCGGCAATCGTTTGACCGCCAACCGTTTCTACGACTTGGCCGGTTTCGTCGATTTTTTCTGCAAGCTCGCCTTTATACCAAACAGGAATTCTATACCCCCACCATAATGACCTCGAAACCGGCCAATCCCTCAAGTCCTCTAGCCAGTTCAAGTATTTCTTTGTCATATAGTTCGGGTGGATTTTAATTTCGCCTTTTTTAACTACAGCGATCGCAGGTCCTTTAAGCTTTTCCACGTCGATAAACCATTGGGACGACATGATCTGCTCGATCACTGCTTTCGATCGTTCACCGATCATTACGCTGTGGGTATGTTTTTCGGTTTTAACGATCAACCCAGCTTCCTTTAAGTCTTCTTCTACGACCTTTCTACATTCACTAGCTTTTAAGCCCAGATACTTCGCGGGTATTGGACCAGTCATCTTTGCGTATTTATTGATCACATTTATGTAGCCTACATTTCTATCTGGATTTGCCACGTTCCATTCGTTCATCATGGTGTAGTCGTCGTATGAGTGTGCAGGAGTAAGTTTAACCGCACCAGTTCCAAAGTTCTTATCAACTCTGGGCGATGAGATGATGGGGATTTCTCGATTCACAAATGGAAGCAATACTTTCCGTCCAATCAATTTTACATACCGTTTGTCGGCCGGATTAACGACAACCGCAGTATCTCCGAGCATAGTTTCGGCTCGAGTTGTTGCAACTTCAATATATTTACCACCATCACTTTTTGCGTCGACTAATGGGTACTTTATATATACCAGCTCCGTTTCCTTCTCTACGTGTTCTGTGTCAATATCCGCGAGTGTAGTTTGCGTAACGGGATCCCAATTCACAATCCTAACACCCTTATACACCATTTTGTCTTCGTAAAGTTTTAGGAATGTGCCAAGAACGTTTTCCACAACGCGTGGATCTAGCGTAAAAATATTTCTATCATAATCGGAAGATAAACCGATTCTTTGTTCGTCGGCCATAACCATTGGCATCAATTTCTGGAAATGCTCGTATGACTCTTTGTAGAATTCCTCACGCTTCATGTCCCGCTTGCTTTTACCTTTTTCCTTTATAAAGATTTTTTCAATGACAACTTCGCCTTGAATTCCTGCGTGGTCTTTGCCGGGTTGGCCCAAAACTTTTTTGCCAAGCATTCTGTTGTATCTCAAGAATACATCTTGATAAGCATAGCCAGACACATTTCCAATATGGGGGCGCATATAAGCGTTTGGCGGTGGATTTACAATGCAGAATGGCTCTCGTTTGTCAGCTTTCATTTCTTCCGTAGAAAGTAAGGCCTTATCCGCATCATACTCGGGTTTAAAAAACTTATTCTCCAGCCAGTATTTTAAAATCTCCGGCTCTTCGTTTTGTGCTGTGTATGGGCCTTTCGTGAGCATAATGAATTTTTCTAATTTTTGATTGATGTGTTAACGGCTAATTATATCATCCATGAAAACGAAATACGATTCGTGTGAAAGGTTTCTTTAAGAATTGTGGAATACAATCATATACATAATGCCAAAAACTAGCCATTCGATTAAAGAGGATCTTTTAAATCTTATATATCCCCGCAACTGTGTTTTATGTAACTTAAGGGGCGTCAACTTGTGTGAAAAATGTACAATTACAAAACTGGAGAAGGTAGATCAGGCCTGTCATATATGCCACAGAAAAGTCCACAAAAGAAGCCTGTTTGTACATACCGATTGCCAGCAATACACACGGCTTGCGGGAATTTTTTCTTGCTATAAATACAATAATAAAGCGAAGCGATTCCTCAAACTTATAAAATATGGGGGGTATTCCGACTTAATAATTGATATGGCTAAATCAATGGAGCGACAGTTCGCGAATATTCCAATCAGCTTTGATTTCCTCGTTCCTGTTCCAATCCACAAAAAGCGTTTGGAAAAAAGAGGATTTAATCAGGCCGAGCTTTTAGCTAAGAATCTTACATGGAATTATAAGAATATTCTAATTCGTACAAAAAATACAAAACCGCAGGCTGACCTTGGCAAAGAGGAGAGAATGGGGAACGTAGAGAATGCATTTTCTGTCATACATGATGTCGAGGTGGCAGGCAAAACCGTTCTATTAATTGACGATGTTTACACAACAGGTTCAACCCTAGAAAACTGTGCAGAAGTACTAATCAAAGCCGAAGCCAAAAAGGTGTATGGGTTGACTTGGGCGCAGGACTAGTCCGCCATAGTGTCCTATAATACACCCGCTGTGGTATAATACTAACTATTAAATTGATTATTAAGAACTATTATGGCAGTTATTGATGTGGTCGGGTTACCAGTAATAATAGCTGGTCAAGGGAAAACAAATGATCGGGCTATACGCATGGAAGCGAAACCTGGTTTTTTAACCGATGGGCTTAAGCCTTTTAGGGAAGCGTTAGGAGTATTGGTTGGTAATCAGGTACGGGTTGACACACAAATGGTTACTGTTCGCCCAGAAGATGCTGAAAGGACTTATGAGTTATTTGGAGTTGTGGAAGATATAGTTCCACCATTTCTCGAACATCCAGGAGGTGCATACCATAAGGGTAGACCCATTATCGGGAGCCATGTGCCAGCAGAAGCAGGATATACAGTTCAAAGAAGGTCTCCAATAAGGGCGCTCAGAGAATATTGGCTTGATAGCATACCAGCGGATCTAAAGGTAAGAAACCTAATGCTTACCTTACTTGCCCACGATCTGCCATTTTTTGTCGCAGAGAGAGAGGGCTTGGTTTTGGGAGAAGATCCATATGCTGGGATACCCCCTTATGTTGACTTTGATGGCCTATATAACATGAAAAAAGATGCTATGCTAGCCCTAGGTGTTTTAGTGTTGCATCCTAGAGTTGCCGAAGTTAAAGAAACAGGAAGAGTTTTGGTCGATCCATTGGATGCCATAATTAGTGCAGTTGCCGGTCAAGTTCCAGTGGTTCCAGTTACAAGAAAAGTTCAATTTCGTGGTATAATAGTATAGTTCTTTTACAAATTGTCGACCTCCCCCGCACCAAATTAAGGCCTTTTTTTAATTTGGTGCGGGGGATGTTTGGATTCGACAGGGAATATCGCTATTTAATAGCAAGCCGAAGCATGACTTTATAAGCTTCGTTAAAACTTATAAGTCTCCTGTTTTTGACAGGACCACCTAATAAGTGTAACAAACAAAATTCAAGCGTTTATTGAGAACGGCGTTGCGAAAGCGAAGTCTCTCTTTAGTTTTGAGCCAAAGCTTAATCTATTGATGAACTTTGCCTAATCAGTAAGCGTGCCGCGTTATTTTCGTAAGAGGCGGCCTTCCTTTATCTTCTCGCTCGATGGGGGGTACTGGGAGAAACTTAGTCGAGACGCACCGATTTACTTCACCTTACAGTAATCCCGGGAAGAATTAGTAGGGTAGTGATGATGAGTTTCTGTCGGCCTTGATTCATTGTCACTTAAAAATAGACCTGACAAAGCTTGTAATACTATTACTTAGTAAATTTCTTGGACGCGGGTTCGATTCCCGCCATCTCCACTTTAGTAGGTTCTGCACCTTCGATTTCCCTAAACAATGTTATTGGTAATGTATATTCAGGGGTTCGATAACCTAAAATTTTGTCATAATTCAAATTGCCATCAAAGATGAAATTATAGAATCTCTGTTTTTGCCTCACATTATAATTTTTCCATACTGTATATGGATTTTCGAGTGCTTTTTTCACCTCTTCTTGTGAAGTTCGACAGGGAATCTGATAATCAATTTTAGAGGTCAATAATGCCTCAATTGGTTCTAAATCGTTTGAAAGTTTTTCAACCTGCTTCTCGTATTGTTTTTTTAAAACCATATTGTCTGTGTTTACTGCTTCTAATGAAAATTTGCTTAAATTTCTTTCAATATCTTCCTTCTGACCAACTAAGTTGGTTTTGTTTTGTGTAATTTGATTCATTTCTGTATGCCATACATCTTCTAGAACCCTCATAGCAAGGTTTATCGTGCCTTTATTTGCTTTTACATTTTGAAGTAATTTTGCAAATTTATCGTGAATATCTTTAGAAGGGACACTCTTACCGTAGAAACTACAATTTTTATTATTACATTTATAATAATTGTGCTTCTTTCCTGTTTTACTTGTTGATGGACTTCCAGTGTATTTTTGTCCACAAGTTGCGCAATTCACTAAACCTCTCAATTCAAAATCTTCTCGAATGTCCAATCGTATATATGTTGACTCCTTTGCGTTAAGTCGTCTTTGATTTTGATTATATGTTTCAATGCTTATCAGTGCTTCGTGGTGTCCTAATCGCCTAGAAACATTCCAAGGAAGAAATTCGATATATCCAGCATAAAAAACCTCTCTTAACAACTTATCAACGGTTTTTATTGCCTTTTCTGGTTTCTGAACCTTTTTAATTACCCCATTTTGTTGGAGGAATATTGCAACATCAATTTTATGAATAAATCTTTTTGTGGCAAATCCTTCAAGTGCTTCTTTTACATACTGTGAATCCTTATTTGGTGTATCTAGTTTACCGTGTATAGCATTCTTCGTTTTTGTATACCCAAGGACTGCGTGGAATGGTCTATACCCAGAAAACAATCGTGCTTGTTGTTTTTGAATCACCTGTCTTTTGTTATTAGTTCTATGATATTGAGCAAAGGTTGCAAATATATATTCGGCAAGTTCTGATTCGGGGGTATCTTCAAATTTGAAGTTCAGGCACTCAATAATAGCACCCTTAGAAAGCAATAACGCCTTAAGTTGAATATGAAACTTTACATCTCTAGCAAACCTACTGATATCATCAAAAACTATTACAAACTTTTTATGTGGGTGGGTATCGATATATTCTATAAGTTCCCTCATCTTCGGTCTATCCATAAAATCACCACCACCACTATAACTATCCAGAAATGATTTTTCGTAGGGTATCTGCTTTGATTCTAAAAATAATTTACATCTTGTTTCCTGTGATTGTAATCCAGTTCCTTCTTCTGCCTGTCGTTTGCTGGATACCCTAGCATAAATAATGCCGACACGCCCATCATAGGAAATAATGGCACTTTTGCCAAACGAACCCAAACTGGATATTTCGTAGTTTTTATTCCGATTTGTTACCAATCTGTGACCTTTTTAATTCGATAAGTTTATTTACTGCTTTGTATAATCTATTTTCAACCGATGACTCATACCTAGAGTATATAGTTGCTAATTTTTCAAAATCATTAACTTGAAGTTCCGATTCGTATTTATGGGAAGGGTAAAGATCGGGCATTTCTTTCGGACTCATTATTTCTTTTATGAAATCCGCCTCTGCTTTCGATACCCTTAAAAGTTTAATATACGAAACAGCAATCCTTTCAAGTATTATCTCTTCTAGTATGGTTTTTGGTGCGAAATCCGACTTTAACGAGTCGTATAATGACTCAAAATCAAACTTTTCATATTCGGATATACTTGTCCGTAGAATACCGTGTTGTAGGGCATTAAAACGAGAAATTGCCTTACCTTCATCGGTCTTAACGCCTCCAAGCAGAGCATTATTCCTATTTGCCTCTACCTGTTTTTGTGATAGTTGATTCATAGTTTTGTATATTATTCCTAACGATTTCTGTGCAAAAAGCATATAGAAAATCTCTTATTGTTTCTATTCTTTCATCTGTTAGGTTGTAGTCAGTTAAATATTTCTTGCATTCATCAATTGTTAGCATTTATAAGTAATGTCGATATGCCTTCGTATGTCACGACAGACATTCGGTTTTAGGTATGCTTCGTATGTCACGACAGCAATTGCTATGCTTTTTCGGTATCTTCTAAAAGCAAGACTTTATTTGGTTCAATTGTTACCCGAATATCCCTTCTTCTGTTAGTTTTTAACGCATCTCGCATATAACCCATTACATCGTTAGGATTCTTGAATCTGGATTTGTAGTCGATTTTTCCAAAACCCTTGTTTTCTGTTTTTATGATTATTTCCTTAATGTTTGGTTTGTTATAAATTGCGTTTAATATCTCTAATTCCTTCTTGTTGTAGGTATAGAAGTGTTGATTGCGTTTCCTGTATTCTGGTGAATCCGAGAAATCAGCAAATATCCTGTTAAGGTTCAAAACGATGTGGGCATTTGGGAAGTTGTCTTCTCTTTGCGACATTTCATACTCTATATCAAGTGCTAAATCTCCTTCGCCTATATTATTAACAATTATCATTACATCTCGTTTTGCGTTAATACTAAACAGGTAAACTCCGAATCTTGATGTAATCGAGTCGCCGAAATCCTCGTTATGTTTAAAGATGGAATCTTTTAATGTCTTTATCTTGTGTGTGCTTATGCCAATAGTGCGTAATTCTTTAATTATCTGAATCCAAATCACTTCGATTAAAGAAAATTTCCTCCATTTTGATTCTTGGTTTACTTCTCCAAGCAAAATTCCTGCGTTATCCCAAGAATTTATAGTGCGGTATGTGGTTTTTGTATCAGAAACCTTAAATACTCGTTTGTTATATGAGTCAAGGGTTTTCTTGTAAGAAGGGTTGTCCTTATGCGATTGCAAGAAGGTTAACAGATTTTTTTCGTGAATTAGAAATGATGTGTTTTCCATAATCAAAGTATACCATTCGGTTCAATTTATATCAACTGATAATTTTATAAAATTGATGTAAAATACGCATATATTACAATTAAAAATAAATGGGGATAAAGAACGATTTAAAAATTGACACCTTCGATTTTAAAGAATTGTATTCAGATACGATTTTTTGTATAAGGGCGGTTATTAAACTTGGTAAAGGTATCAAGATAAAACAGATTTCTGACAGTATTCAGATTTATAATATAACAATTTTGAGTTATATAAAGGATTTGATTTACCCACGAGTTAATTATCAGAGAATGCGTAAAATGGCATATTCGATTATTGAAAGATCGTTAATTGAGGTTATTAACAAAGGTATATGCTCAACTGGTGATGATGATTTGTTTAGATATTTTATAAAGTCAGATTACGATACCCACAAAGAATTATCAGACTACATTTTGTCTAATGGTAAAAGGTTTTTTAATGGTAATACAAAAAATGAGAGGGAAAAGGTAGTTAATTATAAAAAAGAAGGCGTTGCAATAAAACAACTTTTGGGAATTGATAGGTTAGAACTGCAAATAAGAAACAAAGAATTTATAAGACCGCACGAGAAGGATTTGTTTAAATTCGCCTCTGAGGTGCTGAAAGTTCTAGGTTATAAAAATTGGAAAAACTACTATACCGAGGTATACAAATTAGACACTATGTTTTCACATTCGAATTCGTTAATACTATACGACACAAAGAAATACGACTCCAGCAAGATGGAATCAAGAAAGAAGACGATACTTGTTGTTATTTTAATGTATATTTCTTATCTTACAATAAAATATAAATGGAATATCGGTACTTCTGTTAGAAATATATTAATGAAGTATAAGTCCTAGTAATTATACTCAATCCTTAATGCTACCTTTTATTATCCGAATTTCTTTAACTCGTCAATATATTTAGAAACCACATTAGATGACGCACTAGTCATAAGAGTAATGAAGTTAGAAAAAGATGATTTTACATAATCGCCATAATAATAACAGCAAGTACATAATGTTACATCTTTACTTTCTGTGTTTTCGTCCACACTCCATTGTAAAATCGATTCCTGATTCATTTTGTTTATAATTTCTAGTAATTCTAACCTGTTTGCACGACAAATATCCTTATCTAATCTTGAATAATTGATCATCCTTAAAGCAATAGAATTGGCAGGGTTAACAAAAAAGTATGTAGTATCGTTCTGGCTTTTCGCCATAAATGATTCTTCGGTTTCGCCACTTATTGTAAATCCTAGAAACTCTAGATGTTCTGCAAACTCCTTAAGACGACCTGCTAGTTTACCCATATTATGAAAAATAATATTTAAAATATCTATTGTTTTGTGTGTCGAAACAGATAATTCATTTAGATAAATCTATTATAATATAACCGATTAAAAATACATACTATACAAAGGAGGTATTCGTTTCTAAAAATGCTTTAAGATCTCTAAATCTAGTTCCATAGTTATTTTGTGGTACTAATCTGGGAAGTCATCCTCACCATATTTCCGTTTCATCAATGTAATCCAAGTGATGGCGGATTATATTTAAAGAACTCTGCCCACTCCAATACGAACAATCTAATGGAGTTCGCACTTTTTGCTATGATGTCCACCAAAGAAGGCCCTTTATTAAACCGAAATATCCTTTTTATGAAAGATATATATAGCAAGTGCTGTGCTTACTATGATCACGCAGGAAAAGACCACAACGCTACTCTCATTAATTTTGTTTTCGGCAAGCAGTTCTGAGGCATCTAGGTAGTGGAAGAATGAGAAATATTGTAGGTCTTTTAAATTATCTTTAAGGGAGGAAAGAATTGTAAAAATATACATAATTATATACATTCCGATACCAAGCAGAGTAGCTTTTCCTTTTTCGAAAATTATTGACAACAGCATGACAACACTAAACCCCGAAATGCAGAAAAGTGTTCCAACCAAGAATAGCTTGTGATATGTATCAGCGTTATACTGTATATCATAAAGTATAGCCATCGGGATAATTGAGTAAATCGACACGAAGCACAAGATTACGATTATTGTTATGCCGGCAAGATATTTAGATAGGTATATTTTTATGCGAGAAGTTGGGAGTGACAGCAATATCTCGATCGTGCCTTTATCTATTTCTCCTCCAATTAGGCTAACGCCAAGAGATATGAAGAAAGACAAATTCAGAATCGGCCATAAAAGTGAATACATCTCTACAGATAAAAATTTTTCGAGTGTTGACATAGAAAGATTTCCGTCTCTAATCCCAAACACCTCCCATAATTCCTTGGGGAAGGATTCCAGCAAGCGTTCAAACTCAACGGATTGTTTAGAAAAAGTTGGAAATAAAGAAATATACATCCATAGTGTAATAACCGACACAATACATAAGATTATTAACAAATTCCGTTTTTCTCTGATTGTCTTTAAAAAAATCGTCTTCATGGCCGAATGTAATTATTTATAATATTCCATAAATATTTCTTCAAGGCTTGCATGGGTTATTTCTAGATCGTGTAGGTCATATTTACCCATTTCTTTTACAATTGGAGTTATTTCCCCTTTTATCTTAAATGAAATTCCGTTACCTGCCAGCTTTTCAAATCTTTCTATTCCAGGTATTTTAATATCATCTATTTTTGAATGTCCATTAAAATAGGCTTTTACAACAAGTATTCGTTTTTCTTTCAGGGAGTGTATGGTTTCCATTGTCACCAATTTTCCCATTTTTATAATACCAACATGGTCACATAGTTTTTCTACCTCACTTAAATTATGTGAGGACATGAAAATAGTTGTACCGTTCTTTTTAAAATCCAAAATATATTCGTAGATTTTATTCTGCAATAGGGGATCGAGACCCTTTGTTGGTTCGTCCAGTATAAGTACTTTAGGGGAATTCATAAAACACATAATAATACCTAGTTTTTGCTTATTCCCTGTTGAAAGGTTCTTGACTTTTATTGTAGGGTCATAAGAAAGATCATCTATCAATTTTGTTAAAATTGGAGATTCCCCTCTAATATTTTTGATCAAATTAAGATGGTCCCAACCCGTTAAGTCTTTATATAGCTGAATATCTGATGACAAATAACCAATATCGTTTTTTAATACTGTCCTGTCTTGAACAGAATCTTTCCCCAATATTGAAATTTTCCCAGCGGTTGGATTTAAAAAACCCATCATACAAGAAATAGTTGTTGTCTTTCCTGCGCCATTTGGGCCTAGATAACCAAATATCTCTCCTTCGTTAACATTGAGGGTTATATCATCAACGGCTTTTACTTTCCCAAAATATTTCTTTAGATTTGTTATTTTTATAATACCCATTAGTACTATAATACTACACGACAAAAACTAAATGAAGATATCTACTTTCAATCCAAAGCAATGGCCTACATGTGATATAATCTCGACTATATTATTTATCGAAACAATTGTTATGTTACCTGACCCGGCCGTTTGGAGATCTCACAAATATATTGATAGTGGTATCGTGCGGGAGAGAGAGGGGTTTACTAGGCTTGCGTTTACATTAGCACCTCCAGCCATTCAAATAGTACAAGCAGAGTTTGATAAGGATTACGAGGAATATTTGGCCACAGCGGGCTATTGGCCCGATATACCCTTACTATCGCCAGAAGTAATGAGATTATATTATCAATGGAATGGGGGTGATAAGAATAATGAAGCTCGGGAATTAACATATCGGGGCATATCGGTTCATCCAGCTGCAGTAGTACCAAAATTTAATGATAGAGTAGCAGAATTTATAGATTTTGCATATGCAACAAGACGAGAATATGCAATCAGATTCGGATTGCATTATGTGACTGGTTTAGCGACACTCAGTTTACCAAATAAACCACGTGAGTTTACTGCATTTTAGAATTAACTATAATCTTGAAATTTACCCGATACGATCACCAAGGCATTCTTTCATAGATTCATCGCGCTTAAAATTCATATACCAAGTTTGGTCCGCCGCTAAATTGTTCCTATTAGTTGAATTTGGCGTCCATGCGTTATATAGTGGTTGTAAATGGAACACTAAGGGTATATGCTGTATCTCAGTATATTATATGATTAAATAATGAGTGGGCAAGTGTATAGTTTTATTCGGGAGTGCACTAAGTGTAGTAATCAACAAGAGGTAACAATTCGTTCGGAAAGGCCAGAGGCTGAAGTGAAAAATGAAAGGTACCAATTATTGTTATTAGCTGGGGACCAATTAACGAACATATGTCCAAAGTGCGGGGTCACTGGTATAGGGCTCTTCAGGGTCAAGGCTGGTTCAATTAAACTAGCGGTGGAATCTCCACAAGAGGAACTTGTATCTGTAGTGTAATAAATATAGTTGACTTTAAAAAGCCAAGATCTCTCGCATTATTTACCCTTCCTCATCTGTTGGTATAACCCAGATTGGTACGGATTTTTCCGCAATCCTAAGTAGTAGAAGGTGCAGTGGTTTATAAAGTTACTGCGGTTGGAACAACTTCATCCACATGATAGTTAAAGTTATCAAATTCAAAAGTTCCTATCTGATCTGCATTAAACAATTCTACAGATATGCCCATACTTGTATTCATAGAAAATGTGTCATCAATGATCTGATTGACTTTATTTTCATTGATATACAAAGTGATATGGCTTCCAACTACAACTACTTTTAAATTATTAACCTCACCATTTTTGATGGTATCAGAAATTGTCCAAGGAATAAGTTTTTGCCATTGTCCTAAATAGTACATGTAAAGGCAATATTTCTGTACACTATCACTAACGCCAAACTTATAATAGTTATCGTTATCAAGTTTATTGAATATTATGTTGTAGTCTGCACCAGTCGGGCCGGTAACAGTTCTGGCATCCATTGAAATAGTAAAATTTTCTGCGGCTGTGAAATCTTTAAGTACCCATGATTGCATACTTTTTTTTGATCTAACCTCCCAGGTATACTTCCCGTCGCTAATTGTTGTAGTACGTAACTGAGTGGATGTGTTATCGGTAGTAGCCGACCAATTATTATTGTTGTTATCAAAAGTATCATAAACACTTAAGTTTTTAACAGCGATGGGAGAGGGAGAGGGAGTCGGAGTGGGTGTAGTTATTACTATACTATTTTTGTAAATCATTATACTAGCCACTACAACACCAGCACTATAAAGTATTAGTATAATAATTCCACCTATTATAAATAAAAGTTTTTTCATTTTATTAAATTAAATTATAAAAGATAAATTTTTAATTATTTACTTGATATTTAAAGTTATCAAATTCAAACTCAACCGTCTGGTCTGCTTGGTAAACAATCATATTAATACCCATGTCTGTATTTAAGTAAAGAACGGCATTAGTTACCTGATTGACTTTATTACCATTTATGTACAAGGATATTTGGCCGCCAACATCTTTAACTTTTAGATTATTTGTTTCGTTGGTCTTTATTGTCGTGGATGCCGTCCATGGAATAAGTGCTGTCCATACGCCTTGATAACGCAAGTAAAGACAATATTGTTTCGCTGAATCATTGACAGAAAATCTGTATAGATTATTCGCATCCAACCTATTAAATATTAAGCCCGAATCTGCGGTTGATGGACCAACAACCTTTTTGGTATCTACCGAGGTTGTAAAGTTAGGTGCCGCAGTGAACGTTTGCGTGATAGGCAAATTCATGCTTTGTGATGAAATGAACCGCAAAATATATTTGCCCCCAGCTATTGTCTTTGTCAGTGATCCAAACTCATTGTTATCTGTGCCGGTAAGCCATTTTAATTTATTGTCATCAAAAGTATCGAGGACATCACTTAAATCTAAAGGAACAGATATCGATGGAGTAGGAGTAGGAGTAGGATTTAGTATAATGTTTTTATATATAGTTATACTGGCTATTACTAAAACTGGAGTATAAATGATTAATAAAACAATGCCGCCGAGAATCATCAGTAGTTTTTTCTTTCTCATAGGGTAAATTATAACAAATATTTATATATCTTTTATTGTATATCGATTTGAAAACTTACTCAAATCGTACCGATACCATCGTGTGATATAATTAACAAGATGAGTAATTTACCAACAGGTCCATTAGTTGCTTTAACATCAGAGTTACATCAAGAGGCAATTACTACTTTATGCCCATTGGTTTCAACGGGTTGTGCAAGACTAGCTAGAGCAAGATTATTGCCAAAAGGACCTGACCTTGTTATCGCTGAATTACAAACAAAGGGTCTTGCCAAGTTTCGGCCTCTTGAGAGAGCATTTGGTATGTACGTTTGGCAAAGTATTTGTAATAATTGCGCATTCCAAAGGTTGCCGGTGAGGTTGTGTGACGAAGGTTACGAACCAGTAACTATATCTATGTGCCTTGGTGAACTTGTTGTAGGCGTTTTACAAAATGGACTGAATGTTTCAGCAATCCGTATAAGTTAAATTGTTGACAGGGTCATCCGCCAATTATTTCTTTGTCCCGCTTATCCCGCCATTACAGTCAAACTCAATATATGGATTTATATCCCACATCCGGTATGTCCCAGTGTAGGTCAATACACCGCCAGTATCTTTAAATTGATATTCTAGTACAAGATTTACCCCAGTTTTGTTGAATGTAGATATGGCTTTCCCATTTGCATCAACAAATCCACCTTTATAGATGGTTATCCTACTATTATAAATCTCAAAACCGCCAGATCTTCCTGATGCAAACTGTTTTATAAGAGCGTTTATATCCACCTCTGTGGCGACGCTGCCGGTACATCGGCCCAATGCAAAATCAAGCGAATAAACACCATTCCATTTTCCACCGTCCGTTGAGGGAACATATATGCCAATGTAGCCAAGCGTGTCATGTACGCCTGCCATTACTGAATTAAAAAAGCTCCCTCGAAATATGAAATCCTTTCCCACAAAAAAGGCAAAAACTATTAAAACAAGTACGAATACTGTTATGGGAAAGTAAATAATTGGTTTGCCAGTTATTTTCTTAGACAAGAAATAAACCAGTTTAATACCATTTGCTACCGCTATACAAAGAACCAACAGGAATATGCTAAGAAATACCCACGCAAATTCACTTATGTCAGCTAAAAAGCCTTCGCCGTAGCGGTTTAAATACAATACATAATACGCTACTCCTAGGATCAGGGATCCAATCAGTGGACTGATAAAGGATTGGAATGCGCTGATTTGTACCGGCGGTGGAGGTGGTAACGGTCCTGTATTAGAAATAGTAACTGTTGTCCCAGGTGTTATTGGAACAGAAAAGTTATCTGCAGGATGGGGGATCGACCTATTTGGTCTCTTAGAACCACCTTTTTTGGGTTTATTCATAAAAAGAGAATTAACTATTAATGACAATTGTACACTTTTAACAATGTTTGTTAATATGGCACCCGTTTATTTACCCACTTGCTTAGCATTGTTTGCCTATGTTAAAATATTTACTTTTTAATATGGGTACGAATCAACATAATCTCGTTGAGGGGGCGGAATTTCTAAGAGGTAAAAGGATGTCAAAACCCATAATTGAGGTGCTTATGACTAAACTTTGTGGTCAATGTGCGCGTGACGTTATTTAATGTTGGAAAGGTGGCGGAATTGATGTGAAAGGTAAGGGCGATGATATTATGGCGGGAAAGGATCCAACTTGCGATAGTTTTGTATCAATTGGTGATTTGGCTAATACAACTCCGTCTTCATGGGACACGAATAAGCCAGATTTCTTATAAGTAAAATAGATAAGCATAATATCTACTTTTTATATACAAGTGGTGTTGATATAATGTTCAAATTATGAAGAATTTAAAGGCCTTTTTCTTTGATGTCGATGGAACCCTTACCATAGAAGGTCAGACTGCCTGGGACATTATCACTTTAAAGCTCGGGGCTTCATTGGATGATCATCATATTATATTAAAGGAATTCCAAAACAAAAACATATCTCTAGAAGATGCGATACAGCAGATTGTTATGCTTTGGGGATCAACGGGTAAGGCAACTAGAAGTAATATTCAGAAAATATTGTTAAGCAATATCATTCTTAGAAAAGGAGCAAAGGAATTTATTAAAAGTTTAATTAAAAGGGGTATGAGAGTTGTGCTCCTTACGAATACGCCAGATTCAAATCTAAGAATTATTACAGACCTATTTCCAGGTGTTGAGGCTTTTACTTCAACCAGTTTTATTTTTGATAGCAACGACTATTTGATTAATTTCACTTATCCACTAGATATTGCAAAATACAAAGTTGATACTTTCAATCAATATCTACAGAACAATAATTTATCAAAAGAAGAATGTGCGATGATCGGTAATGGCCTAAATGATCTCGACGTTATTAAAATGTGTGGCTTTTCTGCAGCCCCAAAAATTGGTTCAGAAAAAGATATCCTTGCCACAGTAAATTACATTTTTGACGATTTCACCGATCTTCAGCAGTTTTTAAAGTAATATCTTGACACAAGAATGTTGGGCTGGTTAGAATGTTAACCATGGAAAATCATACAAAACGGAATATAAAATTTGGTCTAACAAACATTATTCTAAGTGTAATCACAACTTTAACAACGATTGCCGTCATAAGTGTATCGGCTGGCATTTTTATTTCACTCAATAGAGATAAAATAAATGGTATTTTAATTTCCTACCTCTCAAACAATGTAGTGACCTCCGATGTAATGGGGCTAAATACTTGGACAGATAACTCTAGCCAGGAAGTCCGCATTGTAAATATTGTTAATAGTGCAAGTCCGGCTGTCGTTTCTATAGTCATAACAAAAGACGTGCCAATTATTGAGCAGTATTTTAAAAATTATGACCCATTCGGTAACGGTTTTAATATACAGGTTCCAGAAATGCGCCAGAATGGAACGCAAAAGCAAGAAGTCGGAGGCGGCTCTGGTTTTTTTGTTTCTTCCGATGGATACATAGTCACGAATAAGCATGTAGTAAATGACACTTCGGCTGAATATACGGTTTTGACAAATGATGGCAAAAAATATAGCGCAAAGGTGTTGGCGAAAGATTCAGTATTAGACGTGGCTGTTTTAAAGGTGGAGGGTAATGATTTTGCCTATCTCTCGTTTGGGGACTCTGACATTTTAAGATCCGGGCAAACAGTAATCGCCATAGGCAACGCTTTGGGTGAGTATAGGAATTCTGTTTCCGTGGGTGTCATCTCTGGACTATCAAGATCAATTATTGCAGGAGACTCTTCGTCTGGGATATCAGAACAACTAGATGGTGTTATTCAAACAGATGCTGCAATAAATCCAGGGAATTCTGGAGGTCCGCTTTTGAATCTTCGTGGTGAAGTGATTGGGGTAAATGTGGCTTTAGAGCAAGGTGCACAAAATATAGCGTTTTCTCTACCTGCAAATATTGTGAGTAGCATTGCGGTTTCGGTTAAGGAAAAAGGGGAAATTGTTGCGCCATACCTTGGAGTAAGATATGTACAAATAACAAAAAGTATTAAAGAGAGCAACAATTTATCTATTGATTATGGGGTTTTAGTCAAAAGGGGGAATACCGAGGATTTGCTTGCAGTTATACCCGGCTCGCCTGCTGATAAGGCTGGAATAGTAGAAAATGACATCATACTAGAAATTGATGGGGTAAAACTTGATGGCACAAAACCGTTATCATCATTAATAAGGCAAAAGCAAGTTGGCCAAACTGTACGTTTAAAACTGCTACACGATGGACAAGAAAAGCAGGTGGAGGCGAAACTAGAAAAAGCGCCATAGTCGAAAACAATGAGAATATGATATAATACTATCTTTAATAAGTATTGTAATGAGTAGTTATGCTGACAGAGAAGTATTTTATACGAGTCTAACCAAACCAACTTTTCCATATACTTTGCTGAGTAAGTGTTCTGCCAATGCCGGAATATCAACAACTATACTACGCGAAATACCAGAATCCGACGGCAAACCTAAAGAATATCATACAAGATACTTGTGTGATGGGGGAAATCCAGAAAGCGTTCGCGAAGAAGAACAAAAAGAGTTAAGAGCACTTCAAAAAGCAGTAGAAAAAGGCGGGTTCTCAATAGACTTTAATCCTCCGCTTGGTAAAGCTGGAAATTTAATTGAAGTGTAAAAATGCAAGCATACCCACCTGACGGACAGGCTCCTAGATTAACCGAGGGGGAATTATTAGAAGCATTGGAGGCAGGAGAACGCAAATATGGTGATTATGTTGGGTGGTATACAATGAAGAGAATTTTGGTAGAAGAAGCTGGTTTACAAAACACGACAGGACCTACCCCAAGCTCGTCTACAGCAATTGGCTTCTAGGGTAGATAAAAATGATATAATCACTATGGTTAATAAATTGTAATGCTTACTGACGAAGGAACAAACTCATTTGCTCTTGTAACTCAACGGACGTTTACTTTTAGAGATCCTCCAAGCAGGGATGCTTTCTGTGATTTTCTAGAAGGAATGTCGCCAATTTACTGGAGGGAGATGCTATTGACAATCTCTGGTAAGAGTGCGGTTTCTATCGGATGGCCTATAGAAGAAGAGGAGGAGGGTAGAAGATGGGAGTCAATGGTAACAAATCAAATAATTGGATTATTACATGATGGATTTATTGATGGGGTAAAAGATAGTTATCCCCAAATAGAACCAGGCCGAGGACGACCAGCGTATATAGATTCGGTAGTACTTTAGCATCCGGTTATGATATAATCATTATAGTTAATAAATTGTAATGCTTACAGCAGAGGGAGTTATTAAAGAGGCTCCCAAGAAGATTCCTTGTCCAAATATGCACCTTGCTAGACTTGTAGCCGATGACCAGTTACCTATTGAATTTGGGACAATCCCATTAGAAGGTGTTGGAGTTACCTCTAGTGCGAGTCGGGAGAGAGATCCAGCTACCATTAAAATTACGGCAGTAGGCAATGCTGCTCAATTGCTTACACAGGCTGTCTGTGTACTATGTGGTCGGTGTGCAACAGGTGCGAGTAGGAGCACAATAGTGATGGGACAGCGCCAATTCGTTTCGATAAATATAGTAAAATTTTGACAAGTTGTTATATCTTTAGTATATTTATAATAATGTTTAATAGAAATATATATACAATTATCTCCCAACCATACGTCCTATCTTGGAGGGTATAGGAGGTAATGTAAAGATGTTTCAAATAATATATACATACCTCCTAATACGGAGGTTTTATTTTTTATTTTAATTAATTATGATAAATCTTCCACCTAATGAAAGTGAGCCAGGAAGAGTTGGTGAAAGAGTATCGGCAATGGGAATCTTGGGAGAAGTAATAGCTTTTGGTGCTTCCGATATCGTAGATTGTTTCGAAGCAAAGCCAAAGCCTAGACCCACAACCTATATGAAGGGTAGGTAAATATCCATTGATACTTATCTTTTCCGCTAGTTGGGATACTCATGCAAAAGAGGTATACAAGGCAATAAAGAATAAAAATATTGATTGTGAAATATTCCTTACAGATGAGTATTCCAACAGCAGTTACATTTCATACAAAGATAACAAAACAGGAATTGTAACAAATAACAAATTTATTAATATCTCTGAAATATCTTCTTTGCTCGCAAGGAATCCTTTTGATTGGATTTTAAATTCTGATCAAACTAAAACGGATCGTGCTTTTTTAGAAAACGAATTAAGAAGATGTGAGGTAAACGATATTACAAAGGCATTTATAAACGAATGCAGAAGGCTTGGTATATTTGTTATAAATAATTTTGATAATCCTATAGAGTTCAAGTTATCAAATTTTTTAAGAGCACATGAATTGGGCTTTATGCTTCCAAAAACTGTAATTGCAAATGGTAAAAAGGATTATGAATTCCTAAAAAATAATACCACTGAATTTGTTATTAAACCTTTTGTTAGCAGGACATGGTATAAAAATAAAACTATTTCCAAAAGACTTAAATTAATAAGCGGAGTAGATCTGTATAAAAAGCTTTCAAATGTAAATGTTACATATCCTCTGCAAATACAAGAAAGAATAGATAAACAACTAGATTTAAGAATCACTGTTGTCGGTAAGAAAATTTATACATGCGCTATTTATTCTCAAGAAAATCCTTTGACAACCCTGGATAGTGGAGGGACGATGTTTGAAAATGTTAGGCATAAAAAATACAAATTACCAAAAAAGATTGAGGATCTTTGCTTTGAGTTGTGTAAAAGGAATAATTTAAACCATGGTGCTATAGACATGGCCTTGGATAAAAAGGGGAATTATATATTCTTTGAGATTAATCCCTATGGCGAATATTTATGGATAGAAGAAAAGACAGGCTTAAAAATAACCGATGGTATGGCTGAATTGTTGATTGATCCTGAGAAAAATAAACTAGTATAGTCAATCCTATAAGTCCCCCGGTATTGAATCTCTATAGGATAAAGTATATAATAGATACATATTATTCGATATACGATGAGTCAAGATGGAAACACTCTTCCCGTTGGACAACTATTGTCTGTGATTAAAAGCGTAGCTAGTGAGGCAGGTGGAAAGGGTTTTGTGTTAGAAATATATGATCCACCTAAGAATGGTGTAGAAGCAATTTTTTATTTTGCAGCAGGGAATTTAATAAAAGATGAACGGGTTCTAGAACAAGAAATTATGGCTCTTACACCTAGAATCGAAACTCAATTCCGACACGATGTGATCTCTGGGACTATACGTCCCCCATTAACAGCCGCAGAATAATCAAATTTTAGGAGAATTCCTTTGGCTACGGATCTAGATTATGCACCAGTAGAACAAATAATCGAGGCAATTAGATCAGCTGCCGAGGGCGCTGGCGTTACAGAATTTTCTTGGCAGCCACACGATCCAGGTGAAGATGAAATAGTGGCTACGTTTATCTGTGTTGTTGGGGGTTCGCTTGTTTTGCGTGAACG
>Ga0209668_10000101_pt1 | contig 33848 bp, 20 predicted proteins | sample FrelakmetPLP11PL_FD_187150 | JGI IMG/M metagenome (GOLD analysis project Ga0209668, IMG submission 187150) | Freshwater lake sediment microbial communities from the University of Notre Dame, USA, for methane emissions studies - PLP11 PL (SPAdes)... | ecosystem: Environmental > Aquatic >...
CCGCCGGGGACTTTTCTTCTGCTTGGGATCACCAGGTGATCACGAAGCCGCTCGAAGCATTGAAGTTGGCGGCCGTGCAGAAGGGGGCCGAATCGCGGTACTGCACCTGGTAGTAGCGCGTCATGCCCGGCAGCAGCACATCACCCAGCGCAGCCGAGCGCGCCGTGATCGAGGGTTCCGCACCGACCGGAGCGCTGACCACACCCGCCACCGCATTCTTCACGTAGAGGCGGCGCAGTCCGCCGTTGATGCAGCGCACGCCGTCTCCGAAGACCACGCCGTTGGGAAGGACGCCGGTAGCCTGCAGGAAGATCGAGGTCGAGGTTGCGAGCTCGCCGGAGCTCGTCAGCACGACCGTGTCGGGCGTGGTGGAGCCGGTCGCGGTCAGAGTTGCGCCGCCGGTGCCCGCCGAGTTGTTGCAGCCCGCGCCGGGGTTGCCGATGTTGCCGCAGGGGCAGGGGGTCGGCAGCGTGCCGTCGCCGGAGCAGAAGGGCTGGCCCGGAGGCGCCATCGGGACTTCGATGTCGAGCGCGTCGAGCTCATCGCTGACCACACCCGGAGTCACGCGGAAGGTGTTGAGGCCCAGCCACTCCGCTGCGATGAACATCGAGGGCGGAAGACCCGGAGCCGTCGGGACGGTCAGCAGATCGCCTTCGCAGATCGGCATTCCGAACAGCGAATCCGGCATGCCGATCACGGCCGAGCCGCGGCGCACGGAGAAGATGATGCGGTCGCCGACCACGCCACCGGCATTGATCGGCTGGAAGCCGGGCAGGCCGTTCTCCTGAAGGGCCAGCGCGTCGAGGTCGTCGGTCGCCTGCCCCCCCAAATCCAGACCCAGCTGCATGGGCATGGCATAGACCACCGGAGCTCCGCCGCCGTTCTGCACCAGCACCGCCCCCGGCAGGAAGCCGTTGGCGAGAGCCGTGTTCGTGTTGGGAATGCCGCGCAGGACGTCGGGGAACGCGGCATCCAAGGAGAAGTACACCGGGCCGATGGCCCCGGCCGTGTTGATCGGCAGCTTGCCGATGTCCAACGCATCGATGTTGTCACCGGTGCGCGGACCGGGGCCAAACATCGGCAGACGCGGCTCGCGCAGACCCACACCGGCGTAGACAGCACCTGAACCGCTCGGGTTGGCGTCGCCATCGATCACGCCCTTGTTGCCTGCCGTCGCCGGAGCGCCCGGGCCCAGCGGCAGGAGCGGCATCGGGATCGTGTTACGGAACACATCCGCGGCCGCATCGTTGACACCGGTCAGAATGCCTTCGCTGAAGACATTGGGCGGGAAGGGGCTGCCGGGGATGCCTTGGGCGAACTCATCGACCGAGAAGAAGATCGAACTGGCGGGCAGCGTGAGGCCCGTCGCGGTCATGATCTGGTCGAGACCGTAGCTCAGCGCATCGACCTCGGAGGGGCAGTTGTTTCCAGGAGGAGCGCCGGTGCAGCCGGCCGCCGTGGCGATGCCCAGACCGCCCGGACCGCCCGGAATCACGATCGAGGGCACCGGCAGGGGGGCCACCACTGCCGAGGAAGCCTGGCAGGGCAGGCCGCTCGAGGGGGTGAGGATGTCGGCGCCCGTGATCGGAGCGCCGGGGCAGGTGGAGGGCGTGGCGATCACCGGACCGAGGCGGTCGACGGAGAAGGTGATCTGGGCTTGCGCGGCACCGGCGAGGCACAGCGCGGAGAGGAACTGGAGGGAGGTCGTGTGGATCTTCATGGGGGAGGTGCTTTCTGAGGCGGGAACATCCCGTCCTCACAAGCCCCGTGACTCAGGCCCCCCGGCCGTGGAACGAAAAAACAAAAAAAGGGCGCCGTCCCCTCCCGGACGGCGCCCGCTACCTCCCCCTGGTGCTTGTCTCACCAGGTGATCACGTAGCCACTTGACGCATTGAACAATGCCGCCGTGCAGAAGTTGGCCGGATCGCGGTACTGCACTTGGTAGTAGCGCGTCGTGCCGGGCAGCAGGATGTCCCCAAGGGCCGCCGAGCGCGTCGTGATCGAGGGTTCCGCGCCGACCGGCGCGCTGACCACGCCCGCCACCGCATTCTTCACATAGAGTCGGCGCAAGGGGCCGCCCATGCAGCGCACACCGTCTCCGAAGGTCACTCCGTTGGCAATCAGGTTGGTGCCCTGCAGGAAGATCGAGGTCGAGGTCGGCAGTTCGCCGGAGCTCGTCAGCACCACCGTGTCCGGAACCGTCGAGCCGGTGGCGGTCAGCACTGCGCCGCCGGTGCCCGCCGAGTTGTTGCAGCCCGCGCCGGGGTTGCCGAAGTTGCCGCAGGGGCAGGGTGTGGGCAGCGATCCGTCACCCGAGCAGTAGGGCTGGCCGACGAGCGGCAGAGACGTCTCGACATCGAGGGCATCGAGCTCATCGCCGAACAAGCCCGCAGGAGCGAGTCCCCGGTTGCTGACCAATCCCAGCCACTCCGCCGCCACATAGATCGCCGGGGTGACGCCGCCGGCCGCGGGCACCGTGAGGATGTCGCCCTCGCAGATCAGCATGCCGAACTGCGAGTCGGGCATGCCGATCACCGCCGAGCCGCGGCGCACCGAGAACAGGATCAGGTCCGGAACGACGCCGGTGTTCGCGGGCTGGAAGCCAGGAATCGCGTTTTCCTGCAGCGCCAGCGCATCGAGGTCATCCGTGCCCGGGCCCGCGAGGTCCAGACCGAGTTGCTGCGGCCAGGCGTAGACCGCCGGCGGCCCGCCGGCGACCTGCGTCAGCACCATGCCGGGCAGGAAGCCGTTGGCCTGCGCGGTTCCGAGGTTGTTGATGCCGCGCGCCGGGTCGGCGAAGTTGCCGTCCAGCGAGAAGAACACCGGGGCGGTGGTGCCCGCCGTCGTCACCGGCACAGGGCCGATGTCCAGCCCATCGATGTTGTCACCGATGCGCGGGCCCGGGCCCACCATCGGCGGGCGCGGCTCGTGCAGGCCCAGTCCGGCGTAGATCGCTCCCGAGACGCTCGCCAGGCCGTCTCCGTCGATTCGGCCCTTGTTCCCGGCTGCCGCCGGAGCGCCCGGACCTGCCGGAACGAACGGGATCGCGAGGCTGTTGCTGAACACATCGGCCGCGTGGTCCTTCACACCCGTCAGCACCCCTTCGCTCCACACATTGGGAGCGAAGGGGCCGCCGGCGATGCCAGTGGCAAACTCATCCACCGAGAAGAAGATGTTGGCGACCTGCAGACCCGTTCCGGCCGAGTTCTGGATCGTGTCGCGGCCGTAGGAGAGCGCGTCGAGCTCCGCCGGGCAGGGAGCGCCGCCGGGCACGCCCGTGCAGCCGGCGACTGAGGGAATGCCCAAGCCCATCGGTGCCGGCAGGCCGCCGGGGATCAGGATCGAAGGCGGCGGCAGACCGCCGATGACGGCCGAAGAAGGTTGGCAGGGTGCGCCGGTGGCGGGTGTCAGGATGTCACCCGCCGTGATCGGCAGTCCCGGGCAGGTCGAGGGCAGGGAAACCGTCGAGCCGAGGTAGTCGACGCTGAAGGAGATCTGGGCCTGGGCCATGCCGGCGAGGCCGAGGAAGGGGATCAGTCGAAGGGAGTTTTGGATCTTCATGGAGGGATGTAGAGCGGCGGGGAAAATCCCGACTCGGCTCATCCCTCCGTGATCAACAGCCGCCTTCGTGGAACGAAAACTGCCGGAAATCTGCTACGGAGTGAAGGGTACGGAAAGCAGGTTCGTGAGGTTCGTGTTCGCACCGCAGGGTCCGGTGACGTTGCGATACCAGCCCTGGAAGTGCCAGGTCTGCCCGACCTGGATGCAGGCCGCTGCAGGCAGTGAACCGTTGCAGCTGTTGTAGACGATCTCGGGTCCGTAGGTGGTCGTCCCTGCCGGACCGCTGTTGAACGCGCCGAGGCGATAGATCGTGCTGTTGACGCAGCGCAGACCCGCACCGAGCACAACCTGCGTCGTGTTCTGGCTCATCAGCCACAGTCCGTTGACATTGGCCGGCAGCTGCGTCGCCACCAGCACCAGATCATCGTTCGTGACGCTGTCGGACCCGAAGCTCGAGAGCAGGGCTCCGACGCCGGTGGAATTCTCGCAACCCGCCGCGGGATCATCGTTGCCGCACGGCGGCGGAGCCGTGATCGGACAGAAGCAGCTCTTCGTGCCGACTTCAGGCTCGCACTCATCCGGGATGCCGTTGTTGTTGAGATCCGCAGTCGCTCCCGTGGCGATGTCGACGGCGTCTTCGACGCCGTTGTTGTTGCAGTCCCACATCACGGGAGTCAGCGCGAGCATCGCATCGACATCGTCACCTTCGCCGACCTGTCCCGAGCGCTCCGTAGCCAGTCCCATGTTCTCCGCCGCGATCAGGATGCGCGGACGCTGACCCGCGCCCGGAGGGTTGAACAGAATGTCGCCCGGCTCGATCGGCAGACCGAGCAGCGAGTCGATCTGTCCCACGAGCGCCGAACCGCGCCGCACGGAGAACAGCACCATGTCGGCCGTGCCCTGGTTCCACTGGAACAGCGAAGCGGCCGGCTGGAACACGCCATCGCCGTTGTCCCACACCAGCAGCGCATCGAGGTCATCCGTGCCGGGACCGGCGAGGTCGAGACCGAGCAGAGCCGGAGAGGCGTAGACCGTCGGACTCACACCGGTGGCCTGCTGCACCACCAGAACCGCACCCGGGAGGAATCCGGCAGCCTGAGCCGAGTTCGAGTTCGGAAGGCCCGTCAGCGGATCGGTGAACCCCGCATCCAGCGAGAAGTAGACGCGACCTCCCGGCTGTGGAACCGGACCAGCCGCCAGCGCATCGAGGTTGTCGCCCGTGAGTCCAAGCTGACCGCTGGGGGCCAGCGTCGGCTCAAACAGGCCCAGACCGGGATAGCGGAAGGGCGTGCCCGCGCTGCTGCCGCCCTCGCCGTTGCCATCGACCACGCCGATGCTCTCGGGAGGTACCACCGGACTCGGTCCGCCCAGCGGCAGCGTGCCCTGCAGCACGCCGGCTGCGAAGAACACATCGCTGGCTGCGTCGAGGAACTGGGCTTCGCTGCGCACACTGGGCTGCAGCAGTCCCTGCGGTGCGATCGCGCGGCCGACCGCGTACGGATCGACCGAGAAGTACAGCCGCGCCTGACCGGGCCCGGGCAGCGCCTTGAAGCGCGCATCGTTGCCGTACGAGAGCGCATCGACATCGATCTGGCAGGGCTGGCCGGCGACCTGGCTGCCGCAGCTGCCCGCAAGGCTGAGTCCAAGGCTCGCGGCATCGATCGCAATCAGAGGTGCGGGCTGCGGTCCCACCGTGGGCAGGAGCGTCGAGGCGCGCAGGATGCGGCCTTCGTTGAGTGGCGCGCCCACGCCGCCGGCGGCCTCGGCCTTGGAGCGGCTGCGCCAGTCGAACGAGAAGGTGAGGTCCTGCGCAGCGAGAGGCGCGCACAGGCAGGACAAGGCAAGCAGTCGCAGGGAGATCGGGCCGAGCGTGCGCATGGAGTGACTCTGACGAGGCGGACTCGAGGTACGGAATCGACGACTGGAGTCCGCGGGTAGGGGCCTCCGACTGGCGATTCGGGGGCCGGGCTTGCGACGACGGGAGAGAGGACGATGGGCAGGACACTCCTGTTCCCACGGACCTCAGTCCACGCGTGGATTGTACCTCAAGGGCAGGGCCAGCCGCTGTTCATTGCCGATCTCCCAGGCCTCCAGCGGGCGGGGGAGCCGCCCCTGCAGCGCGGGCAGGGGGTCGATCGGGAAGCCGTGGACATTGCCCTCGGCAGTGCCCACCAACACCCGCGCGCCGGCAGTGCCCTGTGCCGACCCAAAACCCTGTGCCTTCTCAAATCCCTGTGGCGATTCAAACCCCAGCGCGGTCGGGATGCCGGCGGCCTGGAACTGGGTGCGCGGCAGTCCACCCTTGGTTTCCCGCACGAAGACCACGCCATCGCGCGAAGCGGTGACGAACACCGTGCCATCGGGGCTGAATCCGCCCAGGCACAGATCCGCCGTGTGAATGATCTCGCTCGGCAGGATGCGGCTTTTCCCGCCGCCATCCAGCTGCAGCATGCGGAATGCGCCGCCGCCGTGCTCGCCGAGCAGCAGCAGGTGGCGCGAATCCGGCGAGTAGATCGCGCTGCGCGCAACGAAGGGCCGCAGTTCCTCCAGCACCGCACCATCCGGCAGGCGCACACGCAGCACGCGCAGTGAATTCGTGACGAGAGCGAACTCGCTGCCATCGGGTGCGAGCGCGACCTCGCGCACGCTGCACGGGTTGGGCTTCGACAGGTCGAGCTCGAACGTAATGCCGGCGACGGCGCTGCCGTTTTCGCCGCCGGATTCCTCGCGCGGTTCAAACACCACGCGGTGGTTCGCGAGCTGGCGCAGCACTCCGCCGGGTAGCTCCCAGAGCTGCTCATTGCGCTTGCGTGCCGGGGCCGGCTCGCTGAGCAGCGGCGTGTCCGAAGCGAGATCGAGTTCGTGGCGCAGGCCATCCTGCGTGAAGGCCTCGAAGCGCCCGCGCGCGCCGTTCCAGCCGATGCGCTCGATCGCGCCGGGCACGCGGAAGCGCATCAGATCCGGCCTCGTGCTCGCGTACCAGCACATCAGCGCGCCGCCGACATTGCGCGTGTACAGCCGCGAGCCGTCAGCGCTGTAGGCGAGATCCTGGGCGCGGAAGCGGCCGCGGAACTGCTGAACCAGCGCACCGCTCTCGCAGTCGAAGATGCGAACGCTCATGTCCGAGCACGCCAGCGCCACGCGTGCCCCGTCGCCGCGGAACGCGCCGCGCAGCGCAAAGCGCGAGTCCTCGGGCAGAAGCTCGGTGCGAGCGAGCGTACGAGGATCGAGCAGGAAGGCCGCTCCGCGCTCATCGCGCGCCAGCAGCACCAGAAGACGCTGCGAGCGCGGATCCGGATGCAGCTCCTCGATGCGCAGGGAGTTGTTGGCAAGCGCGATCGGCTCGAGCTCGCCGCTGCCCAGATCCAGCCGCAGCAATCGGTTGTCCGCGGTCGCCAGCATGAGCGCATCCGCAGTCACCTCGAAGCTGCGCACGCCCGCCTGCGGGCCTTTGTGAACGCTCAACTCGCGAGCCTCACGCAGGTCCAGCTCCGCCAACTGCGCGCCGCCATCGGAGCAGATCCAGACGCTGTCCGTGCCAAGTCCCAGACGCGCAGCGTCGATCCCGCGCTCCCGCAGCACGCGCGGATCCACAAGCTCCGGCAGCTTCAGCGCGGTCAGGCGACCCTCGCGCGTCAGTGCCAGCAGAGTGCCGCCATCGCGCGACACCAGCCACTGTCGCAGTGCGCTTCCCAGCTGCGCCTCCGCGAGCAGGCGGCGTTGCGCGGGATCGAAGGCCCGCACGCGCCCGTCCTGCTCCACGCTCAGCAGGGTCTGGTGCGCTTCCACCCAGAGCAGCTTCTGGATCGCGCCGTGCGGACCGGGCAGCTCGACGCCGGGCGCGGATCCGTTCAGCGCGTGCAGCACCAGACGCGTCGATCCGTCCTCGAAGCCGCCGAGCGCGACCGCGATCCAGCGTCCCTGACCGTCCAGCGCGAAGTCTTCGCTCGTGCGCGCCTGCGGTACGCGCAGCTCGCGCTCGAGCGCGCAGGCGTCGAGCGCGCTCAGCAGCGCGGCACGCGTGAGGTAATTGGGTGCCAGCTCGCAGGCCTGCACGCCCAGCGCCACCGCAGCGGATGGATCCTCGTTGACCAGCGCGTTCGCGCGGCTGCCGAGGTGCCGCCCCAGCGCCACGCGCAGCGCCGCGCGCTCGGAGGCGAGCGTGTACAGGCTGAAGCCCAGCGCCACGGCCAGCACGAGAATCGTCGCCGCCAAGAGCGGATTGCGCTGCGTCCACAGCACAAGTCGCATGGCCAGTCCGGGCGGGCGCGCGCGAATCGGCTCGTAGACGCGGATGCGGCGCAGATCCTCGGCGAACTCCAGCGCGCTGGTGTAGCGCCGCGCGGGCTCCTTCGCGAGCGCCACCGCCAGCACCGCGGCGACTTCCGCTGGCAGGGCCGGATTGTGCTCGCGCGGATCGCGCGGTTCCTCGCGCTCGATGGCGCGAAACAGCTCGCTGCGGCCGGACTTCTCGAACACGCGGTGCAGCGTCAACGTCTCGTAGAGCGTCGCGCCCAGCGAGTAGATGTCCGTGCGCCGGTCCAGCGCCGCTCCGCCCTGCAGCTGCTCGGGCGACATGTAGGCCGGCGTGCCGAGCATCTCGCCCTCCAGCGTCAGCGCGGCGGCCTCCTCCTCGCGCTCCTCGCGGGCCAGTCCGAAGTCGAGCAGCACGGGCTCGCCCTGCGTGCTGATCATCAGGTTGCCCGGCTTGATGTCGCGGTGAATCACGCCCGCTTCGTGCGCGGCGTGCAGCGCGCGCGCAGCCTTCTCGAAGCAGGCCAGCACGGCGTGCACGTCGAGCACATCGCGTGCCGGCCAGCGCGCGATGAGGCGCGGCAATCCGGACTCATTCTCCGCAGGCCCGGCTGAAGCTGAACCACCGACGGCAGTGCGCTTCGCGGCCGCAAGCAGTGCCGCCAGCGTCGCACCTTCGATGTGGCGCATCGCCAGCCAGGGCGGGTCCGTTTCGATCTCCGCATCGTGAATGGCGCAGATGCCGGGATGGTCGAGACGGGCGATGACCTCGGCTTCGCGGCGCAGCCGCGCCCGCCGCTCTTCGCCGACGCTGCCGAAGAAGCCGCTCAGCACCTTGAGAGCCACCGTGCGCTCGATGCGCGTGTCCTGTGCCAGATAGACCGAACCCTGACCTCCGCTGCCGAGCTCGCGCAGGATGCGGTAGGGACCGATCTGCCCCTGATCGGCGGTTGCGGCCGCCGCATCGGCCGGCGTTTCCAGCTCGAGGAACTCGCGTGCGACGGCCTGTTCGTGGCCCGGAAAGCGCGCCAGCCAATAACCCAGCTCGTGGACGCGGCCTGCTTCGCGCTCCTCCCAGTAAGCGCTCACGAAATCGAACACGGCGGCCAGAGTCGGGTCATCTCGGCGCGCGGATCGGGGTCGGGAGCTCACGACGGGAATTGTAATGCTAGGCTGGCCTGTCCCGATGCAGTCTGGCGATCCGATGTCCGGCGATGATGCGCAGGTCTTCCTCGATGGCGAGACCCAGCGGCTGGCAAGGCTTGCCAGCGGGGGGGAGAGCGAGCGCTTCAGCGAGCTGTACGCGCGCCTCGCCCCGGCGCTCTACGCATGGGCTGCCATGAAGATCCGACCCAGCCAGCGCGGCGCGCTCGATCCCGAGGATGTCGTGGCCGAGGTCTGGGTCCGTGCCTTCCGTGCGCTGCCTCAGTTCGACCCGCAGGTGAGCTTCCGCGCGTGGCTGTTTCGCATCGCGAAGAACGTGCTGCTGGAGTCGTTTCGCAAGCTGCGGCCGGACAGCAAGGCGCCTGCGGCCGGATCGAGCACCCGGGTGTTTCAGCTGCAGCACTATCCCGACAGCGCCACGGCCATCAGTCAGCGGGTGGCGCGCCTCGATGGCGTGCAGCACCTGTTGAGCTGGGTGCAGGAGCTCGACGAGCAGGACCGCCTGTTGTTCGTGCACTGCGGACTGGAAGGCCTCTCCTATGCAGAGGCTGCCGAGCGCACCGGGCTCGCCCGCGACACGCTCGCCAAGCGCTGGCAGAAATTGCGCGAGCGGGCGCGGCAATTTGCGCTGCCGGCAGGGGAACCTTTCGTCGACTGATTCCGTCTCCGCCCTGCTCGTGTATGGGGCGTGTATTTCCGCGCAACTTGCCGAAACTTCCGCAGGTGCCGGTGTTACACCCGCTGTCCGGGAAGCCGCGGCGCGGGGAAGCGGGGGGGCCGCCGAACTGCGCTGCGTCCCGGGCTCCTGAAGAGACAGGTACTCCTGCAAGAGACAGGAAATTGTCGACCCGAGTCGCTGTCCTGACCATCCAAGTGGTCACGACTGTCGATCGGGTCGGCGCCTTTTTCGGCCGACTTCTTCCGTCCAAACCCTGCGGCCTCCCGGCCTGTTCAGGAGTTTCCCGCCGGGCTCGCGGGCTGACCCTCGCGCGGATCCTTGCGGTAGTTGCGCAGCTGCGGCTCGCGCCAGGCGATCCAGGCCGTGGAGAGCATGCACAACAGGCCGCCGCTGACAACGCTGAAGACCGCGCCGAAGCGGTCGGCCACCAGGCCTGCTTCCAGCTCGCCCAGCTGCGGACCGCCCATGAAGAACACCATGTTCACGGCGATCATGCGGCCGCGCATCTCATCGGGTGTGTGCAATTGCCGAATCAGATTGCGCAGCACGATGCTGACCGTGTCGGCGGCACCCGTGATCGCCAAGCAGGCATAGGTCAGCCAGAAGTGCGTCGAGAAGCCGAAGCCGATCGTCGCCAGCCCGTACAGCAGCACCGCGAGCAGCAGGATGGGCCCGCGTCGCACGATGTGCGTCGCCATCGGCGCGAGGATGGCGCTCGTGACCAGCGCTCCCACCGCGGGCGCCGCGACGAGCAGGCCGTAGCCGTGCTCGTCGAGGAAGAGGATGTCCTGCGCGAAGATCGGCAGCAGGGCCATCGCCGATGAGAAGAACGTCGCGAAGAAATCGAGCAGCATCGAGGAGCGGATCAGCGGCGATCCGAACACGAAACGCAGCCCTTCCAGCGCCGCCGAGAAGCGCAGCGCGGGCCTTTTCTCACCCGCAGACGCCGAGACACCGCGCATCCGCGCCAGTGCGATCAGCACCACCAGGAACGAGAGCGCGTTGAACAGGTACACATAGCCCAGTCCCAGCGAGGCCATGGTCGGCCCCGCCAGCGCCGGGCCCACCACGGAGGCCAGCTGAAACAGGATCGTGTTGAGCGCAATCGCGTTGGGCAGCATGTGGCCGGGCACCAGCTTCGGAATCAGCGCCTGGCGCGCGGTGCCGTCGAACGTGCCGACTGCAGAAGTCAGCGAAGTCAGCACGTAGATCGGCCAGAGTTCGCTGAGGCCCTCGAACGTGACCCAGGCGAGCGCGCCGGCGATCAGCGTCAGGAGGCTCGTCGTCAGCATCATCAGCTTGCGCCGATCGAAGGCGTCGGCGATCACGCCGGAGAACAATGCGCAGCCCAGGATCGAGAGGAACTTGAACAGTCCCACGAGGCCCAGCGCGATCGGCTTGTCGGCCGGGTCCTTGACCAGCAGCGTCACGTGCCACAGCACCACGGCGTTCTGCATCAGCGAGCCGGCCGTGGAGACCAGCTGTCCGATCCAGAGCAGTCGGAAGTTGCGGTGCCGCAGCGCTTCGAGTGCGCCGCCGAGGGGAGCAGGGGCCATGCAGGGCCCCGCAAGCTAGCAGTTCGCGGCGGTGCTTGCGCGGCCCGGGCGGAACCGATTCCAGAGCGCGAGGGCTGCCAGCGACAGCAACGCCCCGGTCAGCGCCATGACCATGTCCTTCTGCGCGTCCCATTCATCGCCCTGCGTTCCGAGATAGGCGGTGCCCAGCTCCGGGTTGGTGACTCTGGCCGCGATCCACTCGACGATCTCGTACAAACCGCTCAGCGCGCAGATCGCGTCGAAGGCCAGGTAGTACGACCAGAACCTGCGCACTCCCGCAAGATGCATCAGCAACTCCCGCGTCGGGATCGCGAGCAGGAGTCCGAAGCAGAAGTGCACGGCCCGGTCGTAATGGTTGCGTGACAGTCCCAGCCAGTCGCGCACCCAGAAGCCCAGCGGCACCTCGGAGTAGGTGTAGTGTGCACCCACCGAGTGCAGCACCAGAAAGCAGAAGATCAGGATGTAGCTGAGCGGGCTGAAGCGGTGGTGGCGCCAGGTGAGCACCAGCGGCGGCAGCACCACGGCCAGGAGCAGGTTCTCCAGCCGCCAGTCGGCCGGATGCAAGGGCTCGATGGCGCTCCAGATCCAGACGAGCAGGTACAGCACCGCCAGCGTCAGGGGCAGGCGCAGGGTACGGGAGTCATGCGTCACGCATGGTCAGTCTAGGGACGCGAGGGATCGGGCTGGATACGCCTTTGGCCGCATTTTCCCGCGATTCCCGGCGCGCGGCACCGTCCAGACAGGTGCCGCGGCAGGGAATGCCGGCAATCATCATGCAAGCAAGCCACACTGCAGCCACTCCCAAGCTCCCGAGAATCGCCATTGATTTCAGAGAGCTCGTCCGGCGGTGGGGGGCTGGACTCCTGTGCTTGCTGTCTTCCGCAGCCTTCGCCGTTGCGGCGGTGACACCTCAAGGTCCCGCGGTGCCTGCGTTGCCGGAGACACTCGAGGAAGGCCTGCGCTCGCCGCAGGCCGAGAAGCGCCGGGTCTGCGTCAGCAAGCTCGCGCTGGAGGGCAGCCTGCCTGCATGGCGCCTGGTCCTGGGAGCGCTGCGCGATCGGGAACCGGAGGTGGCCGATGAGGCCGAACTTTCGCTCTCGCTCATCAGCGAAGAGCGGGCCTGGCGCGAGCTGATCGGCCGCAACGGACTACAGCACGAGGATGAGTGGGTGCGCCTGCGCTGCGTCGGCGCGCTGGGCCGCGGCAGTCTGCCCGTGGATGCCGGTGTGCTGACCCGGGCGGTCGACCCGCGCGCCGTGGAGTTGTCGCGCGTGGCGCTGGCCATGCTGGAGCGCATTCAGGCCGCCGGTCGCCTGACGGGCGATCTCCCGGCGACGGCGCGCACACTCACGCGCTGGATCGATGCTCGCGGTCCGGGCGAACTGCGCGCGGGCGCTCTGCTGGCGCTGCAGCGACTGGACTTCTTCGAGGCGCAGCCGCGCGCCGAGCGGGCCCTGATCGACCGTGATGCCGTGGTGAGGCTCGCCGCCGTGCTGTTCTTCGCCCGCACCACCGAGCAGGAGGGCCTCGACATCGCTCGGCGCATGCTGGCGGATCCGGACGGACGGGTGCGGGCCGCCTCCATCGACGTGCTGCGGACGATCGACTCGCGGGCCTCGATACTCGCCTTGATCGAGCACATGCAGAGTGAGCCGCGCTCGCGGTTGCGCTGGGAGATTCTGGGCTGGCTGCGGGCGCGCTCCGGACAAGAGCACGGCTTTGATCCGCAGCCCTGGCGCGAGTGGGCGCAGACCGTGCAGGGGCGTCTGGTGACCGGCGCGGATGCGGCACGACGCGGTCCGCTGGGTCAGAGCAGCGTGGCGTTCGCCGGGCTGACGGTTGTCTCGGACCGGATCGCCTTTCTGATCGATCTCTCGGGCTCGCTCTGGCAGGCCAAGGTTGGGGACAAGACCCGCAAGCAGATCGTCGATGAGCAGCTGCGCGCCGTGCTCAAGGCGCTGCCGGAAGGCACCCGCTTCAACGTGATTCCGTACACGGGCACGCCGCTGCCCTGGGAACGGCAGCTCGTCGCGAGCACTCCTGCCAACATCACGCGCGCCATCACCGACTTCGAGCGCTGTCACCAGAGCGGTCGCGGGAACTTCTACGATGCAGCCCGGCTCGCGATGGAGGATCCGGAGGTGGACACGATCTGCGTGCTGACCGATGGAGTGCCCACCGGAGGCCGGCGCTGGAACATGGACCTGATGGTCGAAGTGCTCGAGGAGCACCATCGGCTGCGACGGGTGGCGATCGACTCGGTGCTGGTGGACTCCCCGCGCCGCCAGCGGGCGGCATGGGTGCGACTGGCCGAGCGCACGGGAGGCCGCTGCATTCAGGTGGAAACGGCCGCACCGCCGCGTGATCCGGCACCGGCCGCCGACAAGGACTCTCCCGGGCCAAAGGCCGGCAGGGCCGGAACCTGAGGGGCGGCATCCCTCGGGCCGGATGGGAACGCCGGAGAACCGCCAGCGCCGAGCACACGGGCCAGCGCCGAGCACACGGGCCAGCGCCAAGCACACGGGCCACGGCGTGGACTTGAGGCAGTCTTACGCGGCGGACGATATCGTCACTCCCGCATGCAGGCTAAGGATCCCAGCGCCGCAGGAACCGAGGGCATCCCCGAGGAGCCCTCGGGCACTCGTGCGCAGGCGGACACCGACGAGGGGCGTCCGGTGGGGCCGACGCCGGCCTGCGATTTCTGGGATGCGATCTATCAGCGGCGCTCGATTCGTCGGTTCAAGCCCGATCCTGTTCCGCGCGAGCTCGTCGAGCAGGTGCTTCACGCCGGCATCTGGGCACCTTCCTCGTGCAACTACCAGATGTGGGATTTCGTCGCAGTCGATGATCCTGCCATCAACCAGCGACTGGCTGCGCTCTCGTCGCAGATGGGCAACGCGCCCGTCAACATCATCATCTCGTACGGTCGCGACTTCTCCGAGGAGGCCTGGGCCAACATTCAGTCGGCCAGCGCGGCGATCGAGAACATGAGCCTTGCCGCGCATGTGCTGGGGCTGGGAACCTTCTGGATCACGCAGACCGGCGATCGCGAGCAGGTGCGCGAAACGGTAGGCCTGCCGGAAGACAGGCTGGTGATCGCCGTGCTGGCGCTGGGCTATCCCAAGCTGGTGCCCCGCAAGGGGCCCAAGCGACGGCCGCTGCGTGAGGTTGCGCACTGGAATCACTACGCCGGCCGCGCGATTCCCTCTTCAGTGCATCCGCAGGACTGGGCCCCGGATCTGCTGCGCACGTATCAGCGCGCCCGGGTGCTCAACGGTCTGCGGCACAACAAGCCGCGCGCCTGGGAACAGCGCGCGCTGGGTGAGGCACTGGCGCGACTGCTGCCCGAACAGACGCCGTCGGAGGCGACGCCGGGAGCGGGATCCGGCGGGGCGATGCGTCCGGTATGGCTCGATGTGCTGCCTTGTACGGGCATCCTGACCGAGCGCCTGGCGCGGGAGCGTCAGAGCCATGCCTTCGAAGTGCTCGAGCGCAGTCCGGAGGTCGCCGAGTTCTGCGCGGCACGCGCCATCCCCCGCGCGCAGGTCCGTCTATGGGATCCCGACCAGCCGCAGTTGCCCTCCGGCCGCTACGCGCGCATTACGTGCCTCTATCGACTGGAGAATCTGGCGGAAGCGGAGCGCGCGGCCCTGCTGGCAACGCTCAGCGCCGCGCTGGCTCCCGATGGCGAGCTGCTGCTGGGCTTCGTCAATGCGCGCTCATTCCACAATCCGATGGAGTGGCTGCGCAGCCGTCGCGGCGGACCGCGCGGGGTTGAGTACGTGCTGTCGCCTGACCCGAGCATCGGCCCTTTCGAGGCTCTGCGCTCCGGGCAGATCGAGTCGCTGGCCCGCGCAGCGGGTCTGCGTGTGGTCGGGGCCTTCGGCGCTCAGGCGGCACCACCGCGCGAAGAGCTGGAATTCCGCACGCGCAACTTCGGCCCGCGTGCACGAGTGCTCGCGCGCGGCATCGCCGCCGCCTTGCGGGTGCTCGACTTCGTGCCGGGCGTGCCCGGTCGCTGGGGTCGCTTTCAGTATCGCCTGCTGCGCAAGGCCTGAGCGCCTGAACAGCGAGTGCTGTCGTGCACGTCTCCCGGCACGATTCCCTGCTTGCTTGAGTGCGCGCTTCAGTGCGCGCCCGTGGTCGGCAGCGGCCTGCCGAGCGTGTCCAGTTCGATCGGCTCGCCCAGCCCCAGCTGGCGCAGGGAGTCGCGCACCTTGGCCTTGTCGCCGACCACGAGCACGATCATGCGCTCGGGATGCAGCGTGGCCTGCGCCAACCGGGCGAGATCTTCACGGCGCAATGCCTGGAGTTCCGCCAGACGGCGTGCCGCGAAGTCATCGGGATAGCCGAAGGAGGAGATGCCGGCGGCATAACGCGAAAGCGCGACGATCGACTCGTACTGCCGCAGCGCGCCCTGAATCAGCGCATCCTTCGTGAAGGCCAGCTCGGCATCGCTGGGTCCTTCGCGGTACCTGCGGATCTCCTTGAGGAACTCATCGACCGACTCGTACGTCGAGGGGATCACTCGCGTCTTCTGATCTTCGCCGATCTCGAGTTTTTCCGTCTGTACGGCGGCGGAGGCGAGGAACCACCCGTAAGTGCGTCCGGACTCGAAGCTCGTGCGCGCACCGTAGGTGTAGCCCTTCTCTTCGCGCAGGTTGAGGTTGACTCGGCTGGAGAACTGTCCGCCGAGCGGTTGATTCAGCACCTGCAGCGCGTAGCTGCGCGGCGACAGCGCGGTATCGGCGACATGACCCAGACGCAGCTCGGACTGTGCCGCGCCCGGCTTGTCGACCAGATAGACGCGCGTCGGCTGCAGTGCGGCCGTTTCGCGGGCCTGACCGCCCTCGCGCAGCGCCGTCTGGCTGCCGAAGGGCTGCAGCAATTCCGCGAAGCACTTGCGCAGACCCGATGCATCGCGGCTGCCGACATAGGTCACGCGTGTCGTACTGGAATTGGCATGGGCAGCCCAGAAGGCGGCCACATCCCCGACGCGCATTGCCTGCAGCGCTTCCTGCGTGCCGATGGCGGGCGAGGCCAGCGGTCCTTCTCCGTGCAGCAGCCTGCGGAAGACATCGTCGGCGATCAGCCGGATCTGATCGGAGCGCGCACCCAGTGCCACCAGCTGCTCGCTGCGCAGGCGCTCGAAGTCCTCCGTACCCAGGCGCGGGCGGCGTACCAGCTCCGCGAGCAGCACGGCAGCCTCCTCGAGATTGCGCTCCGGAACGTTGAGGGAGAGCGTCAGCTCCTCGTCGCTTGCCGCGGCGGTCAATGTGGCACCGAGGCGGTCGAGCTCGCACTGCACCTGCTGTGCGGTGCGTGTCTGTGTGCCCTGAGTCAGCAGTCCGGCCGTCAGCACGCTGATTCCGCGCTGCGCATCCGGCTCCGCGATCTGCCCTGCGGCGAACGAAACCGTGACGACGGCAAGCGGCAGTTCCTTGTAGGGCACCGCCGTGACGCAGATGCCGTTGGGCCAGGTGTCGTGCCACACCACCGGAGAGCGGAACGGCTTGGCGGCGGCGGCGGCGGGCTTGATCGAGCGATCGAAGCCGTCGGGCGCGGGCGTGCGCAGTTGGACCTGCGCGGCCGCGAGCTTCGCACCCGGGCGCGCAGTGGAGCCGATCTGCGGCGCCGGCACGGAGTTCTTGAGAGCCAACGCCATCTGTTTCTTCGGCACGATCGAAAGCGCGAGTTCCGGCTGACCCACGATCCAGCGCTTCAGCGCGGCCCTGATCTGCTCCGGCGTGACGGAGAGATGCGCATCGAGATCCTGCTTCCAGCTGTTCGGGTCGCGCGTGAAGCAATTGAGATTGGCCAGCATGCCTGTGCGCATACCGACCGACTCCTGACGGCGCAGGAACTCGGCTTCGTAGCGGCCCTTGACACCCTCCAGCGCGTCCGCATCGATGCCTTCCTCCGCCAGCCGCGCCAGCAGCGCGAGCACCCGCAGGTGCAGCTCATCCAGTGCCACTCCAGGGTTGGCGCGCACGCTGATCAGGAATTCGCCCGCGAGTTCATCCGAATTGTTGCTGGCCTGCACATCCGCGCACAGCGGTGCGTCGATGCGCAGCGCGCGGTCGAGCACGGAGGTGTCGTTCATGGCGAGGATCCGGCCGAGCATGTCGAGTGCAGCCTCATCGGCGTGTCCCATCGGGACTGAAGGCCAGGTCAGCGAAAGCTGGGGCAACTTGACGCTGTCCTCGGCGGCGATGCGCAGCGGCGAGGCGAGACGAATCGGTGCGGGTTCGGGCTTGGAGACCTCGGGCCCGCGCGGGATGCTGCCGAAATAACGCCGCACGAGCTCCAGCGTCGCAGTCTTGTCGATGTCGCCGCCGATGGCAAGCGTCGCGTTGTTGGGGCCGTACCAGCGACCGAAGAACGCCAGCACATCAGCCAGGCTGGCGGCGTTGAGATCCTCCTGCGAGCCGATCGTAAGCCAGTGATACGGGTGCTCGGGCGGGTAGAGCGCCGCGGCAATGTAGGCGCGCGCCATGCCGTAGGGGCGGTTCTCGTAGTTCTGGCGGCGCTCGTTCTTGACCACCTCGCGCTGGTTGTCGAGCTTGGCTTGCGTCACGGACGGCGTGAACCAGCCCATGCGGTCCGCCTCCAGCCAGAGCGCCAGCTCCAGCTGGTTGCTGGGGAGCACCTCGAAGTAGTTCGTGCGGTCGCGCGTCGTCGAACCGTTGAGCGTGCCGCCAGCCTCCTGAACCAGCTTGAAGTGCATGTCGTCACCGACGTGCTGACTCCCTTGGAAGAGCATATGTTCAAACAGGTGGGCGAAACCCGAGCGGCCGGCCTCCTCGCGCGCGCTGCCCACGTGGTACTGCACGTAGACCGCCACGACGGGATCGGAGCGGTCCTCGTGCAGGATCACCTCCAGTCCATTGTCGAGAACGTGCTTCTCGCAGGCGATTTCCAGTTCATCGCGTCCCGTCAGCGAAGAGCAGGCCGAAAGCAGCAGCAGCAGGGTGGCAAGGTACACTCGCATGGGGGCATCCTAGCAGGCGGAACGCTACGATCCGCACATGATCGCAGCCCTCCTCACGCTGTTCCTCCAAGGCGCGCTTCCGTCTCCCCAGCAGCATCTGGGCCGGCCGGTGGGCACGGACTTTCAGCTGCCCGACTGGAAGGAGGTCTCGAGCTACTTTCTGGAATTGGACAAGGCCAGTGAGCGCGTGATCACGCGCGAGGTGGGTCGCAGCGAAGAAGGCCGACCCTGGCTGCTGTCGATCATCTCGAGCGAGGCGAATCTTGCGCGACTCGATGAGCTGCGCGCGCTCAACCGCCGCATCGCGGATCCCCGCGGTGCCGGCGAGCAGGAGTTGAGTGACGCGCTTGCCAAGGCTAGGCCCTTTGTGTTCATTTCCTGCGCGATGCACGCTACGGAGTGCGCGAGCCCGCAGTTCGCCATGGAGTTCGCGCATCAGCTGGCGTCCTCGGATGCCGAACCGTGGAAGAGCGCGCGGGAGAACAGCGTCGTGCTGCTGGCGCCGAGCCTCAACCCCGATGGTCTCGACCATGTGGTCGGCTGGTACCGGCGCGTGGTCGGCACACCGCACGAGACCAGCGAGCTCGACAAGCTGTACCAGTACTACGCTGGCCACGACAACAACCGCGACTGGTTCGCGTTGGCGCTGGCGGAGACGCGCATCGTCACGCAGCTGCTCTACAAGGAGTGGTTCCCGCAGATCTACTGGGATGTGCACCAGCAGGGCTCCAAGGGCGAGCGCATGTTCGTGCCGCCCTTCCGCGACCCGCTCTCGCCGAATCTGGATGCCGGCGTGATCAACACGATCAACCTTTTTGGGATGCGCGCCATCCACGACATGACATCCGCTGGCCTCAGCGGGATTTCATGGGGTGTCACCTACGACATGTGGTGGAACGGCGGCAATCGCAATGTGCCCGTGCGTCACAACATCACAGGCCTGCTGACGGAGGCTGCCAGCGCCCGCCTGGCGAGCCCGATCTTCCTCGCGCCTTCGGATCTCGAGGCTCCGGATGGCCTTGGGGCTTACGCGCCCTCGAATCGTTTCCCTGCACCGTGGCCGGGAGGCTGGTGGCGTGTGCGCGACATCATCGACTACGAGCTGGCGTTTGGCCGGTCTCTGCTGGGTAGCGTTTCGCGCGAGCCACGCTGGGTGCTGTCCAATGCGCTCGCCGCGTCGCAGCGTGCACTCAGGAGACCGGAGGAGCTGGGCGTGCGCGGATGGCTGATCCCGGCCTGGAACGCCAACGTCGGAGCCAGCGAGCGGCTGTGCTCGCTGCTGCTGCAGACGGGCGTCGAGCTGGAGCGCTGCGAGAGCGAAGTGCGCGCGGACGGTCGCAGCTATCCGGCGGGATCGATCCTGATTCGCGTGCCGCAGCCTTATGCTATGCATGTCAAGGATCTCTTCGACATTCAGCGCTATCCCGCCGGTGATCCGCCCTATGACATCGCAGGCTGGACGCTGCCGGAGCTGTTCGGCGTCGAGACGCTGGCAATCGTGCGCGAACTCGAAGTGGAGCGTACGGTTCCGCTGCGTGCAGCGCGCGACTGCTTCGGTCCGGGGCGCGCGGACTGGAGCAGTGCCGATTCCAACGGCTGGCGACGGGCCATCGCGGAGCTGAAGGCTGCGCGTCCCGTCGCTCTGGAGCCGGATGGACGCTTCACGCAGGCCGCGACGTCACAGGCGCAGCGCATCGCCGCGCTGCCGCGCATCGGTCTGTACGCGCCGCACAATGGCAACATGGACGAAGGCTGGATGCGCTGGGTGCTCGATCACTTCGATCTTCCGCATGTGCGCATTCGCAACGAAGAGCTGCGTGCAGGAGCCTTGAGTCGTCACATCGACGTGCTGCTGCTGCCGGGGGTGGCGGCGCGCGAACTGGAGCGCGGCCGGGCACCGGGCAGCGCACCGGCGGAACTGACCGGCGGCCTCGATCCCGAGGGCTCGCAGGCCATCGGCGAGTTCGTGCGCTCCGGAGGCAAGCTGGTGGCCGTCGGCTCCTCGTGCGCCTACGCCATCGATCTGCTGCAGCTGCCGCTCGCCGATGTCACGACCGGCGACGCCGCGAAGGACTTCTCATGTCCCGGAAGTGTCGTGCGCACGCGCACTCAGGACGATGAACTCACCGTCGGCATGGCGCGCGAACCGGCCGTGTTCTTCTCGCGCTCCTCCGCGTTCCGTCCGCTCGGTGAAAAGGAACGCGGCTCGCGTTCCGGTGTCGTCAACACGCTGCTCAGCTATGCGCCGAATCGGGTGCTGGTCTCCGGCTGGATTCAGAAGCCGGAGGTGATCGAGGGGCAGGGCGCATGGGTCAGCGTCAGCAGCGGCCGGGGAAGCGTGCATCTGTTCGGCTTCCGTCCCCAGTATCGCTCGTGGTCGGAAGCGTGCTTCCCGATGCTGCTGCGTGCCCTGCTGTTGGAGGATCGGCTGCGTTGAGAGTGTGGTGTCTGCCCGTGTTGGCTGCAGCGCTCGCCTGCAGGACCGAGGCACCGCGAGTGCGCGCCGTATCGGTTCCGCCGACGGCGCTGGCGCGTTATGGCGAGCCGGTCGCAAGCGAGGAGACGAGCACGCGCAGGACGCTGGACCGCGAGAGCGGACGGGTGCTGCGCGAGTGGAGCCTGCTGCCGGATGGATCCAAGCACGGCCCGGAGCGCGTCTGGCGCCGTGACGGGACGCGCGAGTGGGAGAAGCAGTGGGATCACGGCAAGCCCGCAGGTGCTTGGCGCAGCTGGTATGCCAACGGCCGCATGCGCAGCGAGTGCTTTCATTCCGGCCCGGGCGTCGAACGCACCATGAGCTTCTGGCATGAAAACGGCGCGCGGCGCATGCAGGGCCCCGCGGTCGACGGCGTGCGCACGGGGCGCTGGCGCGTGTGGTTCGCCGACGGTGCGCTCGCCGAAGAGGGCGATTACTCCGGTGGACTGCGGACGGGATCCTGGCAGGTGCGGGAGAACGCCGATCAGCCGTTCCGCAGCCTAGATTTCACGCCTTGATGCGGCCGAGCGCGAGCAGGACCTCGCGTTCCTTGTCGGCGCTCAGGCCCGCTCGCAGCTGCGCCTGACGTTCCGCCGGCAGCGTCGTGAACCACTGCAGCGTGTCTCGCACGGTGTCACCGATCGGCCGGAAGCCGAGGCCCAAGGCGATCGCGGCGCGGTTGCTCGCCGTGTGGAATCCCTTGGTTTCGCCGGTGTAGGGCACCCAGATCGGCAGGTTGAGCGGTCCGAAGGCCTGCAGTTCCTCCATGGAAGCCCAGTGCAGGACGGCAGGCTTGGGCGCCGCCGCGTTGCAGTCGGCCAGCAACCGGCCCCATTCCAGCCGCTCCGCAGGTCCGCAGGCATTGAAGCGTCCGAGCGTCTTGCGCTCCGCGCAGCGCACCATGAACTCGGCCAAATCCCGCACATCGATCACCTGAATCGGGTCGGTGGCTGTGCCGGGCACCAGCACATCGCCACCCCGCGCGACGCGCACAGGCCAGTAGGTGAATCGATCCGTGGGGTCTCCGGGACCGACGATGAAGCCGGGCCGGATTACGGTGACGCGTCCGGGCAACGCGGCTTCGGCGGCCTCTTCACACAGCGCCTTGAGCGCGCCGTAGTTCTCATATTGCGCGCCCATCGTCTCCACGGTGGGATCCGGAATGCGCGCAAGTTCGGCGCTCTCGTCGGCGTTCTCGATGTCGGTGCGCGCGTAGCACGAGATGCTCGAGACGTAGATGTAGTGGCCGATGTTAGGCGCCATCAACTCGGCTGAGGCGCGCACATGTCGCGGGTAGTAGCCGCAGTCGTCGAAGACCACATCGAACTTGCGGCCGGCGAGCGCTCGGATGCCTTCGCCCTTGTCGGGATCGCGGTCGCCTTGCAGTTTTTCAAGTTCAGGGAACAGCCCCGGGCGCGTCTTGCCGCGATTGAAGAGCGTGACGGTGTGTCCCTGTGCACGGCAGACCTCGACCAGCGCAGGGCCGAGGAAGCCTGTGCCTCCCAGGATCAGGACGCTGAGGCGGCGGGGTGCCTCTTCCTGTCTCGTGCCTTTCGCGTGGCAGGAGAGAGCCAAGGCCGCCGTGGCGGCCAGAAAGTCGCGGCGATGAAGCTGCATATGATTCACTCCTTGAGTTTGCTCCCGAAGACCTGACGGAACTTCTCCACCTTGGGCGCGATCACGTAACGGCAGTATGGTTCACGGCCGTTGGCGCGGAAGTAGCCTTGGTGATAGTCCTCGGCCGGGTAGAACTTTGCGGCAGGGGAGATCTCGGTCACGATCGGGTCCGAGAAGGCCCCCGAGGCATCGAGCTTGGACTTGTACTCCCGTGCCAGCCGCTCCTGCTCCGCGTCATGGAAGAAGATCACGGAGCGGTACTGCGTGCCGACGTCATTCCCCTGACGGTTGAGCGTGGTCGGATCGTGCGTCTTCCAGAACACTTCCAGCAGCGTCTTGAAGTCGATTTCCGCGGGGTTGTATTCGATCTGCAGCACCTCGGCGTGGCCGGTGTCTCCGGTGCAGACCTGCTTGTAGGTCGGGTTCTCGATCTGTCCGCCGGAATAGCCGCTGACCACGCGCGTCACTCCGCGCAGCTGCTCGAACACAGCCTCGGTGCACCAGAAGCATCCGTTTCCGAAAGTCGCGATGGCCATCGTGTTGGTTGGAGTGGGTTGGGAGGGCTCTTGTGGTTGGGCGACGCGAGGGTCCGTGGCTGCCGCGGGCTGTGGAGCGGACGCGGGCTGTGGGCTGACTTCGTACTGGCAGCCGAGTACCGAGAAGAACAGCAGCACGATCAGCAGGAGTCGCATGACGGGGCAGCATAAACGCCATGCGGCGACTTGGTACAAGGAAGCTGTGCAAGGCTACTGTCAACCCGATCCCGAACTCGTCGCCATCCTCGATGCCCCGCCGACGCCCTGGCTGTTCCTCTCGCCGGACGGCGGCGCGTGGCTGTCCGTCGAGCATCGCTCGATGCCCACGCTGGCGGATGTTGCGCAGAAGGAACTCCGGTTGGCAGGCCTGCGCATCGATACGGTGCACGAAGCCCAGCACCAGCTGGTGTTCGGACATGCCTTGGCCGTGGAGGAACTCGAAACCGGCGCGCGCATCGAGTTCAGCCTGCCGTCAGGGCTGCAGCTGCGCTCCATCGGTTGGTCGCATGACTCGCAGCGTTTTGCTCTGACGCTCAGCGGCGAAGGCGGAACGGAACTGTGGTGCGGTCTGCGCTCGGGTGGGCCGCTGCGGCGGCTGCTCGGTGGCATCAGCGCCATCTTCAGTCACGGCTTTCAATGGTTCTCGGACAGCCGGACGCTGCTTGTGACCTGCATTCCCGCCGGGCGCGGCCCCGCCCCGCAGCGCCCTGCCGTGGCGCCCGCGCCGCGCATTCTTGAGGCACACGGCGAGAGCACGCCGATGCGCACGTGGCCAGATCTCATCAAGGACAAGCATGATGAGAACGTGCTGGCGCACCACGCACGCCTGCAGTTGTGTCTTGTGGACTGCGAGAACGGCATTTCGCGCGGCATCGGCGCGCCGGACTTCATCACGGAGTGCGACGTGTCTCCCGATGGCCGTCACATCCTGATCGAACGGCTGCTGCAACCGTTTCCTCACACGCATCTGATCCACGCGTTTGCGCACCGCATCGAGGTGCTCGATTCCATGGGCCGCTGCGTGCACACCGTCGCCGATGTGCCGGTGGCCGAGAACATTCCCATTGAGGGCGTGCGCTGCGGTCCGCGGGCCGTGCAGTGGGCGCCGCACGGGGATGGCGTACTGCAGTGGGTGGAAGCGCTCGATGGAGGAGATCCGCGCCGGGCGGCACCCCACCGTGATCGCTGGATGCTGCAGGAGGCGCCTTTCTCACGGTCTGCGCGCGAGCTGCTGCGCCTCGAGCACCGTGCATCGTCGCTGGCTTGGCTGCCCGATGGTCGCCGTTTCGTCGCGCGGCAGTACGATCGTGACCGTCGCTGGACGCGGCTTGCCCTGCACGATGGTGCCGATGGCCGCGAGCTCTCCGTGCTGGATGATCGCAGCGTCAAGGAGCTCTACCGCGACCCGGGTGCGCTGCTGATGCGACCGGACGGTCGCGGGCGTCGCGTCGTTCGCGTGCACGAGGACTGCGTGCTGCGCGTCGGCGCCGGCCAATCCGAGTCCGATCAGCGTCCGTTTCTGGCGCGCGAGCATCTGCTGACGCGCGAGCGCACGGAACTGTGGCGCGCGGAGGAGCGCGTGCATGAGCGGCTGGTGGCACCCCTCGATGATCAGGGCGGGTGCTTTCTCACGCTGCGCGAGAGCCGCAGCGAAGTTCCCAACCTGTTCCTGTTCGATCGGGCCAGCCACACGCGCCGCGCCCTGACGCGCTACGAGGATCCTGCGCCGATCCTGCGCCGCATGGAGCCACGGATTGAGCGCTACACCCGCTCCGATGGCGTGGCCTTGAGCGGCAAGCTGTACCTGCCGCCGGACTGGGATGGTCGCCCGCTGCCGCTCGTGCTGTGGGCGTATCCCGAAGACTACGCGGATGGCGACATCGCGGGCCAGACACGCGCATCGCCGCACCAGTTCGTGCGCATCAGCGGCGCCTCACCGCTGTTCTTTGCGCTGCGCGGTTACGCCGTGCTGGATGAGACCTCCATTCCCGTGGTGGGGCATCCCGAGACGATGAACGACACATTCATCGAGCAGGCCGTCGCCTCCGCGCGCGCCGCCATCGAGCATCTGGCCGGGCTCGGCGTTGCTGATCCGGCGCGTGTCGGAGTCGGCGGTCACAGCTACGGCGCCTTCATGACGGCCGTGCTGCTGGCGCACAGTGAGCTTTTCCGCGCAGGGATCGCCCGCAGCGGAGCCTACAACCGCACCCTGACGCCGTTCGGATTCCAGCATGAGCGCCGCACGCTGTGGGAAGCGAAGGACACCTATGTGAAGCTCTCACCGCTGCTCGACGCACAGAACATCCGTGCGCCGCTGCTTCTGATTCACGGCGAAGAAGATCCCAACCCTGGCACAAGCCCGCTGCAGTCCGAGCGTCTGTTTCAGGCGCTTAAGGGCACGGGCGGTCGTGCGCGGCAGGTGGTGCTGCCGCATGAGTCACACGGCTATCGCGCCCGGGAGAGCGTGCTGCATGTGCTCTGGGAGATGTTGAGCTGGTTCGACGAGCATGTGAAGCGCTGAAGCGCGTTCACTGCTCAGGAATCAGCACCAGCACGAACTTCTCGCGCAGCGCCTCCTCGTAGAAGGGGAGTTCGTCGGCGTCATCCGGTGCCTGCAGCGCCCGGCGCGCACTGACGCGCTCGTGGATGCAAAGGCCGTCGGCTCGCAGCTCCAGTTCGACGACATCCCATGCAGCGTCGGCATTGCCCGCTTCGAGGAATGCGAGGCCGACGACGCGTTCCGGTTCGCCGGCATCCTCTTCGTCAGACTCAGCGATCAACAGCAGGCGCCACAGGCTCAGGCCTTGCGCGGAACGATGGCGCGTCCAGTTGGCGCGGGCCTGAGTCAGTGAGAGGCCGACATTCGGGCCGCCACGCACTTCGTCCGCATCCGCATCTCCCTGCCCATCGTCTTCCCATCCGCAGCGAGAGCAGATTTCGTAGGCGGCCGAGCGCGAGAGCGTGCGCTCGCCGCAGCAGGGGCAGGTGTGGAGACCGGTGCTCATGGGCGAGTGAGGATTATTCGCATGTGGTCTGCCGAATCCAGAACTCTTCCAGAAACAGAATAGCTCTGCCCATGTCCTCCCACGCCTTCGATCGGCTGCGAGCCTGCGGCCTGAACGTCACAGTTCAGCGCCTCGCCGTGCTGCGCGCCGTCGAGCACCTGCCGCACGCCTCGGCGGACAGGATCATGCAGCATGTGCGCGGAGAGCTGGGCACCGTGTCGACGCAGGCGGTCTACGACGCACTGGCAGCGCTCTGCGAGCACGGCCTGGTGCGGCGCCTGCAGCCTGCCGGATTCCCCGCCCTGTTTGATCCGCGTGCGGGCGACGGACATCACCACGCCGTCTGCAGGCAGTGCGGCGCGATCCACGACATCGACTGCGGCGCACAGACCGCACCATGTCTCACCCCGTCTACGGACTGCGGCTATCGAATCGAGACGGCGGAAATCGTGTACTGGGGGCTCTGCGCACACTGCCAGACCCCCTCGAGCTCACCCCGGGGACGCTGACGGGCGTGCCCATGGAAACCAGAGAAACCATGCAAACTGAATCCTCTCCCCAATCGTGCTCCGCGGAACGCGGGGCTTTTTCCGCCTCCTCCTTCGTCGGCGCGCTCGCGCTCGCCGCTGTGGTCAGCGGCTGTGCGGCCACGCAGTCGACCCAGAACCCGGACGCGCAGGCCGACTCCGGCAAGTGCCCCGTGATGAACGAGGCGGGCGTCGCCGAAGCGAGCTACAAGGACAGCGCGACCAGCGCGATGAGCAACCGCGAGTGGTGGCCCAACCAGCTCGATCTCACGATTCTGCACCAGAACCCGGCTGCGGGAAATCCGATGGGTGCGGACTTCGATTACGCGGCCGAGTTCGCCAAGCTCGACATGGCGGCGCTCAAGGCGGATCTCGCCAAGACGCTCACCACCTCGCAGGACTGGTGGCCGGCGGACTACGGCACCTACGGCGGCCTCTTCATCCGTCTGGCCTGGCACAGCGCCGGAACCTATCGCGTCACCGACGGACGCGGCGGTTCGGCCGACGGCACGATCCGCTTCGCTCCGCTCAACAGCTGGCCGGACAACGGCAACCTCGACAAGGCACGTCGCCTGCTGTGGCCGCTCAAGCAGAAGTACGGCGCGAAGATCTCCTGGGCTGACCTGATGATCCTGGCGGGCAACGTCGCGCTGGAGCAGGCCGGCTTCAAGACCTTCGGCTTCGCCGGCGGCCGCGCGGATGTGTGGGAGCCGCAGGCCGATGTGTTCTGGGGCCCCGAAGGCAAGTGGCTCGCCGACGAGCGCAAGGGCACGGGCAGCGAGCTCGATAACCCGCTCGCGGCTTCGCAGATGGGCCTCATCTACGTCAACCCCGAGGGTCCCGGCGGCAAGCCGGATCCGATGGCGGCCGCACAGGCGATCCGCACGACCTTCGGTCGCATGGCGATGAACGATGAGGAAACGGTGGCGCTGATCGCAGGCGGTCACACGCTCGGCAAGGCGCACGGTGCGGCCAATCCGGCGCAGTACGTCGGCCCCGAGCCCGAAGGCGCTCCGATCGAAGAGCAGGGTCTGGGCTGGAAGAGCAGCTACGGCAAGGGCAGCGGTGCCGATGCCATCACCAGCGGACTCGAGGGAGCCTGGACCTCCACTCCCGATGAGTGGTCGCAGGACTACTTCAAGAACCTGTTCGCGTTCGAGTGGGAACTCACCAAGAGCCCCGCGGGCGCGCAGCAGTGGAAGCCCAAGGGCGATGCCGGACGCACGGTGCCGGACGCCTTCGATCCCAACAAGCGTCACCAGCCGGTGATGTTCACCACGGACCTCGCGCTGATCACCGATCCGGCCTACCGCAGGATCTCCGAGCGCTTCCACAAGAACCCGCAGGAGTTCAACGATGCCTTCGCGCGCGCCTGGTACAAGCTGACGCACCGCGACATGGGGCCGCGCGCCCGCTCGCTGGGCAATGAAGTGCCGGCCGAGCAGCTCTGGCAGGATCCGGTGCCCGCAGTGAACCATCCGCTGGTCAACGCGCAGGACATCACGGCGCTGAAGGGCAAGCTCGTCGGCTCGGGCCTGAGCGTGTCGCAGCTCGTTTCGACCGCATGGGCTTCGGCCTCGAGCTACCGCGGCTCTGACATGCGCGGCGGCGCCAACGGAGCACGCATCCGTCTCGCGCCGATGAAGGACTGGGCCGTCAACGAGCCGGCGGAGCTGGCGAAGACCCTCAGTGTGCTGGAGAACATCCGCAAGGACTTCAACGGCGCGCAGAGCGGCGGCAAGCAGATCTCCATGGCCGACCTGATCGTGCTTGCGGGCTGCGCGGGCGTGGAAGAAGCGGCCAAGCGTGCTGGCCTCAGCGTGTCCGTGCCCTTCGCTCCGGGTCGCACGGATGCCACGCAGGAAATGACCGATGTGGCTTCGTTCTCCGTGCTCGAGCCCCGGGCGGACGGCTTCCGCAACTACCTCGCGGCAGGCCAGTCGCGTCAGCCGGCGGAACTGCTGGTCGATCGCGCCCAGCAGCTGGGCTTGAGCGCTCCGGAGATGACGGTGCTGGTCGGCGGCCTGCGCGTGCTCGGCACCAACGCGGGCGACTCGAAGGCCGGCATGTTCACCGCGCGTGCGGAGACGCTGAGCAATGACTTCTTCGTCAACCTGCTCGATGTGGGCACGGTCTGGAACAAGACCAAGACGCCCGACAGCTACGAGGGACGCGATCGCAAGAGCGGTCAGGTCAAGTGGACGGCGAGCTCGGTCGACCTGATCTTCGGATCGAACTCGCAGCTGCGCGCGATCGCCGAGGTCTACGCCAGCGATGACGCCAAGGAGAAGTTCGTGCAGGACTTCGTGGCGGCCTGGACCAAGGTGATGAACGCCGATCGCTTCGATCTGCGCCGCTCCAACGGCAGCTGATCGCAACCCGCTCCGATTCCCGGCCGCCCCCGCGTGGATGCACTCCGCGCGGGGGCGGATCCGTTTGGGTCGCTCGCGGCCCGGGCTGCTTGACACCCGGGCCGCTTGAGCATGTCACGCAGCCGATATTGGCACGCCCGGAGGGATTCGAACCCCCGACCCCCGGTTCCGAAGACCGATGCTCTATCCAGCTGAGCTACGGGCGCACACTCACGGAACGGAGTGTATTGGGGAAGATCGGGTTGCGCGATCCGCCGCCCGGAAATCGCGAGATCACCCGCACGAGCCTTACTTCACAAGAACTTCCACCTTGTCGATGCTGCCGCGCAGGAAGGGCTCCAGCCCTTCGGACGTCAGCCGCCGAGCAGCGCCGGCCTCGCCCTTCAGATGCAGGTCGAAGAAGGCCTGCGTGGCCGCGCGCGTCACCACCTGCGCCTCCTCGCGGGTCGGGCTCGGCAGCGCTCGCCCAGTGGCTCCGGAGGCCGATGTGAAATCGTTGTGACGCGCATTCGCAAGCCACACGAAGCGGTGCTCGCCTGCGGGCCACAGCGCAAAGCCCTTGCGACGGTTTTCGGCCGGCACGCCAGACAGCTGATCGTCGCGCGAGCCCGTGATGCCGAGCAGCGGAACACGCAAGCCAGCGAAGCTCTGTTCGATGAAGAAGGGCTCGCCCGCGCCCTGCGGAGAGAGCGCCACTGCGCACCGAATGCGCGGATCGGAAAGGTCGGGCCCGAGTCCCTGGCCGGGTTCGACGCGCGGGCTGAGCCAGTCGAGCGCGGGTCGCGCACCGCACGCGATCATCGTCGTGCAGGCCCCGAAGGAATGGCCCATCACGCCGATGCGCTCGAGATCGAGCCTGCCGCGCAGCTTCGGATGGCTCTCATTCCACACGGCTGCACGATCGATCGCGAACGAGATGTCTCTGGGGCGCGTCAGGACCTCGTCGGCATCGCGAGTCATGTCCAGAAGGTTCTGCTGCAGACGCAGGCCACGAGTGAGGCGCTCGCGGTTGCTGCCGATGTGCTCGACGCACAGCACCGCGTAGCCCTGCGAGGCCAGCGCCTGTGCCTGCCCGAAGTGGGTATCTGAGTCCCCGCCGGCTCCGTGCGAGACGACAATCATTGGGAGTCGGCCGGATCCTCCGGGCAGGTGGACCACGATCGGCACCTTGCGCCCGCGTCTTGCATCGACGAGATCGGGGAAGGCGAGCAGCTCGACGGGTTGCGGAGCCGCCGCGGTCGCTGCGCGCGCCTTATCCGCGAAGAAGGACCAGACGCGCTCTGCTCCGGGGAACGCCAGAATCGGCGTGTTGCCTCCGCGGCGCGTCCGGCTGCCTGGCCAGCCGTGGCCGCCCGCGCTGTCGAGCACGAATTCGGTGATCGCCCCGCCTGCGTCGGCGGCGTAGGTCGTGGTCGTGACGCTGCCCTCGACGCGGACGGTGCCGTCGGGCTTCGATCGGTTGGCACGGACCCAGAAGCGCACCACTTCCTGCAGGGGCTTGTAGGGGGCCGCCTGGGCGGCCTTCACCAGCGGGTTGCCGCTCATGCCGCCGTCGATCGGAACCTCTTCGTCTCTGGCACCGTTGATGATCAGGATCGGCAGCGGCAGCGCGGGGACCTTGTCGAACGAGAACATGCTCGCGACGACGGGCGCCGCCGCCGCCAGCCGTTCAGGTCGGGCGACGGCGTACACAAAGCACATCATTCCGCCGTTCGAACCGCCCGTCATGCAGATCCGCGCAGGATCCGCTCCGTACTCGGCGATCAGCCGATCGATCAGCGCGTCGAAGTAGGCGATGTCGTCGGCTTCTCCGACTTGTCTGCGCAGCAGGTAGCCTGTGTTCCAGGCATGGCGATCGCCGCCGAAGGAAGTTCCCTCGGCATAGACCACCATGAAACCGCCCGCCTTGGCCACCGTATCGAATCCCGAGGTGAGGCGCATCTGCTCAGCGTTGCCCATGCCGCCGTGCAGCGCGATCACCGCCGCACGCTGCGTGCCCAGAGGCGGGGCATTCACGATGATGGCGCGGCGCCGGACATCGCCGATGGTCAGCGCAAGTTCGATGTCGGCGCGCGATCCGCTCGCTCCGGCCGCTTGCGATCCGCCGAACGCCGCCCGGTAGAACGCCCAATGGCGATCACCGAGAGTCCGGATGAGCTCGTCAGGGTCATGGCCGACGCCAGCGAGCACGATCCACTCGTGCGGGATGGCAAGGCTCTCGAGATGATCGTGGAACGCGCGGTTGTTGAGATAGGTCTCATCCGCATCGCCGATCACGATCCGCACGAGCGAGTCCCTGGTGATCGCCTGCGCATTGGCCTCCGCCAGCCTGCGCGGGCTGACGGCGCGGAAATGCTCCGGGTCTCCGCCGTAGACGCGCTGGAGCAGTTCTTCTGCCTGCTGCTTGCGGGCGCGCGGCGTTTTTGTCAGATCGGCCTGCAGGGGGCCCGCGCCCATGATCGAGACGGCCCGGAACAACTCGGGGAACTTGAAGCCCAGACGCGCGGCACCGTAACCGCCCATGCTGAAACCATCGAGCAGCCGTCCCTCCCGCGTCGCGATGGTGCGGAAGGTGGTGTCGATGTGCGCGAGCAGATCCTGAACGATCACGGTCTCCACCGGTGCGCTGCCATCCCTCCAGTCGACATACATGCCCAGCTCAAGGCCGTTGACCATGACAAGCAGGCAGGGCGGCAGCGCTCCGGCTTCGATGGCGGCGTCGAACCTGCGGCTGAGCGCCGGGATGCCCGCAAGCCCGCCGCCGGAGCCGTGCAGCCAGTAGACGACGGGGAAGCGCGCGGTGGCGTCCCGCTCGTACGCAGCAGGAATGTAGATGTGGTAGCTGACTTTCGTTCGGGCCGCGCGGCTGTCGAACGTGTGCTGCGTGACCCGCGGCGCCGAAATCGCGGGCGTGACCCACTGCGGTGCGGCGTGTTCCGGCGCTTGCGGAGTCGCCGACTGCGCGCGGGCGATTTCGGCCAGCGTCAGGCTCCACAGGATCATGATCAGTTGCAGGGCCGTTGCAATCATCAGGCAGGATTCCTTCCCAGAATGCAGGCAGCGTAGCGGGGACCCCGCTCGGCAAGGGAGCGATCGTTGAACTGCACGGTTAGGATCGACGCGCCATGAAACCCAAGCCCCTGCCCCCGGTGCCGCGCGATCCCGTCGATGACCACACGCCCGCGGCCGCACAGGCGCGCCTCGCGCTGTGGAAACAGGCGGGCGCCCGCTTTCCGGCCCATCTCGCCGGCGCGCCGGTGCCGCACGCACAGGCCCGCGGCAAGATCGAGAACCTCGCCGGTTTCGCGCAGGTGCCGCTGGGGCTCGCCGGCCCGCTCATCTGCGACACATCGAAGGGCCTGCGGCAGGTGTATGTGCCGCTGGCGACCACCGAAGGCGCGATGGTGGCATCCTATTCGCGCGGCATGAAGCTGCTGGGGACCGGAGGGGGAGCGCGCTCGCGCGTGCTGCGCGAAGGGCTGACGCAGAACCCTGTGCTGGTCTATCGCGACAACCGCGCGGCCGAGGCTGCGCTCGCCAAGGCCGCCAAGAGCCTCGCGCGCTGGCAGAAGCTCGTCGCGAAGCAGACACGCCACGGTGCGCTGGTCCGCATCGAACCGCGCACGATCGGTCGGCGCCTGGTGCTGCAGCTGGTGTTCACCACCGGGGATGCGATCGGGATCAACATGGCCGCGCGGGCGGCCGATACGCTCAGCGCCGATCTGGCGCAGCGCACCGGCGCGCTGGAGCGCCATGTGCACGGGCAGGATGTCGAAAAGCGCGCCAACGCACGCGCGCTGGTCGAAGGCCGCGGGCGCAGCACCATGGCGGAGGCCGTGATCCCGCGCGAGGCCCTGGAGCGCATCGCACGCACGACGCCGGAGCGCATGGTGGCGATCCTCGACACCTATCGGGTGGGCTACAGCGAGCTCGGAACCCACAACTGGCTCGTCCAGGCTGCCAACGGCCTCGCCGGGCTGTTTCTCGCCTGCGGGCAGGATCTGGCCTACGTCGTGGAGTGCGCCACGGGGCAGCTCGACTTCGCCATCGATGCCAACGGGGACCTGTACGCCTCGGTGCACCTGCCATCCCTGCTGGTGGGAACGGTGGGGGGCGGCAGCGCTCAGGGCACGGCGTTGGAGTGCCTGGAGCTCTTGGGCTGTGCCGGGGAAGGGGGGGCCAACCTGTTCGCCGAGCTGGCGGCGGCCACGGTCCTGGCGGGGGACCTGTCCCTCATGGCGGCCTTCACCGCGGAGGAATTCGTGGCCGCCCACGAGCGTCTGGGGCGCAACCGGCCGGCCCCTTGAGGCTTTCCGGGAGGCTCCTGCTTGATCTTTGACGATTTCGGTGTAACTTGCTTGGCCCCAATTTCTTGCAACAACACCGCTTTCTTGCCACATCCAGCAAGGAACGCCCCATGACCACCTCAGCCATCACTCGTACCGAATCCCCCCGTTCCTTCAAGGGCCAGAAGCGCACTCTGGAGATGCACCGCAACATCGGCATTGCGGCGCACATCGACGCCGGCAAGACCACGGTCACCGAGCGCATTCTCTTCCTGACGGGCAAGATCCACACCACCGGCGAAGTTCACGACGGTGAGGCGACGATGGACTTCCTCGAGGAGGAGCGCAAGCGCGGCATCACGATCCAGTCGGCCGCGACCGCCGCCGAGTGGAACAACCACTCGATCAACATCATCGACACCCCCGGTCACGTGGACTTCACGGCCGAGGTGGAGCGCTCGCTGCGCGTGCTCGATGGCGCCGTGGCCGTGTTCGATGCGGTGGCCGGCGTGGAAGCGCAGTCGGAAACGGTGTGGCGTCAGGCCAACCGCTACGGTGTCCCGCGCATCTGCTTCGTCAACAAGATGGACCGCGTCGGTGCGGACTTCTACGCCTGCGTCGAGCAGATCCAGAGCCGCCTCGAAGCCCGTCCGGCCGTGGTGCAGATCCCTGTCGGCGCCGAGAAGGACTTCAAGGGCGTCGTCGACCTCGTGCGCATGAAAATGTACGAGTTCCCCGAGGAAGCCGAAGGAAAGTCGTACATCGAGAGCGACATTCCGGCCGAGATGAAGGCTGACGCCGACAAGTGGCGCGCCGCTCTGGTC